>Ga0210390_10001317_pt1 | contig 24037 bp, 19 predicted proteins | sample IncBWH11OmetaG_FD_161050 | JGI IMG/M metagenome (GOLD analysis project Ga0210390, IMG submission 161050) | Forest soil microbial communities from Barre Woods Harvard Forest LTER site, Petersham, Massachusetts, United States - Inc-BW-H-11-O ... | reverse complement strand
CCCGGCGCACATCCGCCGCGCCGTCACCCTGCGCGACAAGCACTGCGCCTGGCCGCACTGCGGCCGCGCCGCCTGCTACTGCGACGTCCACCACATCGTGCACAAAGAAGACGGCGGCAAGACCAGCGTTAGCTCGTGTATTCTACTGTGCCAGTTTCACCACGATGTTTGCATACACCGGTGGAACTGGCAGATCGTCCTGCACCCCGACGGCACCACCTCGGCGTTCGGCCCCGACGGGCAGATCCTGCACAGCCACTCACCGCCCACCGCCCGGGCCGGATAGCAAAACCCGTTGCGGTGGAGGGGAGCCGCGAGGCAGGCTACTGCGGTGGATCTAGGCGGCGCCGCGCGGCAGTGGCAGACGCACGGGTTCGTGATGCTTCCCGGCTTCGTTCCCGCCGCGGAGCTGAAACCGGCGCAAGATGAGGTGCCGGCCATGTACCCCACCGCGGAAGGGTTCCATAACGGCACCGACGAGCGGCGAGACAGGTTCACCGTGGACGAGTGGGCGGGCATCGACAGCTTCCCGTTCCGTAGCACCGAGCTAAGCCTGCTCGCCGTCAGCGACCGCGTCGTTGACCTCGCGCAGGCCCTGCTCGCCGACAAAGACCTGCGGATCTACTCGGCCGAGGCGTGGGCGAAGTACACCGGCGCCGCCGACTACGACCAGCCGCTGCACCGGGATTATCTCAACCAGACGCTGATGGTCCCCACGGACGACCCGCGGTTCCGGCAGCTGGAAATGTTCGTCTACCTCGTCGACGTCCCCCCAGGAGCTCGGGCCGCCGAGCATGGTGTCCCGTACCCGCACGACGGGGCTTCCTGCGAAGCCGAACTGGTACCCGCGCGAAGACGGCACCGACGCCGAGGGGGGCTGGGTCGCGACCACCGGAAGCCCGGATCTTTACGATGCCGAGGTCCGGGCCGCCGGGCCGGCGGGCACGGTCATCGCCTGGACGACGGGAACCTTCCACCGCGGCACCGCCTTGACCTTGCCCCGCGGCGCCCGCTACACGCTCCAACTCGCCTACCGGCCGGCCCGCGCCGAGTGGGGCCAGCGAATGCCCTGGCCAAGCCGCAGCCACGAACTTGAGTGGTACAGGTTCGTGCACCGGGCGACACCACGGCAGCTCGCGCTCTTCAGCTTCCCGCCGCCCGGTCACGCGTACTGGACCGAAGCCACCCTCGCCGGCACGGCGCAACGGTACCCCCGGCTGGATATGACCCCGTGGCGGCAGGCGTTGCGCGGCGAGGCGTGACTGGCGGGCCGGCGGCCGGGTAGCCCGACCCGGCTCAATATCGCGTGTGTGCACAACCCGACTTGTGCTGGATAGGTGCTGCACAGCCACTCACCGCCCACCGCCCGAGCGGGATAACACACCAAGGTTGCGGATGCGGCACGCAATGCTTCGAAGTACCCGGTCGATATCGGTGCCGATCGGGTTCGTGCACTAGTGCCGAGCCTGCGAGGCCGACCCGTCAGGCGTGGCAGGCGGCTCCGGCTGCGGACCCGTGCTGCAGGTGTGGGACCGGCGGGAGTGCGTCCGGCCCCAGACGCCCTACCTCAGCCGGTTGAGAGCACCACGGCTGTCCGGGCTGACCGGCCGGTGGTGCTGTCTTGAACGAGTACCGGGAAGCGGTACTGGTGGCCTGAGAGGCAGTTTTCCATATGCCAGTAGGTCTGCGCGGTGTCGACCTCGCCGAGGGCATCGGCGATCTCTCCGCTGGATATCACGGCCTTGCCATCGGGGAGTAGGTAGTACAAGGCGAAGCTCTCGCCAGGCGCGAATCCGGAGATGCGGGCTTGAGTGAGTTCCCCGGCAGCGGTACAGAGGCTTCCGGAGGTGGTGACACGAACCGTGGGCGTACCAGTCGGCGGCAGATTGTAGTTTACCGGCCATAGGTCTTCGGGTGGCGTGCTTGCGTTACTGCTGACCTGTATGGAGGCCGTGATGGTCTTGCCTGTTGTCTGGTCTTGGATCGTCCATTTCCAAGTGCCGTCATTACCGGAGTCACCGTAACCGCGTATCGGATGCCAGAGGAACGCCTGTCGAAAATCTCCATTGACGTCTACGGGATATCCACTACCGCCGAGGAAGGTGCCTCCAGCAGGGTCATATAGGCTGATGGATAGCGACCCGTTCCGCGTGAAGCCCGATCCTGTGACCATGATGACGACCGATGTGCCGTAGTTGACCACTGAATCCGGGCTTACATTTATCGCCACCTTGCTCGTCGCCGGATACGTCGGCGGCGTCGCCAGTGGATATGGCAGGGACGGATCGAAGCCAGAGATGATGCCCGGTGGCGTGGCCGACGGCGCCAGCCCGCGTGGGGCGGAACTGGCAGCAGCGCTGGAGTTGACCTGAGGACTGGACGAGGACGAACAGGATCTCAGGTGGACGAGACACCCTGCCTCTTGCGGATCTACCGCGGCGAAGGCCCCGATAACGACGCCAAGCACCGCGATGATAACACCGGCAGCCGCCAGTTTGTCTCCCGTTTCCCAGGCCATGCAGGCCTCCCTGCGAGTGACACGACTCGTCCCCGGAAATACGCCTACTACTCCTTCGTTGTGAGCCCGATCTCAGCCTGCGCACGCTGACCTGTCGAAGGAGCCTCAGCGACGACCGTATAATCAAAAGACTCACTGGAGTCACATCCGTGGATTTTCCAGAAATCCAAGACATTCGACACCTGACCAATTGCGTCGGTCTGTAGCCCCTGTACAAGCAAGACGCGGTTTCCTGATCCGTCATAAAAAGCCAAGTCGATGTCTGCCCCAGGCTGGAATCCCTGCAAGTTGACCTCCGACCAAGCGCCCGGACCTGTGCACAGGTAGCCGCTGGTCCCGGCGTTTACGGTGGGTGGTCCCCCGACCTGCGGCGCACCCGTGGACCAGTCCGACACGCGCGGAGTCCTCGCATTGCTTTCCACGTTGACCTGCGCGTCGGCTTCCTGCCCAGAAACCTGGTCCACCGCTGAGATCTTCCAGATCCCGTCGTTGCCCGCCTCGCCCAACCGAGGTACCGGCGTCCACAGCAGGGCAACCTGCAGCAATCCCCGGTCGTCGGTGGGCACGACTATTCGCTGGTACACCGATCCCTGCGGGGTAAACCACGTAATCCGAGCCGAACTGTAGGCGAAGAAGCCATCTCCGCTTAGGTTGAGCACCACCGGCTTCCCTGGGTTTGTGATCGACGAGACGTCCACGCCGACAACCGGCGCCTTATCGCTGCTCACCGCATGCGCCTGCGGCTCGGCCACGTAGTACGGCAGCGCGTTGTCGATCGTCCGCGGAATCACCAAGGTCGCGGTCGGCGGAGCAGGCAGCCGCGCGTGAGCGTTTGTATTCGCGCCGCAGGAAGTCAAGTGGGTCCAGCACCCCACCTCCTGAGGGATAACGCCAACGACGAAGCCGACGACTAGACCGACGACCGCCACAACTATTCCGGCGACCTGCAAGCGGTCGCTGATTGACAACGCCATCGCAGCCCCGCCTGTCCACGCTCCGCGGAACCATCCGCCGGAATTCTACCGGTCTGTCGAACGGCCATGCGTGACCAACACCGCAACGGCGGATCTGCCTCCCGATACCCAGGCCTTCGCGGCGACTCCAGCAAACCGCTGGTTTTCCAGGCATGCGAGGCACCGCTGGCAGCACCGCGGCGAGTTTGTCGAGCTGGCAGCCGCGGTCGTCGCCGCGCTTGAGGGCGCGGGCTACAAGGTGTCGGTGATCATGGCAGATCCTGCACCAGCCACTCACCACCCACCGCCCGAGCGGGATAAAAAAATCTGGCGGATGTCCCCGCGCGCTAGGCCTCACAGCCACGATTGGGGCCGGAGCAGCCAACGATCACGGGGCAGTCGAGTCTGCTGCCGACTAGCCGGACGCGTGGTCACCTGCCGCGAACACGCTCAACGGCAAGGGCTGGCGCCAGGGATGGCCGCATGATCTGGTCAACACCCCGTTGCAGGTTTACCGGCCGTCACCGGGGCAGAAGGTCGTTTCGACTAACTAAGGAGACGACATGGGTGTCATGGACAAGATGCGGAACAGGTTCAAGATGGGCAGAGGCCGGGCCAAGGAGGACGTCGGCCGCGCGACCGGCGACCCGTATCTCGAGGCCGAGGGCCGCGGCGAGCGCGTGAGCGGCGCGGGCCGTCAGGTCGGCGAGCAGGTCAAGGACGCCGCGAAGAACGTCAAGGACGGCTTCAAGGACTAGCCTCAGGCGGCGCTGAGCACCGCGGTGGGTGTCCCGGTCGGCGTCGGGGTTCTGGCCAGCGACGCTGTCCCGGTCTGTGTCGGGGTCGCGGTCTGTGTCGGGATGGCGGTCGGGGGCGCGGTTCCCGTCTGTGTCGGGGTGGCAGTCGGTGACGGTGTCCCGCTGGGTGACGGTGCCCCGCTCGGTGAGCGCGTCACGCTCGGCGTCTGAACATTCGGCGTGTGCTTCCGTTTTGACCCGTGGCCCGCGCTCGCTGTTGCCGCCGCGTGTGACCCGTGCGGCTTATGGTGGGCCGCGGACTTGCCGACCCCGACCCGGCCGATTGCATCGGTCCCGGGAGTGCCGTCGGTCCGGGACGCGGGCGCGACGGGGTGTGTCCGATGGCCGCCTGCGCCGGGGCCGGGCGGCTGGGTCGCGGCGGGCGGGACGGATTGGGGAGCGGACCGGCCCGCGATGACCCAGCCCGCGCCCGCGATCGCGGCCGTCATGGCAAGCGCGAGGCCGGCGAGGACGCGACCGTATGGCTTGCCGCGCCGCCGGGGGTTACCGCGCCGGCCGGGCAGCGGCACGACCAGCGTCTTGGTGTCCGTCCCGGGAGCCGCCCGGGACGGAGTGCGGCGGTCCGGCGGGCCGGTGGCGGCTCCTGTCGGGGTACGCCGCAACCGCTCCGCCCGGTTGGCGACCTCGCCGGCGCTGGCCGGCCGGGCCCGCGGGTTTTTCGCCGTCAGATCGGCGACCAGAGCGGCGACACCGGAGGGCACGTGTGGCGGCAGCGGCGGGACCGGCCGCTCTAGGTGCGCCAGCGCTATCGCCAGCGGTTCCCCGTCGAACGGGAGCCGGCCGGTCAGGCACTGATAGGCCACGATGCCGAGTGCGTACAGGTCGGTCTCGGGCGTAGCCGGCGCACCCGCCGCCCGCTCTGGCGCTAGGTACGCGGGGGTGCCGATCAGCATCCCCGGGCTGGTCAGTGACGCCGATCCAGCCGCGTGCGCGATCCCGAAGTCGGTGATCTTCACGGCCCCGTCCTGGTTGACCAGCAAGTTCCCCGGCTTGATGTCCCGGTGCACCAGACCGGCCGCGTGTGCCGCCTGCAAGGCCGCTGCCGCCTCGGCGATCAAGCCCATCGTCCGCGCCGCGTCTAGCGGCCCCTCATCCAGCAGCGCGGCCAGCGACGGCCCGTCGACCAGTTCCATGACCAGGTAGGACGGATCCGGCGGGTCCTGCTCGCGGTAGTCATAGACCTGCGCGATACCCGAGTGGGACAGCGAGCCGGCGTGCCGGGCCTCGGCGCGGAAACGCATACGGTCTTCCTCAGATCCGGCGCCTCCAGACAGCAGCAGCTTGACCGCCACCGCCCGCCCTAGTACCAGGTCGGTGGCCCGCCAGACCTCGCCCATCCCGCCCACGCCGATACAGTCGGTCAGCTGGTAGCGGTCGCCGAGCAACAATCCGGGAGGTCCCATAATGCGCGGCAACTACCCGATCGGGAGCGTATTACCCGCCGCCCGTGCCCATCAAAGCCCATCAAATAAGGCCAGTCTCAGGGGTTGTCGGGACATGACACATTCATCTAGCGTCTGGTGATAGCTGGATGATCAAGGCCAAAAGCCCCAACGCAGGGCAGATCTTCTCGTGGAGGTCGTTGTGGTCCGTCGATCCCTTCTCATCGCCGGCGCCGGCACGTTGTTGATCGTCGGCTCCACGCTCGCGACTCCCGCGCTGGCAAGCCCGGCGACGGGGTCAGGCCAGAGTCAGAATCAGGACGTCCCGCCGCCGGCGGTGCGCATCGCGGCGACGACGGCGACGTACAACGCGATCGAAGCGAAAATAGCCGCCGGCAAGTCCTTGCGACTGCGCGACCCGGATCCGACGGCGCAGGAAGACATCATCGACTACGGCGTCAACGGCCTGTGGCAGGAGGGAATCGACGGCGCGGGCGTGACGGTGGCGTACGTAGTCACCAACCCTGACCCGGGTCTGGTGGCGTCGATGGCCGCCTACGACACAGCGATGGACCTGCCCGCGGCGAACATCACCGACATGACCCTCCCAGCGCCGAGCAACCCGTCGTTCACCTGCCAGGTCGCGTGCAGCACCGGCGAAGACCGGCTCGACGCCGAGGCGATCCACTCGATGGCGCCCTACGCGAACATCCTCTTCGTTCACCCGTCGGTGCCGGAAACCATCGGCATGCAGGGCTGGCCGCAGGTAGCCAAGGCCATCGAGATGATCGCGAACGAGCACCTGGCCGACGTGATCACGGTGAGCCTTGGCGACGGCGAGGGCGACTTCATCGACGACCCGACCAACCCGACCGCCAGCCAGCAGGCGGCCATCCACTCGCTGGATCCGGCGTTCCTCGACGCCGCCGCGCACCACATCCCGGTGTCGTTCGCGTCCGGTGACTGCGGTCCGACCGACCCAACGGTCCTCGGGGACACCGGCCAGTGCACCCCGGCGATCGGTCTCACCGCGGGTCACCCGGCCGACAACCCGTGGGTCACCGCGGTCGGCGGCACGATCCCCAACGCCGGCCTTGCGACGGTAGCCGGGCGTACCGCGCCCGACGCGCTGTGGACCGCCCCGAACGACAACTCCGACGCGGAAAGCGCCGGCGTGTCCACCGTGTACCCCCAGCCGTGGTGGCAGCGCGGCATCCCGGCGCTCGATGGCGTCACCGGCCGGGCCTTCCCCGACATCACGATGGACTCCAGCGACGGGACCTCGCAGGCGACGCCGAGCTGGGCGGGCATCATGGCGCTGGCCACGCAGCTACGCGGCCGCGACCTCGGCACGGTGAACCCGGCCCTGGCGGCGATAGGACCGCGAGGAACGGCGGCCGGCATCGTCGACGTCCCGGCCGGCTACACGGACACCGCCTACGGCGTGACCGGCTACTCGACCGGGCCCGGCTACGACATCGCGTCGGGCTGGGGCACGATTTACGCCCCGGCGTTCGTGCCCGCGCTGGTCAGGCAGATCGACCGCCAGCACGGATGGAACGATCCGAGCCGGCGGGCACAGCAGGACCTGAACCGGCTGGAGGGCAAGGTCAGCTCCTCCGCTTACCATGTGGCCAGCGGTCAGACCGTCACGATCACCGGGCGCGGTTTCATCCCGGGCAGCACTCCGAACGGCACGACCGTCGTCGACGGCTTCGGCGTCTACCCGCCGCTGCCGGGGCAGTACGGGGTATCGAGCCCACCGTACGCCGACCCGACCTCGACAGTGCCGGGACAAACGTGGGACGACGTGAACGTCACCGTGACCGGACCCGGACACCACTCGGCGGCGGTGACGCCCGTCGTGACCGGCCCGGACGGCAACGGCACCGTCACGGTCAGCCTCGACACGACCGGAATGGCAGGCGGCACCTACACGGTGACGATCACTGGCATGCTGCTGACACAGAGCATCTCGTTCCAGGTCAGGAACTTCGGCCACTGAAACCTGGTGCCGAGTGCAGTCGCCACGGTCCGTTCTGGATAGATCAATTTTGCATCGAACGGACCGGGGTGACTCCGCTCGGCCTGCGCATCTTGGCGAGCAAACGCAGGCCCTGCCGTGACGTGAGGTGCGGCAGGTAGGCGCGGCTGATCGCGATGGCGATCGGGCCGAGCGCGGCCGGATCGGGGTAGCTCATGTAGAGCGGCTCGTAGACCGGCTGGAACTTGGCCTTGAACTGCCGCAGTGACTGGAAGCCGTACGCGGGCTCCATGGCGTTGCCGATCATGTCGAGCATCCGCTGGGCGGCGCACGGCTGCTCGCCGCGGTCCAGCCGGGTCAGCGGCGCACCGGAGAGGCTGACGAAGCTGGCCCCTTCCTCCCTGAAGGTCAGCGCCGCCGTCGCGATCAGGAATTCCATCACGCCACGGATCGCGCCCGGCTCGGTGTTCCTGCGCATGAGGTCGAGCGTCCAGCCGACGGGGCGGCCGTCGGCGTAGACGGGCATCCAGCTCGTGATGCCGTGGACCTTTCTGTCCGCGTCGACCGCGACCAGGCACCGGATGTTGGGGTCGTTGAGCTCGTTCAGCCCGCCAAGCATGAAGTTCATCTCGGGCAGGCCCTTGTCCGCCGTCCATTTCGCGGAGATCTGGCGGATCTGGCCGACGAGTTCAGCCGGCATCTGCGGATAGCTCCAGCACTGCGCGGTGATGCCTTCTCTGGCGGCCTTGTTCATCGCGGCCCGCACGGCCTGGCACTTCTTGCCGGTGAATTGCAGGTGTGCCAAGGGGAGCAGGGTGTCTTCCGCGATCTGGACCGACTTCCAGCCGAGCCGCTGGGTGACGGCGACGGTCTGCGTTGTGATGCTGTAGAGGCACGGTTGCAGGCCGCGGTGGTCGCAGAACCTGGCGAATTCCGTGATCGCGGAATCGAGCGCGGCCGGGTCACCGTATGGCTCGCCAATGGTCACCGCGACCCCGGCGATGGCCCGGTAGGCGATGGCGGCTCGCCCGTCCGCGCTAGTCCAGTACGCGTTTCCCTGCCAGGTCGACATGTAAGAAAGCGTCGAGCCGCCGCGCTTGAGGATTTCGCGTGCTCGCTTCGCCGCGTCGGCGTCCCGGTAGGTCGAGGTGTGCAGGAAGAACGCGGTAAGCGCGCCGAGGACAACGATCCAGAACGGCAGGAAGACCCATACGTAGAGCAGCCTGCCGAGCAGGTCCGCCGGGAGGAAGCGGCTGCTGAACAGCATGCCCGCCAGGAACCGCATCGGCAGCTCCCGCCCTGGCGCGCCGTACCCGGGAGCCGGGCTGAAGCCGGCCCGCAGCAGGTAACCGAGCAGCACGAACACGCCGCAGCTCACGCCCAGCGCGACGGCCAGCGTGGCCGTCAGCTTCCTGACCGCCCGGCGGTCGGCGGTCTGGTCGAAACGCCGGCGGGTGACCAGCAGCACGACCAGCGTCACGACGGACAGGACCATCGCCTCCCGGGCCGACAGCAGCGCCTTGCCGCCGATCGCGGAAGCGACCCAGATGCTGACGCCGAGCACGACCAGGTTGATGACCACCGCGAGCCACCAGGCCAGCCGGCGCCCGCGGCGCAGCCCGTAAGCGCACAGCAGCAGGAGCAGGTCCGGAGCGGCTTGCACGGGCAGGCCCGGCCACCGTGTGTAGAGCTGCCCCCGCAGGCTGTGGCAGTCGACGGCCAGCCCGGCGCGCGGGCAGTTGGCCAGCAGGCCGCGCGTATCAGACCCCTGGGTGGCGAACAGCAGGGAGGACAGCGACATAGGGCCGTGCGAGGTGGCGACAAGCGCGGCCAGGATGCCGCCGAGTGCCGGCACCGCCACCAGCATGCCGACGAGCACCCGTACCTCGTGCCCGGACGTGCGCCGTCCCGCGCGTGGCCAGGGGCCGTCGTACAGCAGCGCCACGACGACAAGACCGCTGGCCGCGCCGAATGCCTGCGCGAGCTGATCCAGGTGCCCGAAGTACATCACGCTGATAGCGATGCCGACGGCCAGCAGCAGTCGCAGCCGCCGCCGCCACAGCACGATGAACGTTCGGCTCAGTCCGACGCCGACGCCGAGCACGCCAGGCAGCGCGCCGAGGGCCGCCTCGTGGGGCAGCGCGCCGAGCCACGGCTCGCCCGCCATCACGGCCAGCCGGACTAGGCCGACGGCCAGCAGGAGGCCGCCGACCTGGCTGACCAGCAGCGTGGTGAATGCGCGGCGGACGCCCATCCGATGCTCGGCCGGGGCGAGGAGCAGCAGTCCCAGGACGGTGATGGCCAGGTAGCTGCCCAGGCCGGGCGCCCACAGGCCCGCGCTGAGCGGGGTCCACCAGTAGCCGTGTCCGAGTGCGGGCAAGCCGACGCCGACGTGGCCGGACAGCCAGCGCGACGGCCCGTGCGCGATGCTGCCGCTGACCAGACCGACGACCCAGACCGTGGCCAGGTAGCAGATCGTCGCGGGCGCCCGCCGGAACTGCTGCCAGGCCCGGCTGGCCGGTCCTGAAGGCGGCCGCCAGCCCCGCGGCCAGCCCCGCGGCCAGCGCCGCGGCCGGTCCCGCGGAGGCGGGCCGGCGGGCAGCTCCGGTACCGCAGTCGGCTCGGCTTCGATCCGGCCTGGGCGGTGCTGCACGGCGGTCATCGGGCCTGCTCCGCGCTGCCCATCCGACTGTCGAGCCGATTCATTGCCTGCCTCTTTACCCCGCCTCTGGAACAGCCCCTGCTTATATCTCTAACCAAGCCGACGTTTGTGCGGTCAGTCTGGTTCCGTGGAAAAGGAATCCGTGACCGTGCGGTCGGCGCCGCCAGCTAACGCCCCATACATATGCGGATCATCTGCGGCTCATCAGCGGCGGAGTTCTTCGGATATGTCAAAGGCTCTTTTAACAGACCCGGCATGCGCCCAGCTCGCGCGAGTGTAATCAGACAGAATGATCGACAACGGACACCAGCGGCGTGGTGGTCGTGCCGCGCCTCGGTTCCTGGTATCCCGTGTCACTCTATCTTCCTTCGCTGGCCGAGGTATGCCGTCGTGAGGCTACTCGATAATCCGGCGCGCCGCCCGCAACACCGGTTAGGTGGTCATGGTGGGCCAGCTCACAGGCCACCGCCACCGCCACCGCCACCGGCACCGCCACCGGCACCGGCACCGCCACCGCCACCGGCACGGGCACCCGCGCCCCGGCCCCAGGCTGGTTTCGCGCCGCCGATCGCTCTGAGCGCCGCCCCGACCGACGTCAGCCGACAGCCTCCCTGGCATGCCCGTTCACACACGTTTCCCCATCATCGCTACTGATGAGGCAAGACCTCCGACCATCGTCCGTGCGGGTGTGGCCGGCAGTGTGATGCCAGTGGAATGGGAAAATGCTGGCCGCGACCAGGCCGGCCCCCTTGACATCGATCAGAAGGACATTTTAGTGTCATGAGGTCCTACCACTATATCTGTCACTTTGGCATCATAGGTCACCGACTTGGATCATTTCACGACGTTCTCGATCGATCGACCAGCGAATCGGTAAGAAAGGAGAGGTACACAGGTGCCAGCAATTCTTCAGGTTGGCTTGGGAACATGGGGTCTTGACTGGGCGACGAAGGTATTTCATGAAGTCCCGGAAATGGAACTCGTCGCGTGCGTCGACGCGCGACAGGAGGCGCTGAAAGCGGCATGCGACGCGGGTGTCATCACGGCCGGTCAGTGTTATTCGTCGTTGGCGGACGCGATCAAAGACCGGAACCCGGACGCGGTACTAGTAACGACAGACCGCTCGCACGGTGACATTGTCCGCGCCGCCCTCCGCGCTGGCAAACACGTGCTGGTGGAAAAGCCATTCGTCGGGTCCATGGCGGAAGCGCGTGAACTGGTAGCCGAGGCAGCGGCACTTAACCGGACGCTGATGGTCAGTCAGAATTATCGCTTCTTCCCGGCGGTGCGGGCGGCTCAGGAGCTGGTCAAGAGCCAGGAGCTAGGACAACTCCTGGCGGCCGACGTGGAATTCCGCCGATTCCAGCCCACCGGCCGTCAGGTCCGCTGGCGGCACGCACTCCTGCTGGACATGGGGATCCATCACTTCGACCTCATGCGGGCGGTCGTGGGCCGCGAACCCAGAACTGTCGATTGCCGTGCGTGGAATCCGCCGTGGGCGGGCTACAACGACCCGCCGGAGGCCACCGCGATCGTCGACTTCGGGGACGGCGTCACGGTCACTTACCGCGGCAGCCGGCTGACCCCGCGGCGGCCAACCGCTTGGGCGGGGGAGTGGGTGATGTATTTCGAGCAGGGCGCGGTGGTGTGGACGAGTCGCGGTGACCTTTCCGGTTTGCGCAGCGCCGAGGGTGACGCCGTGACGGTCTACCGGCGCGATTCGGCGCCCGTGCGGGCCGCCTTGCCGCACGTGGACATGATCGACAGAGCCGGCACGCTGGACGCCTTCACGCGGGCGCTGACAAGCGGCACGAGTCCTGAAAGCACAGCGGAGGAGAACCTGGGCAGTCTCGCGCTCGCCTACGGCGCGATAGAGTCCGCCGAACGCGGGGCACCCGTGCCCGTGGTGACGCGATGACTGCGACAAGGCCCCTGCGCGTCACGGTCTGGAACGAGTTCGTTCACGAGAGACGAGATCCTGTCCCCAGGAAGCTCTACCCGGACGGCATGCATACCGAGATCGCCGCGGCGATCCGTGCTCACCTCGGCGACGGTGCGGCGATCAGGTGCGCGACCCTGGAAGAACCCGAACACGGCATGCCGGACGAGGTGCTGCGCTCCACCGACGTCCTGACCTGGTGGGGGCACTGCGCGCACGATGCCGTTGATGACAACGTCGTAGCGCGGGTGGCGGAGCATGTCCTCGCCGGCATGGGGCTCCTGGTCCTGCATTCGGGTCATTACTCCAAGCTGTTCCGACGGCTGATGGGGACCGAATGCTCGTTGCGCTGGCGCAACGAGGACGACCAGGAAGTGGTGTGGTCGGTAAACCCGGGACATCCGATATGTGAAGGCGTTCCTAGCCCCTTTGTCATCGCCAGGCATGAAATGTACGGCGAATACTTCGACATACCCCAGCCAGACGACCTGATCTTTATCAGCTCGTTCAGCGGCGGCGAGGTATTGCGCAGCGGTTGCTGCTTCCGCCGGGGGCGAGGGCGAGTGTTTTACTTCTCACCCGGGGACCAGGACTATCCCATATACCACGATCCGAACGTGCGGCGTGTGATCGCCAACGCCGTGCGCTGGTGCGCGCCAAGCTCCGCGGTCCGCCAGGTGCCGCCGACATCGGGCCGCAGCGAGCTTGGCTGGTATCGGCCAGACGCTTGGGGGGATGATTCCGACGGGCAATGAGGGCGAGATTCCCGGGGGCCAGCCGGGTAGGCGAAAGGCCTTGCCCGATGGCGTCGCGCGGCAGATCGAGGGCTGGGTACGGAGCAAGCGTTTCGGGCCGGGCGGTCGGCTGCCTTCGGAACGGGAACTCGCCGCGCGCATAGGCACGAGCCGCAACGTGATCCGTGAGGCGCTGCGCATACTGGAGACCCGCGGGGTCGTGGAGGTGCGCCATGGCACCGGCGCCTTCGCGACCAATAATCTCGGGGACGCGGAACCGCGAGTCCCGGTGAAATTCGACATGCGGGCCGAAGAGCTCCCGGTGAGCGAAATTCTCGTGGCCAGGCGCGCGGTGGAGTGCGCGGTGGTGGCCGTCGCGGCCCGCGCGTGCGACACCTTTGACCTGGAGGAACTGCGCGAGCTCGTCGAACTCGCCGATAGCGCCGCCGAAGCGGCGGACACCCAGCGATTCGTGGAAGCGGATCTGGCGTTCCACGAATCGCTGGGTGTCTGCACGCACAACTCGCTGCTGCGGCAACTTCAGCTCGAGATCACCCGTGCGACGCGGGAGGTGAGGGGAATCGCGTCCACGACACACGATGCCATGCACGCGGCGGCCAGGTTCCATCGCGAGATAGTCGAGGCCTGTGCCAAGGGAGACGAGGAGGCCGCGCGGGCGGTCATGCTCTTGCACCTGATAGACGCGGCCGAGCGGACGCTGGGCAGCGCGACAGTGGGGATACGGCAGCGGTGAGAGCTTTGCGCGCGATCGAGCCTGGCGGGCAGCGGGTGCGCCTGTGCGAGGTGGCTGACATTGGCGAGCTCGCGGCAGGCGAGGTCGTGGTGACAACGCGTGCGGTCGGGGTGTGCGGCAGCGATGTGCACGCCTGGCACGGGACGCAGAGCTATCCGATGAAGTACCCGGTGACCTTGGGCCATGAGGCGGTCGGAGTGGTAGCACGCGTGGCGCCGGGGGTAGACACCGTCCTCCCCGGTGCCCGGGTCGTATCGGAAACCGCGCGCAGTGTGTGCGGCCGGTGCGCCGCCTGTCGCGAGGGCCGGTACAACCTTTGCCCCGAGCGGCTTGGCTTCGGCGCGCTCTACGACGGTGCGATGGCGGACGCGTTCGTCACTCGCGCCGACATCCTCCATGCCGTTCCCGACGCCGTGAGCGATGCGGTCGCCGCCGTGACGGAGCCGTACTGCGTCGCCTACAACGCGGTGGTGGAGCGTGCTCACGTCCGCCCCGGCGACGTGGTGGCCGTGATCGGGCCGGGTCCTGTCGGCGTATTCGCCGCGGAGATCGCCCTGCTCGCGGGAGCCGGCGACGTGCTCGTAGCGGGCGTGCCGGGCGACGAGTCACGGCTGGAGCTAGCCCGGGCCATGGGCTGCGACACATCCATGTCGGACGGGTCCTGGTGGCAGGACGCGGGCCGTCCCGGCTCGTCAGACGTCGTGATCGACGCCTCCGGCGTCTCGGCGACGCTCGAAGCCGCGCTGACGCTCGCGCGACCTGGCGGGCAGATAGTGAAGGTTGGCTGGGGCCCGCAGCCGTACGGGCGCCCGCTCGACATGCTTGTCTCGAAGGCTGTCGAGCTGCACGGGTCCTTCAGCCACACCTGGTCGACCTGGGAGAGAGTGCTGCGCTTGCTCGGCAAAGAGCGCCTGCGGCCGGCCGGTGCGCTGCGCGTCTATGACTTCGCGGACTGGCAGGCGGCATTTTCCGACATGGCTGACCGCACCGTCCTCAAGGCGGTCATGACGCTATGAGCGAGGCGGGCAGGCCGAGGCTGGCGGCGTTCCCCAAGGGATTCTTCCACGAGCTCATCGACCGGCGTGAGCTCACGATCGAGGACTTCATCAGGCGGGCCCCGTCGCTCGGCGTGGCCGGCGTGGAACTTTATCCAGGCTTTCTGCCTGGTACCTCGGACGCGGATGTCGCACGGCTGCGGCATGTCGCCGAGGCCGCCGAGGTCGCGTTGCCGATGATGTGCTCGTCACCGGACTTCATCGACCCCGCCCCCGGTGCCTGGGACCGTGCGGTCGGCGCCCTGCGGGAGATGGTCGATGTCATGGTGGAGCTGAACCCGGCGGGTCAGTGGCGCAGCGTCCGGGTGCTCTCGGGTCAGGACTGGCCGGGAGTCCTGGAAGCGGACGGACTCGCCCGGGCCGTGGCGGGCATCATGGCCGTCCTCGCCTACGCGGAACCCAAAGGCGTGTGGGTCGTGCTGGAGAACCACTACAAGGACGGCTTGTGGACGTACCCGGAATTCGCCCGTTCGAGTTCACGCTTCCTGCACATCCTGAACAGGATCTCTTCGCCCCTGTTCGGGGTGAACTTCGATCCGTCGAATGCCATCGCGGCGGGCGAGGATCCGTTGGAGTTGCTTGACCTGGTCCTCCCGCGGGTGCGCTCGATGGGCGCGAGCGATCGATCGCTGCGTCCTGGCTACAGCGTCACCGACCTTGAGTCGCACACGGGGAGCGGCTACCCGAAGGCGCTGCGGCACGGTGTTATCGGGGAGGGCCTGAATGACTATCAGGCGATCTTCTCCCGGCTGTCGGCCGTGGGCTTCACGGGCTGGATATCCATCGAAGACGGTGAAGCGGGCGGCGAGCAAGGCCACGCGGACATCGCCTCGTCCGCGCGGTTCTTGCGCGCGCTCATCGCCGAGTACTGGCCGACCGCATGACGGACCTGCCCGCGAACGACGGGATCACCGTCCAGATCTCGCTCGACCTCACCTCCATCGACGAAGCGCTCGCGGTCGCCGACGTCGCCGTTCGGGCCGGGGTTCAGTGGCTCGAGGCGGGCACACCGCTGATCCTCGCGGAGGGAATCCGCGCCATCCGGGCGCTGCATGACACGTTCCCCGCCCACCCGATCGTCGCGGACCTGAAGATCATGGACGGCGGGGGGCTCGAAACCGATCTCGCCGCCGACGCGGGCGCGTCATTCGTCGTGGTGATGAGCCGGGCCACCGACGCGACCGTCCGCGCCGTGGTGAGGGCCGCCCGTAACCGGGGCATCCGGGTCATGGCCGATATCCTCGGCGCCGACGACTACCGCGCCGAGGCGCGGCGCATGGAGGACCTGGGAGCCGATGTCGTCATAGCCCACCTGGGATTCGACGAGCGGGCGGAGGCATCGCGGCGCAGCGTCTTTGACTTTCTGCCCGATGTCATCGCCGGAACAAGCCTGCCCGTGCAGGCGGTCGGCGGGATCCGGCTGTCGGACCTGCCCAGGCTCCCCGGCCTGGGCGCACCGTTGGTCGTGGTCGGCGCGCCGCTGGTGATCTCAGCAGAGGCTTTCTCACCGGCCGTGGATCTCCGCACCCTCGGCGAGATACTCGCCGAACTCGTGCAGTCACTGACCTGAGAGAAAATCGAGGCATGCCGCGCAAGGTAGAAGCCGAAGGAGTCATCAGGTGCGCGCTCTCAGCATTCAGCGGAAAGCGACCGGTTGTGCCCTCGTGCTCCGTGAACTGCCCGAGCCGTCTGCGGACGATGGAGACATTCTCGTCGAAACGCTCGCGGTGGGGGTATGCGGCACCGATCGCGAGATCGCCGCGGGACACCTCAGGTGCCCGCCTGAGGGGCGGGACTGGCTGGTCCTCGGGCATGAATCCCTGGGTCGGGTGCTGGAAGCGCCACCGGGGTCGGGGCTGGTGCCGGGTGACCTCGTGACCGGCGTGGTACGGCGTCCCGATCCGGTCCCTTGCCGGTTTTGCGCTGTGGGCCAGCCCGACATGTGCGAGAACGGCCTCTACACCGAGCGGGGCATCTGCGGGCGGGATGGCTTCGCGTCCGAGCGGTTCCGCATCGAGCATGACTATGCCGTCCGGGTGGACCCGGCCCTCGGCCTGGCCGGGGTGCTGATCGAGCCGGCCAGCGTGGTCACCAAGGCATGGGAGCAGCTTGACAAGGCCGCGCATCGCGCACGTCGGCGGGCGCTGGTGCTGGGAGCCGGTCCGATCGGGCTATTGGCCGCGTTGCTCGGGGTGCAGCGCGGTCTGGAAGTTCACGTGGTGGACCGGACCGAGCGCGGTCCCAAGCCCCGCCAAGCACGTGCCCTGGGCGCGACCTATCACACATCTGTCAGCGATACCGTCGGCACGTACGACGCGGTTATCGAATGCTGCGGCGAGCTGATCGGCGAGGCCATCGCTCGCACGGCCCCGGCAGGCGCGGCGTGCCTGGTCAGCGGCGACAACGTGCCAGCGGACACGGTGAACCTGGCCGAGCTGAGCCGCGACCTCGTGCACGGCAACAAGGTGATCATCGGCACGATCAACTCGAACCGGCATCACTTCCAAGCCGCCCACGAGGCGCTGCTGGCGGCCGACCGCGAATGGCTGGACGGTCTTCTCACCAATCACGTGCGGTTGCACGCCTGGCGATCAGCGTTCACGCCCGGTCCCGAACATGTCAAGACGGTCATCCACTTCGGTGGGTTACCGCGGCACGCCAGGCTTGCGCACGGCGCCAGGTGGTTGCCTTTCCCGCGGATGTCGGCGAGCGTGAAGATCATGGCCCTTCCGCTCGGCGATATCCGTGTCATCGACCTGACGATCGCGCGCGCGGGCCCGACCTGCGTCCGGCAACTGGCCGACTGGGGGGCCGACGTCATCCGCGTGGAGCCGCCCGGCGAGCGGGCCGGTGACCAGTCCGCGCGCGACGCCCTCGGGGGCAGCCGGCACGACAGCGACTTCCAGCACCTGCACCGCAACAAGCGGTCGCTGTCCGTCGACCTCAAGTCCCCGGCGGGCCGCGAGGTGCTGATGCGCCTGGTTGATACGGCCGACGTCCTGATCGAGAACATGCGTCCGCCGGTCAAGCAGCGGCTCGGATTCGATTTCGAAACCGTCCACGCGCGGAACCCGCGGCTGGTCTACGGGTCGCTGTCCGGGTTCGGCCAGGACGGCCCCTATGGCGAACGCGGCGGGGTCGACCAGATCGCCCAGGGGATGGGCGGGCTGATGAGCGTCACCGGGCTGCCGGGCACCGAGCCCACACGCGTCGGAATCCCGGTCTCCGACCTGGCGGCGGGCCTTTACCTCGCGATCGGCGTGCTGGTCGCGCTGCACGACAGGGACCGGACGGGAACCGGGTGCTGGGTGCAGACCTCGCTGCTTGAGTCGATGATCGCGATGATGGACTTCCAGGCCGCCCGCTGGACCATCGACCGGCGGGTCCCCGGGCAGGCTGGCAATCACCACCCCACCAGCGTCCCGATGGGCTGTTTCCGCACCGCCGACGGGTACGTGAACGTGGGCGCCGCGAGCGGGCGCCTGCTGCGTGCCTTCTGCTCGGCGATCGGGGTTGACTGGCTGCCTGATGACCCGCGCTTTGACTCGATCGAGAACAGGTCGGCGAACCGGGCGGAGCTCAACGCGCTGGTCGCCGATCGGCTGCGGGCCCGGACCACGGCCGACTGGGTCCGCACGCTCAACGACGCCGGGGTGCCGTCCGGGCCCGTCTACCGGATGGACGAAGTGTTCGCCGACCCGCAGGTCGAGCACCTCGGCATGACCCAGACCGTGCATCATCCGGTGCTCGGCCCGCTCGCGGTAGTCCGCAACGCGGTGCGAATCGTCGGCGGGCCGGATACCGTCAGGACGCCGAGCCCGGATGCGGGCGACCACACCGACGAGGTGCTCACCGGCCTGGGTTATTCACCCGACGAGATCGAATGGCTGCGGGCCCACGCAGTGATCTGAGAGGACACGAATGACGGCACCGACCCCCGCCCCCCGCCACCAGACCGGCACCGACAAGCTGCTCCTCGAGGTGACCGGCCACGTCGCGACCGTGATCTTCAACAACCCCGGCAAGCGAAACGCCCTGTCGGTCGAGATGCGCGCCGCGCTGCCGGGACTGCTGAGCGCGCTGAACGCCGACAACGATGTCCGGGCGATCGTGATGACCGGCGCCGGGGACAAGGCGTTCGCGTCGGGCGCCGACATCTCCGAGTTCGGCGAGCACCGCACCTCCCCGGCCGCGCGGGCCAGCTACGACCAGGCCTGGGCCGCGGTGAACGACGCCTGGGCGAGCCTTGACAAGCCGGTCATCGCGATGATCAGGGGGTTCTGCATGGGCGGGGGGCTGCTCACGGCGCTGCAGGCGGACATCAGGATCGCCTCGGACGACAGCCAGTTCGGCATCCCCGCGGCGCGGCTGGGGCTGGGCTACGGGGTGGCCGGCGTCACCGCCCTGATGAACCTGATCGGCCCGGCCTCAACGGCGGAGATCCTGTTCTCCGCCGGGCGGTTCACGGCGACGCAGGCCCTGCGGATGGGCCTGGTCAACCAGGTCGTCCCGGCCGACAGCCTGGATGAGGTGGTGCTGAGCCTGACCGACAGCATCGCTCGCAACGCCCCGCTCACCGTCGCGGCGGCCAAGGCGGCCATCCGCGCCGTCGGCCAGCCAGGCGGACAGCGTGACCTGGCGCGTGCCGAGGCGATGGTCGAGGCCTGCTTCCTGTCGGCGGACTACCTCGAGGGCCAGCGCGCGTTCGCGGAAAAACGCCCCCCGGCCTTCACCGGTCGCTGAGCGGCCAACGAAGTGGTCATGCCCTAACTACCCGCACCTCCCCGGCTACTACCAGCACCTCCCCGGCCACTACCAGCACCTCCCCGGCCACTACCAGCACCTCCCCGGCTGGGATCATCGTGACCAAGGAGGCCGTCTAGTGGGCTACGCGACCGCGATGTGGCTCACCTTCGGCACGGCCGTGGCTACCGTCGCGGGCGCGCTGACCGGCCTGCTGTTCGTCGCGGTCTCGGTTAAGAGTGACGTGATGGCCGGATCGCGCGCCCTCCGCTCGCGCGCCGCGCAAACCCTGATGCTGTTCATGACCTCGGTGCTGGCCGGCGTCTTTCTGGTGGCTCCGCAACCACAAGCCGCGCTCGGCCCTGAGCTGCTGGCGCTGGCGGCCGTCTCGGGCGCGACCCTGCTCGTCCTGGACCGGCGAGCCGGTCACGGAGCCAGTCAGGGCGTGGCCCGCTACGTCGAAAGGTTCTCCCCGAACACGATCACCGCGGTGCTCGTCGGCGTGGCCGGGATCACCTTCATGCTGAAGGCGGGCGGCGGGCTGTACTGGCTGATCCCCGCCGCGGTGGCCAGCCTCGCCGGCGGCGTGATCAACGCGTGGCTGTTCCTCGTGAGGCTACCCAGTGCCTGACAGCCCGCCTCAGCCCGCCCTCAGCCCGCCTCAGCCCGCCTCAGCCCGCCTCAGCCCGCCTCAGCCCGCCTCACAGCCAGATGAACGGGCCATTCATCTTGCTATCACCAGCCCGACGGGCCATTCATCTGGTGCGGCAGCCCCGCCGCGACCTCCATGTGATATCTGGTTGTGGTGCCGGCACCAGCCGCGTTCCGTTCCGCCCCGGGAAGATCTGGAGTCACGATGAACACCGCCATGCCTTCCACCGCAAGCCTCTACCTTGTCGTCGGGTATGACGGGTCCGCGCCCGCGACCCGGGCGCTCGACGCGGCGATTGGATTGCTGCGCGGCCGCACCGGGTCCATCGAGGTCGTCTATGTCGCTCACCTGACCACCGCGGAGATGATGTCGGCGGACGCGATCGCCGAAATGGAGGTCAGCTTCTCGGAGATCGCACGGGAATTGCGGGCCCAGGCGGACGAGCAGCTGCGCGGCCGCGAGGAGCGCTGGGAGTTCAAGTACGGTCAGGGCATGATCACCGACGTGCTGATCAAGGCGGCGGAAAAGCTCATGGACGCGAACCCGGGTGACAACGTGGCGATCGTGGTCGGGAGCTCATCGCAGGCCATGCACCGGATGGTCGGCTCGGCCGCGGTCAGCCTGGCCCGCCACTCCCCGGTACCCCTGGTCATCGTCCCCTAACGCGGCGACGTCGGGCAGCGGCTGCTCGCCGCGGACGCGCCCGAGCTTAAAGATCTGCGGCTCGACCACCCGCTGGCGATCGGCCGCCCATGACAACCCGCGTTCCCGGCAGCAGTCGCCCCCCTTCGTTCAGATAAAGACCCAATCTTTTCTAGAACGAACCGTGGTAACTCCCGACGAACCATCCTCTCGGTCGTTTCCGATTTGTGACGTGCCTCCAAGCGCGTCTTAGCGGGCTGTTACGGACTAAACGGCAGGGGTTCTAGCTGCGCAAACCCGTCTCAGGAGGCGGCTGGAGGCCCGCCGAGACGGGCGCCAGGGCGGAAAATTTTCCTGTAACGGACATCTTGCCAAGCCTGCGTCGGGATGCAAACATCCGATCAATAGATCCGATGTTTGCCCGATGAGGAGCGCAAGTGACGTACGCGCAGCCAGGAGAACCCGTTACGATTCCGGCGCCGCCCGACGCCGCGGCCGGGGCGCTCGGCCCGGCCGGCGCGAGAATCGTCGCGCTCGACTGCTACGACGTGCGCTTTCCCACCTCGCTCGAGCACGACGGATCCGACGCGATGAACACGGACCCGGACTACTCGGCAGCCTACGCGGTGCTGCGCACCGACGCGGCCGGCCTCGAAGGGCACTCGCTGTGTTTCACGATCGGGCGCGGCAACGATGTCATGGTCGCCGCGGTCGGGGCGCTGCGCAGGCACGTCGTCGGCAAGCACGTCGAGGAAATCGTCGGTGACCTCGGCGGGTTCAGCGCCGCGATGATCGGCGACAGCCAGCTTCGCTGGCTTGGCCCGGAGAAGGGCGTCATGCACATGGCGATCGGCGCCGTGGTCAACGCCGCCTGGGACCTCGCCGCCAAGGTCGCGGGCAAGCCGGTCTGGCGGCTGCTCGCCGACATGACTCCCGAACAGATCGTCGGGCTCATCGACTTCCGTTACCTGGAGGACGCGCTGACGCCGGGCGAGGCACTCCAGATCCTGCGCGCCGCGCAGGCCGGCAAGGCGGAACGGATCGCCGAGCTCGAGCGGACCGGCTATCCGGCGTACACCTCGACGCCCGGCTGGATCGGCTACTCGGACGAAAAGCTCGTGGAACTGTCCCGGCAGGCGGTCAGTGACGGATTCCGCCAGATCAAGCTGAAGGTCGGCGCCGGCACCGGGGACGACACCAGGCGCCTGGCGCTGGCCAGGGACGCGGTGGGGCCGGACGTCAGGATCGCGGTCGACGCCAACCAGCGCTGGGGCGTCGCGGAGGCCGAGACGGCGATCGCGGCCCTGGCGCCGTGGGATCCGTACTGGGTCGAGGAGCCGACCAGCCCGGACGAGATCCTCGGGCTCGCGCGGATCCGCGCCGCGATCGCGCCGGTCAAGGTCGCCGTCGGGGAGCATGTCGCGAACCGGGTGATCTTCAAGCAGATCCTGCAGGCCGGCGCCGCGGACGTGCTGACCATCGACGCGTGCCGGGTGGCCGGGGTCAACGAGAACCTGGCCATCTTGCTGCTCGCCGCGAAGTACGGCGTCTGGGTCTGCCCGCACGCGGGCGGCGTCGGGCTGTGCGAGATGGTGCAGCATCTCGCGATGTTCGATTTCATCGGGGTCGCGGCCTCGGCCGCCGATCGCGTCCTCGAGTACGTCGACCACCTGCATGAGCACTTCACCGACCCGGTGCGCGTCATCGGCGGCCGGTACCTCGCGCCAGTCGCGGCGGGCTTCTCAGCCACGCTGCGGCCCGAATCGCTGCGCGACTACGAATTCCCGCACGGCGCCGTTTGGCAGCGGCTAGCCCCAGCTTAAGTAAGGCCCCCAGTTCAAGTAAGGAGAGCCACATGAGAGTCAGCACAGTGAAAAGACGCACGCTCGGCACGGCCGCGCTGGGCCTCGCCGGGCTGCTTGTCGCCGCCTGCAGTTCTGGCGGCTCAGCCGGTTCGAGTACACCGACTGCGACAACCGCGGCGAGCACCAGCCCGTCGTCGAGCTCCGCGGCCTCCTCGGCCTCCGGCCCGGTCACGATCGGTGTCGACCTGACCTACAACAACACGGCTTTCTGGGCCGCCTACATCAACTACGAGACGCAGTACGCGCAGCAGATGCACATCAAGCTGCTCGGCCCGCTGCTCTCGGCCGCCTCCGCCAGCCTGCAGAATCAGCAGATCGAGCAGCTGGTGAACGAGGGCGCGAAGGCCATCGTCGTGAACCCGGAGACCGCCACCAGCCTCGGCCCGGCCATCAGCTACGCGAGCGCGCACAATGTCCAGCTTGTCTCCGTCGACACGATCGTCGGCGTCGGCCACGTGTACATGGTGGTGCGGGCCTCGAACACGCTGTACGGACAGGACGCCTGCGCCTACATCTCCTCGCGGGTGAAGTCCGGCTACGTGCTCGACCTGGAAGGCGACCTCACGTCGTCGAACGGGGCGGACCGGACGAATGCCTTCGACTCCTGCATGGCGTCGAACGACCCGAACGTGAAGCTCCTGAAGGACCCGACCGTCTGGACCGACTCGACGGCCGTCACCGACGCGCAAACCGCGATCAGCGCCTACGGTTCCCAGCTGAAGGCCATCTACTCGCAGTGGTCCAGCCCGGACACCGGGATCATCCCGCTGCTGAAGAGCAAGGGCTTCGGCCCCGGCTCCGCGAACCCTGTCATCCTTATCAGCGATGACGGCGTACCGTTCGAAATGTGCGACATCGGCAACGGGTCGGTCACCGCGTCGCAGTCACAGCCCGCCAACCTGTACGCGCAGTACGCGCTGACGTACGCGCTGGACGCCGCCAACGGCGTCAAGCTGTCGGCCGGGCAGGCAGGCGGCGGCGCGCCGACCCTGCAGAACGTGTCCTACCAGGGAGACACCAACCTCGCCGACCCGATCGTGGCGCCGTTCGTAACGAAGAGCGCCACCACGCTCACGGTGAGCACCGCGGTCGACGGGCTGCCCGCCTCGGTCACGACGACCCCGGTCTCGGATTCCGCGCTGTGGGGCAACGTGTACGGTAGCGCGCACGGCGGTGTCTGCTCGTCCTAGTCATCGGGTGGCCGGCGTCCGCGAGGCGGACGCCGGCCACTTCCACCTCCGACCTCCTCCCCCCCCCCCCCCCCCCCCCTACCCCCCCCCTCCCCCCCCCCCACTCTCCCCCCCCCCCTCCCCCCCCCCCCCCCCCCCCCCCCCCC
>Ga0210390_10001316_pt1 | contig 24054 bp, 12 predicted proteins | sample IncBWH11OmetaG_FD_161050 | JGI IMG/M metagenome (GOLD analysis project Ga0210390, IMG submission 161050) | Forest soil microbial communities from Barre Woods Harvard Forest LTER site, Petersham, Massachusetts, United States - Inc-BW-H-11-O ... | reverse complement strand
CCTTCCTTGTCCCTGAGGGCAAGGCCGCGTGTGTGAAACCAGCGGTATGTCCCGTCGGCGCGCCGGAGGCGGTGCTCGCTTTCATAGGGTTCGCCCGTCTGAATCGCCCGAGTAAAGGCGGCGGCCGTAAGAGCAAGGTCATCCGGGTGAATCGCGTCGCTGGTCCGCCAGTTGACGAGTTCCTCCCGAGTCTTGTCGAAATATTCCAATACTCGGCGGTTTAGTAGTTCGATTTCGCCGGTCGGTGTCGTCGTGACAATGTGCCCAGGAATGGTGTCGACTAGCAGGCGAAGATTCTGTTCGTGTGACCGGAGGGCGTCCTCAGCACGTTTGCGGTCTTCCATATCGGTATTTGTGCCATACCATTTGACAACTTTGCCGGATTCATCGCACAAAGGGCTGGCACGAAAAAGAAACCAGCGAAATTCGCCGTCGAAGCGACAGAAGCGGCCCTCCACTTCGTACGGCTTTACAGAATTCAAAGCTTCCCGGAATGTTTTGAGAATTCGTGGCAGGTCGTCTGGATGAATCGCAACCTGCCATCCAGAGCCCAAAGCTTGCTCCGCAGATAGACCCGTATAGTCCAGCCAGCGCTGATTGAAGAAATCTGCCGAGCCGTCTGGACGAGCGGACCACGCCAACGTAGGGATGGTGTCGACTACGAGGCGAATGTCCTGTACATCTCCAGATTCTTCGAAGTCATGCTGCATAAGGATGCCATTCCGCGGATTATAGACCCGTATGGCGGATCAATCGCGCTGAAATTGCCTGGTTCCTGGCCTCCCGGGAGTACGTCCAAGCCTTACAAGTGTCGCAGTCAGAGATCCGCGACGCCCGAACTTCGCTACGCGCACTTAGTCAATCAGATCATCGGGAGACTAAAAAATCGAAGGACTGCCGTCGGCGCTCCAACAGCGGTTTTCCAAACCGCCGCCGAGTCAAAGATCGAATCTTAGTTCGAACAGCTTTTATCTGCGTGACATTTGCTGTGACATCGCCCAGGAAACAATCTACATTTCAGCCGAGTAACACGACGCCCGTTCGACTTCAACAGAAGGGTTAGTGTTTATCAAGATGTGGGAACCGATCGGAGCACTTTTGCCGTTATTTCGCTATGGGGAAAATTCGGGGGACTCCATACATGCGCAGCCACATTTTCGTACATCGTGCCACTACCAAATATTTTTCTAACTCGTTTGTTTCCAAAACTAAGATTGAAAAGGAAGGACTTCCAGGAGATATTACGCCTGCCTTGGGCGCAGGAGGTCTGGAGTTCAAATCTCCACGCCCCGACCAATCCCCAGCCGGTTAGTGAATCGTCGCAAGCAGTAACAGAGCCCGGGGAACGAGAATCCCGCTGCTAACGCGAAGAATCAACAACATCGCCAGCCGTCGTATTCCATCGTAAAGTCACGCGCCGCAACTGTTAACCGAAGGGCTGCTTACTTGGAGCCAACGGCAAAAGTGCAGATTTACTCAATTGAAGACCTGTAGAGCGAAAGTGAAAAGATAGGGCTGCCCAATAACCCTCCTTCTGTTCCGCACGCAAGTGATTGATTCCTCGTGGCGGAAAGTTGCCAGAAATCTTGCCCACAAACATATGCTTTTGGGCACTTGTCTGGTGATCCAATTTATCAGGACTACCTGGATCAGTCCACCGTGGAGTGCTTACCGGCAGGAGCTATTTACGGTTGCGAGAATTAAAGAGTATCATGCGCGACCAAATTTCAGTCCACGCAGTTAAATTCGACAAGCAGCTTCATGTTGTCCCGCGACGCTAACTCCATCTCCCAGACAAGCGGCAACGCGAACGACTAACATCTCAGGTTAAGGCATGGATAACCATAGCTAGAGCAATGACCTTTTCCTGGAAAACGCAAGCAACTTAGGTCTGCCTGACCGTCACTTTGAAATCCTGGAGCAGCAGGAATGAGGTAGAATTATTGGCAAGGCCAGAACTCTCAGATCGCACAACCTGTTCACCTGGATCCGCGAGGTGCCTCCGTGAAATTGAGGCCCGTGATTCTGCTCATTCCAATCCTTCTGTTTATTCCTTGTCTGACCGATATTTTGAATGCGCAAACAACGGCTTCTGGGGGATTGACAGGTGTCATAACCGATCCTGGTGGTGCGGTCATCCCTGATGCCAGTGTGGAGATCAGAGACAATGCCAAAGGGACGAGCCAGACCACGAGGACTGATCCAGAGGGCGTGTACCGATTCATCTTCCTCACGCCTGGGAGATATGCACTAACTTTCGCTCATGACGGTTTTAGAAAGGAGCGCCAGGTGGCATTTGTTTCGCTCGGGCCTCCTGTCACGGTGAACGTCGCGCTCAAACTTGCGACAGAAAGCACGACTGTAAGCGTGACGGGACAGGCGCCACTTGTGCAGGCCGAAAACGGCGACGTCTCCGCGACGATGAACTCAGAGCAGATTAGTGAGGTCCCGAATCCCGGAAACGATCTCACCTATATTGTGCAGACCACGCCCGGCGTGGTGATGAACACCGACAGTCAGAACGGCTTCAACTATTCAATTCTGGGGATGCCGGGCACTTCATATCTCTCAACAGTGGACGGCATGAACACCAACGACAACGGCGTTAACCAAAACCAGAGCGGCTCAGTCGGGCTTGCCTTGGGCCAGAACCAAATTGAGGAAGCGACAGTAGTGAGCACGGGCTACTCAGGCCAGTTCGGCGGCGCTGCGGGCGGAAACATCAATTACATCACCAAGTCAGGGAGCAATGAGTTTCATGGGAACGCGCAATACTATTGGAACGGCCGCGTATTCAATGCCAACGATTGGTTCAACAACGAATTCGGGAACGCGCGGCCCTTCGACATCGCCAATCAGTGGGCGGGTTCGTTAGGCGGCCCCATCAAAAAGGACAAATTCTTCTTTTTTTTTGATAGCGAGGGCTTGCGCCTGACTCTCCCGCTGTTTTCCGCAGTTGTAATCCCAAGCCCACAGTTTGAAGCAGCAACCATCGCAAACATTGACTCCAGGTTCGGCTCGACTTCAGCATCGGATGCGTTTTACAAACAAATGTTCGGTCTATACAACGGGGCACCAGGGGCGAGTTCGGCTCATCCTGGAGGTTTCAGCCCTACGTCTGATCCCACCGGCTGCACGGGATTCGCCGGTTTAGCCCCAGGCGTGCCCTGCGCCGTGAATTTCTTGTCGGCGAGAAGCCGTTCAAGTTCGGATACACTCACGGCTGGCCGTGTAGATTGGAACGCGGGCAAGAACGACCGCGCCTTTATTCGAATTCAATACGAAGATGGATTAGGCGCATTCTTCACCGATCCCATCAGTCCGCTGTTCGATGCTGATTTCGATGGTCTCTGGTGGCAAGGCCAGCTCATCGAAACGCACACGTTTGGCTCATCGGCTGCCAGCCAATTTCTCGCCGCGGGTTCTTATTTTTCGCGTATCTGGAAGTTGAAAGATCCTTCTCAAGCCCTGTCCGCATTCCCCACGGTCCTGAATTTTAATGCTCCGGGCACTTTTACCAGTCTGGGAGGACTGGATTCGATCGCTGCTTACGGTAGACGCCAAACTCAGTATCAGTTTTCCGAAGACGTGGTGAAAACCTGGGGCAAGCAAAAGTTAGGCTTTGGCGCAAACTTCGTGCGAATAGATTGGCGCGAACTACCCAACAAAGTAAACTCCATAGGACAATTGGGCCCCGAAACGCTCGATGCGTTTTACCAGGGTGGTTTGGACCCAGTCTCACCATCGGTCAATTTTACCTCTCTGACACAATCCTTCACCTCGCAGACTACCGCGCGAGAGTCGTTCTTCAATTTTGGACTCTACGGCCAGGATGAGTGGCATGCACGGCCCAACCTGACACTCACTTGGGCCCTTCGCGCGGAACATTACTCCAATCCCGAGTGTGAAAATCGCTGCTACGCCCGGCTCACCGGACCGTTTGAGTCGATCAGCCATGACCCCGAGCAGCCTTACAATCAGGCAATCCTAATCAATCAAAAATATGCCCTTCAGAGCGTGGACAATATCCTAGTATCGCCGCGATTCAGCTTCGCCTGGCAGCCGTTTGGTGTTTCGCACAACGGCGTGTTCCGCGGCGGCGTCGGCCTCTTCTATGACCCGTTGCCCGGCGGCGTGCTGGAGTCGTTTTACATCAACTCTCCGAATTACAATCTGTTCACACCCTTCGGGGATAATCTTACGCCGAATGAAAAGACGAGCCTCTTTAAGGATGCGTCGGCTTCGAATGCAGCGTTCGTCAACGGCTTCGCCGCTGGCCAAAATCTGGCTCAGATCCAGGCAATAGATCCCAATTTCTCTCCGCCTGCCATTAACGCCGCGGAAAGGACTATTCACTCGCCGCAATTTCAGAGGTGGAGCCTCGAATGGCAACAGGCCTTCGGTGCGGACACTTCCGTCGGCATCGGTTACTTCGGGCATCACGGCATTCATGAACTGGTATCAGATCCAGACGTGAATGCCTTCGGATTCGGCTCACTCCCTGCAACGCAGTGCACCAGTCCGCCCGTCCCGCCCTGCTCAGATCCGCGCTTCAGCGAGGTCACGGAATACAGCACGAATGCAGTATCCAACTACAACGGCATGGTCATCTCGTTCAAACATCAATTCATTCGTTGGACTCAAGGCGTGATCCAGGCCAACTACACGTACGGCCACGCGTTCGATGAAGTCTCCAATGGCGGGATTTACAGCTTTACATCCGTTGGTTTGGCGAGCTCACAGGACCCGAATAATCTTCGGGGCGCCTATGGACCGGCGGAGTATGATGTGCGCCACTCCCTCAATGTGAGTTACGTTTTGGAAGTGCCAGTGAAGGCGCTCTTGCGCGGGCACGGTTCGGATTATTTTGTGAAGGGATGGCAGATTTCGGGAGCGGTTTTTGCCCACACCGGCTTTCCCTATACCGCCTTGGACGTGGCCGAGTCGTCTAAACTTGTCGCGAATAATTATTTTGGGTTCCTTTACGCCGTGCCGGTCAGTTCTCTTCCGCCCAGCTCTGCGTGCGGGGAAGGCGCCGCTTTTCCTCTTGCCCCGCATCCATGCCAGCCACCCCAGGTGTTGCCGGACGGGACCACTCCCAATCCGAATGCGCTTTTCGTGCAAGCCGGCTGCGAGACCGGGTTTAATGCCGGGCATCTGGGCCTAACAGGTGTATGCAATGGTCCCTTGGTGGCGTTCGCGCAAGGCAGGAACCGCTTTCGTGGACCAAGCTATTTCAACACCGACTTCGCTGTCATGAAAAACACAAAGATTCCCCGTTGGGAAAGTGCCGAATTAGGGATCGGCTTTCAGTTTTTTAATTTTTTCAATCACCCCAATTTCGGCTTTCCCGACAATGCGAGTTCCAACTCAACGTTTGGGCAGATCTTCGGTTTGCAGCAACCGCCCACCAGCATTGTAGGTTCCGGGGTAGGAGGCGATGCTTCTCCGAGAATGATTCAGCTGAAGATCCAGCTACAATTTTGATTGTGACAGTCGGACTGGCATCCGCGGTATCTTGCATGACGCCTTTCCGACCAATTTCAAAAATTCTCCATCGTCCAAATGTTCCCGTCCACGGTCTGGCTCATGAATGCCAGGTGCCGGCCATCTGGAGATGCCGGAGAATCCCCTAACGCAACGTCGTCTCGTAGCTTGTGCACATTGCCAAATAAATCCACGTACAAAAGTACCGCTTCCCGGCCGAAGCTGCTGATGGCAAATAGACCCTTTCCGTCTGCAGCCCAGTACAGCGTCTGCAAGGAGTTACTCCAACCCTTCAACTTAATGGCCTGCGTGGCCTGACCTCGCAGGGAGAAAATGTAGATTGGTCCTCCTGGGCTTGTAATGGCCGCATACCGAGTGCCGTCAGGAGAAAGTTCGCCCGGCCAATCGTTCATACTGGGGTCGGCGTCGAAACGGGTTAGCTCAGGGCCACGTCCTGTCAATGGATCGATGGCCGTAATGATCACTTGTTTGTGATTCCCGGCCGGCTCCGCAATTACACACAGCTTCGCCGGCGCCCGAGCGCAGGAGAGAAAGCTACCTGGCGTCGTTGTAAATGCCAATTGGGACGTTCCCCCGGCCACGGGAATTCGCATGACTTCCCTTGGTGCTGCTGCATCTCCCGGCCTCACCTCATGTTGATAGAGAATCCAACCACCATCCGAACTAACGCGAGCGTTCAGCACCGCGTCTGGCCCGGTCAGCAGCGGTTCTGCCTGATCTTCGTCGAGGGCCTGTTTGTACAAGTTCCAGCGACCATTGCGATTGGACCCGAAAATAAGGGACTTGCTATCCGGTGTCCAATCGCCAGGTTCATCCAAGCTGTCACTCAAAGTGAAGTGTCTCGGTGCCAGGAGGCGCGCTCCACCCGCTTCGAGATCCGCTACGTAGGTACTGGTGCGGTTCGCCCATTTCTTAAAGGTGAGCCGTTTACCATCCGACGTCACGCTCGTGTTGTCCATGCAGAATCCTGCCCAGTTCGTGACCCGCCGGGGTTCCTCGATGGTTTGGCCCGTGCGCACGTCGAGTCGCCTTGCCCAGTAGTTGCAGGTGTCGCCGATAGCTTGAAGGTCTCTCACCGAGTAGATCAACCGTTCATCGGGCAACCACGCAACATCGTTAACGTTTTTCATTTCCGAAGGTGACAGTAGCGTCGCAAGAGGCCCAGCCTTTAGATCGCGTGCCACGAGCGTGTCTCCGGATTCGTCTGTTGAGATATACGAGACTCGCTGTCCGTCCGAAAAAAAATGAAGGCAGCAAAGCGACTGTTTTTCGCCCGCCTCATAAAGCTTGTGCGCCTGCTCTCCGCTTTGCGTCATCAGCCAAATTTCACGGTCGCCCAGCGCGCCCTCCATTGTTCCAAAGGAAATGGACGAACCGTCCGGAGAAACTGACCATACAACGGCATTGTCGCGAAGTTTACGCAGCGCTCTGTCCATAACCGAAATCATCCAAATGCTGCTCTTCTCTGATGACCAGGCAGTTGGACTTTCGCTCGCCGGATGAGCATTGGCAAGGAATCTGGTGCTGTCGGGAAACCAGGCACTAGAGCCAATGTCCCAAACCACGTTGTCATGCTTGAGCGCTTCGGGCTGAGGAACCGACTGTGTCTCATCTGTTCCTATAAGCTTGATGTGCATCCCAATCACATCGGTGTAGGCGAGGTATTTTCCGTTTGGTGAAATCGCCCCGGTTATCACTGGCTTCTCGGAGGAATTAAGGGTAAGTTGCCGAAGCTTTAAGTCCGGCACAATCGACGGCGAACGCTTTGCATACCTGAAGACGGCAACGAGTAGAACCAAGAGGATTGCGGCAGACGCGGCCCACTGGCGGATTGCGTGGGGTTTTGGCAGAATTTCCCTTTTCAGAATTTCCAAATCCGTGCGCAGTTCCGCCGCTGACTGATACCGTTCTTCACGCCCCTTCTCCAACGACTGGCAGATAATCTTATCGAGTTTCGCCGGGACTTTGGAATTCAGCTTGCGGGGTGACGTCGGAGTCTGATTAAGGATCGCGGCATGTAGTTCTGGCCCGGTATCGCCGCGGAACGCCCGCTTCCCGGTGGCCATTTCGAAGAGCACCAGTCCAAGAGAAAACAAATCCGTGCGCGCGTCCAATTTCTCGCCGCGTGTCTGCTCAGGCGACATGTAGCCAGCCGTGCCCATCGCGACACCGGTTCGACTGAGGGACGTATCAGAAGTTGGCAGTTGCTCAATCTCGTGTGGTGCTCCTCGTAGTCCTTCATCGCCCCCTTTGGAGTCAACACTGACTGCCGTTTTAGTGGGAGCGAGTTTCGCCAAACCGAAGTCCAGGATCTTGGCTTGGCCTTCACTGGTCACAAAAATATTTGCCGGCTTGATGTCGCGGTGAATGATGCCCTTTTCATGTGCCGCGTGCAGACCCTCCGTGATTTGGATTCCGAACGTCAGCAATTCCTCTGTCGACAGTGGTTGCCCCCCGATTCGACGGTCAAGAGTTTGTCCCTCGAGCAGCTCCATGGCGATGAAAAACTCGGCCTCGTGCTCACCGATTTCGTGGATCGCACAGATGTTTGGATGGTTTAATGCGGAAGCAGCGCGGGCTTCACGTTGAAGTCGCTGAAGAGCTTGAGAGTCCCTTGTTTCCTCGGGCAGGAACTTGAGCGCAACTTGACGGCCCAGGTGAATATCTTCAGCTCGAAAGACGATACCCATCCCGCCTTGGCCGAGTCTTTCCAGCACCCGGAAATGTGAGATGGTCTTACCGACGCGCTTATCGGGTTCGAGTGGCCTAGCTTTTTCATCGGCCATTAGCTCAGCCACGACTTCAAACGCCGGACGATTGATGAATTGCTCGGCACGTTCCTCGTACGACAGCAATGATTCGAGTTCGTGATAGAGTGTCGGATCGTCGCGGCAAGCGTCTTTCAGAAACAGCATCCGCTCATCGACGGCAAGCTCCAGCGCAGCGTTATACAACTCCTCCACTCGATGCCAGCGCTCAGGCTTCACGCTGCTCCTCTCCGGAAAGTTCGCGCAGAAGCCAGATCCTGGCGAGTCTCCAGTCCCGCATTACGGTCTGGGAGGATACATTCAACATCTTGGCAGTCTCATTGACGTCGAGACCACCAAAGAATCGCAGTTCCACCACGCGACTCTTTCTTTCGTCAAACAGTGCTAGTCTCTTGAGAGCTTCATCGAGTTCGACTAGATTGCGGTCTGGCTGTGAGGAGACCATCAGTGCCTCATTCAATGGCAAGTGATGCGCCCCGCCGCCCCGTTTCTGGTAGTGACGAGAACGGGCGAAATCGGTCAGAATTTGCCGCATCAATTGAGCGCATATAGCAAGGAAGTGCGCACGATTCTGCCAGTCGATGTTGTGAACATCGACCAGCCTCATGTAAACCTCATTGATCAGCGCGGTTGCTTGAAGGGTGTGCCCGGACCGTTCTCCAACCATGTAACGCCGTGCAGCCCGGCGCAATTCCCGGTATACCAGCGGTGTTAGCTTTTCGAGCGCCTCTGCATCTCCCGCACTCCAGGCTCGGAGAAGTGCGGTAACCTCATGCGACTGAGGCGCTTCCATGCAAACCTCTTATAATCCGGGAGTTAGAGCTTCCGCAAAGCGTAACACAGGCATTCGGCTGTTTCCACCCGGACCTGTCCGCAAAAAAATAAGCCGTTTACCGTTGTAGTTTCCCCCAGGATTTCCCGCTTTATAGTGCGCAACCATTCCTTCCTGTCTTTAGGAGGAGAACATGAAGAGATATCTACACTATAAACTCGCCGTTATTGCGCTCTTAGCCTTGCTGGCGATTCTGCTTCGGCTCGCCGCGCAGGACAATCGAGGTGATTACCACAAGCACCGTCACTACAAGGTCATCGACATGGGTACTCTCGGCGGTCCCTCGAGTTACTTTAACTCTCTCAGCTTAGGTGATAGCTGGAGTTTCGGTACCGCGTTTTACGGCTTCGCCCAGGTGCGCAACAGACGAGGAATCCTGGTGGGCTTTGCAGATACTTCGACGCCGGATCCGTATCTCGCGTTTTGCTACACCCCAGACTGTTTTGTCTCCCATGCCTTTCAATGGCAGCGGGGTGTCAAGATCGATCTTGGCGCACTCCCTGGCGGTGCCAGCAGCGCGGCCTTCGACACGCACGCTCTCCTCCTGATCCCGTCCGACGATGATCATCTCTTCATCGAAGGTTGTGACTACAGCCCCGTCGAAGCGGCGGAGTTTCAGAGCAGTACACCGGCCGTTCTTAATGGCGCAGCATCGGTGACCTCTCGTTCGCGGCTCCGGGAGGGGAGGGCATGAAAAATATATTCCTGCTGTTACTCCCTTTCTGCGGAGTGTGCCTCCTTTCTGCTTGTGGCTCCGGCGGTTCTGCACCACCACCGTCGTCTCGGCCGGCCATCAAGACGACCCAGCCGCAACTCACAGCTGCTCCCGCCGTAGCTGGGACCTCCTATGACTTCACGTTCCAGGCAACAGGCACGGGAACGCTAACATGGAGCGCCGTCGGCCTTCCCTCCGACCACTTGTCGTTAGACCCGGCAACTGGAATTGTCTCCGGCACTCCGGCATCTGAGGCAAACGTCCTCTTCACTCTTACCGTCACCGACACGTCTGGCCACTCCTCGCCTGCCACCCAGTTCACGATCACTGTCAACAATCCATCTCCTCCATCCATCACCACGACTCAGGCGCAATTGGCCGCCACTTCCCCTGAAGTTGGGAATTCTTATAGCTTCTCCTTCACGGCAACCGGCGGACTCGCGCCATTGACCTGGACCCAATCAGGTCCGCTACCGACGGGCCTGTTATTCAACACGGGTGGAGTTCTATCGGGTATGCCGACCGTGACCGGCTCGTTCCCGATCTCGGTCATCGTTCAAGACTCGCTCGGTCAAAACTCTGGTTCGCAAGGCTTCACAGTTAACGTGACTTCAGCCGCTGCCACGAACCCGGTACCGCTCATCAACCAGCCACTGAGCCCTGATGCCAGTATTCCTGGCGGAGGAGACTTCAATCTCACTGTGAACGGCACAGGATTTGCACCGGGCGCACTGGTGAATTGGAACGGCACGGGGCGGGCCACCAAGTTTGTCAGCAATTCAAGTCTGACTGCCACTGTTCTTGCCGCTGACATTGCGAACTTCAACACGGCTTCCGTGGCGGTCGTAAATCCAGCTCCGGGCGGTGGTACCTCGAATGTAGTTTCCGTCGAAACTACCAGGCCCACTTCCTCGGTCGCACTGACCGACACATCACAGTTCGCTGTCGGCTCTAGCCCTCGTTTGGTGGCAGCAGGGGACTTCAACCGCGACGGACACCAGGACTTGGTCGTGGCCGACAACATCAACAACGATGTAGGTGTGCTCATAGGTAACGGCGACGCCACCTTCCGGCCTGCCATGCACTTCGCGACAGGTACGTTTCCCTTCTCAGCGGTGACAGCAGACTTCAACGGAGATGGCAACCTGGATCTGGTCGTGACGAACTCAGCTAGCAACAACGTCAGCATTCTTTTGGGCAATGGCGACGGATCATTCCAGCCCGCCGTAAACTACGGCACCGGGATGAATCCTGCCTCTGTAGCAGTTGGAGATTTCAACGTGGACGGCAAGCTAGACCTAGCTGTGGCAAATACTGGCAGCAACGACGTCAGCATCCTCTTGGGCAACGGCAACGGAACATTTCAGCCCGCCGTGAACTTCGGAGCCGGCCAGCAGCCCCAATATCTCGCCGTAGGAGACTTCAACAGCGACAACAAGCTAGACCTGGCCGCCGCGAACATTGGTGGCGACAACGTCAGTGTCCTTCTCGGAAATGGCGACGGAACATTTCAGGCCCCGGTGGATTACCCGGTTGGAACAGAGCCGATTTCGTTGGTGGCAGGAGACTTCAACGGCGATGGCAAGCTGGATCTGGCCACTGCGAACCTCGGTAGTGACGATGTCAGCGTGCTTCTGGGAAATGGCGATGGGACATTCCAGGCCGGCGTGAGCTACGGCGCTGGGTCAGGTCCGTCCTCGCTGGTGTTGGGAGATTTCAACGGCGACGGCAAGTTGGATCTGGCTGTGCCCAACAGGTCCAGCAGCAATGTGAGCTTGCTCCTGGGTAACAGTGACGGAACATTCCAACCCGCCGTAGACTTCGCGGCCAGTCAGCGGCCCGATTCGCTGGCGGTAGGAGATTTCAACGGCGACGGCAGGCCTGACTTGGCCGTCGGTGACTCGACTGGCTCGACGGTGTCCATCCTGTTGCAACCCGGGCTAGTGACCGGACCCAACGCAATTCTGTCAGCCGCCAACCTCACTTTCCCAACCCAGCTTTTAGGCACTACGAGCTCAGCGCAAACCGTCACGATGATCAACAATGGCACGCAGACGCTCAACATTTCAAATATCAGCGCAACGAGCAGATTTGAGGAAACCAACACCTGCGCTTCCAGCCTTGCCGCCGGTGCGAGTTGCAGCATCGGTGTTACTTTCACTCCGGGTGCGATTGACCTTGTAACTGGAACGCTTTCGATTACCGACAACGGACCAGGCAGCCCGCAGACAGTGGTCTTGGATGGCACAGGCACGACAGTTAATCTTGACCCAGCAGGCATGAAGTTTATCTGCAACACCCACCTCCCCGGCGGCTGCCAACTTAAACCCAGGACGGCAACGCTGACCAACACTGGGAGCACAACGCTTACGATCACCAGCATCAAGATTGACGGTTTTTTTTCCGAGACGAACACCTGCCCTGCAAGCCTGGGCGCTGGGCTGTCTTGCACCATCACGGTTACGGCGATAGGGGGACCATTATTCAGTTCCGGCAATGTTCTGGTAAACGATAATGGCGGTGGTAGTCCGCAGAGGATTGCCTTAACATTCTACGAGTTTTGAATTTAATGGACCTGCAAACATAATCTTCGTCGTATCATCAGCGGCGCATTTCCAAATTTTGTGTGCTGCGTTCGCATGATTGCCCAGAAACAGCTCTTTGTGGGCAATCAAACTGAGGACTTTGCCTCGCTTAGAATCAATCGCTTGCAGGCTGGGCCGACGTGAGGATTTTGGGCAAGTCCATTCCGTCGAGAGGGATTTTCGGCGCGGTTCTGGATGGGCGAGCGAAACTTCCCTCCATATAGCTATCGGGGTTTGTAAGCATGTTGTCCAAAGTTAACCCATATGACAAAATGTGCGTCATCGGCAAAGCATCGTCATCAGACCACGATGGTAGCAATCGAATTCTTATCATCACACCATTCCTTTATGTGCGACAGCAGCACAGGGTCCTCGGCTTCATGAGATCGCTCGCGCTCTCGAACAGCGGTTGCGCATTTTTCCGGTCATGCTCATCTGGACTGAGCCGCCGCTTGTCGATTGCGCGCATCGTATGGCTCGACATCAGCGGGTGCGTACACTTATGGCTCACGATGTGTTCATTAGTTATTCCAGCAAGGACAAGCATATCGCCGATGCTGTCTGCAGCGCGCTAGAGACAAAAAAGGTCCCATGCTGGTATGCGCCGCGAGATATCTCCGGGGGTACAAACTGGCCTGCTGCCATCATGAAAGCGATTGGCGAGAGCCGAGTCATGGTTTATGTGCTGACCGGAAATTCCAAGATGTCAATCGACGTAACCCGAGAGGTGCAGCATGCATTCAGGAAAGGTATAACTGTTATTCCCTTCCGTCTCGAGAATATCACGGCGACAGACGACCTCGAATATTACCTCGAACACGTTCATTGGCTCGATGCATTTCCGCCGCCCTTTGAAAGCTATCTCACTGCGCTCGTGACGCATGTGAAGAATAATCTGCAACAGGACTCGACTCTTAATGTGGACGAAGAGGTTAAGAAAGCCGAGAAGATGGTGCGTAAGCGGCACGACGAACAACTTCTAGAGTCAGCTGAACAGCTCTTTGTGCAACATCGAGAACTAGTTGAGGCCAGAAAAGAATTTGACTCTGAAGAGCAGACCGCGTTGTCGCAAGTCAGGGATAAGTACCGCGGCGAAAGCCGAAAAGACATGGAGCATCGGGCGGAAGCGGTAAGCAAGGACCTGCTTTCTCGGTCTGTGTCAATTCCTGAAACGGCGAGGATCGTCAACGCCTATCTCTCTAGGCAGTGGATTTTAATTCTCGTTTTGTTGCTAGGTGTCTTTATTATCTCGGGAGGATTAGTCGCTATTGGGCTAGACGACCGGATGTGGCCGCTTTTCGTGGCTCCAATTGTTTTCTTTGGCGGGTTGAAGTTGCTCTTACGCCTCAAAGATCGAAGGCAAAGGTTCTTCAATTTCGCCGATCCAACAACGGCGGCAGAGCAGCTAAGGTTGGCGAAACTGTATTCCTGGGGCCGCGACTATCCAAGCGCGTTCCGCTGGTACCTGAAAGCGGCAGAGAAGGGCGATGCAACTGCGATCTTCGTAGTTGCGTCATGGTACGAGCAAGGAATTGGGCTTTCCCAGGATTTAGAGGAGGCGGATCGTTGGCGATCAACAGCGGTCAGGCTCGGCGTCGCAGAACCCAGAGGCCAGCCGTACAGGCGAGGGTAGAAGTTGCAACTCTGGAGCCATCAACTATCGTCTGATTTATCCTACCGCTGAAGTGAGTCGCGAAAGAGGCTCCGGGCAGGACCAGGAACATTTACCTACAAGCTCTTCAGCCTGAATCCGAGTTTTTTAGAAGGTGCTTGGACGCTATGGCAGGATCGTTGTTACATCTTCGTACCATATCAGTCAGCCTCAAAACCTTGAGCGTCGGCACAAAAACCCGGACTCTTCCGATGATTGTTCGACGCCATTCCTATGGAGGTACCCGCCCTTCTCAATCGCGGTGGGCGGCTGCAAGAATCTTTCGTGGAACACTCAATATGATGCGTGCGATGGATTCTAATTACTACAACCCGGTATCATCGGCGTCTTGTGGGTTTAGTGCCAGACCCTGGCGGTACAACGAGATTGCTTTTTGAGCTTCGCATTTGAGCGTAGTTCCGTTGCTGGTGCTACGGGTGGGGTACTTCGAGGGGTCTTTCACGGTGTAGTAAGACCCAGTCGCCGTTTTCTGTTAATGCTTCGTTACCAACGCTCCTCACACAATCATACGCGTTCTCGTAATCGTCGTGCTCCAGAAACTTTCCAAGGAGATCCGACGCACGAGCAAATAGCAAGACCATTCGGTTGTATTGCTTGGTGTGCTCGGCGTAGGCTAATCTGTTGTTGAAGTGGTGCAGTAGTGCCGCGGCGGCCAGCAATGCTTCCAGAATGATGGCAACCAAATCAAAATAGAATGCGTTGTTCGTGAGAAAAAGCAGTACAACGCCTAGTACCCCCACACTCCAGAGGCAAATCAGCCCTGCGCGCTCAACACATTGCTGCTTTATGAGGTTGCTCTCGGCGGCCCGGCCGAAATATCTGAGTTGGTCATCGATCCAGTACTTGCGTACGAATCCTAGCCGGTTCCTTCGATCCTCAACCTCCACCGAATCCACGGTTCCGTGATTTTCGCGGCCCTCCACAATATTCCAGCCTCGAAATCCGTTGCGGATCCAATCCAGTTCCGATCGCAGCTTGCCCAGATAGTGGTCCGCTACCGAGTCCTTAATTCCGGCCAGCTTCCAGAAAAACTTGACCCGCAGTCCCTCGGCAATCGCCCGATAATCCCCATGGTTAGCGTCGAATGCGTGCTTTCTAGATAACATCCACAAAACAAAAACTACCATGACCAAGCCCGCCGAAAGGCCCCAATGACGTGCTGAATGGTTCGGTAAGTGCACGAAGAGCAAGAAGAAAAAGAAGGAAAGGAACGTGCATATATGCAACCCTACTTGAGCCCGCAACAGGTCTTGCTGGAAGCCGATTGCCAAGGCGTCGACCACGGCGTAACGATTCAGGGCTTGTTCCATTCCAGAAGGTAGTTCGTCCTCTCGCATGCCTTGCAAAAGGTAATTTTTACTTTTCTTGATATCTCTTGCGAGAGCACGATCAGTGGGGATGATAGATCTGTTGAATTCATCCAAGCGAGCGAACATTTTCGAGAAATACTTTTCTGCTTGGGCGTCGTTCCCTTGGAACACTCTAGGATAGAGTTTGCGCAGATTCAGGACTTCGCCTTGGGGATATGGGTTTTTCAGCCGCGGTGTAAGAATGTGATAAACGGGGAATCCTTCGGGAGCTTCGAGCGCACAAGCTTCCGGCCCAGGCACTCCTTCCCGCTGAAAGTTAACCACCGAAGCCGTACCTCCAACGCTGCCAGAGTCCACGCCATCCCATAAGGCGATGAGAATCTGGCTTTGCTGCGCGATGTACTTGCCGACGAGTTCATATTGCCGATCTCGGGCTGGACCCGGTTGTGCGATCGTTTCATAGGTATTACCGTCTGCGAGTTCCAACTCAAACTTTGGTTCTGCCGTGGCAAGCAGAGCATGGAATTCCTCACGCGAGCTTCGGCTCACTGCCACTGTCGCCAGCGGCGTTTCCAACACCGTAAGGCTGTCAAAATCGAGTTCGTACAGCTCGATTGGCATGGGAATAGGAACGACCAGGCGAATGTTAACTTGAGCGTGTAGGGAAAGGGCTACCTCAGCCGCCAAACGGTCGGCGCCTTCAGCAAGAGCAGTCACTAGGATCAGAGGAGTCGCTCCGTAGTCCTCGTGGAGCTTGAGAAAAACTTCCTTCAATTTGTGTTTGAGATCCTTGCGGTCCTCTTCGCGGATATCGCGATGCCCTGTAATACCAATAACAAGGGGAGCCAGAACCTGCGCGCAATCGAAACCGGCTATTTTCGTCTTAGTCAAATCCTAGCCCTATAATTCGGTAGTGCGAGATGGTTTGGACAATTGGATATGGGGTTTCCGCCATTTGCGCACATCTTAGGTCGTGTCGGAAAGCAAGTCAACGAAGGGGGACAACTTGCGGCTAAGTCCTGCAGTTCGAAACCGAGTTCTGCCAACAGCCGCTCGAACCAGCGTGAATATCCGGTAGCCAACAGAACGCGACGAATATGCCCTCCTTCGCGCGATGGGACGGGAAGCCGCGAATGGGCATCTCGGAACGAAAAATCAAGTTAAACGAGTGCTAAGAAACCTGAGTCTGAAAAAGCCGAACTGGCTTCGCCGCGCCGGCAAGAAAATGGCGAAGGCGATTGAAAAGGATCGGCGGGAATATTCGTAAGCTATGTCTGAAACATTGGGCCCCCTGCGAGAGGCCCATTCGATGACTATAGGCCAGTAACGTTCGATGCCTGCAACCCCTTGGGGCCTTTTGTGACCTCAAATTCAACCGCCTGTCCTTCATTCAGAGACTTATATCCGTCTCCCTGAATGGCCGAGAAATGAACGAAAACGTCCTCGCCAGATTGGCGCTGGATGAACCCAAATCCTTTGGCGGCATTGAACCACTTTACTGTTCCTTGTTCTCTCATTGATTTACTTCCTTATTTGTTTTTAGGCTATTTGTGCTTCTCGACCGCCCGGAACGAATTGCCCAATAACATTTCTTTTTGAGGCGAGCGACGGACACTTTTTGGGCAAGCGAATTCTCAACGATTCCGACAGACGGGGGAATGGGGATTTTGGGCAAGGAGGGTTTTTGGGCACTTGTCCGATTACGCGACATCCAGGATCTAGGACGGATTTGTCCGAACCGTTAATCAACTGCTGATTCTTTGGGGGTCCGATTATTGCAGCTTGGCGTATTCCGCTTTGGCTTCTTTCAGAATGGGAATGTCGGGGTCGGCCTCTTTCCACTCCGCGAAAAGGGCCTCATAGGCGGCGCGGCTTTTGGCAACGTCTCTCTGCATTGCGTACGCACGGGCCACTCCCAGTTGCGACACGGTCAGGATGGGGCTCAAAGGTGACACTCCGCGGTGCACCAGAATCGCACTGAATTCTACGGCGGCGTCTTCGGGGCGCTGGAGGCGAAGATAAGTCAGGGCACGAATGTAGTTTGGAAGGAACTCAGCCACGGTGCCGAACTCGAAAGACCTCGCCCGATCAAGAGTGCGCAAAGCAGCGTCAGCTTGACCAAGACTTAACTGGGAAGCGGCAAGGACAAGTGGCACATCTAATTCATTCAGAAACGTATCGGTGGGATACCCGTGAGCTAGGTCATTCATGATCTTCTGGGCTCGGCGTTCCTGGCCGTTGAAGACCATGACTCTGGCTGCGGCTTGTTCGATTTCCTTTGAATCGGATAACTGCAGCGCCTGGCTGAGGGTTTTCCCGGCTGCAGCACCCTGACCGTACAGAGTTTCGCCCCGTGCGAGATCGAGGAGTATGTCGGCCGCGGACTCTGACAAGCCAGACCCGACCGAAATGTTCATAAGGTGTCCTGCGCGTTGGCGGGCGCTCGACAGCCGCCCTTCGTAGAGATCGGTCGTCACCAAGAAAGAGAGTACAGATGGGTCGTCCGCGTTTTGTTCCATCCCCCTCCGCTCTTTTTCGAGCGCCGCTCGATCGGTCCGTAGCATCGCCAACCCGTAACGGTAGAGGCTCATCGCCTGATTGGCAGGAATATGCTGGAGGATAGCTTCTGCCTCGTCGTAGTGGCCTTGCTTGCGCAGGACGACTGACAAATTGGAGATCGCGAGAGGAGAGGCGGGGAAAAGGTCTGCGTTCTTACGAAGTTCATCGGTTGCCTTTTCGTACAGGCCGAGGTTTTCATAGGTCACGCCCAGCATATTGCGGGGTTGAAACTCGTTCGGCTGCAGTTTTTTCCAGGTTTGCAAAAATTCAACACCCTTATAGATCTCTCCAGTAACATCCAAGTAATAGCGCGCTTCGACGCTTGCCTTCTCGTTGTCGGGGAGCTCTTCGCGTAAAGCGAAGGCGTGCCTAAGATCGTCCGCTGACCGCTTTCTCTCGCGTAGGTTGAAATCCGCAAACCACAGGGTCTCCCAGGCATGCGCATAATTGGGATCGAGTTCGGTCGCGCGGCGGAGCATCGCAGCACTCTGCTGGAGTTGGAATCTGTGGAGGAGACTGCTGCCTAACAGGTAACCCTTGTAGGCTTGCAAAGAAGTGGTAGGCAAAGGCGCGGGCGTGTTGCCGCGAGAGCTGGCGGAGTTACCGGAAAGCTGGAGACGAGTATTTGCAGCCAGCTGACTGACCGCAAGCATCACGTCATCTTTGCTCTTGGCCTCGCCGTTTTGTTCTGCCACAATCCGGCCTGAGCCGCATTCCCGCACGGAAAGATCGAGCACGTAACCATTGCCCTGCGGTTTAATTTCTCCAGCCGTGAAAAACCTTCCCTTATTGAGTTCGCACAGCTGCTGGGCGAGTTCCGGAGTGAAGCGTTCATCCGGACTTTTTCCTGCGCCCTGCAACAGCTGCACAACGTCGTCGGGGGAGAAATCCGAAACTTGAACAGCTGGGGAGCGATTCAATTCGTTGGCTACGATGTCGCGCAGCACATCGTCGAAGACGGAATCATCGGTGGAATTGGTAAACTCTGAAACGTACAGCGGTACGCGGCCATTTGCGGGCAGAGCCGGTCGGTAGCGGTATTCGTAAAGGCCAACACAGGTTACGACCATGACCACAAAGGCCGTCGCCAAAATCATCCATCTGCGGATGCCCGAACGAGGATGCAGAGTAGTGTTCGCTCTGCTCAGGTTCTGCGCCGCTGTTAGCCTTGCCGACTCTGAGTCGCGCTTTAGCCGCTCAAGATCCGCACGTATGTCGGCGGCGTGCTGATAGCGCAGACTGCGGTCCTTCTCCAGCGCCTTGAGGATCACTGCTTCCAGAGCCGGTGCAACGTTTGAACTGATCTGTGATGGCGGAATCGGTTTCTGGTGAAGAATCGCGCCACATATCTCCCCGGCGCTCGCCCCTTCAAACGGAGGCTTGCCCGTGGCCATCTCGTACAGCACCGCTCCGTAAGAGAACAAGTCGGTTCGTGAATCCAGTTCCTTAGCTGCCACCTGTTCCGGCGACATATAAGCCACTGTGCCCAACAAGGCGCCCTCGCTCGTCAGATGTGAGGCGTCGGAATCGAGCGAAATCGTTACCGAATCGCTGGCATCCGAGGCGGGCTTGCCGACCATCTTCGCCAGTCCGAAGTCGAGGATCTTGGCGTGGCCCGCTTCAGTGACAAAGATGTTTGCTGGCTTAATGTCACGGTGAATGATGCTTTTAGCCTGTGCCGCATCCAGTGCGTCCGCAATCTCGGTCGCCAAATCGAGCGCTTGCTCCACTGGCAGCGGCTTTCCGGATATTCGTTGCTTCAGTGTCTGCCCGTCGAGACACTCCATCGCAATGAAGGGCTGTGCGTTGTGTTCGCCGATTTCGTAGATGGTGCAAATATTGGGATGGTTCAGTGCGGATGCAGCCTGTGCCTCACGGTTGAAGCGGCTCAGCGCTTGTGGGTCTGGCGCGAACCCGTCAGGAAGGAACTTCAACGCAACGGATCGATGAAGTTTGATGTCCTCCGCTTTATAAACGACACCCATCCCGCCGCCGCCGAGCTTCTCTACAATGCGATAGTGCGAGACGGTGCGACCAGCGAGTAACTGCGAATCCGGCATTTGGCGCTCATCTTAAGGTTCAGCCAGATAGTAAGTCAACGATTCGCAACCCAGATGGATGGCTATCTAGAATAGGAATTCGTTAGCCAATAGGTCACTGCCTGATTAACGCTGTATCGGATAAGTGAAATGTTGGGCATGTCCGGATTTCAGCTCATCTCAAATCGGGTTCCGACCAATCTCAGATATGCCTCTCCACACAGTCAGCCTCGAACCAAACGAAGTCACCGCATTTTTTCTCTGTCTCTCGGAAGGGCGTCCAACGCCCAGCACAGACCGGCACGGTTTCGATGGTCCTTGATGGTAGATGACGCGCAGAAGAACCCCAGCTTGAGTTTCTAGCCAAGGCTCGGCGTAAGGCGTGGAGTCGGTCGTACCGGGCGGTCGAGTGTGCAGGGGACGCGGGAATTCGAAATGATTTCGATCCGTTTCTTGGTGCGTCGAATGTGCTCCACCCGCATTCTTGCCATCGCGCGAGATTCGATGGAACCGATCGGAAAGTCTCTCATCTACGCGCCTTCTGGAAAGACGATCCGCGCCGCTTCCTCCACGCTCATGTCGGGCGGCACCCAAAGAATGCAACAGAGCTTGTTGCTTCCTCTTGATTCGAACCATTCTGACCTGCAAGGTTTATTAGATTCCGATGATGGAGGACCAAGAATCGGAAACGCCAAAACCGTTTTCTCACGCGCTAGCCACGCCTGCTTGCGCTCATATTCCTGTTGTTGAGCGATCAGACGGGCTATTGCGCGTGATTCGGGCGAACCAATCGGAAAATCACCGGGCCTCACGAACTCGGGTCCTCGACGTGAATTAAAGCCGTTACTCTTCCCTCTGACACCACGTTTCCGCGGGGGCGGCAAAGAATTTGTGCCTTTGTGACCGATATGTACAATTCTGGCAAGAATGACGTTCCTTCTCTCGGTCTGCTTTACGGATGTGTTACACCATCCGGAAAGACAATTCGAGCCGCTTCCTCGTCACTCATAGTGAGCGGTACCCAAAGAATGCACCAAAGAGAGTTGCTTCCCTCGCTGGATTCGTACCAATCCGACCGATACGGCTTATTGTGCTCCGCGCAACTTGGCCTCATGATTCCGAGTGTATAAACGTGCTTTTCTCGCTCCAACCAAGTTTGATCGCGCTCGGATTTGCGTGTTTGAAATGTAAGACGCGCTATTGCGCGAGAGCTCAGCGAACCGATCGGGTGATCACCAGGGTTCATCGCCTGCTACCGGGAACACGCAAATGTGCCAAGGTCACCGCTACCGAAAAATCCTCTCGATCATTCATCGCTCGAAGAGTCCGAAGGAGCGATCGAGCCTGAATGCCCAGATCTAGGGAACCAATGGGGCAGAATGCCATCTCGGGCATATGCTTCGAGTTCCTCGGGTTTCATCCTCTCAAACGCCTTCGCAGTCGTTGTGTCTTCAATCTCAATTGCCTGCCTCGCTCGCCCTTCGGTTCGGTCTGCAATTTCTCGCGCGGCTTGCACATTGCCACGAACGGCATCCCTTATCTGCGCTTCGGCGATCAGTTCTGCCCAAGTGCGCCTTTCGGGGTCGTTCGGGACTGGTTCCTCGAGCTTGCTCCTATAAGCATCTGAGAGAGTCTTGCTCTTTGGCCTACCCAACGGGTTGCCACTCTGACCTTTCTTCCATTGGTGGGGCTTACCGACGTCTGGACTTGGCCCGCGAAAGCCTGATCCATGCCTGTTCTCAGGCATGCGGGCTGCCCGGAATCAGAACTGGCTTTAATTGCATTTCTGATAGCCGCTCAAGCGCAACCGCCACAAAAGCAGGCTCAATCTCCATCGCGAAGCAGCGTCGACCTGTGCTCTCGGCAGCGCAAAGATGGGTGCCGGAACCCGAAAATGGCTCGTAGCATACGTCTCCTCGTTGTGTATGCAGAAGAATTGGAGTGGCGAATAATTCCAAGGGCTTTTCAGTCGGGTGGCGAGATTCCACTCCGGGAAGAACCGGGACGTCGATCTGCCAAACCGTCTGCCGAAGACTGTAGTGACTTTTGTAGTGACTTTTGTAGTGACCCTACGTGCAGACAGCCACATTCGCGCACACCTGGGCACATTCCGCCTGAAACGCTAAACCTTAACTTTTCTATCGAATGATTGAAAATAAATTGCTTACGGAAAGTAAGGAGTCTGCCTTGGGCGCAGGAGGTCTGGAGTTCAAATCTCCACGCCCCGACCAATCCCTTCAATGAGTTGTGGACTGCGGTCCTCACAAATCAGGATTTAGCGCGTAAACGGTGCTGTGTCCGATTGGGGCTGCATGTATGCAACTGCTTACGCGGTCACTACATTTTTCACTGCAGTTAATCTTAGGAACGATAGGCGCCGCCGATGCCAGCCTGATGCGCGGTATCTCAGAGTATTTCGTTGCACCGTACAGTAAATTCTCGTGAGCCAGCAGCATTACGAACCCATTCGATCGAAATTAGTTCGGACAAGGTGCTGATGGAATTAATAAAATCGGTGCCTCTCTCGTATTCATCGGAGGCTAAAAGCTCCTGGAGGAATGCTAGCGTGGTACGCCAAGCCCTTGCCGGTCTTCCCGCGAGGCTTCTATTCTCTCCTCACCCTCTGGGAACGAACGTACGATCGTAGCTTGCAATCGCTCCTTCCAGTGTCGGACTCCCGCACGACGCGATTCCGGCACAGCTGGAATCAGATCACTGACGAGCGCGTTCATGCGTCGCATGACCTGCACACTGTTGGCGCCATAAGAACCAATCTCATCAAAGGCCAACCGAAGGAGATCGTCCCACGTAGGAAATGGAACGACGAGTCTCAATTGGCCATCGCTGTCAGGAAACGCTCCAATTTCCAGGTGGCGTTGTCCAAGTCGGAGCAATAGGTCCTCGATCTGGTCGAGCGCTTGGACCGCAGTTGTGGGATCGTTAATCGCCGGCGACAAGGCCTTAATTGCGATGTCCACAAGCAAGCGGATCGCATACTTGGGATCTTGCTCGAAGGTACGTTCCCCGCCCATTTCAATCCCTTCCATCAGTTTGCGTTCATCAATGGCCTGCTGAGCACCAACCACGTGCAACAGAGGCGTCAACTCCACGATCGTATCGCCTACCGCCGCGACCATTTCGATGACTCCGCCTGACGCTTTGGCCACATTTACCAAAATAGCTTCATGGACAGCTTGAATCGAACGAGGTCGTCCATGATGAATTAGCGACTGGGTGCGAGGCAGTGCACGAAAATCGTCCGATCCAGTGAATGCAGCAACCGATTTCAGTGGTGGATAAATTGTTTCTATCACCCTGCGTCCTTGGTCGCCCGTGAATACCAACATACGGTTAACCTGAAGCAAACCGATCCGCTGGATCAGGCTGATGAACATCCCTACACTCGCCAGAAGCAGAGCAATCAACACCCATCCGCTGACAAATGGGACTTTGCCCGAACCATTCCTGTCTACCCCGGTGAGCGCTGCAATGGCAAATAGAAAGGTGGCAGTAAAGGTGCCAAGAGCGTGCGACATCAATGGATCACGAGCGATCCACAGCACGAGGCGAGGTGAGTAGGCAGTCGCGCTGAATTGCACCATCACGAAGGCCAACGAAAAAACGATCCCTGTTAGGGCAATCATGCCCGAGGCGATTGCGGAGTAGATCGCCGTCGCGGAGTTGACGCTCACCTGGGCGACGAGCCCCGGGAAGATGCGGCCTTCAAATCGCGGAATCGTCAGGCCAGCCGCGACAGCAACCACCGCGTATAACGCGGGAATTCCCCACACACTTAACTGAGGCTTGTAGCTCTTATAAGACATCCGCGCCCATTCTAGCGCAGAGATCCTCGACAATCGACGCTCTCCGGCCAGGAGAGTGGCCTGACCCAGGCGAATGGACGCTGGAAAATCACCCCTCGGTTGTCCGTTGTGGCAGCACAGGGCTAACTCCATTGGTCGGGCTGTTGCCGTTCAGGTTGTGATATGCGTCCTCGCGACCAGCCGCCGCAGCATTGGCGCGAGATCTGGCGCCTTATAGACCGGATGTCCACGGAAGATTTCCG
>Ga0210390_10001314_pt1 | contig 24074 bp, 20 predicted proteins | sample IncBWH11OmetaG_FD_161050 | JGI IMG/M metagenome (GOLD analysis project Ga0210390, IMG submission 161050) | Forest soil microbial communities from Barre Woods Harvard Forest LTER site, Petersham, Massachusetts, United States - Inc-BW-H-11-O ... | reverse complement strand
CCGTGAAGCAAAGGAGTTATGCCCCGATTTTTCCTCGGATTCTGCCGCGTTATGCGGACTGGGTGTGCTGCATTTGCTTGGGCAATGATAGAAGTGAATTCGAGTGAGACGCAAGGTTAGATGTCACAAGAAGGCTGTGGACTTCGTTGCGGCTCCTGAATTGAGCCGCTCGGGTCAATGAGCGTAACGGCGATGTTTCGCCAACTGACTCCAAATTGCTTACTGGCGAACGGCGTTGCGAATTCGATCAGGGAGCTCGGCCGAATACGCAACAACCTCGGCAAACAATTGGAAGACCTCATCGACGTTCTCTTCCACAATGAAATTCCAATGTCCGAATCCGAAACCAAGGGCGCGCTCAAATCCAAATTGGATCAGCGAATGGCGATCCTTGAACTCGGGAAACGAAACAGCATAGCGCAGTTGAGCATGCCGACCGCCGAAATCGACGTAAACGGAAAAGTCTTTTCCTGAGTGGTGGCAACGGTAAAGCCCAAGCTTATCCACCTTCACGAGTCCAAATTGCTTTAGGACAGCTCTAACCCGTCTCCGTCGCTCTGGCAGCTCCACGGGGCGAATTGAACAGGCTAACGCGAATTGCGCGTCGGTCACAGAACTTGGAACGCCTCGGTGCTTGTCGATCTTGTACTGCTGAATCATGGCTCGGAATAGCGGGACGTTCCTTAGATTCGGATCGTCCAACAGGGCCTTCTTAAACGCTTGCCAGCGCTGAAAATAAGGATGCTCTGTGTGCTGAATACTTGGAGCATCTACAACAAAGGTGTGACACGCAGCAGCAAAAGTGGCCGAGCAGTCCTTGTAGCGCTCTTTCTCGCCGTCGCTCAATCCTCGGTAGTGATTCAGGCGATCTTGGAGAAAACTCTCTGGAATGCGGTTTAGTCGTGGAAAGCCCCACTGCTCTTCCGCGTCAATCTCGGCGCGGAAAAAAGCAATTAATTCTTCTTGGATCATGGTTAAAAAAGGCCGCTAACGTTCTGCGAGAATTACAACATGTCTTCCCATTGGCTGCGGCTTACTAGGGTAACTGTCGCGAACAGGCGATTACACTCAGAACCAAGAAGTGGACGCCCTAGGGGCCGATGTTGTATCAATGGCACCATTCCCATGCCCCGCTCGGTAAATGGCTTTGGAACAAGATACTATGGTCGCCGCGAAGAGGCCCCAGATGGTTCCTACATCACGACCGTCTGGATCACAGTGCTCTACATTCCGATTCTACCCTTGCGGTCGTATCGTGCTTTGCCAGTTGGCAAATCCTTCAATGTGATCATCCATCGGTCGCAGCAGTTTAAAGCGCTGCGCGTGCCGCTGTGCTGGGAACAGGTGTGGCACGTATACATGATCAGCGCCCCGATCCTCCTCATCATCGCCGGGCTCATATGGTCCTCTGCCAAGAAACAATCGGAACAGAAAGATGTCGGGCAATCGGTTCAAGAGCTTTCACGGCTGCGCGGAGAAAAAGGGGGAATCGTAGAAAGGTCGGATGAAGAAAGCATCGCAAGGGTTGAGCAGGAACGTGCTCGTCTCCATCCCGATGAGCAGCTTGTGGTCATCGTGCAGGATGTTTATCCGCACTGGAACACATATATTGTGTCGCTGACCCCGCAGAATGAACAAGCGACGCTCAAGAATTTGTCTGGGGACTCGGTAAAGTTAGCTGAGAGAAAGCCAACTCGCCAGTGGGTTATTGTATTTCGCTCCCGAACCGACGAGCCAGCCGTTTGGTCGCATATCAAGAAATTGATAGCAGAAGGCGCAGCAAAATAGGCGGCTTTGATTTGCATCACCTTGTTCTGCGTGTTTCAACAGGTAGCGGGGGCTTAGGATGACAGCACGAATCTGCTTCATTCGCTCCGTTTTTGTAACCAGGCGTTCATTGAGGTTGGCTAGGTGTCCACTGTGCGCAGACTGCGCGCTTCGGGGCCCAATTCTGCCCAAAACCAGCGGTCAAAAGCAGCGGGCGGGGGCGCCCGCTCCACACAAGCCCCTCCACGCAAGCCGATTCCAAACTCGCACCGTTACTGCAGGGTATGGCTGGACGGTCCGGAACCTGCGCTTCCGCTGATGTTGTAGCGTTTTAGTTTGCGGTAGAGTGTGGCGCGGCTGATGCCGAGCATGCGTCCGGCGAGGGCTTTGTCACCTTTTACTTGCTCGAAGACGCGTTGGATGGTGGCGCGTTCTATGTCTTCGAGATCGGTGGTGTGGAGCGGAACTGCGGGAGCGCCATCCGCGGATCTCAATTCGGCCGAGGCCGCCAGGTCGGAAACCATTTCGGGCGCGGAATCTAAGTCAGCCCGGGATGCAGCCAGGTTCGAGGCGGCGATGGTCGGAGGCAGATCGCTGAGGTCAATCAGGTTTCCGTTGCCCAACGCAACGGCACGCTCCACGCAGTTCTCCAGTTCGCGCACGTTGCCGGGCCAGTCGTAATTCATAAGCGCTTTCATGGCGGCGTTGGAGACGCGCAAGTCCGCTCCGGGAGCGTAACGTTCGCAGAACCAGTTCACCAGCATTGGAATGTCGCTGCGGCGCTCCCGCAAGGCGGGAACGTGGACGGTGACGACGTTGAGGCGAAAGTAAAGATCCTTGCGGAAGGTTCCGGCTTTGTACGCGGCTTCGAGATCGCGGTTGGTGGCGGCGATGACGCGCACGTCCACTTTGACGCGCTGGTTGCTGCCTACGGGACGCACTTCCTTTTCCTGCAGCACGCGCAACAGCTTGGCCTGCAATTCGAGGGGTAGTTCGCCGATTTCGTCGAGGAAAACCGAGCCGGTGTCGGCTGATTGAAACAGTCCCTGCTTCGATTTCAGAGCGCCGGTGAAGGCACCTTTTTCGTAGCCGAAAAGCTCGCTCTCAATCAGCGTGGGCACGAGCGATCCGCAATCCACGGCCACGAAAGGACGGTTGGCGAAAGCTCCCCGGAAATGAATGGCGCGGGCGATCAACTCTTTGCCGGTACCACTTTCGCCGGAGATAAGTACGGCGGTGCGCGTGTCCTTAAGGCGGGAGGCGACGCGCAGCACTTCCTGAATCTTGGCGGAGGAGCCGACGATACCGTGCACTGCGGTCTCGGAATCTATGCGTTCGCGCAGGAATTCATTCTCCTCGACCAGGCGGACTTTTTCGGCCATGCGGCGCAAGAACAGTCGAAGTTCCTCGAGCGGGGAAAACGGCTTGGTGATGTAGTCGTAAGCTCCCAATTTCATGGCCTGCACCGCGGTTTCGATGGAACCGTGTCCAGTCATGAGCGCGACTTCGGTGCGAGGCAGGAGTTTCTTCACTTTCTCCAAAAACTCGAGGCCGGACATGTGCGGCATAACCATGTCGCTGAGGACCACGTGAACCGGTTGTTCTTCGAGCAGGGCCAGAGCGGATTCACCGCTGTCGGCCTCGAGACAAATAAAGCCAAGCGCTTCGCCGACAGTGATGCAGAGCTTGCGGATGCTCTGCTCATCGTCGACGATCAAGAGACGAACGCGGAGGTCTTCTCGGCTCAGAGCGGTCTTGCCTAAGGGCGGTTTGAGGGGAGCGGGGTTCATCGGGCCTTCCCCATGGTTTTCTCAACGGCCGAGATGAGGTCCTGCACGCGGAAGGGCTTCTCCAGATATAGAGCGCCGATCTTGCGCAGGGTGGTCACCGTCTCTTCGTTGGCGTAGTCACCGGTAATGATGACGACTTTGTTCTCAAGATCGGGACGATTGGCGGAAATCCAGGTATGCACCTGGGCGCCGTCGACGCCGCCGGGCGTACGCATGTCAGAGACTACGCCGAGATATTGACCTTTTTCCAAAAGGCGCAGCGCCTCGGCGCCGGACTCGATGCAGACGACATCGTAGCCGTTGCGTTCGAGAGTGGCGCTGACCAGGGCCATGATGGAAGGCTCGTCTTCGATCAGGAGAACTGGCAATATGGTTGGTTGTATGGCAGGGGTTGTCATTTCTGTATCACTCCTGCGGCCACACCCAGAGAGGCGGAGTGGGGCGCTGCGGGAAAGCGGACAATGAAGGTGGCTCCCGGCCGGTCGACATTGTTGTGGCAGAGGATCTCGCCGGCGTGCTCCTTCACGATGCCATAGCAAATGCTGAGGCCAAGGCCGGTTCCCTTGCCGACCTCCTTGGTGGTGAAGAAGGGATCGAAGATGCGATCGGGATGGGAAATACCGTAGCCGTTGTCGGTAAAAGAAACTTCAACGGCGTCACCGACCTTGGTGGTCATGATCTCGATGCGGGCGGGCCGGCCGATTTCGTGAACGGCGTCGTAGGCGTTGTTCAGGATATTGAGGAAAACTTGTTGCAACTGTTGAGCGTCGCCGATGACATCAGGCAACCCATCGTCGAGATGTTCGATGATTTCCACGCCGTGGCTGTTGAAGTCGTAAGAGCGCAACTGGATGGTGCGGCGCAGGATCGGATTGAGCTGCAGGGGATTGCGCTGCGGCGGCATCTGTCGGGCAAAGCTGAGCAGGTTCTGCACAATCTGCTTGGTGCGTTGCGCCTCCTGCAGGATCACGCGAAGGTCCTTGATGGCGGTAGCCGGAAGTTCGGGATTCTCTAACAGGAGATCGGCAAAACCGAGAATTGCAGTCAGAGGATTATTTACCTCGTGGGCGACGCCGGAGACCAGCTGTCCGACGGCCGCCATCTTCTCGGCGTGCACCAACTTGCCGCGCAGCTCGGAAGAGTCGGTGATGTCGGTCATGACCACGACGATGCTGTTGATGTTGCCCTGTTCGTCGCGCATGGGGCTCAGGTTGACGGAGAACTGGCCGGCCTGGCCGTTGCCGCGCATGATCTGCAGTTCAAGATTGTCGACCTGTCCGCCTCGCAGAATGGCTTGGAGGGCATCCGATAGGGGACGCACATAGCCGGCAGCAGCCAGCTCCAATAACGGACGCCCGAGAAGGTCGCGTTGCTCGAAACCAGCCTCGTACCAGCGCCGGTTGGCGTAGCTGATCAGGCCCGCGGTGTCAGCGACCAGGATGAGGCTCTGGGTGTTGCTCAGAATCTTGCCGGAGAAGTCGCGCTCCCGTTGCAGTTCCGATTGGTAAGTGCGGAGGCCGGTGACATCGAGCATCAGCCCGCGAATCTGCAGCAGGCGTCCGAGATTGTCGTACATGCCGAAGGCGTTGATGAGGACGTAGATCGGGGAACCGTTCTTGCGGCGAAGTGTAGCCTCAAAGTTGCGCAGGTGGCCATCTTTCTCCATGGCCTCGGCGTGGAGCTGGCGCTGTTCCGGAGAAAAGTAAACCTGCGTCGCGATATCTACCTGCAGAAGTTCTTCCCGGCTGGAATAACCGAGCATCGCGACCAAGGCGTCGTTGACTTCGACAAAGCGGCCTTCCGGAGTGCTGAAGAACAATCCTTCCTGGATGTTGTCGAACAATTCGCGGTAACGGCGCTCGGCCTCGCGGCGGTCGGTGATGTCTTTGAGCACATGAATGGTTTGCAGGCTTTCTCCGGAAGCAGCGTGCACCCGGGACGTGGAAACCAGATATGTGCGATCCAAAGCGGGATGAACGAACTCGTCGCCGTCTTCGCCCATGGAACGGCAAAAAGGGCAGGAATAAAGCGTGGCTTCATTGGTCAGAGTCAGCAGAGCGCGCATGTTGACCCCGATCAGTTCGCTGGGAGCAACTCCAATCATGGTGGCCAGCGAGCGGTTTACCCGAAGAACCTTGTCCGTTTCATCGTGCACGACGATGAAGTCGGTGATGGCATCAAAGATTTCCAGCCAGTGGCGGTTGGCCTGTTCGATACGAGTGAACAAGCGGGCATTTTCAAGAACCCTGGCAGCGTGGCCGGCAATGGCTTCCAGCAGGTCGCGGTCTTCGGCCGTGAGCGGGCGGGCGCGTCCTGAGAGGCAGAGCAAGCCAGTGAGATTTCCATCGGAGCCGGGAAGACGCACCACCACGCAATCACTCCAGCCTAAACTCGAGGCCAGATCGGAACCGAACAATTCTGCAGCAGAGCCGGAGACGATGGCCTCTGTCCCCTTCTTGACCAACTCGGAAAGCCCAAGCGCGAATCTCTGCTGCAGCGGGTGATCTTCTGTGCGGGCATCGGGGGTGCGGGCATCCAGGGCCCAGCTCGCCGCCTGGGCCGGGGGATGCATTGCGACTGTCTGGAATCGTCCCTGGTGAAACAAAGCGACCGCACCCGCGCTGGCTCCGCCGAGTTCGACGGCGCTTTCGAGAAACTTGCGAGCACAATCCGGCAGGCGCAGCAGACCATCGATCTCCCGTGCCAGTTTCGTGAGCGCCTGGGAGCGTTGTCGATGTTGCTCGGCCAGGTGCAGGTTGTGCGCCACTTCCAGCACCACCGCAACCTGAGCGGCCAGAGCGCGGGCTCGGCGAATATCCTGCTGCGAGACGCCGGTGCCGTCCAGCCGGTCGAGCACGCCGAACATGCCGAGCACGCTTCCGTCGGCGCCCAGGAGGGGGACGGCCAGCAACTGTTTCGCCTGGTGTTGGGCGATGACCTCCAGATTCACGCCAGCCATTTGCCTGAGATCGTCGGACCAGAAGACTTCCCTGGCCCGCAGTGCCCGCGTTGCGACGCCCTCGGGAAACACGGTATCCACACGTTGAGGCTCACCCCGATCGACGGCATAGCGAATGTGGAACTGCCCGTCTTCGAGCAGGGCGATAAAACATCGGCCGAAACCGAGAAAGTCGGTGGCGCGAACCACGAAGGCCTGAAGAAAATGTTCGAGGTCACCGCTCGAACTTAGTTCGGAGGAGATTTCAAGCAACTGGTGCAGTTCGTGCGCCTGGCCTTGCGCGGTAGAGCAAAGTTCGGCGTGCGCGACGGCAACCGCGCCGAAGCCGGCGATGGCCGTTACCAGCGACTTCTCCTCGGCCGTAAAGGTTCCGTCCTGACGCGGGTAGATGAGGATCGCGCCTTGAGTGCGGGAAGTGCGGAAGGGCGCGGCTATCAGCATCCCCGGGGAGACCATGCTGCCGAGCGAGTGTTGATCGCTGCTTAGGGAAACGGTGATGGCTTCTCCAGCAGAAACCGCGCGTTGCGCCAGATCGGCGGCGAAGCGAATGGTCTGGCGGTCGTGCCCAGCCCGGAAAGCATTGGCCAGTTGAGGATTTTCGGCAGACACAGCGCGGAGTTCGAAGGGCCCTTCGCGGCGCAGAAGAACCGAGACCAGACGCGTGCGCAAGAGGAGGCGAAGACGATCCGCCAGCGCCTCGATGACTGCGGCGACGTCGGGAGTTCCGTGTAGAGCGTTGGCGACCTCGGCCAGGATTTCAGCCTTGCGGTGCTCTTCGCGAGAGGCTTCACCGAGCCGGGTGGCTTCGAGCAAGCTGCCCAGTTGCCCGGCCAAAATAGTAGCTTTGGCGGCCAGATCCTCATTAAAGAATCCTTCGTCGGAATCATGGAGAAAGGTCGCTGCGCCGATGACTTCATCGAAGACCACCAGGGGAGCGGCCATCAGGGATCGGGGTTCGAACTGGCGCAGCACAGGGACGGTCGTGCTCACTTGCATCTGGTTTACGAAGATCGTCCGGCGGGTGCGCACGGCTTCGGTGGTGACGGCGCCCTGTTGGGGCAACAGACGGATCCCGACGAAACGCTCGGCCCGCTTGCCATCGGCCTGCTCGCCGACGAGTTCGTCGCCGGAGTGGCGGCGCCAGAAATAAACGCCACTGACCTGGAAAAACTCGCGCGACGCACGGCAGAAAAGGTGGATTAGAGAACCCGGATCGGCGCGCTCCGCGGCCTTGGCGGCAATCCGCAGGAGGAGCTTCTGAAAGGCGTCGTCGGAATTGGGCAGGGCGCCAGTTTCCGTCGACGGCGTCGAATTGCCTTCGGTCATCTTCAGAAAGTCACCGCTGGCCAGCGCAGGATTTTCATGTTTCTCACAAGTGATTGAATCTAATGGAAAACTATCCCGCCATCTCATTTTGAGTCAAGTGAAATGGGTGGGCGGGTGCCTTAGTGTGAAATCCCGAGAAAAACGTAGGGGAATGGATCTCACTGTGAGAACTGATTGTATTCAAAGGCAAAGATGAGACAAGGCTAATCGTGAGACAGGATCACGAAAGAGGCCGATAGTTGTATTAAGTCTCGGCTTTTCAGACATATCCGCAGAGTTACCTTGGTTTTCTCAAAAATCGAGGCGTGGCCCCGTCGTTGCTCCAATGGGATCACCACGAGTATAGCCAGGGAGGAACTGTGTCTCTTCGTAGGGCAAGGGTGCTGGTTGCCGCAATGGTGATAGCGGCCGGAGCCGGAGTGGCAGGGCTACGAGCGCAGGATGCGACAAGCGATATGGTACGCCGGGCCAAGGTCAAAGTGGCGCCCGTGTATCCCGATTTGGCGCGAAAGATGAACATCACAGGCACGGTGAAGATTCAGGTGGTGGTGGCGCCGAACGGCACGGTGAAGGATGCAAAGGTGGTGGGCGGACATCCGGTGCTGGCCGGCGCCGCCCTCGACGCAGTCAAGAAGTGGCGCTTTGAGCCCGCGTCCGTAGAGAGCTCGGGCGTGGTGGAACTCAAGTTCGAACCGCATCAGTAGGCAAAGAGTAAACAGGCGGCCGGGGGAAAACGGCATGACGATTGGCAAAAAGCTGTACAAGAATTTCGGGATCATCCTCAGCATGGTGGTAGTGCTGTTCATCGTGAACCTGGTGGCGGTACTACGAGAACATGCCGCGAAGGATGCGGCCAAGGTTTCGCTCGACCTGGCCGGCGCTACGAACGACGTGCGCTCTCAGATGATGCAGAACGGCCTCTACCTGAGCAACTACCTGCTCAGTGGTGATACCCGGGAAGTGGAGCGGATGAACGAAGGCTTGCGCACGCTCAATGAAAAGCTGCAGCTGGGCCTGTCGCTGGCTAACTCTGAACAGGAACGCGCCGCCCTTACCAAGGTGGGACAACTGGAGCAGGCCTGGGGCAAGGAGTTCGCTCAGCCTCTGATCGACAAACGAAAGGACGTCGACTCCGGCAACGCCACCGTCGCCGAACTGCAGATCTACTATCTCCAGAAAGATGCGTCTTCTTGGGTAAAGAATTTGACCGACGCCCTCGATGTGGCCGACGCGGAGAACCGCAAGCTGGTCGAACTCCGCGCAGCCTCGGATAAGACAGCCAGCACGCTGACCATTCTGTTCTCCTCCGTAACCCTGGCGGTCGCACTCGTGGTGGGCATTTGGGTCGCCATCACCACCGCCAAATCGATCACCGAACCGTTGACCAACCTGATGAAAGTCTCGCGGCAGATTGGCGACACCGGAGATCTGGAGCACAGCATCGACGTCACCCGCGAGGATGAGATCGGAGAACTGGCCCGCACCTTCGCCAAGATGGTCACCTATCTCAAGGAGATGGCGGGAGTTTCCGAATCGATTGCCGGAGGAGATTTAACAGTTCAAGTAAAGCCGCGCTCTCCGCACGACACTCTGGGCAACGCCTTCGCGAAGATGGTGGAAGGGCTGGGCCGGTTGGTACGCAGCGTCCGCGACGCTTCCTCGCAAGTGGCCAGCGCAAGCGGACAGGTGGCCAATGCCTCCGATGATTCAGCCAAGATCGGTTTGCAGGCTTCCTCCGCCATCGATGAGGTCACCAGCACCATGCACGAGATGAGCGTGAACGTGCAGAACATGGTGAAGAGCACGCAGGTGCAGGCTTCGAGCGTAAGCGAAACATCGGCTTCCATTGACCAGATGGTGGCTTCCATCCAGCGCGTGGCCGATACCGCCAAGGTGCTGCTCGACATTTCGAACCGCTCGCGCGAAGAAGTGCACAGCGGCATCGCCACCATGGAAAAGGCCACCGACGGCCTGAACCGCATCAACACCACCATCACCAGCTCGGGTGAAATCATCGGGGCCCTGGGCCAGCGCGCCGACGACATCGGAAAAATCATCGAAGTCATCGACGACCTCGCGGAACAGACCAACCTGCTGGCGCTGAATGCCGCCATCGAAGCGGCGCGCGCCGGCGAGCACGGCCTGGGCTTCGCCGTGGTTGCCGATGAAGTCCGCAAGCTGGCGGAAAAGTCAGCGCAATCCACCAAGGAAATTTCCGAACTGATTCAAAGCATTCAGAAGGAAGCGCGCAAGGCCGTCGAGAACATGGATCGCTCCACCGGAATCGTCAACGAGGGCCTGGACCTCGGCGGCGAGTTGAATGCGGCGCTGCGCAAGATCTCGAACGTGGTCACGGAAGTCTACAAGTTCGCCCAGGAAATCGGAGCGGCCACCAACGAACAATCGCACGGCTCGTCGCAGATCGCCCGGGCAACCACGCGGCTGAACGAAATTACTCATGAAATCAATTCGGCCGTGGAAGAGCAGGCCTCCGGGGCGCAAGCCGTGGTGAAAGCCATGGAGCGGATGCGCGAACTGGTGCAGCAGTCGACCTCAGGCTCGACTGAGCTGGCGGCTTCGGCAGAGCAGATGTCGAAGATGTCGCGCGGGCTGCTCGAGTTTATGGACCGGTTCGCGCTGGAAGAGGCGGCGGGCGCGCGTCAGGCGGCGGACGAGAAAGAACGGAACGCCCGCAAGGCTGCGGCAGCTTCCCGTTATTAGAACTGGCGACGAACTACTCAACCATGAGCCGTGAACTCCATATCGTGGGCTTCCAGGTCGGGCGCGAGACTTATGGCGTGCCCATCACTTCGCTGCACGAAATCGTGCGCGTGCCGGAGATCACCGCTGTGCCCGACGCACCCGATTATCTGGAGGGCGTGATCAACCTCCGGGGCAAGATCGTTTCGGTGATGGATCTGCGCAAGCGCTTTGGCGACAAGCAGGCCACGCTGAAAAAGCAGAACCGGATTCTGGTGGTCGAGCATTCCGGCAAGCTGGCCGGATTGATTGTGGACTCGGCCTCGGAAGTATTGAAGATTGCGAGCACTGACGTTGAGCCTCCGCCCGCCGTATTCCAGGAAGGCGGATTGAACTGCGTCACGGGGTTGGGCAAGGTTCGAGGCCGCCTGGTCGTGCTGCTGGATATGACCAAACTTCTGGCTCCCGCCAGTCTGATGCAAGAAAGCGTGAGCACGGAAGGCAAGGCGGCCAAGGCGGAAGCGCGCGGAGCAGCGGCGCGCTGAAGTTTCGCTGCAGCAGGCTTCGTTGGGGCGAGCCTGCCGGATGGAGTGAGGGAATGAAACTCGGGCACGAGGAACGAGAGAACGCATGAGTACATTCGGAGCGGCACCTGCTCCTGTATTGACGGACGCGGAATTGCGGCTGCTGCAGGCGCTGGTGTATCAGGAGTGCGGCATGCACTTCGACGAGCGCCGCACCCATTTTCTGCAGGATCGTCTGCTGCGGCGGTTGAAGGAATGCCGCATCGATTCCTTCTACGCCTATTACCGGCTGCTGATCAGCCAGGAAGGCAAGGCGGAACTGGCCAAACTGGTCGAGAACCTGACGGTGAACGAGACCAGCTTCTTCCGCCACAAGGCTCAGTTGGATCTGTTCCAGAAATTCGTGCTGGAGGAGATGTTAAAGCGGAAGCAGGCGCACCGCGAGTATTCGATTCGGGTATGGAGCGCGGGCTGCTCCACCGGGCAGGAGGCTTACACGCTGGGCATGATGGCGGCCGACTCGCTGGCTTACTACTACCTGCGCAATCCGCTGCCGGTGGAAGTCGCTCTGCCTAAGCCGCTGATTCCCCCGCCTTGGCGGGTGGAGATCCTGGCCAGTGACATCAGCTACTCGGTGCTGCGAACCGGGCAGGAAGGCGCTTACAACGAACATCAGATGTCGACCGTCGACTACAGCTTCCGACTGCGCTACTTCGACAAAGTGGGTGAGCGCTATGCGGTCAAGAAGGCGCTGAAGGAAATGGTTCACTTCGACTTTCACAATCTGAAGACGGAGTATCTGCCGCAGCGCAATGACGTGATCTTCTGCCGCAACGTGATGATGTACTTCGACCAGGCGGAGCAGAAGCGGCTGATCGAAAAGTTCTACCGCTGCCTGAACCCCGGCGGCTATCTCTTCGTGGGCCATGCGGAAAGCCTGCTCGGCCTCACAGAAAAGTTCCAGATGGTGCACAAGGACAGCGGCACAGCTTACCAGCGGATTGAGGTGCGCGAGTGACGAATCCTCCCGATGAGCGTGGAGCGGAACTGCGCGAGCTGTTTTTTGAGACTTCGCAGGAACTGCTGCAGGCGCTGAACGAAGAATCCCTGAAGCTGGAGAACAATCCCGGCGACGAGGAAATCGTGCGTTCCATCCGGCGTACGGTGCACACGCTGAAGGGCGACTCGGCGGCCTGCGGACTGCGCGAGTTGAGCGAACTGGCGCACCTATTCGAAGACGCACTCACGCTCGAGAGCGCGGCCGCTCATGCAGCGCTCGCCGAAATCTCTTTTTCCGCAGCTGACGTTTTTGCGGAGATGCTCACCGCCTACCACGGCTGGAGCCCCATGCCCGCGACCGAGAGTCTGCGGCAAAGAATCAACGAGTTGACTGCGGCTCCGGCGGCCAAGAAAACTCGCCGCCGGAAAAAATCCGTCGAGCCCGCTCGATCCGCAGGCAAAGACTGGACCGATGCCGAAAAGCGCGCTCTGGCCCAGGCCCAGGCTGCCGGCTTGGGGCTGTATGACATCGTCGTGAAAATCGATCCCCACTGCACCATGCCGATCGCGGCGCGGCAACTGATTCAGAATGCGATCAGTGGGATTGGCCAAGTCATCGTGGTGCGGCCGGACGCGAAGTCGCCAGCCGCCTCCAAGCAAGTGCAGTTCGTGTTCGCCACCACGCGGTCGCAGGAACAGATTGCCGCCAAGTGCCACATCCCGACCATCGCGGGCGACATCGCAGTGACCCTGATTGAGGCGCCTGCCGCCAAGGCTGCGAAGATCGTTCCGCAGGATGCGGAGCCAGAACACGAGGCCTCCGCGGCGACACTCGCTGCGCCGCCCCGAGTTTCAGCATCCGCCTCAGCCCGGCCGGCTCCTGCCGAAGAACGAGCCCCGGCCCCGGAACCCGGCTTGTCGCAGGCTTTGGTGGAAAACATTCTGCGCGTCGAAGCCGGACGCATCGACAACGTGCTCAACCTGGTGGGCGAACTCATCATTGGCAAGTCGATGCTGCAGCAGGCCCTCGGCGAGTTTGGCAAACGCTATCCTAAAGAACTTTTACGCGGCAAGTTTGCCGACGCCATGGCCTTCCAGGCCCGCGTGCTCAACGATCTGCAACGCTCGGTCATGAAGATCCGCATGGTGCCGGTCGACCAGCTATTCCGGCGCTTTCCCCGCATCGTGCGCGATGTGGCGCGGCAGTGCGGCCGCGAAGTGGATCTGGAACTCGCCGGTCAGGAGACCGACCTCGACAAAGGCATTCTTGACGCCATCGCTGAACCCTTGACCCATCTGGTGCGGAACGCGGTCAGTCACGGTATTGAGCCGGCCGAGGAACGCCGGCGTGTGGGCAAATCTCCGCGGGGAAAAATCAAGCTGAATGCGTATCACCAGGGCAATCAGGTGGTGGTCGAGATCAGCGACGATGGCCGTGGCATTGACGCCCAGAAAATTCGCACCAAAGCACTGGAGCTGGGAATGATGACGGCGGAAGAGGCGTCGCGCTTAACCGAAGGCGAGACTCTGGACTTCATCTTCCGGCCAGGATTCAGCACTGCGGAGGAAGTCACCGAAGTTTCCGGACGCGGTGTGGGCATGGACGTGGTGCAGAGCGTGCTCCAGCGGCTGAAAGCCACGATCCACGTAGAAACTCACGTGGGCCAGGGCACGACCTTCCGCCTGAAACTCCCGCTCACACTGGCCATCATCAAGGCCCTGATGTTCTGGGTGGAACAACGTTTGTATGCCATCCCGCTCAACGCGGTGAGCCAGATTGCCCGCGCTATGGAATCGGAAGTCCACCAGGTCGATAACTATGAAGTGCTGCAGCTGCGCAACCAGGTGCTGCCCTTGCTCCGCCTGGGACGGCCCGCCGCGCCCGATGTGGACCGGAAATCGACCAAGCTCTTTGTGCTCGTGATCACCGTCGGCGAGAGAAAGTACGGGCTGATCGTCGACTCTTTGGAAGGCGAAGAAGAATTAGTGATCAAAGCTTTGGACGACCAGACTTTCTCCACCGACCTGGTCAACGGCGCTTCCATCCTGGGAGATGGGAAGGTGGTGCTCATACTGAATCTGCTTGCCGTCGTAGAACACGTCGCGCGTCTGCGTCCGGAAGCGGCGGGCTTGGTCAAATGCGGACTCTTGCTCAACCATACCGATCGCGCCCGGCTGGCCCTGAGTGCAGGAGGCCACGCATGAAACCAGAGATGAAAAAAGTGCGCGTGCTGGTGGTCGACGATTCCGCCCTGATGCGGAAGCTGATCCCGCAGATGCTCGAAGCGGAACCGTCGATCGATGTAGTGGGCACTGCGATGGATGGAACCTTCTGCCTGAAAAAGATCGAAGAGTTGCAGCCCAACGTGGTCACCCTCGATCTGCAGATGCCGGGCATGAACGGCATCGATACTTTGAAGGAAATCATGCGGCGGCATCCGCTGCCCGTCATCGTAGTCAGTTCCCACTCAACCGAAGGCGCTTCGGTCACGCTGAAAGCATTGGGGTTGGGAGCTTTCGACTTCGTGACTAAACCGCAGGACGCTACGGGACACATGGCCGAAGCCGCTGCGGAGTTGATCGCCAAAATCAAGGCGGCCGCCGATTGCAAGGTTGTCCGCCCCGGAACCTTTCGCGCCGCCGCGCCGCCGGAAAAGATCTCATTCGGCAAGTCCGCACCGCCGCCCACCAAACTGGTGGCCATCGGAATCTCCACCGGAGGACCGCAGGCTCTGGAGTTCCTGCTGGCGCAACTGCCCCCGGATTTTCCGGGATCAATCGTAATCGTGCAACACATGCCCGACGGCTTTACCGAGATGTTTGCCCGCCGCCTGGACGAATTGAGTTCGCTGCGCGTGAAGGAAGCGCAATCCGGCGACGTGCTGCAAGCCGGGCGCGTACTGGTCTGCCCCGGAAGCCGGCACATGAAAGTGAAGCGCCTGACCATGGGAGACATCGTGGTGCTCAGCGACGAACCGCGCGTCAATGGCCACCGCCCCAGCGTAGACGTCTTGTTCCAAAGCGTGGCGCAGGAATTCGGCCCGCAAGCCATCGCCGCACTGATGACCGGCATGGGCGATGATGGCGCGGAGGGTCTGGGTGCGGTGAAGAAAGCCGGCGGCATGACCATCGCGCAGAGCGAAGAATCTTGTGTGGTCTTTGGCATGCCCAAAGCCGGCATCGAACGCGGCTATGCCATGCGCGTGGTGGCTCTGGACGTGCTTTCGTCTACTTTGCAGGCTCTTTGTGGCCGCGGGGAAAGCGGCGGGGCGGGAAAAGCACTCCGCGCCGGGCGCTAAAACGAATTTTCTGACCCAGGTCCTATGGACCTGAGTCATCTAGTCGGCGGGCAACCGCCGTGATGGAATGTTACAGGGAGGGTGTTATGGAGCAGTTTGCACCAGTAAAACGCAGCAAGGACGGCCAACCGGTCCGCTACTTGATCGTGGACGATTCCGTGTTCGCGCGCAAGAATCTGGCCCGCATGATTGAAAGTTTTGGCGGGCAGGTGGCGGCCGAGGCCGGTGACGGGTTGACTGCCATCAGCGAATTCGAGCGCACGCATCCCGACATCGTACTCATGGACATCACCATGCCGCAGATGGAAGGCATCGAGGCCGCCGAGAAGATCGTACAGGCGCATCCCGAAGCTCGCGTCGTCATGGTGTCTTCGGTCGGCTACCAGGAAAACATTGTGGCCGCATTACAGCGCGGGGCGCGGCATTTCGTGCAGAAGCCGGTGAAGCCCGAAGTGCTGTACGAAGTCATCAAGTACGTGTTGGGAGAAGACGGCGCAGTGGCCGCCGGCGCTGGAGCCTAATCGCATGAAGATGGATCTCATTCAGCCTTTCATCAACGCGGCTGACGCCGTCCTGTCGCAGGGGCTTTCGGGCACCACCAAAGTGGGCCACCTGGCGATGGAGGAGGATGGCTATCGCCGGAAAGGCGTCGCCGGGATGGTGGCGCTCTCGGGCGACATCGAGGGCCGCATCATTCTGGACCTCGAGCCGCAAACCGCGGTGCGCGTGGCCAGCCACTACGCAGGCGCGGAACTGCCCGAATCCGATGGGCTGATTAAAGAAACCATCTTCGAACTCGCTAACCAGGTTGTTGGCAACGCCGTCTGCGCCCTCAACGATCAGGGCTTCCACTTCCGCGTTCACCCTCCGCTGCTGCTTACCAGCGAGGAAGGCGACAAGACGAGCGAAGACGTCGAAGCGCTGATGATCTGCTTCGAAACTTCCATGGGCAATGTGTACATGAACGTCGCGCTCCGCCACAACAAGCAACGCCTTTCCGACCACGCCAAGGTGGGCACGTAGCCGGCCGCCTCTAAGCTCGAAGCGGCAACCTCGGCCCCAAGTCCTCTCCAAAATCCTCCGCAGCATCGGCGACTCTTCTCAACTCAGGATACTTCTGAATCAGCGTGGGCGGAGCCAACACCCGCTTCCCGCCGATCATTGCCTTCAGTTCCAGCGCATTCACGCCAGCCTTGCTCTCGAAGTGGTTGTTCGTAATCACATAGGTCGCCTGCGCGCGCTCGGCGATGCTCTCGATTCTTTCTTTCCAGCCCGCGAGCTCGCCCTCGGTGTACAGATAGTTGTAGCGGTCGTTGCGATTGTCGGAGTCGAACCACTGCTCATAGTTGCGGCCGTGCAGGCGGACGTATCCGACCGCGCCAGTCACGTGTTCGGTGGGCGCGAGCGATCGTCCGAGCACAGGCTGGTCGATGTTGCAGAAGCCGACATCCTTTTCTGCGAACGCCGCCAGGGTTTCGGCATCGTTCCAACTGGAGTGCCGCACCTCGACCACGCGCGGATACTCGATGAACTGCCGTAGCAGCCGGTCGAGATACTCGCGGTTCAGAGAAGTATTCTTGAACGACACGGGAAACTGGATGAGCAGCGCGCCCAGACGCCCTTCGCCGGCAATGGCGTCGAGGCCTTCACGGGTGCGGGCTTCATCTTCGTCTGTGGGGCGGATGGTCGCGGCTGAAGTAGGCTCCATCACCGCAATCGGAGAATGTGTGAAGGCACGGTACAACTTCGCGGTGAAAAGAAAACTCTTGTTCACGGCCGCGACCTTGCGGCACCAGAGTTTCGCCCACTCCGGCTTTAGCGGTCCGTAGAAGGAGGTGTTGATCTCAGTGGTATCGAAGAAGCGCGCCAGATACTCGAGTGGATGCTGTCTGCGGCGCGACATGCCCGAAGGATAAAAAACGCCGTCCCAGTCTTTATAAGACCAGCCCGCGGTACCGATACGGATGTCATTCGAATGAAGTTGCGGCAAACGAACTGAGGCGGAGGATTCCATACGCGGAACCGCAGACGGAGGGGCAGAGAAAGGTTAGCACAGGAGGAACGGTAGGAAGTTGGGATCCGGGATCGCGGTTCCGCTCACTCCAGCGCCAGCACCACCCAATACACACCCGTGGGGTATGTTTCGGTACGCGCATAGCACGTGCCCACCGAAAAGCTGCGCAGGTTGCGGCCGGCGATCACATGGCTGGCGTTAGCGGGCAGCGTCTCTGGATGCAGGCTCGTGTAGGTCATCACCGTATAGCGCTGCGCGAGCTGATGAACGACCGAGCCGCCAAGCTTGTCGGCTTGCGCCATGGAGCACGCCGCCGAATCTGCATTGGGCAGATCGCTGCGCAGAAGGTCAGGCTGGCTGGCCTGACGCCGCGTTTGTGCCACAACCGCCGCAATCCGCTCCTTCACTTCTGCCGAAGAATAATTGGGGAGGGCGTGGCCGAAATCCTGCACGATGTAGAGCCGGTCTCCGCTGCGGACCACGCCCAGCCCGATCACGTTATAAGCCGCGTTGAGCAGATTGGCGCGATGCGGCGGCGACAGCATCAGATGTTTGTGCCCGCTTTCGGCGTCGAAATCGAGCGCGACGTTTTCGCCTTCCTGATCAAGTTGGGTATGAGTCGCGGTCGCCAGGCGTTGGGGTAGGGAGGGCTCGCCTTCAAACTGATGTGAAAGTTGTTGCGCTGCAAGCATCGCCTCCGCATGCGTCCGTGCGGCCCGGCAAAGGCCGGCATCGAGCGTCAGACGCGGTGCACCGGCTTGCGCTCTTGCCTGATTCGCCAGGTCCAGAAGCTGTCTTTCGGCTTGTGAGTCATAGTCACCGAGAGGGATATCGGCAGCGGTTGCAGCAGCAGGCGTTAAAGTCGCGCCCTGCGCGGATTGCCCAGCCGGGCCACCATTTTCTCCGGGAGCAGCCAGCACTTTACAAGGCGGTACCGAGGCGGCAACCGTCATCAGCAGAAGCGCGATCGCAAATCTTTTATGGATCACTGGCTTGATCACTCCACAGGGTCGTGGCATTGCTCGGCCCACTCATCTCGACCTGGGGGGATCAGACTTCAGGTTCAAAACTTGCCGCTAGTGCTAGGCTAGAGGCTGGGCTCCAGATTGAGAAGTTACTTTCGCTATGGAACCTTGGATCGCAGGGATTGTCGGTTTGTTGTTTGGCAGCGTGCTCGCCTGGCTCGCGCTGCGCTCGCGAACCGCTGCGCTCACCGCGCGTTTGCCCTTGATGGAAAAGGAATTAGCAGCCGGAAAGGCCGATCTGGCGCGGCTTCAGCAGGCCCAGACCGACCTGGTCGCAGCCAAGGCCCGGCTGGAATCCGATCTCGCATCGGAACGGAGGAGCAACGCCGAAAAAATTGAATTAGTCACCCGCGCCAGTGAAGAATTGCGCAATGCCTTCAAGGCCATGGCTTCCGATGCCTTGAAAAGCAACAACTCCTCTTTTCTCGTGATCGCCGAAGAGACTCTGAAGCGCTTCCAGAGCCAAGCCCGAGGAGATCTCGAAGCCCGGCAGAAAGCTGTCGCCGATCTGGTCGCTCCCGTGCGCGATTCACTGAATAAAGTGGATGCCCAGATTCAGCAGATGGAAGTCGCCCGGGGCGATGCTTACGGCGAACTGCGCGCCCAGGTGCAGTCGCTGATTACGACGCAGAAAGAACTGCAATCAGAAACCGGCAATCTGGTCCGGGCGCTGCGCACTCCCAACGTGCGGGGACGCTGGGGAGAAATTCAGTTGCGCCGCGTAGTCGAGATCGCCGGCATGCTCTCTTATTGCGATTTCACCGAGCAGGAGTCGGTGACCACAGAAACGGGCAGGCTGCGTCCTGATCTTGTGGTGAAGCTGCCCGGCGGCAAGAACGTTGTCGTCGACGCCAAGACGCCACTGCAAGCCTTCCTCGACGCTTTTGAAACCAATGACGAAGAAACCCGGCGCGCCTGCCTGGCCAATCATGCCCGCCAGGTTCGCGATCACATGAAGACCCTCGCCGGCAAGAATTATTGGGAGCAGTTCGATCCCACACCCGAATTCGTGGTGATGTTCCTGCCTGGCGAAACGTTTTTCAGCGCCGCGCTCGAGCAGGATTCCAGCTTGATTGAGCAAGGAGTGCTAAGCCGCGTGATTCCAGCATCGCCGACCACCCTGATCGCGCTGCTGAAGGCGGTGAACTACGGTTGGAATCAGGAAAAACTGGCGCGCAACGCACAGCAGATCAGCGCGCTCGGCAAAGAATTACACGACCGCCTTCGCCTGCTTGCCGGACACATCACGCAGGTGGGCACGGGACTCGACCGCGCCGTCGAGTCTTATAACAAAGCCGTCGGCTCACTCGAAAGCCGGGTGCTGGTTTCAGCACGCAAGTTCGCCGAGTTGGGCGCGTCAGTGGCCGACGACATTCCTGAACTTGCACCCATCGAAACCACCGCGCGCGCTCTTTCCTTCGAGTGGGACGAAGAAGACATCGCCCCCGAAGCTCCAGAGGACGAGCGCAAGGCCGGCTGAGAAACGCCTAATCTCTGTTGCCGGATAGAGAATCCTTATCTTTAAATCCTCACCCTGCCAGCAAGTTCGCTGCCGACCGCTTTCAGACTAAAGATAGCGCCAGCATCGCCGATAACCTCATTGAAGAGGCTGCATCGCAAGCGGCATCGCTCTCCCCTCGTTCCATTCCTCTTCACGAAAGCAATGTGGCAAGGAGTCATCGCGCCCGTGAAGCGTGCTACCGCATCTCGCCTCGGCAAAGCAGGGAGTGCCAGCCTCTTGGCCGCCGTTGTCGATTCCTCCGATGACGCCATTATTAGCAAGACCCTGGAGGGGATAATCACCTCATGGAATCGCGGCGCTGAGACGGTCTTCGGCTATGCGGCATCGGAAGCCGTGGGCCAACCGATGCTGATGCTCATCCCGCCGGAACGCGTCGCCGAGGAGTCCGACATCCTTGCACGAATCCGGCGCGGCGGGAGCGTTGAACATTTTGAAACCGTCCGCGTCCGGAAGGACGGCAAGAAGATTGATATTTCCGCCACGATCTCGCCGGTCAGGGATGACAGCGGCGTGATTGTCGGGGCTTCGAAAATTGCCCGCGACATTACCGAACGCAAACAAGCGGAGGAGCGGCTCGCCGGGCAAGCCAAAGAACTCTCGCGGCAGGCAGACGAACTGCTCCGCTCACAGCAAGCCCTCGAGAGCCAGACCCTGATGCTGCAATCCGTACTGAACAGCATGGAAGAGGGGTTGGTCGCCGCAGACGAGCAGGGAAAGTTCATCCTGTGGAATCCGGCCGCCACCAAGATCGTTGGCATGGGGGCGGACAACGTTCCTGCCGGGGAATGGAATACACACTACGGCGTTTACCTGCCCGACACCATCACCCCGCTCCCGAACGAGCAAAATCCGCTGGCGCGCGCCATTCGAGGCGAAGTGAGTACGGTCGAGATGTTTCTACGCAACCCGGAACTCGAGGAAGGGCGTTGGATCGAGATTAGCGGCGGTCCCTTGAAAGGCAGGAATGGAGCCATACGAGGCGGTGTGGTGGCGTTCCGTGACATTACACAACGAAAAATTGACGAGCGGGAGATCCGCAAGTTGAACGAAGAGCTCGAAGACCGCGTAGAGCAGCGCACCGCACAACTGGCAGCCGCGAATCAGGAGTTGGAGGCTTTCACCTACTCGGTTTCGCACGACCTGCGCGCGCCGCTGCGGCATATTGGCGGTTTTTCCAAAATCTTGTCCGAAGATTTTGGTCCCGGATTGCCTCCAGAAGCACAGAGTCACCTGAAACGCATCGAGGACGGAGTTCACCGCATGGGGCTGCTGGTGGATGAGTTGCTGAATCTGGCGCGCGTGGGCCGTCTCGCTCTCCAGCTCCAAGCCACCGGACTGAATGCCGTGGTCGAGGAGGTCGTCTCCCTGCTGCAGCCGGAAGTTGCCGGCAGAGCCGTTAGCTGGAAGATTGCCGACCTGCCGCCAGCGGAATGCGATCCCATCCTGATCAAGCAGGTTTTTCAAAATCTGATGGCCAACGCTCTTAAGTTCACTCGGACCCGGGAGCGCGCCATCATCGAGATCAGTTACCGGCAAGAAAACGGGCAGATGGTCATCGCGGTCCGCGACAACGGCGTCGGGTTCAGCATGAAGTACAAAGACAAGCTGTTCGGCGTTTTTCAACGCTTGCATCGCGCCGAGGAGTTCGAAGGCACAGGAATCGGCCTGGCCACAGTGAAACGCATCATTCACAAGCACGGAGGTCGGGTCTGGGCGGAAGCAGAACTGGATAAGGGCGCGACGTTCTACTTCACCCTCGCGGCCGTCGAATCGACCGATGTTAGGGCAAACGAAACTGAAAACAAGTCTGTTGCCGCGGGAGTCCAATCATGAGCGCTAACGAAGTCGATATTCTTCTGGTCGATGACAGTCAGGACGACTTGGATCTCACTCTGCATGCCTTGCGCGCGGAGAACCTGGCCAACCACGTCTTCATCGCCCGCGACGGCGAGGAAGCCTTGGATTTCCTGTTCTGTTCCGGACCTCATTCCGGACGGTCCTTCGATCGTCCCCCAAAGCTGGTTTTGCTCGATCTGAAGATGCCCAAGGTGGATGGCATGCAGGTCCTCAAGCGGGTCAAAGGCGATGCGCGAACCAGGACCATCCCCGTTGTCCTGATGACTTCTTCGCGCGAAGAGCGGGACATGGTTGGCGGCTACGACCTCGGCGTCAACAGCTACCTCCAGAAACCCGTGGATTTCGACGAGTTCCGGAAAATGGTGAAGTTGCTCGGACTCTACTGGCTGGTCACCAATCGGCCTCCTGTAACTAATGGCAAGCCGCAAGTCGCAAAGCAGGGGTCATGAGCAGCGCCGGGACTCAACTCGCAACTCAGGTCTCCGCCGGGCCCGACGTAAAGCTGCGCGCCTTGCTGGTGGAAGACAATGCACTCGACGCGGCGCTGGTGGTGCGAGCGCTGAACAAGGACGGCTTCAATGTCACAGCGGACGTTGTACAGGATGAAGCAACGTTCACGCGCGTGCTTCACGCCAACCCTCCCGAGGTTGTGCTGGCCGATTACAACCTGCCCAACTGGAAGGGCATGGAATCCCTGGCCATATTGCGGCGCGAAGGTCTGGATATTCCGATGATTCTGGTTTCAGGCGCGCTGGGCGATGTGAACGCTGTCGAATGCATCAAGCAGGGCGCTACCGACTACGTGCTGAAAGACGGTCTGGCGCGCCTGCCCGAAGTGGTCCGCCGGGCCTTGCGGGAAAAAAGTGAGCGCACCTGGCGCCGCCAGGCGGAAGAAGATTTGGCCCGCAAAGTGGACGAACTGGCCCGCTCCAATGCAGACCTGGAACAGTTCGCCTACGTGGCGTCGCATGACCTGCAGGAACCGTTGCGCATGGTCACGGCCTACACCCAACTGCTGGCCGAGCGCTATCGCGGCAAACTCGACGAGAATGCCGACAAGTTCATCGCCTATGCCAGCGACGGAGCGCAGCGCATGCAAGTGCTCATTCGCGACCTGCTTGCGTTTTCGCGAGTTGGCGGGAAGGAAGCTCCGGGAAGCGTCGATTGCAACACCGTGATGAAAGACGCCCTGCAAGCTCTGGCAGCGGCCATTGAGGAGAGTGCCGCGGTCGTCCGATATGGGGAGCTTCCGGTGGTATGGGCAGACCGCACCCAGGTGGCGCAAGTCTTTCAGAATCTGATTGGGAACGCCATCAAGTTCCGCGGGAAAGAGCCGCCCTTGGTTTCAGTGCTGGCAGAAAAAGCCGGCCAGCAATGGCAATTCAGCGTGAGCGATAACGGAATCGGAATTGCGCCGGAGTACGCAGAAAACGTTTTTGTTGTCTTTCAGCGCTTGCACGGGCGCGGCGAGTATCCCGGCAACGGCATCGGCCTCGCCATCTGCAAGAAGATTGTCGAGCACAATGGCGGCAAGATTTGGGTGGAATCGCAGGCCGAATCAGGTTCCACCTTCAAGTTCACCCTGCCCTGCTACGACCATGAAGAAGGAAAAGGGGCGCAATCGTGAAACCGACTTTTGAGCTCCTGGTGGTCGATGACAACCCGGGGGATGTGGCTCTGGTTACCGAGGCGCTGGCGGGAAGCAAGAATCCCATCCAGATCAGCAATGTCAGGGACGGTGCCGAGGCACTGGCTTTTCTGCACCGCCGGGAAAAGTATGCCAACGCCGTCCGGCCCCACCTGGTCCTTCTCGACCTGAATCTGCCCAAGCGGGATGGCCTGTCGGTATTGGCCGCCATGAAGGCAGGCCCCGATCTGCGCCGGATTCCGGTCGTGATCTTCAGCACCTCGGAGTTGCGCAAGGACATTGTGCGCGGCTACGAAATGGGCGCGAATTGCTACGTCCGCAAGCCCGGAAACCTGACTGAATTTTTTTCCGCCGTGAAGTCGATCGAAGAATTCTGGTTCGGCTCCGCGGTGTTGCCGCCACAAGGAGAATAATGGATCACCAAACCACGAACGTATTGCTGATCGAAGACAACCCCGGAGACGCCGACCTGGTGCGGTTGCGCCTGGTCGAAGGTAAATCTCCGGTCACCGTGAGTTGTGTCAACCGGCTGTCCGATGGCTTGGCTGCGCTAACCAAAAATACGCCCGCAGTTGTGCTTCTGGACCTGAACCTCCCCGATAGCCACGGAGCGGAAACCTTTCGTCGCGTCATGGAACACTCCC
>Ga0210390_10001313_pt1 | contig 24076 bp, 20 predicted proteins | sample IncBWH11OmetaG_FD_161050 | JGI IMG/M metagenome (GOLD analysis project Ga0210390, IMG submission 161050) | Forest soil microbial communities from Barre Woods Harvard Forest LTER site, Petersham, Massachusetts, United States - Inc-BW-H-11-O ... | reverse complement strand
TCCGCCAGCGGTGATGCCTCGCCTGATCGGTGCCGCGGGCGAAGCAGTCGATGCGGTTCGCCCCCCAGCTTACGCAATTCGGCGCTTCGAGCAGCACGCCGCCGAGGTCTTCCCAGCCGCCCCAGGTGCTGCCATCCCACCAGCGATGAAACATCGCCGCGTTGGTGCCACGCGCGAAGCAGTCGATGCGGTTCGCGCTCCAGCTTACGCAGTTCGGCGATTCCAGGATGATGCCGCCGAGATTCTCCCAGCCGCCCCAGGCGGTGCCGTCCCACCAGCGATGATACATGGCGCGATCGGTGCCGCGGGCGAAGCAATCGATGCGTTCCGCCGCCCAGCTCACGCAATTCGGCGCTTCGAGGATGATACCGCCGAGATTCTCCCAGCCGCCCCACGCGCTGCCGTCCCACCAGCGGTGGTACATGGCGCGGTCGGTGCCGCGGGCGAAGCAGTCGATCCGGTTGGCGGACCAGGTCACGCAACTCGGTGCTTCGAGGATGATGCCGCCGAGATTCTCCCAGCCACCCCAGGCGCTGCCGTCCCACCAGCGATGATACATGGCGCGGTCGGTGCCGCGGGCGAAACAATCGATCCGCTGCGCCCCCCAAGTCGTGCAGTTCGGCGCTTCGAGGATGAGCCCGCCGAGGTTTTCCCAACCATTCCAGGCCGCTTGTGCCGTCGCGCCAGGAAGACAGACGGCAGCCGTCACAACGAGCCCGATGTAAGCGTTTGTCCAGCGGTGACTGATCACTCGCGCGATTTCGGTAACATATGTCCAGCGTAGTGACATCTCGCCCTCCCGGTCGATTTCAGATTGAGATTCGATGTCAGGGTTCCAGTACTCGCCAGCGCGCCTATCGGCCGAGATTGCAACGCGGTTCCGTCCGACCAGGCTGGCAGTCCGTCAATGAATTGCTGTTCCGACTTGCGCACTGCCGACGCTGGCGTGGATTTCGCCGGCCGAACAGCCTCCGCGACATCGTCCATCGTCGGAACCCGTCTAATTTTGTTCGTACATCGCTGGCTGAGCGTCGGCGCGGAACATCAGGCGCAAGCAATTGACGGAAAGCACGGCGTCAGCGATCAGACGACTGTAACCAGAGATTGTAACGCTTTGATGGCAAGCGCTGCTCAGATGGAATTTGGCGAGATGGAACTTGCCGAGATGGAACTTGTAGAAGCGCTGGGGTTAGGTCGGATTGAAGCTCTGCGGCGCAGCCGGTGCCGCCAGGCAGGTGATTCAAGCTCCGAAACCGGAGATTGAATCATGCGCAACGAACTCAACGACTACAAATGGGCCGCCGCGCCGCGCTGCACCAAGCTCGCAGCGAGCTACCTCGCTTCGTCCAACTCGCGTCAACACGGTTATGGGTGGATGAGTCCGCGCCTAACCTACCGCCCGGCAAACGGCTCTGCCGGCGCGATATCGGTCAGGCGGAACTGCACGCGCTCTTCGCCCTGCCAGCGATCGAGCGCGAACGAGCCGGCGGCATGGACCTGCCGGCCGCGGTTTTGCAGCAACGCAGCGCCGAGTTTTTGTCCGCCGGCGCGGAAAGCGATGGCGTTGACGTAAGCGCCGTCGGCGGATTTGAGCCGCACGCGGATGTGTGCCTGGCCGACCTCCTCCGCATAGACGATGGTGTGCGCCGGCAACGCAATCACCGGCTCGGGATTGCCGGAGCCGAACGGTCCGGCACGCTCGATCATCGCCACCAGTTCAACATTGGCGGCTGACGCGCTCACCGCGCCGTCGATCAAAAGGCCGTTGGCGCGGCGCGCGATCGCGACGTCCGCCGCCAGCATCGCTTCGAGGAAGGCGCGTAGTTGCGCCAGCGCCGCTTTGCGCACCGTGACGCCCGCCGCCATGGCGTGGCCGCCGCCTTTTTCCAAGAGCCCCTCGGCGACGGCGCGGCGCACCGCGCGGCCGATATCGACGCCGGGGATCGAGCGGCCGGAGCCGGTGCCGATGCCGCCCGGTTCGAGCGCGATGGCGAAGGCCGGCCGGCCGAATTTTTCCTTCAGCCGCGCGGCGACGAGACCGACGATCCCGGGATGCCAGCCTTCCGCCGCCGTGACGACGACGGCGCCTTTCTCCTCGATGCCGAGCGCGGCCATGGCTTCGGCTTCAGCCTGCGCCACGGTGTCCATTTCGATCATCTGCCGCTCGCGGTTGAGCCGGTCGAGCTCGGCGGCGATGCGCGCGGCTTCGACCGGATCGTCCTCGAGCAATAGCCGCACGCCGAGATCGGCGCGGCCAATGCGGCCACCGGCATTGATGCGCGGCCCAAGCAAAAATCCGAGATGCCAGGCTTCCGGCGGACCGTTCAACCGCGCCACGTCCATCAGGCTGGTATGGCCGACACGATTGCGTTGGCGCAGCGCAATCAGGCCCTTGGCGACGAAGGCGCGGTTGAGACCGGTGAGCGCGACCACGTCGGCGACGGTGCCGAGCGCGACGTCGTCGAGGAACGACAGCAGATCGGGCTCCGGACGATCGGCGGTCCAATAGCCGCGCGAGCGCAGGAGCCGGTTCGTCGCCACCACCGTCATGAAGGTCAAGCCCACGGCGGCGAGGTAGCCGAGCCCGGAGAGATCGTCGCGCCGGTTCGGATTGACGATCGCCAAAGCCGGCGGCAGCGCCTCGTCGGCCTGATGATGATCGATCACGACCACGTCGACACCAAGCGCCCGCGCCTGTACCAGCGGCTCGATGCTGGTGGTGCCGCAATCCACCGTGACCAGGAGCGTCGCGCCGCGCGCCGCCAGCGCCCGCACCGCCTCGACATTCGGGCCGTAGCCCTCGAACAGCCGATCGGGAATGTGGATCAACGGCTCGATGCCGGCGCGGCGGAGGAAGCGCGCCAGCACAGCGGCGGAGGTGGCGCCGTCGACGTCGTAGTCGCCGAATATCGCCACCGTCTCGCCGCGCTGCACGGCGTCGGCGATGCGCGCGGCCGCCTCCGGCATCGCGGTCAGCACATTCGGATCAGGCATCGAGCGCTTGATGGTCGGATCGAGAAACGCCTCGACCGCATCGACCTCGACATTGCGGCCGGCAAGAATGCGCGCGAGCAGCTCAGGCAGATCGTGCCGCTGTGCGATGGCGAGCGCCCGCGCGGCGCCGCGTGCGTCGAGCCGGTCGCGCCAGGCGCGCCCGGTCGCCGAGCTTTCGACGCCGAGGAAAAGGCCGTCGCTCACTCCGAACTCGTGTGATTCGAATCCCATCGAATCACACTATCGCACCGGTCAATGGGCGCCAGCCGGTTTACGCCCGGTTTCAACCGGACGAGCGTCGTGAACTCGCGCGGCCATCGATGGATTTGCGAACCTGCTGCAAAACCGCCATCGCCGAGACCCAGCCCTCGTCGCCCATCTTGGTCACGACCTGCCGCTGCAATGCCGCCCAAAATGGATAAGCAGCCGTGAGTTTGCGGCGACCGCTCTCGGTCACGACGATAACGCGCTCGCGCCGATCGGCTCCCGCTTGCCGGCGGACCAGGCGCCTGCGCGCCAACGGAGCGATCAAGCGAGGGACCGTGCTCGGATGCATGCCGACCGCGGCCGCTACCGCGTTGACGTTTAACGGGCCCATGCGGGCCAGCGTCATCAGGAGGTTGAACTGATTGCCCGTCAGGCCAGACGGCTTTAGCGCCGTGTCGAAGGCCGCCACCACCGACCGCGATGTACGCGTGACATGGCGAAGCACGCAGAACGACGGGTCAAGATTGCTTTTTCGTATGACGCGTTCGAGACGAGCAGACACGATCTCTCCGGGCAGCAGCGTTCAATTCCTGCAATGATCCGCATATCGACTTTGACTATCAGCGGCCAGCACATGCAAATTCTCAGCAACGATAGCTGATTACGTCTTGGCAGTCACGGCGGCCTCACCCCGGCATCTGCCGACCAACATCTGCAGCTACAGTATCCTGCGGTGGTCGGCACGTCGCGGTGGTGATCGGCCCGCGGCGGGATCGAAGCAGAGTCCGATCTAAAACTTCTCCAGCCGCCGGTGTTCGCCCCTGATGCGGCGCACCGTGCCGGTGACCGAACGCATGACAACGGTCTCGGTCTCGACCAGGCCCTTGCCGAACCGCACGCCGTCAAGCATGCGGCCGTCGGTGATGCCGGTCGCCGCGAACAGGCAGTCGCCACGCACCATGTCCTCGATCTGGTACTTCTTGCGCGGATCGCTGATGCCCATCTTGGCGGAGCGCTCGCGCCGCTCCGCCGTATCGAGAACGAGCCGGCACTGCATCTGGCCGCCGATGCAGCGCAACGCCGCCGCGGCCAGCACGCCTTCCGGTGCGCCGCCGATGCCGAGATAGATGTCGATGCCGGTCTTGTCCGGTTCAGCGGTGTGGATGACACCGGCGACGTCGCCATCGGTGATCAGGCTCACCGACGCGCCGGCCTTGCGCACCGCGGCGATGAGATCGGAATGGCGCGGGCGGTCGAGGACCATGGCGGTGATGGCATCGGGCTTTACCCCCTTGGCCTTGGCGAGCGCGCGGACATTTTCATCGGCCGGCGCGTCGAGATCGACCACGCCTCGCGGATAGCCGGGTCCCACCGCGATCTTGTCCATATAGACGTCGGGTGCATGCAGGAGCGTGCCCCTTTCGGCGATTGCCAACGTGGCGATGGCGCCCGGCATGTTCTTGGCGCACAGCGTCGTGCCCTCGAGCGGATCGACGGCAATGTCGACCCGAAAGCCGCCGGCCGAGCCTACTTTCTCGCCAATGAACAGCATCGGCGCCTCGTCGAGCTCGCCTTCGCCGATCACGACCGTGCCGTCGATCGGCAGGTTGTTGAGCTCGCGCCGCATGGCGTCGACCGCAGCCTGATCAGCGGCCTTTTCCTCGCCGCGGCCGCGCAGCCGCGCCGCATTGACCGCCGCACGCTCGGTGACGCGCACGATTTCGAGCGTGAGAATGCGCTCGAGCATGAGGCTATGCGGAACCGTGATCGACGCCATTAACTCTTTTCCTTGCAATCCGTTATGGTCAGTTCTTCTCGATGCGGATGACCTGCGGCCGACCAGAGATTACACGGTCGCGGCGCACCGCGGCGAGCGCCTTGTGGACGGCGTCCTCACTGGTCGCATATGTGATGAGAATAACGGGGACGGGGTCGCCGGATTTTCCCGGCTGGCCCGCGCCGTGCGTCCGGGCGTCGTGGCGCTGCACAATCGATTCCAGCGAGATTTGCCGCTGCGCCAGCCGCCGCGCGATGGTCGCGGCGCTGCCGGGACGGTCGCGTGCCAACAGGCGGATATAATAGCCGCCTTCGTGGTGCTGCATCGGCGCTTTGCGGATCGCGGTCATGCGCGCGGCCGGCCGGCCGAATGGCGGCGTGCGCACGCCGCGGGCGATGTCGGCGAGATCGGAGACGACGGCCGACGCGGTCGCCATGCCGCCGGCGCCCGGCCCAACCAGCGTGATCGGCGCCAAGCCTTCGGCGTCGACCGTCACGGCGTTGGTCACGCCCATCACCTGAGCGATAGCGGATTCCCTGCGCACCATGGTCGGATGCACGCGCTGTTCGATGCCCGCTTCGGTCTTCACCGCGACGCCGAGAAGCTTCACGCGGTAGCCGAGCTCGGCCGCGGCATCGAGATCGGCGAGCGTGATCGAGGAGATGCCTTCGACATAGACGGCGGCCGGGTCGACCCTAATGCCGAAAGCGAGGCTCGCGAGGATCAACAGCTTCTGCGCGGTGTCGTGGCCTTCGACATCGAACGACGGATCGGCCTCGGCGTAGCCGAGGCGCTGCGCTTCGCGCAGGCATTCGTCGAACGAAATCCGGTCCTCCTCCATGCGCGAGAGGATGTAATTACAGGTGCCGTTGAGGATGCCGTAGATGCGGGTGAAGGAATTGCCGTTGAGCCCTTCGCGCAGCGTCTTGACGATCGGGATGCCGCCGGCGACCGAAGCCTCGAAATTCAAGGCCACGCCGCGGCGCTCGGCGAGCGTCGCGAGCTTGTCGCCATGCGCGGCAAGAAGCGCCTTGTTGGCGGTCACCACCGGCTTGCCCGCCGACAGCGCAGTCTCGATCGCGCGCTTGGCTGGATCACCGGCGCCGCCGATCAACTCGACCAGGACATCGATCGCCGGATCGGCCGCAAGCTCGACGGGATCTGAGACCCAGCGGAATTTCTTCAGATCGACGTCGCGCTTCTTGCCCCGCGACCGCGCGGTCACCGCGACGACTTCGATCGGGCGGCCGCAGCGCGCCAGGAGCTTGTCGCGCTCATGATCGAGAAGACGGATCACGGCAGTGCCGACCGTCCCCAGTCCGGCAAGACCGACTTTCAGCGGCTCGGGCATGTAATGTCGCTAACCTGAAAAAACGTCGCTGACCCGGAATGAAGCGACGACCGGCTAACGCCGCGTCGCAAGGGGAACGACGTTGTGCAGCATTTCCGGCCCTGTTTCAAGAAAGCGCCGGATGTTGCGCGCCGCCTGGCGAATGCGCTGCTCGTTCTCCACAAGCGCGATGCGCACGTGGCCCTCGCCGTGCTCGCCAAAGCCGGCGCCGGGCGATACCGCGACGCTCGCCTTCTCGACCAGAAGCGTTGCGAATTCGACGCTGCCGAGGGTGTGGAACGGCTCCGGGATCGGCGCCCAGGCGAACATCGAAGCGCGCGGCGACGGCACCGGCCAGCCGGCGCGACCGAATGAGTCCACCAGCGCATCGCGCCGGCGCTTATAGGTCGCGCGCATCTCGTGGATGCAGTCGTCGGGACCGTTGAGCGCCGCGGTAGCCGCCACCTGGATCGGCGTGAACGCGCCGTAATCGAGATACGACTTCACTCGCGCCAAAGCCGCGATGATGCGCTCGTTGCCGACGGCAAAGCCGATGCGCCAGCCGGGCATCGAATAGGTCTTCGACATCGAGGTGAATTCGGCGGCCACGTCCATGGCGCCCGGCACTTGCAGCACCGATGGCGGCGGGTCGTTGTCGAAATAGACTTCGGCATAGGCGAGGTCCGACAGCAGCAAGATGCTGTGCTTTTTCGCAAACGCCACCAGATCCCGGTAGAAATCGAGATCGGCGACACAAGCCGTCGGATTGGACGGATAACAGGTGACGATGGCGATGGGTTTGGGGATGGTGTGCTTGATCGCGCGCTCGAGCGCGCCGAAAAACGCCGCATCAGCCTCGACCGGCACCGAGCGGATGGCGCCGCCGGCCATCAGGAAGCCGAACACGTGAATCGGATAGGTCGGGTTCGGAACAATGATGACGTCGCCAGGCGCCGTGATCGCTTGCGCGACGTTGGCAAAGCCTTCCTTGGAACCGAGCGTGGTGACAACTTGGGTGTCCGGGTTGAGCTTCACGCCAAAGCGGCGCGCATAATAGGCGGCCTGCGCGCGGCGGAGCCCGGGTATGCCCTTTGAGGCGGAGTAACGATCGGTGCGGGTCTTGCCGATCGTCTCCTTGATCTTCTCGACGACGTGGGCGGGCGCGGGCAGATCCGGATTGCCCATGCCGAGGTCAACAATGTCGGCGCCGGCATTGCGCGCGAGCGCCTTGGCCCGGTTGACCTCTTCGAACACATACGGCGGCAGCCGGCGGATACGATAAAATTCTTCCATGGGTTCGGCGGCGCTTAGAGGGGACTGACCCCTTTATCTTATCACTGCTTGGCGTAGGCGTTCACGCCGGAAGCGGGCTGTTGAGCCGCAGGCTGAGCCGAGGCAGCCGATTTCTTCTGCGGAACGGAACCGGTGGTCGTCGGCGCATTGGTCGCGGCGACCGGCTGCGGATTGGCGCCTGACTGCGCCTCGACATTGAGGTGTTCGCGCTCGTAGACCAAGTTGTCGGTCGCCGCTTTGACCTCAGCGGGCGTCAAGGTCGTTTCGGTCCGCGCCGTCGGCATGTCGTGGACTGCGGGATAAAGGGGGTCGGTCGAGGAGCAGCCGGCCGCAAACAATGCGCAGCCGACGACCGCCAAGGCTGCGAGCGCACGCTTCGCGACACGTCCGGTACTGTTCACCCTCGTCCCCGTGCTGGGTCCGTGCCTTGGACCCGCCAAGCCCTGCGGACTTAACTCAACCGCAACTTCACTACGTCGGGTTGACCGCCGCCTCGTCGCTCCCCTGGCTAAAGACCTACTCCCCCAATGGTTTACAAAAACCGACCGAAAGGTGACTTAACTATTGTGATATCGCGCTAATATGGTCGAAACAAGGTCCATGGTCTGACCCTAGCACGGACCGCCCGCCGCGCGCACCGGTGCCGCCTTATGCGGCATTGCTCTTGCAAGGACGCCTGAAAACTCGCCTTGCGCCGCGGATTTGAGCGGGCCATTTGTGCCGCAAGGGCCGATTGCAGCCCGGCCATGGTGGATTGAGGAAACGCTCGTGCGCGCTCCGTCGCAAGATCCGATGCAGATCGGCGCCGTGGATGTCGAGGCATTCTCGCGCAATTTGGCGCGGGTCGTCGAAGAAGGCGGCAAGGCGCTCGCGGCCTATCTCAAGCCGCGCGAGGACGGTCATGACAATCGCGAGTTCGCTGACGAGGTGAACGAGGTCGCCAAAACGCTCGGACGGGTCACGCAATATTGGCTCGCCGACCCTCAGCGAACGCTGGAGCTGCAGACCCGGCTAGGCAAAGCCTACCTCGATCTGTGGGCGTCCGCGGCCAAGCGGCTGGCCGGCGAGCCGGCGGAACCGGTGGCGGTGCCCGCGCCCAACGACAAGCGCTTCGCCGACCCGGAATGGACCTCGAACCAGTTCTTCGACTTTCTCAAGCAGGCCTATCTGCTGACGACCCAGTTCGCCAACCAGATGGTCAGCGAAGCCGGTAATCTCGACCCGCACACCCGGCACAAGGCCGAATTCTATGTGCGGCAGATCCTCAACGCGGTCTCGCCGTCGAACTTCGTCCTCACCAATCCCGAATTGCTGCGCGCGACCGTCGCCAGCAACGCGCAGAATCTGGTGAGCGGCATGCAGATGCTGGCCGAAGACATCAAGGCGGGCGGCGGCGATCTGCGGATCCGGCAGTCGGATTCGGCGCTGTTCGAAGTCGGGCGCAATCTCGCCGTCACGCCCGGCAAAGTGATTTTCCAGAACGAGATCATGCAGCTCATCCAGTACGCGCCGTCGACCCCGACGGTGCTGAAGAAGCCGCTGCTGATCGTGCCGCCCTGGATCAACAAATTCTACGTGCTCGACCTGATGCCGGAGAAATCCTTCATCAAGTGGTGCGTCGATCAGGGCATCACCGTATTCTGTGTTTCGTGGGTCAATCCCGACGCCCATCTCGCCAAAAAAAGCTGGGAAGACTACATCAACGAGGGTCCGCTCGCCGCGCTTGAGGCGATCAAACAAGCGACCGGCGAAGACCGAGTGCACAGCGTCGGCTATTGCGTCGGCGGCACGCTGTTGTCGCTGGCGCTCGCCGCCATGGCGGCGCGCGGCGACGGGCGCATCGTGTCGGCGACGATGATGGCCGCCCAGGTCGATTTCACCTATGCGGGCGATCTCAAAGTGTTCGTCGACGAGGAGCAGGTCGAGCTCCTTGAGCAGCGCATGGCCGAGCGCGGCTATCTCGAAGGCAAGTCGATGGTGACGGTGTTCAACCTGCTGCGCTCGAACGACCTGATCTGGCCGTACATCATCAACAATTACATGATGGGCAAAGCTCCCTTCCCATTCGACCTCCTGTACTGGAATTCCGACGCCACGCGGCTGCCCGCGGCCAACCATTCGTTCTATCTGCGCAACTGCTATCTCGACAACAAGCTCACCAAGGGCGGCTTGACCATCGGCAACACGCCGATCGATCTCAAAGCCATCAAGATCCCCGTCTACAATCTCGCCACCCGCGAAGATCATATCGCGCCGGCGAAATCGGTGCTGCTCGGCAGCAAATATTTCGGCGGTCCGGTGCGCTATGTGCTGTCCGGCTCCGGCCACATCGCCGGCGTCGTCAATCCGCCGGACAAGCACAAGTATCAGTATTGGACCGGGCCGAAGCCGCGCAGCGCCAACCTCGAAGGCTGGCTCGCCAAGGCCACCGAGCACCCGGGCTCCTGGTGGCCCGACTGGCTCGCCTGGCTCAAGGCGCAGGACACGACCGAAGTCCCGGCGCGCGTCCCCGGCCATGGCGCGCTCAAGCCAATCGAAGACGCGCCGGGGAGTTACGTGAAGGTGCAGGCGTAAGCGCCTGACCTTTCAAAAACCGTCAGGGCGGCTAAAGCGTTGTCGCTGAAATGCGAAGCTGCTATATGACTATGGTCACTGACTATGGTCACATAGGCGCATCATGTCTCGGATAGTCAAAGCTTCGGAGTTCAAAGCCAAATGTCTCGCTCTGCTCGATGAGGTCGAGCGGACAGGCGAGACTCTCGTCATTACCAAAAAGGGCAAGCCGGTTGCTGAGGTGACGCCGCACAAGCCGGCGAAACGCAGCCCAATCGGAATTTGGAAGGGGCGAACCGAAATTCTTGGCGACATTATTTCACCGATCGACGTCGAGTGGGAAGTGCTTAAGTGATTTTGCTGGACACCCAAGCGGCGGTGTGGGTGGCTTTGGATGACCGTTCTCTTGGGAAGCGGACCAGGCGTATGGTCGAGAAAGCGGCAAAAGACGGTGACCTCGCGATCAGCGCCATTGGCTTTTGGGAAATTGCTCTGCTCATCGCTAAGCATCGAATGCGTCGGCCTGATTCAGTGAGAGAGCTACGTCTGCAGCTCCTGAGCCAAGGCACAACAGAATTAGCGCTAACCGGAGAAATTGGGATCGCCGCAGCCGAACTCGACGGTCTGCATGGCGACCCCGCTGACCGTTTCATCGCCGCCACCGCCATCGCGCATAACGCAACCTTAGTTACGGCGGACGAAAAGCTTCTGCGCTGGCGACATCCGCTGCGCCGACAAAACGCCGAGCTTTAGCGCCCGTTGCGGCTCACGGAAACAGCGCCACCTGCTCTAGCCCGGCAGTCTCAGCAAAGCCGAGCATGAGATTCATGTTCTGCACCGCCTGGCCGGACGCGCCCTTGGTCAGATTGTCGAGCGCTGAAATGATGATGGCGCGGCCGGCGACGCGGTCGGCGGTGACGCCGATAAACGTCATGTTCGAGCCGCGCACGTGGCGCGTCTGCGGCAGCGTGCCGAACGGCAGCACGTGCACAAACGGTTCCTGTGCGTACGACTTGGTCAACACCGCATGCAGGTCCTGCGGCGTCGCTTTCAACCCGCGCACATAGATCGTCGACAGGATGCCGCGATTCATCGGCACCAGATGCGGCGTGAAGCTCGCGACCACCTCGCGCCCGGCGGCCCGCGAAAACTCCTGGTCGAGCTCGGCCATGTGGCGATGGCGGCCGACGCCGTAGGCGTGGAAGCCTTCGGACACTTCGGAGAACAGCATCTCCTCTTTGGCCGCCCTGCCCGCTCCGGTCATTCCGGATTTGGCGTCGATCACGATCTCGTCGGGATCGATCGCCTTGGCGCGCAGGAGCGGGATCAACGGCAGCTCGGCGCAGCTCGTATAGCAGCCGGGATTGGCGACCAGCTGCGCTGATTTGATCTGCGCACGGTAGAGTTCAGTCAGCCCATAGACCGCCTGCTTTTGCAGTTCAGTCGCCGCGTGCGCATGACCGTACCAGCGCTCGTACGCCGCCGGATCGGCAATGCGGAAATCGGCCGACAGATCGACGACCTTCATGCTCGGCACATGCTTGAGCAAATCCGAGATAACTTCCTGCGTCGTGCCATGCGGCAGGGCGCAGAAAACCAAATCGAGCCTGAGCGCCGCCCAGTCGACGTCGGCGAGCGCGGTCAGCGGCGGCAGGTCGAACGGCGCGAATTGCGGAAACACGTCGGCCATCGGCTTGCCGGCGCGGCGATCGGCGGTGAGGAGAGCGACCTCCACATGCGGATGGCGCAACAGCAGCCGCACCAGTTCCGCACCGGTATAGCCGGAGGCGCCAAGCACGCCGATTTTCGCTTTCGCAGACATGGTTCAACCCCTGATACGACTGGTGGGCTAAGATACTCGCCAGCGTCCGCGGGATTGTGTCGGGGAGGCGTGCCGCGGCGCCGGCGGCACGAATTTCTGCTTTACGCGCGAATTCGTGCCGCGATGGTGGTGCGGCGACGGCGCGTGACGGCAGTGATGGTCGAAGCGACGATCATGCGCGGCCATATAGAGGCCGTGGCCGCCAGCGTCAACATTGCATTCTCCACCTTTCCGCTCATTCCCGCGAAGGCGGGAATCCAGCGGCATGCCGCGGCGCTTCGGCAAAGCTGGGTCCCGCCTTCGCGGGGACGAGCGGAACATCCAGTAATCTTTGCAATGCGTTCTACCAAGCCGGATACCGGCCTCATTCTTTTACCGTCCGCATGCCATATTCGTAGGTCGATTCGCCGACTGACTCGGATCGGCACTAAATCCGCAAGATTCATCGCTAACGTCTTGGTCATTAAGGTCAAACAGCTTCGCATGGGCAAAGCAGCGAAAAAGGACAAAAGCTCCCAATCCGCCGATCTGTTCGCCAATCTCGGCGAAGGGAAATCGGCGGCCCGGCGCGCCTCGCGCGGTGCGGCGTCAGCCCGCGGCTCGGCGGGCGAGTCCGGCTATACCGCCAAGCACATCGAGGTGCTGGAGGGGCTCGAGCCGGTGCGCCGGCGGCCGGGCATGTATATCGGCGGCACCGACGAGAAGGCGCTACATCACCTGTTCGCCGAGGTGATCGACAATTCCATGGACGAAGCGCTTGCCGGCCACGCCGACTGGATCGAGGTCGAGCTTGCCGCCGACGGCTTTGTCACCGTCACCGACAACGGCCGCGGCATGCCCGTCGACCTGCATCCGAAATTCAAGAACAAGTCGGCGCTCGAAGTCATCATGTGCACGCTGCATGCCGGCGGCAAATTCGATTCCGAGGTCTATGAGACCTCCGGCGGCCTGCACGGCGTCGGCGTGTCGGTCGCCAACGCGCTGTCCGAGCGCATGGAGGTCGAGGTCGCGCGCGGCCAGAAACTCTACCGGATGGCGTTCGAGCGCGGCAAGCCGAAGACCAAATTGCAGGATGCCGGCAAGGCGCCGAACCGGCGCGGCACCAAGGTGCGCTTCCGGCCCGATCCCGACATTTTCGGCGCCAAGGCGCACTTCAAGCCCGAGCGCGTCTTCAAGATGACGCGCTCGAAGGCGTATCTGTTCGGCGGCGTCGAAATCCGCTGGTCGTGCGCCAAGGAACTCCTGCGCGGCGTCGAAGGCGTGCCGGAGGAAGCGACCTTCCACTTCGCCGACGGTTTAAAGGATTATCTAACCGAAACGCTCGCCGAAGCGACGCTGGTGCATCCCGATATTTTCACCGGCAGCGCCGGCAAGACCGGCGCCCACGGCGCCGCGCAATGGGCGGTGGCCTGGACCGCCGACACCGACGGCTTCCTCAATTCCTATTGCAACACCATCCCGACGCCCGACGGCGGCACCCACGAATCCGGCCTGCGCACGGCGCTCACCCGCGGACTGAAGGATCACGCCGAGCGCACCAACCAGGGCAAGCGCGCCGCTTCGATCACGTCCGACGACCTGATGACCGGCGCCGCCGCCATGCTCTCGGTCTTCATCCGCGAGCCGGAATTCCAGGGACAGACCAAGGACCGCCTCGCCACCGCGGAAGCGCAAAAAATCGTCGAGCAGGTGATCAAGGACCCGTTCGACCATTGGCTCGCCGGCAATCCGGCGCAGGCCAACAAGCTCCTCGACTTCGTGGTCGAGCGTGCCGAGGAGCGCATCCGCCGCCGCCAGGAAAAAGACATCGCCCGCAAGTCCGCGGGGCGCAAGCTTCGCCTACCCGGCAAGCTCGCCGACTGCACCAACACCGCCGCCGAAGGCGCCGAGCTGTTCGTGGTCGAGGGCGATTCCGCCGGCGGCTCGGCCAAGCAGGCGCGCGACCGCGCCGCGCAGGCGATACTGCCGCTGCGTGGCAAGATCCTCAACGTTGCTTCCGCCGGCAAGGACAAGCTGGCGCAGAACCAGCAGATCGCCGATCTCGTCCAGGCGCTCGGCTGCGGCACTGGCGCGCACTATCGCGACGAGGATTTGCGCTACGGCCGCGTCATCATCATGACCGACGCCGACGTCGACGGCGCCCATATCGCCTCGCTGCTCATCACCTTTTTCTACCGGCAAATGCCGCAGCTGATCGACAACGGGCACCTCTATCTCGCCGTGCCACCGCTCTATCGGCTGAGCCACGGCGGCAAGAACTTCTATGCGCGCAACGAGAAGCATCGCGACGAGATTCTGAAAAAGGAATTTCACGTCAACGCCAAGGTCGAAGTCAGCCGCTTCAAGGGCCTGGGCGAGATGATGGCCGCGCAATTGAAAGAGACCACCATGGACCCGAAGAAGCGCACGCTGCTTCAGGTCAAAGTGCTCGAAGACGAGCGCAAGAACACCGACAAGTCGGTCGAGCGCCTGATGGGCAACAAGCCGGAACTGCGCTTCGAGTTCATCCAGGAACGCGCCGAGTTCGCCGCCGACGATATGCTGGACGTTTAGCCCTCGCCGCCGTCATTCCGGGGCGCGGCTGTAAGCCGCGAGCCCGGAATCCATAATCACGATTGGCGCGGAAGATTCTGCGCGCCTACCCCCGCGTGACCTGTGGTTATGGATTCCTGGCTCGGCCTTCGGCCGCCCCGGAATGACGGCGAGGCAATGCCGGCTTGACAATCAGCAATATTTGTTCTCTTTATGTTCCCATTAACGGGCGGCCCTAAAGGCCAGTCGGGTCTGGCCTTTTCAAAATTTTCGCTGGGTGAGTTGCTGATAGAAACAACAGCCACCATCCTCCATGCGGACCTCGACGCCTTCTATGCCTCGGTCGAGCAGTTGCTCGACCCGTCGCTGCGCGGCAAGCCGATCGCCGTTGGGGGCGGTGTGGTGCTGGCGGCTTCCTACGAAGCCAAAGCGTTCGGCGTCTCGAGCGGTATGTCGGGCTTTCGGGCGCGCGAGCTCTGTCCGCACCTGATCTTTGTCGGCGGTCATTTCAGCGACTACCAGCGGCTCGGCGATGCCGTCATCGACGTGCTCAATGATTTCACGCCGGCGGTCGAGCGCATCTCCATCGACGAAGCCTTTGCCGACGTTGCCGGCTGCACGCATCTGTTCGGCTCGCCCGCCGAGATTGCCTGCATGATCCGGCGCCGGGTGCGCACCGAGCTTGGGCTGCCGATCTCGGTCGGCGTGGCGCGCACCAAGCATCTGGCGAAAATCGCCTCGCAGGTCGCCAAGCCTGACGGGCTCATCGTTGTCGATCCCGCGACCGAGCTCGACTTCCTGCACGACCTGCCGGTCGAGCTGATGTGGGGCGTCGGCCCGGTCACCAAGGAGCGGCTAGCGGCGATTGGCGTGCGCACCATCGGGCAACTGGCGAACACACCGGGCGGGTCGCTCGAGCCTCTGCTCGGCCCCGCCGCGTCGGAGAAGCTCACCGCGCTCGCCTGGAATCGCGACCCGCGTCAGATCAGGACGCAGCGGCGGGCGCGATCGGCGGGCGCACAGTCGGCGCTCGGCAAAAAACCCGCGCAACAGCGGGTCATCGTCCCGACCTTGCGCCATCTCGCCGACCGGGTGGCGAGCCGGCTCCGCGCCAAATCGCGGCCGGGCAGGACGGTGACGGTCCGCGTCCGCTTCGCCGATCTTCGCTCGGTCACGCGCTCGACAACCCTCGATGCCCCGATAGCGGCGACGGTGACGCTTGCCGAAATCGCCGAGGAGTTGGTGGACAAGGCCCTGGCAGATCACACCGACGAGAAGATCATTTCGCTCTTGGCGATCTCGGTGTCGCAGCTCGAGAAGCTCGCTGATCTGCAGCTCGAACTGCCGCTTGCGGCTGACGACGACAAGCGCCGGCCCGGCTCGCGAACCGGCGTGGCGCGCTGGCTGGCCGACCGCGCCGTCGACGCCATCCGCGATCGTTTCGGCTGGGAGGCGGTCGGTTACGGATCAGTCGCGTTGGGGCTTTCCCGCTCGGTCCCTGACGCGTTCCGCGAACTCGCTGAAAAGGAGCTTTAAATTCGCCGCACTCGCCACTCGCGGGACTCACGCTTCCCAGAACGGCTTCTGCATCTCGTTTGCAACGTCGAGGCGCGTCAGCCCCATGTCCGCCAGGTCGCGCTCGCTGAGCCGCTCGAGTTTATGGCGCGATCGCATGCGTCGCCGCCATTCGGCGAACAATGCCGCCAACCGGCTCCAGAGCGGCGAGCGGCACAAATGGATAACGCCGATGCCAAGCGATGTCATGGTCCGCTTCCTTGCGCTGCAAGGTCCGCTTCCGTCCGCTGATATAGGCAAGTCCGGCAGGCGTACCTGTGATGGGCGGCACGCCGGTCGAGTTCCGATGCCCGGTGCGCCATGTCTTTCGCCCTGATCTATTCATTTAAAGCGAGCCGCACTCCCACCAGAGCGCTGACATTGTCGTGAACGGCCGGACAGTGCCGTTCAGTGGCCGTAAGACGGATTTTGTGCGAAAAATTGTTTGGTTTTGTCGGTGCCGACGCGCGATGCGCTGGCTCCGTTTACGGTCAGTGGATCATCGCATCGGGAGTGGATGATGTTGGCAGCATGTGCGCGCCGGGCCGCAGCATTGGCATTCGGCGGTTTTGCTCTGTTCGGCGTGGGCGCGTCAGCTTCGGCGCAATCGGCCCCGGATTATGCCGCGCTCATTGCGGCGCCGGACCGCAGCGATGCGGATCGGCAGGCCGACAAGCGCCGCGACCCCATCGTGCTACTGACCTTCGCCGACGTGCGCCCGGGCATGAAGGTGCTCGATATGGGCGCCGGCGGCGGCTACAGCACCGAATTGCTGGCGCGCGCGGTCGCGCCGGGCGGCGTCGTCTACGGCCAGAACCCGGCCGATCTGCCGGAGCGGCCGAAGACCGCATTCGAGGCGCGAACAAAGACTCCGGCGATGAAAGATGTCGTCGTCGACATTCGGCCGTTCGACGACCCAGTGCCGCCGGACGCCGGTAATTTCGACCTGATCACGTTCCTGTTCTTCTACCACGACACTACCTACATGAACGTCGATCGCGCCGCGATGGATCGCAAGCTGTTCGCCGCGCTCAAGCCTGGCGGCTTTCTGGTGATCGCCGATCACGCCGCATTGCCGGGACAAGGCGCGTCGGTCGGCAAGACGTTGCATCGCATCGAAGAGAGCACGCTGCGCCAGGAAGTCGAAGCCGCCGGCTTCCGCCTCGTCGCCGAGGGCAATTTCTGGCGCAACCCCGACGATACCCACGACTTTCCGAGCTTCAAACCGAACATGCCGGTCGACAATTTCGTGCTCAAATATCAGAAGCCGATGTGAGAAACGATGGCGCAGGTGGGCGGCGCAGCTCGCCGCCGGATGTGACCGAAACGACGGCGCCGCTATGCCGAGCAAGCTTCGACGACGGGCTGACCTCCTAGCCCTTATTATTGTGCCATCGCTCTGGTTCGTCTCGGTCGCCATCGCACAAGACGCCGCACCGGCCCAGCCAGATGCGGCGGCGCGCTCAACCCAAGACAATCGCCTGCGCGGCGGCTGGTACCCGTGGGATCCCTATCAATACCTGGACTACCAACACGGCGTGCCGACCCTGACCGGGTTTGACGTCGAAATCGAACGCGCGTTGGCGCGCATCATCGGCGTGGAAATCGACTTGCCGCAGAGAGCCTGGGAAGAGCACCTGGCGGCGCTCGCCGACGGAACCGCGGATATTGCAGCGGGCGCGACGGCGGACAAAGCGCGCGAACGCTTCGCCTATTTCTCGAAGCCGTATCGAACCGAGACCGACGTTCTGATCCTGCCGCGAGGCAAGAGCGCCGCTATCCTTTCGGGACCATCGAGCAGATGCTCGACACCTTTGCCAAGCAGAAGTTCCGGCTCGGGATCGTTGCCGGGTTCGTCTATGCCGATCCGCGCGTCAACGCCTTCATCGCCGATCCGGCCAACAGGGATCACATTTTTCCGGTCGAAAGCGAAGTGCGGAATCTGCGAAATCTTCTGGCCGGCGTCATCGACGGCTTCATCGCCGATCGCATCGCGGCAACGACCGCGGCTTGGCGCCGCAACGAAGGCTCCCGCATTGAAGAGCATCCGCTGCGCTTCTCCACCGATATTCATTTCATGCTGAGCCGGGCGACGCAGACGCCGCAGTCGCTGGCTCGTCTCAATGACGCGATCGACCAGCTCAAGCAAAGCGGCGAGTATAGCCGCATCGCCGACAGCTACGCTTTGCCGGTGTTGATCAACCAAACGCTCGACAGCGATTGGTTCCGCATCATGGCGTTCGTCGGCACCGTGGCTTTCGCCCTCTCCGGCGTGCTGCTCGCCTATGAAGGCCGTTACATGCTGTTTGGAGCGCTGATCCTCGCCGCGCTTCCGGCCGTCGGCGGCGGCGTCGTCCGTGATTTGTTGTTGCAGCGCCAGCCGCTTGGCATTGTGCGGGCTCCCGAGGCGCTATTGATCGTGTTCGGCACGGTTTTTGTCGGCTTGGTGGTCATCAAAGCCGTATCGCGCATCGAGGCGGGCTCGCTCGCCAAACGTCTCCAGTCGCACGCCAATCAGGCTACCTTGCTGATCGAGATGTTCGACGCGATCGGCCTAGCCGCCTTCATCGTCGTCGGCGTCGTGGTTGTTTTGGATACGCCGGCCCAGCCGCTTTGGCTGTGGGGTCCGATCGCCGCGGTCGTGACCGCCTCGTTCGGCGGCTTGATCCGCGACTTATTTCGCCATGATCGGGTCGTCGCCAATCTGCGCGGCGAGCTTTATCCGGAGATCGCCGCCGTTTGGGGTCTGGCGCTGGCCGTTTTCCTCGGCTGGGAGAGCGAGCGTTTGCAGCCGGATGAAATCAGATGGGCGGTGATTGTCACCGTCGCCGGCGCCTTTCTGACCCGCGTGGTCGCGATCATGCGCGGCGCGAAGGGATGGCGTTACGGTTGAACGAAAGCGATGCCGTCACGGTTGAACAAGAGTTGCAGGAACGAAGGCCGCGGCAGGACTGCCGGCCAACACAGTCGTAGTAAGGAGCATTACCATGGCGCGACCTCACCAGCCCGGAGAATCTGAGTTCAAGTCGGTCCTGCCGGAAGAGATCGAGTGGAAACCATATCCGGGTTTTCCGCCGGGGGTGTGCAACGCCGCTCTTGTCGGCGATCCAGCAGAGCTTGGGCCGTACACGATCAGGGTCAAGGTTCCTGCCGGGATTAAGCTGATGCCGCACAAACACCCCGAGGATCGCGTCTACACGGTTATCTCTGGTGTCTTCTACGTCGGCCTTGGTGATCGGTTCGATGCCGAGAAGCTTCACGCCTATCCGCCCGGCAGCGTCATCGTTCTTCCTGGCGACACACCCCACTTCCATTGGGCAAGATCCGGTGAGTATGTCAGCCAAGTGACGGCCAACGGGCCGCTCGGCCTCGAATTCATCGACTCGAAGGACGACCTGCGAAACAAGAGCGCCTGAAGGAAACCATCCTGACGTCGTTTCGCAGCGGAGTTGAGGCCCGCGCGTCGCTCGAAAGAATGCTACTTGGCAAACACCTCGTCGGCGGCGGTGATGAGGCCGATGTCCGGATGCTTGGCGCAATACTCGCCGAGCTTCTTGGCATTGGCCACGAACTTCTCGGTATCGATCACCGGAGGATCGTCTTCGCTGCGATAATAGCCATCCATCCAGGCCAGGATGACGCCGATATCGTCCTTGGGCGCGGCCTGGAATTTCGCGCAAGTCCAAGTGGAAAGATCAATGGACGTGGCAAAGGCCGGGGTGCTGGCGACGGCAAGCCCGAGGGCGAACGCGCCCGCTGCACGTGCGACGAATTTCATGAATGAGCCTCCTACAGCCGCCCCGCAGCATTTCGCTTAGCGATAATTTTGCCCGCGATCATGGGCCAAGTCCAGACGAGTTGCGCTGCGCAGTGGTCCGCAACGGGGCTTGGTGATCAAAGCGGCGAGAGAGGTTCCGGTGGCGGCGGCGAAATCATCGTCGCATGCAGCACGTAACGCATCGGCCCGTGCGCCATCGCGTCGAACGGCCAGCATGTCGTGAGAACGAGTTCGTGTCCGCTGGTCAACGGGTCGATGCCCGATTGATCGAACCGCACGATCGCCGAGCCGTCGGCACGGTAGCGGAAGGTTTTGCCGTCATGGCGCGTGACGTCGATCTCGTCGCCGATAGCGACATCGTTCAGAAACCGGAAATGGGTGTCGCGATGCGCCGCGTAGACGGCGACGCCAACCTCGCCGGCCTCGGCGGTGCGCTCCAGATGGCCGGGCCCGAAAGCCAGCGCCTGGCCGCTACTGCCGGCGAGCGCGATGGCGCTGGCGCCGATCCGTTTCACGGCGATGCGCGCGTCGGGCCAGGTATCGGCCCAAGGCCATGGCTTGACCGCTTGGCCGGTCGCAACGGTTTCGGCAAAGGCGCGTTCCAGCAGCACCTGCGCCACCAACGCTTTGGCATGGATATAAACGCCCCGGCCGAACGCGGTCGCGCCGGCAGCCGCGAGAACGAGAGCAATGAACAATCGGCCAGCCAACAGTCGGTTCATGGGCGTGCTCGGAAGAAGGAAGGCGCGCGGCTTCGGGGGGAGCCGCGCGCCGCAGGCAAGGCCGCGGGGGACGCGGCGTGCCTTGCCCAGACCCTGATCAGCCGAACATCCTCCGGCGGCGGGTTGCGAGGACGATCAGGGCGAATGTCATCAGCAACGCGCCCAAGATCATGTTCCACTCGGCATCGGTAGCGGTCGCCGGCAGCACCACGCCCGGCGTCGGTTGATCGCCGGCCGAAGCCGCAGGCGGCGCGGCCCGCATGGCGATCTGAATACGGCCGTCACGCTCTTGCGCCCGCCGCTCGATCACCGGAGCAGCGCCGGGATTGATCTTCGCCCGCTCGCCGAAGACCTTCTCGAAGTCCCAACCCGCCGGCAGGTTGATCGGCAGCTCGCTCACCTTCAGCGGCTCGCCCGCCGGACGGCTCGGCGTCTGGTCGACCGCGATCAGGCTGGTGAGCCGCGTCACCAATTGATGCTCGAGCGCGAGTGCAAGGATCGCCTTGTTGGCTTCGTCGGCCGTCAGCGTGCGCGTGGTCTGCGCCACTTCCGCGTCGGTGATCTTGCGCCGCGCCCAGAGCTTCGAGAGTCCCCTGCCCTCTGCCGCGTTCGCGAGCGGCAGCTTCACGCTCCAGGGCCGATCACCGATCCGGCCTTTGATTTCCATGGTGCCGGCGGGCTTGCCGAGCTTGGCGGCCAGCACCAGCGATTCGCCGCGATAAAGATCGGGCAGCACGACTGGCGTCATGTCGGCGTTGGTGTCGGAGAACGTCACCAACAATTGCGTCACCGCCGGATTTTCCAGCTTGCCGAACAATTCGCGCATCCGGCTTTCGACCTGCTCGACCGAGCCGATATGGGTGTAGGTGCCGCGGCCGAGTTCGGCGGCGCGGGTCATCAGATAGGTATTAGGCGCGGAGCCGATGCCGACCATGAACACGCGCGAGCGTCCGCGCATCGACGTGATGGTATCGAACAATTGTTGTTCGTTGCCGATGCAGCCGTCGGTCAGGAACACGACTTGCCGGAGCGTGTTGCCGTTGGCTTGGTGGTCGGTGAGCGCGGTGCGCATTGGCGGGATCATTTCGGTGCCGCCCCTGGCGTCCAGCGCGGTGACGAACGCCTCGGCGCGCGCGAGATGGTCGCGGTCGGCGGCGACCACATCCGGAAACAGCGCCTCCATGGTGTCATCGAAGCGGATGACGTTGAATCGGTCGTTGGGCTGCAATCGGGAGAGCGCATAGAGCAGGCCAGCCTTCGCTTGGGCGATCGAGGTGCCGCCCATCGAGCCGGAATTGTCGATGACAAAGATCACCTCGCGCGGCAGCGGTTTTTGCTCCGCGTCGTTCACCACCGGCGGCGTGACGTAGGCCAGCAGATAATCGCTGCCGGCGACGTGCTCGTGAAACACGCCGACGGACGGCGTCTTCTCCGCCGCCGCGGTCCAGGTCAATTCGAAGTCGCGCTCGGCGGGAACGGCGCCATCGGCGAGCGTGATCACGCGCGTCGCGCTGTCCGGACTGTCGATCTTGACGTTATGGAAGGGGCTCTTGACTTCGCCGAGCGGAAATCCCGCCCGCAGACGGATGCTGATCGTCGTGGGATTGACCGGCGCATGGTCGCTCGGGTCGAGCACCGGCGGCGAAATGCGATCGCGGTCTGGAACCGGATCGCTGGCGGCGGCGCCCCAGCCGTTGTCACCGGCGCGCAGATCGACGCTCTGCACAAGCGGCGCCGGGTTGTAACGCGGCCCGACCACCATGGGGATACGCAGCGAGAACTGATCGCCGGACTGGTGCACGGGCTCCTGATATTCGATCTGCACCAGCACGGTTTCGCCGGGCCCGATATTGGCGACCGAGTTGGCGAAAATGTTCGGCCGCTCCTGTTCGGTGAGCGCGGCCTTTTGTCCGTTCTGCTTCGCCTGCTCGTAGATGGCGCGCGCCTGTTGCCGCTCCTTGATGTCGCCGACCACGACACGGTCGCCGATCACCATCTTGAGCGTATCGACCGCGCCGCCATCGGGCACCGGATAGACATAGATCGCCTCGACCCAATCATTGGTGGTGTTGCGGAAGACTTGAGTGACACGGGCGCGAAGCGTGGGGCCCGACACGGTCACATCGACATCGATGCCGAGACGCGCCGCGTCGGTATAACCTTCGCCTTCGGTTTTCAGGAGCAGCGACCCGGACCGCGCGTCGCCCGGCCGGGCGAGCGTCGCGGCGCGCGCGCTGCCCGCAAACGCCAGCGCGGCGGCCAGCAGCGCCGCTGCTGCGAGCAGCGCGGCCAAGGCGCGCCAGCGCTGATGCTGATAAAGTCCATATTTTGCCGCCAGACACGGCCAGGCGGCAAGTCCGTAACCGACCATCATGGTTCGCTCCTTTAGCTGCGTCGCAATGCCTCCGCATTTGTCGGATGGCACTGCCGCCGCGCGAGCGTGATGTTCGGCCTTGTTTGGCCGGGGCCGGCGCGGCATCCGGTCGAAAAGGCGGTCGGGTACGGATTTGTGCGGTTTGTTACGTCTGCTAGCATGATCCGGAAAAGTGGAGCCCGGTTTTCCGAAAAGATCATGCTCCACCAAAAAATTAGAGCGCCAATCGTTTCAGTCTGAAACGATTGCGCTCTAAAGTTTTTGCGGATTCGTGGAGGCAAGCATTGCCGTCCGAGCAAGAATTTTCCGGCGAGCAGAGCCGCCAAATCGCAGCCCTCATTCGTGAGGAAATCGCGCGCCGGCGCATGTCGCGACAGCAGCTCGCCGACAAGGCCAAGCTCAGCCTGTCGACGCTCGAGAAAGTGCTGGGCGGGCGCCGCCCGCTGACGCTGGCGACGGCGGTGCGCGTCGAAGAGGCGCTCGGCATGTCGCTGCGTAAAAGCACGCCCGATCTCGACGCCTCGTTGAACGATGGAGTAGCTCCTGACGGGCTTGGCGCCTATTCGCGCCGCGCCGCGGCCTGGCTCGAAGGCGTCTACGTGACGATCCGGCCGTCGTTCGGCGACAAGGACGCAATCTACGCCTATCGCACCGAAATCCTTTGGGACGAGGCGAGTTCACGCCTGGTGTTTCGCGAGGCGGAACGGGTCGACGCCGCGTTCTCGCAATATGGCGAAATCGCCGTGCCGAACCAGTCGGGTCACGTCTATCTGGTGACCAATCGCAACGGCCAGCACCGGCTGATCACCGTGTCGCGGCCGATGATCACCGGCGAGATGTACGGCGTCATCGCGACGCTGCTCGCTGGGCGTGGCTCGCTCTTGACCCCGATCGCCGCGCCGATCGCGCTGTTGCCGGTCAAGAACGTGCCCAACGCCGCCTATGGCCGGATCGCGACCGGCGACGCGCGCGGCGCGATCTACCGCGAGCATTTACAGCGGGTGATGAGCGAGCCGTTCGCCGTGTTCCTGCCCTAAGCCAGCGGGATTTCTCGCCGCGACAATCCCTGCCCGCGCTCGAGCGCGCTGGCGGATTTCGTTTACGAGCCACATGACCGGGCGTTTGATGGAGACCGTTATC
>Ga0210390_10001312_pt1 | contig 24091 bp, 15 predicted proteins | sample IncBWH11OmetaG_FD_161050 | JGI IMG/M metagenome (GOLD analysis project Ga0210390, IMG submission 161050) | Forest soil microbial communities from Barre Woods Harvard Forest LTER site, Petersham, Massachusetts, United States - Inc-BW-H-11-O ... | reverse complement strand
TTCCAAGCGGACGCATTCAACATATTCAACCATCCGAGTTTCGATACGCCGAATACCGACTTCGAGCTGAACGCTTGCTTTAACCCGTTCCCGTGTTTTAATTCCCAGCCGTTGACAGCTTCCTCGCCTAATCCAAAGAACTTTGGAGTGATCTCGCAGACAGTTGGCAGCAACCGCTTCCTGCAGTTAGCCATGCACCTGAGTTTTTAATGGAGCAGATATTTAAGCTCGCCGAGCGGAGATGAAGAAAAATCGAGTTGGCAAGAAGCTGATGAGCGTGATGCTCCTGGCCCTCTCCCTGGTGGAGACGCCGGGAATATTCGGGTGGGGCAATGAAGGCCACGAATACATAAATCGCGTCGCCGCGGAGAATATCCCCGCCGTGATGCCCCGATTCTTGCGGCGCGCAGTTGCCGAACTCACTTACCTTGGCCCAGAGCCCGACCGCTGGCGAAGTCCCTCAGAGTACGCGCTGAAGAATGCCCAGGAGCCGGACCACTACATTGATCTCGAGCGCGTGGCGTGGCTTGATCCATTTCCGCCGGGGCGGTACGAGTTTTACCGCAAACTTTACGAAAAGCGTGCGGCCACAACCGACCATCCCGACGATTACCTTCCCGAGCGGGTGGGACTTCAGCCCTACATCACGATGGAAGTCTTCGGACGCCTGAAGGCGGCTTTTCGGGAATACCGGCATCGGCGCGAAGCGCACGAGCCAACTGCTCCGGTTGAACACGCCATCGTTTTCTACGCGGGCTGGCTTGGGCACTATGTGGCGGATGGCTCCCAGCCCCTGCACACCACCATTCACTACAACGGCTGGGTCGGACCGAACCCGAACGGATACACCACAGAGCATGGAATTCACGCTAAGTTCGAGAGCACTTACGTGGCGCAAAATATCGCCGCTAAAGACTTTGCAAAGCTGATGCACGCTCCCGAGCGCTTGGCCGACCCCTTTGCGAGCTACGTCGCTTACCTCAAGGAGTCCAATCGCCAGGTTGAAAAAGTCTATGCCATCGAGAAAGCGGGTGGGTTTACGGGCAAGGGCTCCCCGGAAGCGTTTGACTTCACGACCCACAGACTGGCTGCCGGCTCGCAAATGCTACTGAATCTTTGGTACACCGCCTGGGTTGACAGTGCAACGAATCCGGAGGCCCCGCAGAGCGCACCTGCAGTCTCACCCGGCAAGTAGGCCCCGCTTAGATAACCTCTTAGCAGCGCGAAATTGATGCTAGGAATGTGCAAATCTCAAAGGTTGCCTGAAATTTTCATCCAGCTTCCAAATCGTCTGTATAAACGCTCAATGGAACCGATAACATCAGAAGGTAGAATAACTTACGAAAACGCTCGCGATCGCACCAAAGACGGGGCGAAGGTTACAAGTCGATATGCTGAATATGACAGTGCATCGTTCCACAGCCTTTCCACAGCCAAACGTCATCGCATTGTGACGGGTGACCACACTATTCTGGAGGTGCCATTCCGTCCGCCAGCATCGACTCAAACCGGGTCGAATTTTTCAGGAATGCGAGGTTCACTCGTCCAGTGGGACCATTCCGCTGTTTGGCGATAATGAGTTCTGCCTTGCCTTGCAGATCGGGATCATCCTGCTTGTAAACTTCTTCGCGGAAAATAAAGGCCACCACATCTGCGTCCTGTTCGATCGATCCCGATTCGCGTAGGTCAGAAAGCTGTGGACGATGGTCTCCACCCCGGCTTTCGGGCGCGCGGCTCAACTGCGAAAGCGCAACTACCGGGACCGTCAACTCCTTCGCCAATGCTTTCAAGCCGCGCGAGATCGCGGAAACTTCCTGAGTGCGATTTTCATATCGCCTGCCTCCGCCAGACATCAGTTGCAGGTAGTCCACGATCAACAAGTCAAGCTTGCCTTGTGATTGTTGCAAGCGGCGGGCCTTAGCCCGCATTTCGCTCAAAGCGATGCCGGGCGTATCGTCGATAAAAATGGGAGCGTGCGCCAGCTCTTCCATGGCGTGTACAACTTTCGTCATGTCGTCGCGCCAGAGCGAGCCGGTACGCATCTTGTGCGAGTCCACCCGGGCCCGCGAACACAGCAGGCGCAACAGCAATGCTTCGCGTGACATTTCCAGCGAAAACATCCCGACAACTTTTTCATCCTCGATGGACGCGTTCTCCGCGATGTTCATGGCGAATGCGGTCTTTCCCATCGAAGGACGTGCAGCAATGATGATCAGGTCCGAACGCTGAAAGCCGCTGGTCATCTCGTCCAGATCGGTGTAGTGCGTAGCCAGGCCGGTGATGCGCTGGCCGCGCTGCAGCAAGGCATCCACCGAGCCGAAAGAGTCTTTCACAATTTCCTGAATGCCCATGAAGCCGCGGCCAATGCGCTTTTCGGAAAGCTGGAAGATGGCGGCTTCAGCGTCGTTCAGGATTTCTTCGGCGGGATCGCTCTGGTCGGAGGCGCGCGCGATGGCGGCGTTAGCGGCGTGAATCAATCCACGCAGCAATGCCTTGTCGCGGACGATCTTAATGTAATGCTCAATGCTCGGCCGGTCGGGAACGCCATCGACCAATCCGGAAATGTAGCCGACGTCGCCGATGGCTTCCAGTTCCTTGCGCCGGTCCAGTTCTTCGACCAGCGTAATCATGTCGATCGGGCGCGAAGACTCGGCCAGGTCGACCATTCGGGTGAAAATGCGGCGGTGGGAATCGAGCGAGAAGTCCTCCGGCTTCAAATGCTCGGCAGCTTCGTTGTAGGCCAGATTGTCGAGCAGAATCGCGCCCAGGATGGAGCGCTCGGCCTCGACGTTTGCCGGCAGGCTGTGAGCGAGACTGTAATCAGTGGTTGCCAAAGTTCTTGGTTGTCAGGAGAAATTGTTTGAGAAAGCGAGAACGATACTCTCATGACCGAGTTGTGAATGCGAAGTGATGGCTTCGGAAAACGACGAATTAACTGAAATAATTTTGGTTGTTGAGTTGCGCGGCAAAAAGTCAGTTACGCAATAGTGCTTCATTCCGGGAGTATAGGTGAAACAAAAGCGAAAATCAATCCGGAAGCCCCCACCCGAAAAACGCGGTTTCGATTGTTCTCAAATTAGTTCAGATCCGTGTAATCCGTGGCCAATAGGCTCTCAGCCGCGAAAATAAAATGCGGCCCAGGCCAGCCACCCGGACCGCATTGCTTGTGAATGTCTCGTTCGCTCTCACTCACCGCGCGCTGCGGTGAGGCGCACTCGTAAACCGCGTTCCTGAGAACGCTCGTTTCCCGACGACGCTCTTCGAATCCCGGAATCGACGGACCTGAGCCCGCATCCCGTGACTCGCAATGATTGCTCAAGCTGACGGCTCAGTCCTTCCAATGCGGGAGGACCTTACGAGGAGGCCGCAACGCCAAGGTATTCCAACGCGCATGACGCATCTTGGAAACCCTCCGGCAATTCACCCTCGAGAATTGCCGAAACGCCCGCTCTACTGCAATCCGTAGCGTTCAAGACATCTCACGTTTGCACTGGCGATACTGTGCTCCAAGAACAAAAGTGGCGCAACAAAAAATCCACGCTCGATTGTGGACAAACTGTGGAGGACGAAACTTCCCTGTGGAAAGCGCAGGAAAAATGGAAAACAATCTCCGGAGTTCCTAATCCACGTGCTCGCCGACTTCAAAGCCTTCGTCGGTCATAGGCAGGACGTCACGTTCTCTAGCCACCCACACATAAAGCGTAGGCAGCAGAAAAACGCTCATGATCAAAGCGGCAATGAGGCCTCCGACAATAACGATTGCGAATGGGCGCTGGGAATCAGAACCAATGGCGTGGGACAGAGCGGCTGGCAGCAATCCGAGAGTCGCCACCAACATGGTCATCATGATGGGGCGAAGTCGTAGCACCGCTCCTTCAACCGCAGCGTCCTCTATGGAAAAGCGGCGTGCTCGAAGCTGGTTGATGTACTCGAGCATGATCACGCCGGTTTGCACCGATACGCCAAACAGCGCCAGAAAACCGACGCCGGATGAAACACTGAAGTTAGTGCCGGTGATCAGAAGAGCAAGCAGCCCGCCAATGGGTGCGATCGCGACAGTTGCCATAATCAAAAGCGCCCATTTGAAAGACTTAAACATGGTGTAAAGAATAATGAAGATGATGAGAACGGTAATCGGAAGCACGATCAGCAGCCGCTCGTTGGCTCGCTTCTGGCTGGCGTATTCACCTTCCCAGTCGAGGGTGTATCCAGTAGGCAATTTGACCTGCGCGTTCACTTTCTTGATCGCTTCTTCGACGGTGCTACCGAGATCGCGTCCACGGACACTGTATTTAATGGCAACGTAACGGCGATTGCCCTCGCGATAAACTTCCGACGCGCCATCGGTCACGCTGATTTTGCAAAGCTGGGCCAGCGAGACCCGTTCGCCCGCCGGAGATAACAAACGAATCCGTTCGATCGCGTCCCGCGTATCGCGATATTTCGGGAGGTACCGCAGCGTCAAATCGTATCGTGCCTCTCCTTTGAGGACCTGAGTGAGCGCGTTTCCTCCGACTGCCGTTTGAATCGCATCCTGGACATCTGCAACATTAATCTGGTAGCGAGCAGCTTGCGCGCGGTCAACGGTTATATTGAGATTGGGCTGGCCCAATATCCGGAAAATTCCCAGATCCTCTACGCCCTTTATTCCGCGCATAATGTTCACAATCTCATCGGCTTTTTCTTCCAGAAGCCGCAAGTCGTCCCCGTAGATTTTTGTGGCCAATGCGCCTTTCACGCCACTTACAGCCTCTTCCATGTTGTCTTCAATGGGTTGAGAAAAACCCCACAGCACGCCAGGAATTTTGTCCAGCTCGCGCTGCATGGCGGCGATCAACTCATCTTTATCTTGACGAAACACCGGCCGCCATTCCTCTTTTGGTTTCAAATCGACAAAATATTCGGTGTTGAAGAAACCAGTATTATCGGTGCCGTCGTCTGGACGTCCGACCTGACTGGTGCAATCCGGCACTTCGGGAAAAGAACAAAGCACGATCCTTGCCTGGTTGGCGATTCGGATGCCTTCGTCCGGTCCTGTGCTCGGCGCGAGCGTGCCGCGTACCCAGAGCGCACCTTCATCCAGATGAGGCAGAAATTCAGAACCGATAACACCGCCGAACGCCAGATAACCGCCAATGACCACCATCAGCGCGCACACCCCGACCGTGATTGCCCGTCGTCGAATCGCCCAGCGGAGGGCTACACGATATCGCTCACTCACATACGTCATCACCGGGTTATCCCATTCGCGGGCTCCCTTGGCGAACGCGAAACTTGCCAGTACAGGTGCGACCAGGATCGAGAACAGCAATGCTCCCAGCAGCGCGAAGGCTACAGTCCAAGCCATGGGATGAAACAACCTGCCTTCAACGCGCTGCAGCGTGAAAATTGGCAAGAAAGCAGTAATGGTGATAACGATGGCGTAGAACACCGGGCGCTGTACTTCATGCGAGGCGAAACCGATAATTTCGTTCGAACTTTTTGTCCCATCGGAACGGCTTAACTGGCGCACAATGTTTTCGATCAAGACAATCGCGCCTTCTACTACCACCCCGAAGTCCAATGCGCCAAGCGATAGCAAGTTGGCGGGAATGCGGCTGAGATCCAGACAAATGGCGGCAAAGAGCAAGGCAAACGGTATGGTTACAGCGACAATGAGGGCGCCCCGAACGTTTCCGAGGAATAAAAGCAGAACGATCGATACCAGAATCATTCCTTCGGTCAGGTTATGGAGCACCGTATGACTGGTGAAGTGAACCAGATCGCTGCGATCAATGAACGGAACAATTTTCACACCTGGAGGCAGAATGTGATTGTTGAGTTCCTCAACTTTCTGGTGCACGCCTTGCAGTGCGGTGTCTGCGGCTGCGCCTTTTCGCAGCAACACGATGCCTGAGACCACATCGTCGTTATCGATGATCTTTCCGTTCTCGCGATGAATGGCTCTGGCAAACTGGCCGAGCCGAATCTTAGGACCTTGGGAAACCATTGCAACATCTTTCACCCGCAATGGTGTCCCGCTCTTAGTCACAATGACCGTCTCAGCGATGTCTTGCGAGCGGTCGACTAATCCCCTGGCATTCACGTTGATTTGCTGCAGACCTTCTTGTATGAAGCTCCCTCCGGCATTGGCGTTGTTGTTGGTAAGTTGCTGCTCGATCTGCGCCAAGCTTAGACCGTAGGCAATCAGCTTGTTGGGATCGACGCGAACCTGGTATTCCCGGGTGGGGCCGCCGAAGCTGGCAACGTCGACGATGTCTGGCACCTGTTTGAAATGTTTCTCAATCACCCAATCTTCGATGGACTTCAATTCCATCGGGTCGTAGGCCGGATTGGTGCTGTGCAGGGTGAAGAAATAGATCTGGCCGACCGGGCTCCAGTCGGAGCCCATCTGCGGTGTGACGCCGGGTGGCATAGTAACTTGGCTTAGCCGTTCGAGAACGCGCTCCCGATTCCAGTCGTTATCAGATTCGTCGTCGAAGATCAGCTTCAGGTCGGAAAGTCCGAAGAGCGAAAACGAACGCAGATGCACGATATGCGGGATGCCGTTGAGCGCAATTTCAAGCGGGATCGTGACCTGCTGCTCGATTTGTTCCGCGGAAATCCCCGGCCATTGCGTGATGACCTCGACGTAGTTGTCGGCCACGTCGGGATAGGCTTCAATGGGAAGATGACGGAAAGCGACGATACCCCCAGCAAAAAGAAGCAGGGCGAAGGCCAGCACCAGCAGGCGGTTGCTGAGAGCAAAGTCAACGACTCGGCGAATCATCTATTGCTCCACGGTATTTTGCAGAACCAGAGCATTCGAAACCAGTTGATCTCCCGGTTTGATTCCTGAAATGACTTCCTGCATGTGGTTGGGAAGCATGTTGCCCGTGACCACTTCCACCCGTTTAAAATGTCCGCCGCCAATCGGCGAGTAAACCCAGTCGCGATCGTGCAAGTGCAGAATCGCAGTAGCGGGAACCGCGGCCCGTGTTTCGGCTTGCTTTCCGTAGAAGGTCGCAGTCACGAACATTCCCACCCGCATCATTCCGGGATTCGCCACTTCGATTCGAACCTTTGCAGTGCGAATATTAGGATCGAGAATGGGCAGGATGTTATCAATCCGGCCTTTCAACACTTTGTTGGGATACGCATTCAGGCGGATGTCCGCGGTTTCACCAACGTGAACGGCGTCAAGATCATTTTCATAAACATCGCAAATGATCCAGACGTAGGAAAGGTCGGAAATCGTAAAAGGATTGGGGCCAGACAGACCCTGCACGCCCGATGCGTTGGTGATCTGCTGATCCGTGATCACTCCCGAGATGGGCGCCCGGACGTCGACGATGCCCGACGGATGGTCCTTGTCGATGCCGAGAAGCCGCAACTGCTCGGTCGCGGCATCCAAATCGGCTTTGGCATTTTGGGCGACGTCTTGAGCTTGTTCGAGGGCGCTCTTGGCAATCGCACCTTTGTCGTAGAGAAGTTGGGCGCGCTGGAGCTGAATCCGTGCCAGTAGTTCATCGTTTATGGCCTTGCGATACACCTGGTAAGCTCCGGAGACGTCGTTGCTCTGGACTTTCAACAGTAACTGTCCTTTCTCCACCACATCGCCCAGCTTGGCCTTAACTTCCACCACTCGGCCCGCGGCCAACGAGATTACAGGTACGGCGCGGGCGATATCGGGCTGCACCACGCCGGTCACATTCAGGGCGGGCGCTGCCTGATACTCAGTTGCCGTAACAACGGGAAATTGCTCGGGGTGGTCGACTTTAAAGTTGTTGGCATCCAGGTCAGGCTGGACGGTAGCCGGAGGCGGAGCCTCGGCCTTCGGATCTGCCTTACTTTCGTTGCAGCCGGCGAGAAGTAAACTCAAAGGCAGGCAAAGCATGCTGCCCAGGATCAGAGCAACCGATTTAATTTTCATTGAATCACCTCGCGGCCTACGGCCTGATTTAACTGGGCCGCCGCCGTCAAGTAAGAGCCGACCAAGTTCAGGTAGTTCAACTGCACGCTGCGGTACTCCGACTGTGCGTTCAGATAATCCAGCAACGAAGCGCCGCCGTTTTGATAAGAAAAGAAAATCGTGTCGCGCACCCGTAAAGACTGTTGCAGATACTTAGTCTTGTAGGGCCGCAGCAGAGTCAGGTTGCTGGCCAGCGTGGCGTAACCGGAATCTACATCACTCAGCACTCCGGCCTCGGTGGCCTCGCGCAATCTCTCATTACGCGTGATATCGAGTTGCGTGCGCAGTTTCTCGCCCTGATTGCGGTCGAAAATGCGCAAAGGAATGCTGACGCTGACCCCAACAGTATTTATGGCAAATGGATTATTGGTAGAGGAGTTGTGGGTATACCACACGCTGAACGTCGGATCAGTGGACCCGTTCGCAACCGCCAGTTGGTGATCGGTCTTAGCTTTATCGATGGCTTCCACAGCCGCTTTCAGATCGGGCCGCGTATCCAGAGCGATTTTCCGAAACTCGTCCCGAGGTATGAGTTGGTCGTTGAAATCGAATGTCCCGGCGACATCGAACTGTTCAATCGCAGTCCGATCATTCAGCAGCGTGAGCAACTGAATTTTCGCAGTGCGCAGATTGACTTCTGCGGTTTGCACGTCCGCTTCATACTGCACCCGCTGCAGTTCCAAGCGATCCAGATCGATCTGCGCAATGTCGCCGGCATTGAAGCGAATCCGGCTGATATCGAGCACGTGATCGTAGTAGTCAAGGTCGTCTTTAGCCAACTGGAGCACGGCTTTCGCTTGCAGGGTTGACACAAACGCGTTGCGCAAGTTGAACAGCAGACTTCTCTCCAGGTCGGCGTGAGTTGATTCGGCAATCAGAGTCGCCTTTTGCTGGCTTTCCAGGCGCAGTTCTCGTTTATGTCGTCGCTCGTGCAGATAGCTAAGGCTGGGCGTCTCAAATGTGCCGGCGAACGGTTTCCACACGCCTTGACTGGGAGCGATTTGGGTTCCGTCGGCCGACAGAGTAAACGTCGGGTTGGGACGCAGGAAAGCCGTAATCTCCTCAGCTTTCGATTCCTCAATATTCAACGTGTCCGCCAACAGCGTGGGGTTGCTCTGCTCGAACCGCGCCCGGACCTGCTCCCAAGTCAAGGCCTGCTGCGCGCCGGCCTTCAGGCCACAGGCGAGCAACAGAACAAGCGCGGAATAACGCCAGAGCGTCTGGTTCATCGGGTTAATCCATAATCGCAGTTGCCAATCCAGATCGGCAACTGGCAGGCCACAGCAAAGCACATGGCCAACCTCACCAACACAAGGGCTCGCTTTGAACCGGGAAAATATTGTCGCTGTCCGGGCGGCGGCGACAATCGAAACTACACATTGAAGGTGGAAAGCGGCGGGGCACGAGAGGAGGATCTGCTTAAAGGGTTTTGTTCAGACGCACGGACGGGCACGACGGGGATTTGTCCGCAAACGCCATCGTTGTGGCCGAACGACACAGGGAAAATCAAAGCTGGCAACGCGCCCGCCGTGACAATTCTGGCCAGGGATTTATCGGCGACGGCTTGCTTGACTATTTTCTTCGATGGGCTGGATTCTTCCATTTCCTGCCGCATAGCGTGCAGATCGTCCGTGGCCGAAACCACAGGGAACAGCAGCATCAAAACGCAGCCAAACAGAACCAACGGACGAATCCGATGGAAACGCGGGCAATCCTTGGCGCAAACCGACTGGTGCCGCCACATCCAGATGGCGGGCAGCGCCAGCGTTAGCCAAAGAAGATTGAGTAATAATTCCATCGCGCGGCGGAACCGCCTGACCGAAAACGAGAAATCCGCGTGAATCCAGTCTAGTGTCTAGTAAGTTTTGCAGAATATCGAAGGCAAGTCAACGTAAACGCTAGGGCTTGTACGCTCGTGCAGCTGAACGCGTCCGGAGAAATCCACGTGCCTCAAGCCCACCGAGGCACGTCCGAAGCCGCGCGTTTTTTCAGTTACTTGGTTTTCTCCGTGACTCTGTGTCTCTGTGGTGAAAAAGCCTTTAGTCCCTGACTCCATCCATAAACGCGCGCAACTTCCGCGAGCGCGATGGATGACGCAGCTTACGCAACGCCTTGGCCTCGATTTGGCGGATGCGTTCACGGGTTACGGCGAACGATTGGCCTACTTCTTCGAGCGTGTGCTCGCTGCCATCTTCCAGGCCGAAACGCATCTTGATTACTTTTTCTTCGCGTGGCGTTAGCGTGCGCAGCACCTGCGAAGTTTGGTCTTTCAAGTTGACGTTGATCACGGCCTCGGCTGGCGAGACGACGGCGCGGTCTTCGATGAAGTCGCCCAGATGCGAATCTTCCTCTTCGCCAATCGGGGTTTCGAGGGAGATTGGTTCCTGCGCGATCTTGAGCACCTTGCGCACTTTGGCTACCGGAATGTCCATGCGCTTGGCGATTTCTTCCGACGTAGGCTCACGTCCCAGCTCCTGCACCAGTTGCCGCGAGGTGCGGATCAGCTTGTTGATGGTTTCGATCATGTGCACCGGGATGCGAATCGTACGTGCCTGATCAGCAATTGCACGAGTGATGGCCTGCCGAATCCACCACGTCGCGTAGGTTGAAAACTTGTAACCACGACGATATTCGAACTTATCGACGGCTTTCATCAGGCCGATGTTGCCTTCCTGAATCAGGTCGAGAAACTGCAAGCCGCGGTTGGTGTACTTCTTCGCAATCGAAACTACCAGTCGGAGGTTGGCCTCGATCAGCTCGCGCTTAGCCTGCTCCGCATCCATGTCCCCCTGGATGATCTCGCGTTGGGTTCGCTTGAGTTCCTGGAACGACACTCCGGCTTCGACTTCGAGTTTCTCGAGCTCGGTGCGGATGGCGCGGGACTGTCGACGGTATTCTTTGCGCTGCTCTTCGCTGCGCGTCGCGTCGGCTTTTTTTTCCAGGTTCGTGGACTGGCGATCGAGCGACCGCATCATGTCGACGGTCTTGTTGGCCCGGTCGATAAGGCGCTTGCGCTCGTTGTTGGTGAAACCCAACTTGCGGACGCACAAGGAGACATCGACGATGGAGCGAGCCAACGCGATGCGGTAGCGGCGATGGTCCTTGGGCCGCTTTTTCTGCGAGACTGCGGCGAACTTTTCCAGAAGCTGATTGGCCTTTTTGTAAGCCTTGGCCAAGTCGTCGATCTTGCCGGTGAATTCTTTCAGCCGGTTCTGAAGAATTTCATCGGTGATTTCTTCCTCATCGAAGGTAACTACTTCCTTGATCGAGCGGACACCTTTCTTGAGGTCCTCGCCCATCGCCAGCAGTTCGTTGATGACGATCGGCGAACGGGAGAGCGCCTTCAGAACGCGCAGTTGTCCCCGCTCGATGCGCTTGGCGATTTCAACCTCGCCTTCACGCGTAAGCAGGGGAACGGTTCCCATCTCGCGCAGATACATGCGGACGGGGTCGTTAGTTTTTTCCAGAGCGCCGGGGGTCAGGTCGAGTTCGACGTCCTCGCCGACTTCGTCTTCGTCGAACTTTTTATCGAGCGCAGAGGAGGGAAGTTTTGGTCCCTCCAGCACATCGATTCCTTGCGTACCAATGGTGGTAAGCAGATCGTCCAGGTCCTCAGGCGAATGCACATCGTGCGGGATGAGATCGTTCACCTGATCGTAGGTGAGATATCCCTTTTCCTTGCCCGTATCGATCAGCTTTTTAATGTCGTCGTATTTATCGTCAAGAGCCAAGAAAGATTGTCCTTAAGTCGTCCCATGGAAGGACGTCGAAACGTCGTTTATAGCGGTGGGAACGTGAAGTGGCGGATTAGCGCCGACACAAACCTTCAAAGTATAGCACAGAGAGCGCTTCCCGCTGATCGAAACTTTCCAACCGCAAAATATCCGCCGCCTATGTTTCCCGCCGTTAATAACTTAGATGGCATAAGAGCCCATTTAGTTTCAAGGCTCTAGCGGTATTTAAGCCGGCCTTTGGACGGCCCCTTGATCCGATAAACCAGGATCCATGAGGGCTCTTTTCAAGCGGTCCTTTTCCCGGAGCAAGAAGCGCAACCTATCGGGCTCGTGCTGTTTCGCGGCTTGCAATTCCCGCTGAACCTGATCCATTTGATGCCGGTACTGTATGCGGCGCAGGGCTCGAACCGCGCCTTCCAGCCGCTCGGGGGTTAGTTCCTCGCCTTCTTTCATGAGGATTGCCGCCAGAAGATTGCGGTCGGCGTCAGATAACGGCAGTTCCATGACATCCGCGGCTTTCGCCGCAGAGAGCAAGATTTCGATCAGGGATTCCGTGGCCAATCCGACGTGCAGGGGCTCGTTCTTCAGTACAAAATGTGCCTGACGGGCGGGGTCAAATTCTTCCTCGGCGCCGTCGCGGGCCGAGAAACGCTCTTCCGAAGTCTGCATTTCGCCGGCCGAAGTCAAGGCTCGAATCAGGAGCTTTTCTGCGTCGGTGATTTGAGCCTCGAGCGGCGCCTTTACGCTCGTGGTGGATCGGTTGGCTGCTGCATGCTTGAGTTCCTGCCGGAGAACGGCGGAATCAATGCCGAGTTTTTGCGCGATCTCGCGAGCCAGTTCGTCGCGCACGATGCGGCTGGGCACGCGCTGGATATGCGGCAGCAGGTAATTGAGCGCCTTCACTTTGCCTTCAGCGCTGCGAATGGGGAACTGGTTCTGGGCGCGCTCGATGAGGTAGTCGAAATAACGTTGCGAATGCTTGAGGGCCTCGGCGTAAGCGTCTTTGCCTTTTCGCCGGATGAAGAGATCGGGGTCAAAGCCGGCTTCGAGAGTCAGCACCTTGATCTGGAATTCTTCTTCAACCAGTAAACCTAAAGTGCGCTCCGTGGCCTTGGCGCCAGCAGTGTCGGGATCGAAATTCACGACTACGTTCTTGCCGAAGCGGCCGAGCAGCCTGGCCTGAAGTTCGGTGAAGGCAGTGCCGGAACTCGCGATCACGTTGTGAAAGCCAGCCGCGTAAACCGAGATGCAATCCATTTGGCCCTCGACCAGGATGGCGTAATCCAGTTTACGAATGGCTTCTTTAGCCTGGTCGAGATTGAAGAGGACGCGCGATTTGGAATAGATCGCGGTCTCGGGTGAGTTGAGATATTTCGGTCCGGCTTTCTCGTCGGTGGAGAGGGTGCGCCCGGTGAAGGCGATTACTCGCCCGGTCTCGTTGGTGATCGGGAACACGACGCGGTTGCGGAATTTGGAATAAATGGAAGTGGTCGTTGGCCGTTGGTCGTTGGTCGTTAGCTTGTCGTCCGGAGCGGAATCAGACGCTGATGGGTGAGAGTTTTCTTTCCAGGAGAACAGCCCACTTTCCCGCAGCACATCTTCAGCGAACTCTCCCTTCAGACGGTCTTTCAAGAGAAAACCCGAATCCGGTGCGTAGCCGACGCGGAAGGCTTTGATCACGTCGGGGCTGAGGCCGCGTCCTGCAAGGTACTCGCGGGCACGGGCACCCTCGGGCCGTCGCAGACACTCTTGAAAAAATGAAACTGCGCGCTCGTGGATTTCGAGCAGAACGGTGCGCAGTTTGGCGTCCTGAGCTTCCGCAGGACTGCTGTAGCTGAGCGTTGGGAGCGCGATTCCGAACTTCTGCGCCACGGCCCTTACGGCTTCGGGGAATGTGACATTCTCAATCTTTTGGACGAAAGTGAATACGTCCCCTGAAACCCCGCAACCAAAACAGTGAAAGAACTGCAGCGTGGCGTGGACTGAAAACGACGGTGTCTTCTCGTTGTGGAACGGACAAAGCCCCGAATAGTTTTGCGCCCCTGCCTTCTTCAGCTTGACGTAATCGCCGACGACGCGGACGATGTTCGCTTGCTGCTTAACGATTTCCTTGAAGTCGATGGCGTCGGTCATGAACGGGTGGATTGTCCACCGGAATTTTGAGGCATAAAGCCCTCAGTCCGACTATACCGGAACGCGGTTTCTGTGGAGAACCTGTGGAAGGCGCGGTTATTCCGTTGAGGCCGGAGGAAAACAGCAACCATCGTGCCGGGATGAAATTCGATGCGGGAGTAGGGTTCTTCGACTCCGCATGCCCTGCAATAAACGCGGGGCATGCGGCGCTCAGAATGACAGAATAGTGGTTTATTTCTCTTGGCGCGGTGTCATGCTGAGCGTAGGCTGGCCGGTCGCTTGCGGCCGGGCAGACTGAGTCGAAGCATCCCTACCTGCGCCACAGTCTTTCGTCTGCGCGTACCACCCTCGGCTCAAATCGAGCCAGTGAGGGTTCAGGGATTCGATCAAGGCAATCTTCTTGCTTCGACGGCAGCCTTTGAGTTGCTTCTCTCGGTCGATGGCCGTCAGCACATCGTCAAACGACTCCCAATAGAGCAAGCGATCCACATCGTATTTGCTGATAAAACCGGCGAAGATATGTTCTTTGTGCTGGAACACGCGATTCTCAGGGCGGCTGGTGACGCCGATGTAGAGGGTTCGAGGGTTCCCGACAGGCTGCCCATAATGTAGACGAAATAGCTTTTTCGTTCGCGCACTTAAAGCCTCGCGGAAGTAGGGATTCTTCGACTCCGCATGCCCTGCAAAAAGCGCAGGGCATGCTGCGCTCAGAATGACAGACGGGGGAGATTGCGGCGGTGATGGTGGTCACAAGCTGACTGAGGATGCTTCGCTACCTGCTGAGGTCCTGCCTTGTCTTGTCTGCAATTGACGGCATATCCGCCACCGTGACTACAGGCACGTCCTTGTCTTGGAAGGCGTCCAGCGCGAACTCGATGTCGGGATTCGTGCGATCAAGGTCGTCGGCGACAACCGCGGTAAGGAGGGCGCGTGAACCGTTCCCGGCGTGGATGCAGTCCGCAACCTTTGGGAAGTGGTGGGCAATATTGGCCGCTATTGCCTGATTGAAGTTTGTTTTCAGAGGAACAGCTTGAAAGAATCGGACCTCAGAGCCGATCACATATCCAAAATCAAAAACCAGCCGGTCACCATTTTTTTTTGTGTATTTCGCTGCCTTGATTTTCTCTATGCGCAGAGCCCATATTCCGGCTCGGGTTAAGGCGTCCTCTATTCCAGAAAGAATCATTGCGTGCTCACTCTTTGGGCGGTTTGCCCCTGAGGCTGCTTCCTGTTGCGGCTCTAAATACATCGAGCATAGCGTCTTTAGTTCTCGGGCCGGATCCTCTGCCAGGCATACCTTTCTAGGGGACATTTGGATCGAATTGGCAAATGAGTCATCCAACTTGTGCAATAGCACGCCCACATCCTGCGAACGCTGCAATTGCATCCGAATATCGGCCTCAAGACCCTGCAAGACTTCGACATCAACCTGTTTATCGAAGCAGTGCATCCGGCGCCAATCGCTGGTCATGCGTACATCGGCAAAACCGAAACCATTAGGGCGTGGTTCGACCAACAACACTCCAATGCTTAGGGAGTCTCCACTCGCTACGTAAGGGACATACCGCAACACGTAGAATTCGAGCTGCTTCAGATCAGCCATCGGCATTGGCACCGGTCGAGAGTGGCACAACATTGCGACATCTTCAACCCTATTGTCATTCCGAGTGTGGGAAACCTGCAGTTTTGTTGAATCACGAAAATGCAGATTCCTCGCGCGGAAAAGCGGCGCTCGGAATGACGAACAGCTGGATTGAGTAAGCGTCAACAAGCCGAATATGTGATCGGGGGCAACTCACGCATCTTCCTTCCAGTTGGGAAATGGCTGTCGCGAGCACATCCGAAATGCCATGATGAGCGCGCGTATTTTTGCGCGTCGATCGAGCAAACAGCGGACTAGTTCTTCGAGCGCGGCCCAGTCGCTGCCGTACCACTCCGGTGGAATTTCAGCCGCACAGTTCCAGATGATTTTTTCGCTCATGCCTTCTATCGTTGACAACCAGGGCTGAAATGATTCCCAACCGCGCACGCTCAAATACACTTCATTCTGGGCGTAGACGCCACGCAGCGGGTAATCGGGGAATGTCCACTCGCCGGCGTTGAAGCAGTATCCCTGATCGATGAAAGTGACTGTGTACTTTTTCTCTCGCGTTTTTCTCCAGAACGTTGCCTGCCGGCCATTTGAATTTGCCGTCCACTTATCGAGCGCCAACATCCCGGCAAACGTTCCAAGGTTTCGCACTCGTTCCAGCATGGTCGCGGGAAAGTAATCGAATATTTGTCCTTGCAGCGGATCGACTACATATTGAGAACCGAACTGTAGTCCGGGCTGGCAGGGGATCACACTGCCCGAAAGCTGAATGTTAAGCTCAGACGAGTTCTCCACCAGCCAGTCGCCAACTTCGACGACTTCTGTAGGTGGAACCGGCAATCCCGCAGCCTTCGCGAGCCGCGTGGCGAGCAATTCGTTCGCCAGCACGCGCAGGTGTTGAGGATTGTTGCGAAACTTCACCACATAGAAATGTCCATCCGAGCAGCGCATCATATGCCCTTGTGCACCGCCTCGCATTCTTCGCACGTGTTGCACAGCAAGCACCGCCAAAAGGCAAGTCCTCGAAACTACCCAAAAGAGTTCATCCTATGCCTACTTTCGAGGGCTTGATGTGATGTGTGGACATCGAAGAGCTGTGGATTTCTTTGGGAGGAGAGAAAAAAAGCTCCATTTCTTGGGAGAACTTTGCGGCGCGTCTGAAGACGCGCACTTTCAAAGTCATTCGGTTTATCGAACGAGTTTTCTTTATGCAGACCAGTCTAGAGCAGCCCGGTTGATTAAACTCTCAACTCAATGACGGTTGCTCCTCCTCCGCCTTCATTCTGCGGAGGCTCGATGACGGATTCCACGTGAGGATGCTTCTGCAAATACTGACGCAACGCCTTTCGCAGAATTCCCATGCCGCTTCCGTGAACGACACGGACGCGCGGTAGTCCGGCAAGGAACGCACGATCTACGAATTTCTCAACTTCGCGGGTGGCATCGTCGACGGTGCGGCCGATTACGTTGATCTCGGATGGCGTACTTGTGTTTTCGCTTTCGAGCGAGACTGAAATTCCGCGGGCGCGGGCAGCTTTCAGCGGAGAGTCCGAGGAGCGCACCAGCACGTCTGCAATGTCTTCGCGCGCGATCTTCATCTTCATGGCGCCGATCTCGACTTCGAAGTGGTTGTCATCGATTCGACGGGCCACTATGGCGGGCCGGCCAACGGATTTCAGTTTCACCGTATCGCCCTCGGAGACATGCTTCACCAGTTGCGGCTGGGCGTGAGGATCGCCCTGGTCGGCGCCGGTTGCGTGCGCCACTATGGCCGAATCGAACTGTTCGCGAAATTCACGGCGCAACTTGGAGATGCGGCGTTCGGCGTCTTTGGAAAGCTTTTGTGCTGCCGCTCGATCTTCAATCGCGTTGACCATCTCGCGCGCGTGATATTCGAAATCGCGCAACAGGGTCTCGAGCTTCTTTTCCATTTCTTTGACTTTGGCCTGCTGTTCTTTTCTGCCCTCAACAGCGAGGTGATCCTTCTCTCGCTGGATTTCTTCCTCGCGAGCGCGCAAACGCACACGTTCGCCGTCCACTTCGCGCAAGTCGGCATGCAGGCGATCAAGGAATTCGCCGACATCGCGAGCCTGCGAACCCAAGCGGGCCCGGGCGGCGTCAATGATGGTGGGGTTGAGACCCAGCCGCTGCGCAATGTTGATGCCGGCAGAGGCGCCCGGGACGCCGATCTTCAGCTCATAGGTGGGTTGGAGCGTGGCTTCGTCGAATCCCACGGAAGCGTTGATCACCCCGGCGGTATTCGCGCCATAGACCTTCAGCGAGGTGTGGTGGGTTGAGATAATGGTGGTGCATCCGATGCGGCGGAAGTGCTCGGCGATGGCAACTGCCAGGGCTGCACCTTCTTCGGGATCGGTGGCGGAGCCGAGTTCATCGAGTAACACCAATGACTGCGCGGTCGCGGTGCGCGAGATGAAATCGATGTTGGTGACGTGAGCCGAGAAAGTCGAAAGATTCTGCTCGATCGATTGATAATCGCCGATGTCCGCGAGCACAGCGTCGAAGATGGGCAGTTCAGCGCGATCGGCGGGAACTGGAATTCCAGATTGTGCCATGAGCGCCAGCAAACCAACCGTCTTCAGAACGACCGTCTTGCCTCCAGTGTTCGGGCCGGTGATAACCAGTTCGTTCCCTTGGTCTTCCAGTTCAATGCTGGTGGGAATGACGCGACCGCCTTTCGCTTTCAGGTTGCGTTCGAGCAGCGGGTGTCGGGCCTGAATTAAAAGGAGTGGAGCTTTGCTCGAAGTGGACGACCTAGGACGGCCGTCCCCGCATGAGTCTTGCGCGGACAAAACTACCTGGACGCAATTGTATTCTTCCGCAAAACGAGCTTTAGCAAACTGCAGTTCCAGTTCTGCAAGCGTGCCAACTGAAGCGAGAATCGGTGCCGCGTTTTCGCCGATCCGGCGCGTCATCTCGATCAGGATACGATGTATTTCCGCTTGCTCTTCGTCGAACAATCGCACCAACTCGTTGTTCTGTTCGATGGTTTCGAGCGGTTCGACGAAAACCGTTTGTCCGCTGGAACTGGCGCCGTGCACCACTCCTTGCACACGCCGTTTCTGCTCGACTTTTACCGGGATAACGAAGCGCTCTCCGCGAATCGTGACCAGTTCGTCCTGCACCGCGCCGTCTTCAGACAACCGGCGCAGATAGGCTCGGAGAGAATCATGGATCGAACGGCGCTGCTTTTCGATCTCGCGGCGAATGCGAGCGAGTTCCGGCGAGGCTTTGTCGTCGAGAGTGCCGTCGGGCAAGATTTTATTGCGGAAAGCACGCAGGAATTCGGTGAAGTCGATGATCGCGGACGAAAGCTGGGCCACTGCTTTCCACTCGAATTTCATGGCGGCAGGCGGGTTCAATACGATTTCGCGCCACTCGGCGGCACGATCAACCACGAGCACGACGTCCCGAATATCAGTGGTTTCTAGCGCGGCCCCAGCGATTCGAGATTTTTCCACCTGTTTGGTGATCTCGAGCAGGCCTGCGAAGTCGAAGCGTCCGCCGACGCGGCGGAACTCGCGGATCTCGCTGGTGAGCTGATGCTGATTCTCAATCCACTGACGATCAGTCGAAGGTGCGAGGGCCGCGATCAGGGCTTGCCCCAGAGGCGAAGAGGTATATCCGCTAAGCAGGTCGCGGAGGGAGTCGAATTCCAGCACGCGTGCGCTGGTCTGGGAAAGCGGATGTGGAGACATCAGAATTCAATGTTACAAGAAGCGACGGGCTGGCTCTGCTAGAATCGTCAATTGTAAGGATGGGCGTCTAGCCCGTCCGAAGTTGCCGCCATGGCCTTTCCGATCACACGCCTTCGTCGCCTTCGCCAAAGTGAACAGCTGCGATCCATGGTTCGCGAGACCCGGCTTTCTCCGACGTCATTGGTCTACCCCCTGTTCGTTTGCCCCGGAGAAGGCGTGCGCAAGGCAGTAGGGTCCATGCCGGGGGTGTTCAACCTCTCGGTGGATGAGGCCGTGATCGAGGCACGGCAGGCGAACTCGCTCGGGGTGCCTGCGATCATTTTGTTTGGGCTGCCGGCAAAGAAAGATGAACTGGCGACCGGCGCCTGGGCAGAAGACGGGATCGTGCAACAGGCCGCCCGCGCCATAAAGCGCGAGGTTCCCAAGTTAGTCATCCTGGGCGACGTATGCCTGTGCGAATACATGTCGCACGGTCATTGTGGAATTGTGCGCGCTTCCCGTGCGCAGTCTCTCGGGGCGGCCGTGGCAGTGCCGCCAGCGGTGGCCGCGGATTACGAAATTGTCAACGATGCCACGCTCGAACTGCTGGCTCGCACCAGCGTTTCGCTGGCCCGCGCTGGCGTGGACATTATTGCGCCTTCCGACATGATGGATGGCCGCGTGGGTGCGATCCGAGGCGCTCTCGATCACGCGGGCCTCGCCAACACGCCGATTCTTTCTTACGCCGCAAAGTTTGCCTCGGCGTTTTACGGGCCATTCCGCGAAGCGGCTGACTCTACGCCGCAGTTCGGCGATCGCCGGTCTTATCAAATGGACGGAGCCAACCTGCGCGAAGCCATGCGGGAGATCGAACTTGACATCGAAGAAGGCGCGGACGTGATCATGGTGAAACCGGCGATGCCCTATCTGGACGTGATTTCCGCAGCGCGCGAACGTTTCGACCTGCCTCTGGCGGCGTATCAGGTCTCGGGTGAATACGCCATGATCGAGGCCGCTGCCCGCAACAACTGGATCGACCGTGAACGAGTCATGATGGAGTCGCTGCTCTCCATCCGGCGCGCCGGGGCCAGCATTATTCTTACTTATTACGCGAAGGACGCTGCCAAACTGCTGGCTTAGCTTGAAGGAACGCAGCTTGATACGTTTCTGCGATTTAATTTTGCTGCGATGGGCGACTCTCCCCGAAGCATTCGACGGTTTTAGAATCCTGCAACGCTGTCGTAGAATCACTTATTTGGATACCCCTTATTATTTCTCTTAGGGAGCACTACTTTGCCCGAAAGCATTTATGACATTGCCATCATCGGCAGCGGTCCAGCGGGATATACCGCAGCCATCCGTGCCGGTCAATACGGTCTTAAGACGGCGTTAATCGAAAAGGATGGATTTCTTGGGGGCACTTGCCTGCACGTGGGCTGCATACCGACCAAGGCCCTGCTGTTTAATGCTGAGCTATGGGAACACTTAAAGGAGGCGAAGGAATTCGGGATTGAGGGCGTCGATTCACGTAAGTTGAACTGGGCCGCGATTCAGGAGCGAAAATCGAAGATTGTGAACAAGCACGCCAAGGGACTCGAATTCCTCATGCGCAAGAACAAAGTGGAGACGATCAAGGGCTGCGGCAAGCTGACTGGACCCGCGCAAAATGGAGTGCTGACGGTAGAAGTGAGCGACGGCGGCAAGAGTAATCTGATCAAGACGAAGAATGTAATTCTGGCCACGGGCTCGGAAGCCCGCATGATTCCGGGCTTGGAACCGGACGCACGCGTGCTCACCAATATTGAGATTCTGGGTTTAAAAGAGATTCCGAAATCACTGGTCATCGTGGGTGCAGGGGCCGTGGGCGTAGAGTTCGCGTCGATTTTCCGCTCCTTCGATTCTGAAGTCACGATTCTCGAGATGCTTCCTCGCCTGGTTCCGGTGGAGGACGAAGACGTTTCCAAGGAACTGGCACGCGTGTACCGGAAGCGCAACATCAACTTTCACACTGGGGCCACGGTCGAGAAGGTTGAAAAGACGAAGTCCGGAATTGCGGTGACCTTCACGGTGAATGGCAAGCAGCAACAGATCGAAGCGGAAAAGATTCTGATCGCGGTTGGCCGTAAGCCGCGCACCGAAAACGTCGGATTGGAAAAGACCCGAATCAAGCCTGATCGAGGCTTTATAAAAGCGGATAGCTGGATGCAGACCAGCGAACCCGGCGTCTACGCAATCGGGGACATCGTGTTGGGAACGCCGCAACTGGCGCACGTTGGAGCCATGGAAGGCCTTGTGGCTGTGGCGAAGATCGCGGGCAAGCCCGGGAAACCGATCAACCCGGAGCATATTCCGAATGCGACTTACTGCCATCCGGAAATCGGCAGCGTTGGCCTGACCGAGGAGAAAGCGCACGAGGCGGGCTACAACGTGAAGATCGGGAAATTTCCATTCACCGCAAATTCGCGCGCATCGATCGTCGGCCAACACGAGGGTTTCATCAAGATCGTTTCGGACGCGGACTACGGCGAGATTCTGGGCGTGCACATTATCGGACCGCAAGCGACGGAGTTGATTGCCGAAGCTGTGGCCGCGATGGAACTTGAAGCTACCGTGGAGGATCTGATGTGGACCATTCATGCTCATCCGACGCTGGCTGAGGCCATGCTGGATGCGTCAAATAGCGTGTACGGAATGGCGATCAACGCGTGAAGTCGGACCCCCGATTTTTCTGGAGAAGGCTGATTGAGTTCGATTTGCACTGATCCGCGGAAATCCGTGGCGAATTTTTCTTGATCTCTGTTCTCCAACTCGGGATTCTCGACTACGCCACCGGGCTGCGCTTGCAGCAGAAGTTGGTCCAACTTCGCAAAGACGGGCGGATCGGCGATGTGCTTTTGTTGCTAGAACACACTCCGGTCATTACCTTGGGACGAAACACGAAACCCGCCAACGTGATTGCTTCGCCCGAAAGACTTGCGGAGCGTGGCGTGGAGATTTTCGAATGCGATCGTGGCGGCGACGTAACCTTCCATGGCCCAGGACAGCTTGTCGGTTATCCCATCTTCGACTTGCGCGGTTTTAGTTCGGCTGATGGCAAGCGAAAGACGTTGGGGGCCGTGGAATATGTGCGCCGGTTGGAAGACGTTCTGATCCGCACCTGTGCTGATTTTCGCATTTCGGCTGAACGCGTAACGGGATTGACTGGAGTGTGGACCATCGCAGATCGTGTAGGCACGGGTCTTCTCGTGCGGGGCGTGCCAGAGACTCGACCGAGCACACAGGCCGTGGTTACTCCAACCGTGTCGGAGGCCCGGTTCCAGACAAGCTCTGGCGAGGCAAAGATTGCCGCGATTGGCGTTCACATATCACGCAGTGTCACCTCTCATGGCTTTGCTTTGAATGTGAACACCGACCTCGAATTTTTTAATTTGATCATTCCCTGTGGGATCACTTCGAAGCCGGTAACTTCCATGGCAAACGAATTGGGGCAGCCGCTTTCCTTGCAGGACGTTGCGCACTCGGTATCGCGTAATTTCGGGGTGGTGTTTGAGAGCCAGATGCTTTGGCTGGAAACTCTGGATTCTCTTCTCGGGCATGCCGTTGGTGTGCCCATGAAACTTCCCGCCGAATTACGAGAACTGCGCAACGACGAAGATACGTCCTGGGCCTGAAGCGGCTGGACGGGAAGCCTCCGCGACTTGGTCAATTGTCGCAACCCGGGTTAGGATTCTTCTGAGGCCTGTTCGCTGGCGATCATCAACTCATGGTCAAGAAGAAAAAGGTTGTTTCGAAAAGTTCCGTCCGCCACAGTTCTAATGGTCGTGGCCTGCGTGCCTCGCAATCTCCGACTGCAAGTACGCGGCGCACGTACGCCATCCTCGACTATCGGTTGGAAAAGCCGAGCTTCAGCATTCGCCAGATGCGCGAGGGTGAGGAAGTTCGCTACGAAGTAACGGGCGATCTAAACGCACCCGTCCCACCCATTCGCGAATCGAAGTATCTGGACAAGAAGCAATGTCTTGAAATTTATCGATGGATGCTTCTGAATCGCAAGATGGAAACCGCTCTGGAGAACCTATACAAGCAGGGCAAAGTGGTAGGCGGCGTTTACTTCGGCCTCGGCCAAGAGGCCTGCTCCTGCGCGTCGGCATACGCTCTTCATGCGGACGACTGGCTCGGACCTATGATCCGCAACCAGGGATCGCTGCTGGTCCGCGGCTTTTCTGCCCGTGACATCATGATGCAATATATGGCGAAGGCGGGTTCGCCGACCAAGGGGCGCGATGCGTCCTCCCACTTCGGCGATATCGCAAAGCGAAATGTAGTCGCACCTATCTCGACCCTTGGCGATCTGATTCCCGTGCTCGCCGGCGTGGCTCTGGGTGCGCGTTTGCAAGGACGCAACATCGCTGTTATGACTTACATCGGGGATGGCGGCCAGTCGACCGGGGTCACTTACGAGGGACTGAACTTTGCAGCGGTGCAGGATCTCGGTCTGGTGCTCTTCGTCGAAAACAATCTTTGGGGATACTCGACGCCGGCTGATATGCAGTTCCGGGTGAAGGACCTTGCAGAGCGCGCCATAGCCTACGGAATTCCGGGAGTGATTGTCGATGGCACCGATGCTTGCCAGGTCTATGACGCGGCCCATGAGGCCTGCGAACGCGCCCGACGTTCCGAGGGGCCCACCCTTATCGAGGCCAAGATGATGCGGATGAAAGGTCATGCCATTCATGATGCCGCCGAGTACGTCCCCAAGCCGCTCTTCGAGTACTGGCGCAAACGCGACCCGATTGCGCGCTTTGAAAACTATTTGCTGGGGAGGAAGTGGATGACTGCCCAGGAAAACGAAAATCTGATCGCCGATGTGGAGCGCGAACTCGAAGCCGATCGAGACTATGCCGTAGCGTCACCGATGCCGGTGCCGGAATCGGCGACTGGAGGCGTGTACTGCGATTCGAGCTGCCACCAGATTCGGCCAAAGTAC
>Ga0210390_10001311_pt1 | contig 24102 bp, 18 predicted proteins | sample IncBWH11OmetaG_FD_161050 | JGI IMG/M metagenome (GOLD analysis project Ga0210390, IMG submission 161050) | Forest soil microbial communities from Barre Woods Harvard Forest LTER site, Petersham, Massachusetts, United States - Inc-BW-H-11-O ... | reverse complement strand
GCAAGACCGTGCAGGTGGCGACGGCAAACTCACCTTCTTGAGCCGGATCAAGTACGCAATGGATGCGATCACAAGTTTCAGTTACAAGCCGCTCCGCCTGAGTTTCGTATTGGCGGGATTTTCAACTTCCTTAGCGGCGATCCTTGCCCTCTCAGCTTTTCTTTCAAACAACCCCGTGAATCCGTTGGCGTACGGTGTAACCGCTGCAATCTTCCTGATGGGAGCTTTTGTGCTTTTGTGCATGGGCGTCCTTGGCGAATACCTTGGACGAGTGTATGACGAGGTCCGAAGCCGGCCACTTTCTATCATCAACAAGGTTTACTACGCTTCGCAAATGAGCTCTGTTCCGGTGAATCTAGGCCGCCAGAAGAGCGATCAGGAAAGGGTATTTCGAGTAGCTTAAGATCCTTCACATTCGGGCTATCCCTGGTTCAGGCTGTTTCCTTCGTGTTTTTTGTGGTTGATGAAGTTCAAGGGCCGGAACCCACGAGGGGACCCATGCAATAGCGGTTACTGTCCAGGGCGCGATTGCGATTCCGACCCGCACTTGGCCAAGCCGCGTTCAATCGCCGTACCTTCTTCGTAGTCATTCCAGGTAGCAATCAGTAAGAATGGCAACGGCTCGTCGGGCGGATAATACTGACGCCAGAGCTTCATCGTGTCCGAAAACGTTTCGCCGCAGCGTTGAGCCATGTGTCGATTAAGGCTCCAGGAAGCCTTGCTGTCATCGAAACCCGCCCAGGCCGCTCCCACGGCGATCTTATCGGGGTAGGTCGAGCGCATTTTGTGATAGAAATCGCGCAGATAGTCTTCACCCCAATTGCTGCCGTCTGCAGCCCATCCCTTTTTCCCAGGGTTTATCCATGCATAAAAACCATCAAACGCCGCCGCGAAAGAAGTCGGGTGATCTTCATAGATCAGCAAGGGTGCCGGGTTCCACCTGTCGGTGGCTTCACGCACCCGGTTCCAGTCGGTGTGTCCGCCTTTAGGAAAAATAAAGATAACGGGCCGGTCGTTATAGGTCAGATAAGCCTCACGCCCGGGTGCATTCGGGGAAAGATAGGTTTCAGAAAACTTCTTAAAAGACGCAAGCGCGTCGTCCGTCGCTGGCGCAGTTTCCTCGTCGGTCTCGTCGTACATCATCGAAACATGAAAGTTCTTTTGAGAGGCGATAGTTTGCATCAGTGCGTAGCTGTGATCGAGAAACGGTTCGCGATCGCCATACCAGTCGACTACGAAGCCAGAAATTCCCAACGCTTTGGCTTGGTCAATCTGCTTTCGTATCACGACCGGGTCTTGAGAAGAATAGCCGACGGAGATGTGCCTGGGATGCCCAAACCAAGGTTCGTACACTGCCAGGAGTTGCGGCGTAACCTCCGTCGCCGGAACACCGTGCCGCATGGTCTGCCGTACGCCTGGGTGCATGCATCCCCCCAGGAACAGGAGAAACACCAATGCAGAAGTCACCCGATGACGCTTCATCATAAGAGATAGCTGGTTTCGTTAGAGGCGGTAAGAGCACCTTAAGGTTGTAGCGGGGCCCGGAAGCAAATCCGTTTCACGTTTCGGCCTGTGAGCAGCCTGATTCCTACTCTCAGCATCAGAATGGCTGCCAGCGGAGGACAACCCTCCTGCAAGGTGTCGCAGTAGTGCGCTGAATGCTGCGAAGGGTACTGTTTCCCCGTTACTTTCCGGTTAGCTGGCTTGGAGCCCAAAGAAAGTGCAGAACCGTCCGAACCCCGAATCGAAAACTCTACAGGCCCGCGTTCTTTCTGGCAGTTTCGTGCTGCTCACTGGCTCGGGGCTCGTCACCGCGATCAATTTCGCTTACAACATTGCGGTCGCACGATTTCTTGGTCCGACTGCCTTTGGTCACGCTACCGCGGTTTACACTCTACTCATTCTGATATCAGCGGTAACGCTTTCCTTCCAAATCATTTCCGCAAAGGTTGTCGCACAACAGAGTTCGCTGGAAGGGAAAAGCACGGCTTATCGGGGATTTCACCGAAGCGCATGGAAGTGCGGCATCCTCGTTGCGCTGTTGTTACTGGTATTCCAGAAGGCCATTGCGGGCTATCTTAATTTGCCCAGCCCGGTGCTGGTTGTCCTGCTCGGAATTGGAGTAGCATTCTATGTTCCGCTGGGAGCCCGCCGAGGCTACATTCAAGGCGCTTACGGCTTCGATCGGCTCGCCACTAATCTGGTTCTGGAGGGACTGGTACGGCTCGGCGGATCTCTGCTTTGCATCGAACTGGGATTTGGCGTCCGCGGAGTGATCGTGGCAAATGCCGCCGCAGTGGCGGTGGCCTACTTTGCTGCCGCGCCCAAACTCGCGCCTACGGCTGCCGCCCAACTGCACCTGCCCGACGCGTTTCGTGAAGCATTGCAGGCAATCGTGTTTTTCGCCGGCCAAGTGCTGATCAACAATTGTGACATTGTGCTGGTAAAGCATTTCTTCCCGCCCACGGCGGCGGGGTTGTACGCCGCTGTGGCATTGGTGGGCCGTGTGGTGTTTGCATTTTCCTCGGCGGTGATAAATACCATGTTTCCCGTTATGGCAGGCACTCGCAGTGAGCAACGAAAAGGTCACAGCGTGCTGGCAATTTCGTTGCTGCTCGTCTTAGGAATTGGCTCGGTGATCGCTCTCGGGCTTCGGCTGGCCCCGGCCGGGATTTGGACTGCGCTCTTCGGCTCTCAGTTCTCCATCACGGGCAAGTACGGTCTTCCGTATTTACTGGCCTTGTATGCAGCCACGACCGTCGTCTATTGCCTTAGCGTCGTGATTATTGCTTATGAGATGTCTTACAAGATCGCGAACACGAGCTGGGTGCAGTTGGCCTTCAGCGGCGTTCTGTTCGCGGGTATTTGCCGCTTCCATTCCTCACTGCAGGAAGTCATTTGGATACAGCTGGTGCTGATGCTGGCTCTGCTCATTGTTCTTGCGGTGCCATTTCTCTGGAAGATGCTTCTGGGCTCCGAAGATGCGCCGGGCGCGCCGAGCGCTCAAGGGATACGGACAATTCGACGGGTCTCGGAAGACGAGGTCATTGCGGAATTTCTCAAGAGTGATTTCGAGAACGCTGCATTTGAGGAGTACCAGGAATCACTCCGTGAGCTGGTGATGAAACCATGCCTCGACGACGCTGGTGAAAATGCAAAGCGGCGAGCCCTGTTGTTCATTCGACATCTTCCCTTGTGGAGAGAGCTGCCCAGAGGAACAGAATGGTTTGAGGTGGAAGTCCGGCCGGCGGACCTGGGCCAGATCCGGGTATTCCCACGCGCGGTCTGGCGGAAACTCGCGCGCGGCAATTTTGCCATCACAGCAGTGGTCGAACGCATTCGTACGTATCGCGGCCGCGACATCTCCGTACGAGCATTCCTCAGGAAGATTAGCTCGCTGCGCGATTGGCTCAGCAAGAATACCGAACCGGGGGCCGTGCTTCTAATTGGCCTTAACGAGAGCGAACCGTTTACCATCCTGGATGGAAATCACCGGTTGGTAGCGGCGACGCTCACGTCCCCAGCGACCATGCAGAAGCTTCGTTTCCTGTGCGGAATGTCACCCAGGATGACGGAGTGCTGTTGGTATGAAACCAATTTTTTGACCCTTTGCCGTTATGGCGCCAACCGGCTGACCAATCTAGTTCGTGATCCTGAGGCTGAACTCGAACGTCTCTTGCAAAACTCCTGATGGAGTAGAAGTTCCGCTTACGTGCTAATGCAAAATCTGATCCCCTCTACAGATAGCACTGGATAGACCGTCCGCTCCGGCGAATATAAATTAAACATCGTGTACGAAACCATTTGCACCCCTTTGAGGGACGCGAGAATGGCATTTTGGAGCCCTGGTGGATAAACATGAGAAGTGAGAGAACGGTGGTGGTGAAGCAATTACCTGAAAAACTAAGCTTGGAACAAGGCCGAGTATTTCTCCGCGAAATAGCGCATTCCTTGACGGCGGACCGGCCCCATGTAGTGCTTGACTTTTCCGATGTACGTCAGCTCGACAGTGCTGGCATCCACGTCCTGCTACATTGCCTGGAAGAAGCCATGAAGCGGAATGGCGACGTCAAACTTGCAGCCGTTCCGCCTGCGGCGGCGGTGGTCCTGGAATTAACAAAAGTTGATAGCCTGTTCGAGACTTTTGGAACTGCCGCTGAAGCGGTGAACAGCTTTCACCAATTCCCGAGGCATGCATTTCAACCGGCCTTGCAACCAGAGTATTCGAGTCCCGCATCCGAGAATGCACCGTAACTGGTTTTGACGGTAAGCCGACCTAGCTGTGAGGGTACTGGGGTCTGCAGCCAGCGCGGTTTGGAGCTGACAACGATGAAAAATTCGGGGCGTTGGCTGGTGCGACAGATTGCCGGTTTCCTGGTGCTGTTATTGATTGTTCCTTTTGAGGCGGTGGCAAGTTCGCCGCAGCAAGAAACAAATCCCAGTGGTCAAGCCGCGACCTCCGCTCAAGGGCAAAACTCAACTAGCGGCGTCAATACTGCTAACTCAGGAGCATCGCAGCCGGAAAGTCTTCCTGACAGTCCGGGTGCGGTGAGTCCCGGGAGCGTGGGCAACAACTGGCAGGCAAACGGCCAACAGCCTTCTGCTAAGGAGCCGGCCTCACAGGAACCCGCAGGGACGGCTGCGGCAAAGTCGGTCGAAACGACCGGGGTTGCGGGATCCAATCCGGCCGGAGCTGCCATCGCACCCGCCAAGCAAAGACGAACGCGAGCTTTCTTTATTAAGGTCGGAGCCATCGTCGGTGCCGGCGTTGCTGTCGGAACTGTTATGGCTTTGTCGAGTGGTAGCCCCAGCCGGCCGCCCGGAGCGCGCTGACAAAAGAAAGCACACGAAAGAAACCCTCAGAGAATGATCAATAAGATATCTGGAAACCGCCGTCTTAGATTTGTCAGCTTCTCAGGGATTGACGGCGCTGGGAAAAGTACTCAGATCGAAGCTCTTCGCACCCGGTTGAACGGAGTGGGCCTCCGGGTTTTGCTAGTCACCTTCTGGGACGATGTTGCCCGGTTGACAAGGATCCGGGAGATCAGCGGCCACACCCTGTTCAAGGGAGAAAAAGGTGTTGGAACTCCTGACAAGCCGGTAAACCGACGAGATAAGAACGTCCAATCCTGGTACCTGACAGTCGTTCGGTTCTGGCTCTATTTCGTGGACGCGATCTCGCTCAGCATCGTGGTGGCAAAAACACGAAGAACCGATGCAGACGTAGTAATCTTCGATCGATATCTCTACGATGAGTTGGCGAACCTGTCCTTGCGCAACCGAATCGTGCGAGCCTACGTTCGCACGCTGCTGAAGTTCGTTCCGCAACCAGATGTTAGCTACTTACTGGACGCGGACCCCGTTCAGGCCCTGGCGCGAAAGCCCGAATACCCCATCGAGTTCCTCCACAGCAGCCGTGCCTCTTATCTGACTCTGAGCAGACTGATGGGAGGAATGACGATTATCGATCCACAGCCAGTCGAGGATGTCGAGCGACAGGTGCTGCAGAAATTTCGGGACGCATATGAGCGTTTCAATGCTGGGCCGATCGCTGAGCCTAGCGTTCAGAGTGACGTGGGAGTCTGACTCGCTTCGCTGAGTCTCGAAAACACGGGGCGCAGCGAGCCCTGCGCCCCGTGGTTTCTCACTGGTAGGTAAAGCTGAAGTCGTCCAGGAACGTCGTATACGCCGCCTGCTGGTAGTTTCCGTCCATCTGATAGTTGACGGTGATGCCCCACCAGCCGCCAGGAGCGGAGCCCGGAGCATAGCGCTGGTTGATGGGAGCGGTCACTCCGTTCAACGTTATGGACTGGAACAGCAGCGAATTGTCCGATTCCCGCTCCACTTGAATGGTCACATGATTCCACGAATTGTTTATCGGATTACAGGCTACGCCAGTGGATACCCAATGCTGATTGACGTTGTCCCAAATATCCCATTCGTGTCCGCCCGCCACACGGCACTGGTTACCCCAAATCAATCCAAGGCTATTGAAGTACATGCTGATGTCAAACTCGAGGACCTGTGTTACCTCGAGGTTGGTTGGGTAAAAATAAGCGTCATAGGTGAAGTTGTGCAGGGTCGGAAGGAGTGTATGACCAGAGTCGGGCAGGCCCTGGGTCGACCCTTGGCCGATCAGAGGATTGCTCCATAGCACGTCCGCATACGGCGTAGTGCCGCCGATATTAAACTGCGTCGCATCCCCGCTCATTGAGGGTGTTTTGATTCCTTGCTGCATCGACCACGTGACCCCCGCGCACGGCCACGAACAGATGGCGTAGTTTGGAGGCAGTTCACCCCAACTGTTCCATCCCCCGCTAGCCTGCAAGTTGGAGAGTACTTTTCCACCACCGCCTCCTCCCTGCACCGTAATGTTGACGGGAGTGTATGCGGCTCCGCCACAATAATCCCACTCTTCCACCACGGTGTGGTAGTTTCCGGCGCCCAAGTTCAATTTGGTGTTAAGGCTCGCTCCGCCCACGACGTAAACCAGTTGGTTATTTACGTAGATTCCCATGGAGGCTACACCCTTTGAGCAAGTATTCGTGCTCGCCGTTGCCACGTAGTTCACCGGAGAAGTCACTTGGCCGTTGTTCGCGGGCGATGTCACCCATACACCGGTCTGCTTGGTAACCGTGATGGCTATAGGGGTGAAAGTTGCGCCGCCGCAGTAGTCCCACTCTTCCACGACAGTGTTGTAGTTTCCCGGGCTGAATTCCATTTCCTTGTTCAGGCTGGCTCCATTGACGACGTACTCCAGTTGGTCATCCACATAGATTCCCATGGAGGCAACCCCCTTTGAACAAGTGTTCGTAGTCGCAGTGGCCACGTAATGCACCGGCGAACTGACCCTGCTGCCGTTTTGTGGACTGCTTACATTCACATTTGCGAATGCCGATGCCCCCAAAATCACGAGCAGGATAAGAGTGCAATAGAAAGTCTTCATTCCCATGTCCTCCGAATTGATTTGGAACGCGTACTTGCGGAATCGCAAGTTCTGACTTGCTTTAACAAACGGATCAAGCCCGACGCGAACGGGACATTGCCCCAGGAAATTCGCCGAATCTAAGCAATTCAGCGATGTGTTGACTGAACAGTAATACAGGATTCGTTGCAGGGTCAACCGAGAAATGCCGTAGATCCTACTCGAAAGTACATCGGCCCCCTTGCGATTTGGACCGCGCGAAACTCCAGACTTCCTTTCCCGAGGGCGGCGGCCAACGCGTGGGCCACCGAGGTCATCTCAAGCCTACCTGCGATGCTGCAGCGTCAAGTAAAAGCCCGGACGCGTGATCACAAAGCCAAGCTTCCGGCTTCATCATTGGCGTCACTTCTGGCTTTGCTGGCTCTACTGAGCGGGTGCCGGGGATTAGTTCAAAGTCAGGACAGTCCTGACAACAGCCTGCAGAGCATCAATCACATTATTTTCATGGCCCAGGAAAACCGTGGCCTCGATCATTACTTCGGAGCCATGCGTCAGTACTGGGCCGCCAATCATATCCCCGATCAGTCGTTTGATGGCCTGCCTCAATTCAACCCAGCTTCGGGCCCTGCTCCGCTCCAAGGCCCCGCGCCGACGAATCCCGGTTGCGACCCTGGGTTTGTATTCCCTCCGAATGACTGCACGATCGACGGGAATAGTCCGCAGGTTCAGTCCTTTTCGATGGTCTCCATGTGCGTGGAGAATCCGAGTCCTTCGTGGAACGAGGACCACGTGGATTGGAATTTCAATAATCCGGTCTCGTCCGCTGCGACTTTGAATGGGTTTGTCTGGACCGCGGCTCACGACGCCAGAACCAATCAACCGCCGTTCACCGATGTGGATGGCGTGCGCGCCATGTCTTACTACAACGGAACGGATTTGCCTTACTACTATTTCATGGCGTCAAGTTTCGCCACGTCGGATCGCTGGTTTTCGCCAGTGATGTCGCGAACCCAACCCAACCGACTGTACATGCTGGCTGCCACTTCGGCCGGGCATGTCTATCCCTCAGCGGCAGGTGCAGCTCCGCTGGCCAACCAGACAATTTTTGATTTGCTCCAGAATGCTGGAGTCACATGGAAGGTTTACGTCACCGATCTGACATACGCCACGCCTCCGATACAAGACAGCACGCTCAACATGTTCACCGCCGCCAGCAAATACCCGAAAAACATTGTTCCGGTTTCGCAGTTCTTGACCGATGTGGCGAAGGGCACGCTTCCGTCAGTGGCATTCATCGATCCCGGCTTCGCCAGCGGGCTCGACGAACATCCCGGGCTGGACGATGGTGCGCCCGGGGGAAGCGTGCAGCTTGGATCACAATACGTTTCCACCCTGATCAACGCCCTGATGCAGAGTTCTTCCTGGCAGGATTCTGCGTTCATTCTCACTTTCGATGAGTTCGGCGGATTCTATGATCATGTTTCTCCACAACCCGCTGTAAGCCCGGATGGCATCAAGCCAGTCGATTTACTCCCCGGTGATATTTGCACAAAAACGACTGGTCCCACGTGCGACTTCGTTTACACCGGCTATCGTGTGCCGCTGATTGTAATTTCGCCTTTTGCGAAGAAGAACTACGTTTCGCATACTGTTGCCGACTACACCGCGTGGCTCAAGCTGGTGGAAACCCGTTTCAACCTTCCAAGCCTCACAAAGCGCGATGCAGCGCAGATGGATATGACGGAATTCTTTGACTTTGTAAACGTGCCCTGGAGCACCCCGCCCACTCCCACGGCGCAACCGACCGACGGGCCGTGTTATTTGAATAAGCTTCCGTAGGTTTCCTTCGTGTACCTTCGTGCCCTTTGTGGTCGATGAACTGCAAACGCCAGAACGACGAAGGGCATAAAGTTGAAATTACAACCCCTCGCTTCGTTGCGGGATCTACTTGCCGGCGGGTGGATTCACTCTAACTGCACTCGCCGAATAACGTGCGCCGTCGAAGCTGGCAGTGACCGTGACATCTGTACCCTCATGCACATCGCGGCTGATGGCAAAGTGGGCAGGATCAAAGGCTATCTCGTACCGTTTGTCGTCCCGCGGATCAACCAGAACCAGGAGTCCGGCGTGCAAGTCGAGAAAGGTCACGTTTCCAGAAAACACAAAGGCGCTTCCCGGAGTCGCAAGTACCGCAATCTTACTGGCAACATTTTGGCCGTCACGATCGGCTTGGAAGTGGATAGAGATCAGCGTCCCCGCGTTCAGGACCCCGGAGGAAGATTCCTGACCTTCCCGGATAATTGTCGCTGTGGAAGAAACCCGCAGCTTGATCGGCTCGGGAGAAAGGAGATCGCGCACTATCAGTTCGCCCTTGCTGCGATCATACCTCAGCACCTGGCCCTGACACTCCCCTTCCGGCAGTTGCGACAACATGTGAATACTGCGAGCAAAGACCGTTGTTCCATCGAGCACCGTTTCTACTGACACGTGGTCTCCCGCATGTAGGTCGCGCAGCGGGGCTTGAAGTCCGTCACGATAGACCTGAGTACGCTCGTCGAATAGAACTTTCATCGCCCGCCCACCGAAGACGTTCAGCGTGATTTGGTCACGAACGCCATCGACTTCGCGAATCGATCCCCCAATAACGGTGCTCTTCCCTCGAGGCATGGCGGGAAGGTCAGGCATTGCCACCGAGGGCGCCTCCAGTTTGGAAGGTATCTGGTCATCTGGCTCTTGCGCTGACTTCGAATCTGCGGTCAATGGCGATTGCGCAAACGCTGCGCTGCTGAGAATGACTACGATTAGAAAACGCCGCATTTGGATACCTCTACGCTGCAACCTGGATTTCTAGAATTTCTTCAGCATCTTCGATGGTGTCAGGAGGATAACAGTGGCCTGTTCCCCGCTAAGAATGTACCGATTTGACGGGCAACGCCGGCCCTTCTGCTGCATCCAACCTCTCGCTTAAGAGAGTTGCCGCTTTATTCAAAGAGGCGAAAGATGTTTGCTAAACGAGTTAGCTGGTTCGCAATAATTGCTGGCGCCATCATCGTTAGCCTCATTCCTCGAAGTGCCGGGGCCGGGGACCTCAAAATCACTCTTCCTAAACGAAGTCAGCTAACACCCGTCCAGCGTCTCAATCGCGAAGGCGTCGAAGCCATCCAGAAGCAAAACTATGAGAAGGCGGAGGCACTTTTTTACCAGGCATATCTCTTTGATCCTGCCGATCCTTTCACCCTGTACAACCTGGGCTATGTTTCCGAGCTGAAGGGCCAACTGGAGCGGGCGCAGAAGCTTTATGGGCTCGCATCGGAACAGGCCACGGACGCAGTCATCGACCGCACCAGCGTGCAGCAGTTAGAAGGAAAGCCGATGAAAGACGCATTCGGCAACCTCAAAGACGTGCCCATGCAGATCAACCGCATGAACGTCGAAGCGATTCGGCTTTTGTCGCAGGATAGGGCTCCGGAGGCGTTGGCCCTCCTGCAAAAAGCACTGGCCCTGGATCCGCGAAATGCATACACATTGAACAACCTGGGAGTTGCGAGCGAGTCGCGAGGGGACTACGACGAAGCACTGAAATATTACACGGCCGCGGCGGAGATACATTCCGCGGAGCCGGTCGTCGTTACCCTCGACCGGTCGTGGCGGGGAAAACCCGTTAGCGAGATGGCTGCGGACAGCGCCGGAAAACTGCGACAGCGCATGCAAAACGCGGCCACGGCCCAGGCGCAGGCAGCCTTGCTCAACGTGCGCGGAGTGTCAGCGACCAATCACAACGATTGGCCCGCTGCAAGGCAAGACTTCTTGAAGGCTTACGCGCTCGATCCCAACAGCGCATTTTCGCTCAACAACATCGGTTATCTCGCGGAAAAAGATGGCGACCTCGAAACCGCTCAGTTCTTTTACGAGAGAGCCCGCAAGGCCGGGGACGCCAAAGTTCCCGTGGGACTTGCAACACGGCAGTCTGCCGAGGGGATGCCACTTTTTGCAGTCGCGGCCGATAGCGACCAGAAGGTTGACGCCACGATCACAGAGGAAAACCAGGCTAGGCGGCAGCAGCACGGCCCCATCGAACTCAAGCACCGCGATAACACGCCTGTGGTTGAAGCAACACCATCGCCCGAACAGCCGCAGTCGCCAGCTCCTCCACCACCCGCGTCCCAGCAACCAGATTCGCAACCACCACAATAATTCTATGGACTGTCTGCAAATATGACTGCTAAGCCTTCTTCTCCCTTCGGTTCGAACAAGTCTCTATCCATCCTTTCCCGGCTGCTGCTGGACCAACGCGAAGCGCCTTTTACAGCAGCCACCGAGCCGGGCTTGGGCATCACAGAAATCAGCCGTCAAGAATTCGAAGACGTATTAGTCCTGGCTAACTCGAATCACGTGGTAGTACGCGGATTTGAGATCTTTCAGCAGATCGCAAGGAATGCTGGCCAAGACGACCGCGCAGATTGGGCAGCAGGCGCAATCACGGCTGAACGTGCGCGTATCGAAAACGCGATCTCGTTCCTGCAGGCGATTTGCGACGCGTTTCACGCCGAAGGATATAACGTTACGGTAATCAAATCGCTTGATCACTGGCCCGATCTCGGCAGCGATTTGGATCTGTACACAAATACCAGCCCATCCGATGTTCTGCGCCTTATGAAGCAGCGTTTCGAAGCTCAACTCGCGCCTCGCAGCTGGGGAGATCGTCTGGCCAATAAATGGAATTTCCTGATCCCCGGGTTACCCGAGGCGGTTGAAATTCACATGGGCCGCCTGGGCCAAACCGGAGAGCAGATCACGATCGCCCGTTCGTTGCTCAGGCGTGCGCGAATGGTCCTCGTCGGAGGTCGCGTGTTTCGCGTGCCTGCAATCGCGGACCGCTTAATGATCTCCACCCTGCAACGTATGTATCGTCATTTCTATTTCCGGCTGTGCGACATCGTCGATACGGCCCGGCTATCCGAGGCCGACATCATCGATTACGAAGATCTGCGCTCCTCCGCGGAGGCGGCCGGTATTTGGGAAGGCGTCGCAACCTACCTCGCGATCGTGTCGGACTACGTCAAACACTGTCGGGGCAAGGGTCTCGATCTCCCATCATTCGTCAGAGCCTCGGCCCGATTTGGCGGCGACAAGATCCACTTCCGCCGTGAGTTTCTGCGCGTCCCGATTCTGCCGCAATCCGCCGCGCTCTATGCGTCCCAGCTCAAAACCTTGCTGCTCCAGCGAGAATTAAAGAGCACTGCCCGGCTCAGTTTGCTGCCCTGCTTGGCGACCGCGGCAGCCGTGGGGCAGAAGATCACTGGCAGCGACAAGGGAATCTGGTAGTCCGACAACCCTTGCAAAACGGTTGCCGCTTGTAGCCGAGAGTCGGTGGAATATCCCCTGCGCAGTGCACATCGCCTGATCGTGTGCCGTCGGGAGCCTGCGCGCATTTCCGCCATCAGGCCAGGAGAATAGCATTCGCATATGCGATGATGAAGCCCGACTTGATTTTCAGTACACTATTCACTTTCGATCGTCCAAGTTGTGAAATAAAGAAGGCGACGCTCTCATGAAACTGCGGATCGCGCTGTTGATACTGCTTGCGGCAATGACGGCGCAAGCCTGTGCGGCAGCTACACGGCATTACTACATCACCGCTGAAGATGTTACGTGGGATTACGCTCCCGGCGGCCAGGATGTTCTGCATGGCCGGCAAATTCCAATGCCATGGGCCGCGCGGACCCGATGGAATAAAACTCGTTACTTCGAATACAGCGACGCCACATTCTCCGTCCGCAAACCTCAAGCCGACTGGTTAGGTATTTTAGGACCTGTCATACGCGCCGAGGTCGGCGACACCGTTATTGTAGATTTTCTGAATCGCAGTCAACTCCCTCATAGCATCCACCCTCACGGCCTTCGCTATGACAAAGCGAACGAAGGCGCTCTTTACCTACCCTTCGGCGCCGGCGCTCGGGTGCCTCCGGGCGGCCGTTTTACGTATCAGTGGTTCGCCGATGAAGGAAGTGGCCCGGGTAAAGACGGTTCCAATTCCGTGGTTTGGTGGTATCACGCACACATCGACGAACCAACCGAAACCAACGCAGGGCTTCTTGGGCCGATCATCATCACAGCCAAAGGAGAAGCCAAGCCGGACGGAACGCCGAAGGGCGTGGACCGCGAATTCGTCGCTGCGTTCATGATCTTTGATGAGCTGCGAGGAAAAAACGCTGGCCTCTTTTACAGCATCAACGGATACGTTTTCGGAAACCTGCCAGGCCTGGTTATGAAACAAGGCGAACGAGTCCGCTGGTATCTGCTGGCGATGGGCAACGAAACCGATCTCCACTCGCCTCACTGGCATGGCAAGACTGTGCAGTACGGAACCCGGCATGCCGATGTCATCGAGCTGCTGCCAGGCAGCATGGCCACTGCGGACATGATCGCCGATAATCCGGGTACGTGGCTCTTTCACTGCCACGTTTCAGACCACATGGAAGCCGGAATGATGGCGACATATACCATCTATCAGCCAACGGCAAGATCCTGCCCAGTACAATTTGTTTCGGCGGATTTCTGGAAAACCCCTGGTAAGTTCACCGTCACAGTAAAAAATGTTGGACGCGAGACCATTGAGAAGCTGGTGGTTGGGTTCGATCACTTTACGTCGCCGTTGTCTCGGCGCCGGCCCTATGAAAACTCGTGGACGTGGACGCAGCCCATTGAACCAGGACAGGAGCGGACGTTTGAAACGCAGGGCTATTTGCCTGACTCGGCCCAGGGGATTTTCGCCTGGGCGCTATCTCCTCGAGCAATCGTCTATAAAGACGGCACGAGCTGGAGCCCGCAAGAAGACAGTGAGTGCTTTGAAATCTTTTGGCGGGATAAAGATCATCCGCAATTAACTGTGTTGCCACCGTTGCAGCTCGAAATGAACGAGGACTAGCTTCTGCCGTTGGTCCAACAACCGTCAGTGGACAGCCTCTCCCGCGTAGTACCCACTCCGAGTGCGTACCGTCAGCTTGCGATAGCCGGGTGCCTGAGCTCTGACCTCGATCGTCCTGTATCCCGCATTCTGCTTGGGGTTGGTGGGCTTGTAACCGATTGTGTACTGGCTGCGAATGTCCCGGGCCACGGTTCTGGTGATGTCGTCAACCTCGTCCAGGCCTCTCGGGAAAAAAGCAACTCCGCCCGTGCTATCGGCCAAACTTTGCAAGGCCTGAGTCCCCGATTGCTGAAGCTCGTCACCAAGCAGGCCAACGGCATAAAGGGTGGGCCCGTTTTCCTGCTGCAACCGGTGTGCAGCCTCCTGCAAGGTTTCCTGACTGGCATTGTCACGGCCATCAGTGATGACCAGCAGAACCTTACGGTCGATGCGAGTGTTGTTCTTTAAATGAACCGCGGAAGCCACAATGGCGTCATACAGCGCCGTACTGCCCTGCGCGGATACTTTCTGCAGCGCTTGCTGAAGAAGATTGATATCGGAGGTGAAGTCCTGATCGAGATAGGAATCCTGACTGAAATTCACCACGAAGATTTCGTCATTTGGATTACTGGCTCGAATCAGATTAAGCACCGCCTGATTCACTTTGTCGCGCTTCTCGCGCATGGAGCCAGAATTGTCGATCACAATGCCCATCGCAACCGGAACGTCGTCTCGGTGAAATGAAGTCGTCGCCTGCGGCACGCCATCCTCGAATACGGTAAAAGCCGGTCGGTCAAGATTGGTGACCAAGCGTCGCTGCTCATCCACAACCGTCGCGTGCAGCACCACTTCCTGCACTTCTTTCTTGAAAACGAAAACGGTGTCATCGCCGCTGGCTGAGGGTTGAGCATCAGGCTGCTGCTGCGGTTGTTCCTGCGGCTGTGGTTGCGACGGTGGGGCGCTATTGTCCTGCGTTGCAGGTGCGGCATCAGGCGTTGAAGCGGGTTGTGCGACGCCAACTGTACCTGAAGCAGCCGGCATCGGAGAGGAAGTTTGCGCTTCGATCTTAGCTGTCGGTAGAGCCAGAAAAAACCATATGCCGACAACCATCAACCTGCGTCGCCATCGTGAGGTACAAGAGACGGAACGCTTTTCTTCGTTGCTCGCGGTAAGCCTCATAAGTGCCAATGTTCAGAGGTCAAACCACGCGAAAGAGTTGCCTCGGTTGAGCTTCGACGGCTGCGTGTCCTAAGGCAACTTATTCAGGTAACAGGCACCGCCGGTGTCCTGCGCTGGCGGACTTGGAGGCGTCATCCAAACCGGATTGTCGAAATCAAAGAACTCCGTCATGTCCATTTGAGCGGCATCCCGGTTGGTTAGACTTTGCAGGTTGAAGCGAGTTTCAATGAGCTTCAGAATCGCCGTGAGATCGGCGACCGTATGCGAAACGTAGTTCTTTCTCGTATACGGCGACACCACAACCAGCGGCACGCGGTAACCGGTGTAGACGAAATCGCAAATCGGCCCCGTCGTTTTTGTACAAATATCACCGGGAAGCAAGTCGACCGGCTTGATTCCATCTGGACTGACAGCCGGCTGTGGCGACACGTGATCGTAAAGGCCTCCGAATTCGTCGAAGGTAAGAATGAATGCCGAATCTTTCCACGAATTGCTCGTCATCAACCCATTGATGAGCGAGGAAACATAAGTGGCTCCCTTTTGAATGTTGTTCGGCTCAGAGTCGGAAACCGACGGATGCTCATCGTAGCCCGCATCCGTGGCCGGCTCAATCTGCGCAACTTGCGGCAGGGTTCCGGCCTCCAGGTCGGCAAAGTACTGAGAAATGGGAGCGATGTTATTCGGATACTGCGTCGGTATCGTCTGGCCCCATTGAAAAAACTGCACATAGCTCAAGGTGAGCAGACATGCAGGATCGTAGGGAGGCCCGGAACAGTTGCTTCCCGTGGGATCAACATAAATCTTCCAACTAATGTTCGCAGCTTGGAGTTCCTGAAAGATCGTCGTCGCCGTCAGCAGCGCCTTGTCGTGACTGTCTGTGCCCACTGGATATGCATACCCTTGCGATGTACCAGCGATAAGATATTCGCGGTTCGGATGGGTGCGCGTCATCGCGGGATTGAACCATCGATCCGAGGTGGCGAAATTCGAGGCCATGAAATAGTAGTAGTTGAGGTCACCGCCGTCGTAGTAACCCATCGCTCGAATGCCATCGACGTCGTAGAACTTGTCGGCCCTGGCGTCGTGCCCTGCAGTCCAGACGACGCCATCCAAAGTAGCCGGCAGATTGCCAACCGGGTCTTTGTAATCCCAGTCCACGTGGCTCTCATTCCAGGACGGGCTCGGGTTCTCAATACATTGAGTGATCAGGTGATAAGAGGTAACCGGGTTATTTGGATCAAAGACGCAGTCGTTTGGCGGAGGCGACTTGGGATCGCAGCCCGGAAGGGATGGGGGTGGCCCATACAAAGGCGGCTGGCCGGACGTGGGATTGAACTGAGGCAGGCCGTCGAAAGATTGGTCCGGATAACCATTCTGCGCCCAATATTCCCGCAGTGCGCCAAAATAGTGATCGAACGAACGATTCTCCTGCGCCAGGAAAACAATGTGATTGAGAACGTTGACGCCCTGAGAAAGGGTGAACGTCGCGCCGACCTGCTGGCTCGCCGTGAGCGTCAGGGTGCAGGTGCTGTTGTCCCCGCTACACGCTCCACCCCATCCCGCGAAATAGGAGTTCGTCCCTGGCGTCTCAGTCAGCGTGACCTGAGTCCCGAGCGAAAAGCTCGCACTGCACGTCGCAGGACAATTAATTCCCGCAGGGTTGCTTGTGACCGAACCTATACCAGTTCCGGCAAGAGTCACGGTTAACACAGGCACAACTTGGATAACATTAAAAGTCGCAGTCACTTGCTGGCTTGCGCTGAGGTTCAGTGTGCAGGTTGGATTCGTGCCACTACTGCTGCAGGCTCCTCCCCATCCCGCGAATGACGAGTTCGTCCCCGGCGTTTCAGTCAACGTCACCTGAGTGCCAGACGGAAAGCTCGTATTGCAGGTCGGGGCACAACTAATCCCCGCAGGGTTGCTGGTGACCGAACCCGTGCCGGTTCCAGCAAGAGTCACAGTCAGCACCGGTTCGACTTGAGGAATGTCAAAGGTTGCGGTCACCTGCTGGCTCTGGCTGAGCGTTACGGTACACGTCGGATTGCTCCCACTGCAGCCGCCGCCCACCCATCCGACGAAATAGGAATTCGTCCCCGGCGTCTCCGTAAGTGTTACCTGCGTCCCCTCATTAAAGCTCGCACTGCAAGTTGGTTTGCAACTGATGCCGGCAGGATTGCTGGAAACCGTGCCCGCTCCCGTTCCCGCAAGGGACACGATTAACACCGGTTCGACTTGGGGAAGAGCGAAAGTAGCGGTTACCTGCTCGCTCTGACTGAGCGTCACCGTGCAAGTTGGCCTGCTGCCGCTGCATCCGCCTCCGGTCCATCCGACAAAATAGGAATTCGTCGCTGCAGTCGCAGTCAGCAACACCTGCGTTCCAGGGGCAAAGCTGGCGCTACAAGTCTGTCCGCAATTAATACCCGCGGGATTGCTCGCGACGCTTCCCTTGCCGGTGCCGGCCAGTGTAACGCCGAGCACCGGCAAATCGCTGAAGTTGGCCATGACGGAAGTATTTCCCGTCAACGTCACCTTACACATGCCGGTACCACTGCAGTCACCAGACCATCCCGCAAAAAAAGAATTTGTCGCCGGAGACGCGGTCAGTGTCACTTGAGTCCCGCTCGTAAAATTGGCGGTACACGCCTTACCGCAATCGATACCGGCCGGTGTGCTGCTGATGGTTCCTCCGCCTCCACCGGCGGTTTGAACGCTGAGTTGAAACGAGCCAGTCGGAAAAGTGGAAGTGCTTCCCCCTCCTCCGCACCCGCAAAGGACAATCAACATCGAACTCAAGCAGCCAACGATGACACGGTGATACATCTTGGAGACGAAGCGGCGCATGGTTTTAATCCACTAGCGTCTCTTCGATGGGAATGGTCCGATACCGGGTTGCTCGGCTCTGGGCGCGGAACCCCGGGGGAATGCGCTTCGATGCCTTGCCGCCATTCGCTCCAAAACACTTCGTCAGTTAAGGAATGACCTTGAATATCGTTCCGCAGCCTGAGAAACCACAATTGAGATCGCCGCCCTGGCTGGTGGTTCCGTACAGATTGCCTGCCTTGTCCAGAATCAAGCCCGCAATCGGATTGGCCCCGTCGGGCGAATCATTGAAGCTATGCAGGATGGTCAACTTGCCGGCCGGATCCAGCTTGAATACGGTTCCGTAGCCGAAAGTGCCGCCATAAAATGTAGTGCCATAGAAATTGCCGGCCGCGTCGCGAATCAAACGCGCGTAGGGATTCTGCCCGTCCGGCATTCCCGCGAAACTATGCAGCAGGGTAAGCCGGCCTTTCGTACTTAGCTTGAAAACAGTTCCGTAGCCGCCGTTCGTGCCACCGTAATACGTCGTCCCGTAGAGATTGCCCACTGCGTCTCGCAGCAAACCCGCCAGCGGATTAACTCCGTCCGGCGTTCCGGCGAAAGAATGCAGCAAAGTCAATTTCCCGGAAGTATCCAGCTTGAACACGGTTCCGAATCCGCCGCCCGAGCCGCCGTATTGAGTTGTACCGTAGAGGATGCCCGCTTTATCGCGCAGCAAACCTGCGTAGGGATCCTCGCCATCCGGCGTCCCCGCGAAAGAGTGCAACAGCGTCAACTTCCCTTTCGCATCCAGCTTGAACACAGTTCCAAATCCGCCGTTCGTGCCGCCGTACTGGGTAGTCCCGTACAGATTGCCCGCCCCATCCCGAACCAAAACCGAGCGCGGATCTTCCCCATCCGGCGTGCCCGCGAAGCTGTGGAGCAGAGTCTCCTTGCCAGCATGCACTTTGAAAACTGTCCCAAAACCGCCGCCAGTGCCGCCGTACAAAGTCGTGCCGTAGAAGTTGCCCGCCTTGTCGAGGGTCAATCCTGAGTACGGATCTTCCGCATCCGGCGTTCCCGCAAAGCTGCGGAGTACGGTTTCCTTACCCGCCGTATCCAACTTGAACACCGTGCCGTAACCACCCTTCGTTCCGCCATACTGAGTGGTCCCATAAAGATTACCCGCCGCATCCTGACTTAAACTAGCGTCGGGCTGTTCTCCATCCGCGGTGCTGGTGAAGGTGTACAGCACGGTGAAAGTCTGTGCCCGCGCTGATCCCGGCACAACGATCACCGACAGAAAAACGATCACCGCTACCAGTGCTCCTTCTGACCCTCGCACGCGTCCCCGCAAAAAATATCTTGCTGTGTTCATGACAAACCCCTCCCGCATGCTCTATCGATTCCCGTCACCCCCCGAGCCCTTCACCTTCACCGGCGCCGATTTCGAACCAGCGTATCGGGAATCGCCAGCGTACTTTGCCACAATCTCTTCCACATCCTTCGTCGTCCCCGGAACCGCCACATCGGTCAGAGTCGCCTTCGCTCCAGTCACATTGAGCAACACGCTGATGGACGCATGAAGATCGCTGCTGATCATATCCGGCGCGCCGTCCCCGTTCAGGTCTGCGATGGTCACTTCGTATCCCTGAGACTGGCCCGTGTTGTAGTTCCGCACAGTTTCGAACGTGCCGTCTCCCTTGCCCAGCAGCACGCCAACCTGGCTGGGATGGTAGTACGACACCGCCAGATCCGGTTTGCCGTCCCCGTTCAGATCTGCTATGGCAATGCCAGAGTCGTTCCCTCCGACGGAGTACTTTACCTGCGGCTGAAAAGTGCCATCGCCGTTCCCCAGCAGCACGCCGACCGTACTCTCGCCGTAATTGGCGACAACAATATCCTGCTTCCCATCCAGATTCAGATCTCCTGTTGCCACGAACTCCACTTGGGCTCCGGTGCCGTACACCTTTTGTGCCTGGAACGTCCCATCCCCGTTGCCAAGCAGCACGCTGACCGTGTTGTCATTGTCGTTGACCGCCGTCAGGTCCTGAAACCCATCATTGTTGAAATCCGCAGTCGCAAGATAATAGGGACCGCTGCCAACCGCATACGGCACCGGCGCTTGAAACGTTCCGTCCCCGTTGCCCAGCGAAACCGAGGTAGTATTCGCAAAATAGTCAACGGTGGCGAAGTCCAGAATGCCATCACGATTGAAGTCCCCAGACACGATCGCAACCGGCAACCCGCCAATGGTGTCAGTCTTCGCCGTCTGAAAAGTACCATCGCCATTGCCGAGAAAGAGAGCAATGGTGCCGTCCTGGCTCATTGCCAGCAGATCGAGAATGCCGTCGTTGTTGAAATCTCCGGCAACGATTCCGCTGGTGAAATATCCCGTCGGATAAGACACCGGCGTTTGGAATTCACCGTTCGCCTTGCCCAGAAAAACAGCCACCGTACTCGGACCGAACACTGCGTTCGCCGTCGCGACATCCGGGAAACCGTCGCCATTGAAATCGGCCACAACCGACTGCACCGGCGCACCCAACGCATTCGTTTCCAGCGCCTTGCCAAAGCCGTGCAACACCGTTTTCGAATCGAGCGGTGCCATCCCCAGATCGGTGCCGGTTGTAGTGTCAGTGAAATCCACCGTGCTCGTTGGCGCGGCCGGTCCGAAACCGCGCACGCTCGCCGTGAAATCGTAGTTCTGCGGATGCTGGCTATTTGCCTTCGCCGCAAGCGCCGTCGTACTCCCCGTCTTCCCTGTTACCTTCAAGGCTACGGGCTTGGACCGCACCACATTCGGCGAACCCGCCGTTCCCCCGTAGACCGCTGTCACCGAATGTGACCCAGGCGACACGATCGTGGTCATTATCGCCGTGCCCGTTTTGTATCCTTTCGCCGGTTTCTTGCCCACCACTTGCGCGCCGCCCAGCGTCAACTTGCCATCGAAAAAGGTGACCGTGCCTCCCGTCGCAGCTTTCGCGTTAGTTTTAACCGTCGCGGTGAGCGTGACTTTTTCTTTCACCTTCGCTGGATTGGGCGCAACCGAAAGCGTGATCGCGTTCACCGCCGCCGGAACCGCAGACTCGGCCAAAGCGAACTGCGCCCCGCCATGAAAGAAGAACAAACCAGCCGCCAGAACTACGGGTAACTTCAACCGTCGGAAACACACGTTGACCTTCATCTCCTACCTCGGGAAAGGGAATGTGAACAAAATGGAAACACCCTTAGGACCGCCCGCCGCGCGGAACAGCCCTCGGGACGTCCTTTTCGCACAGACAGTGAGTCTATCCGGCAGCCGAAGCTGTGTCTACACTTTGTCGTTCGGAATTACTCGAATGCTGCGGAGAACTTCCCCTCTACGACGGTTCCAGCGTTTGGCAGAATGTTTGGATGAGCTCGCCCTGCTCGGGAAGTAGGCCGATGAATTCGAAACCATGCAGAAAGCCCATGCGGTGTCTGACCACTGCGCGCACTACGAAAAGCTGCGAAACCTCGGGAATCGAGAATTCCAGAGTAACCATTTCCCCTGCGATCAGTTCGCTGGTTATGACCGCACCCAGTCCAGCCTCGGCAATCTCGAAGCAGCGCCCGTGGATGCGGACATATCCGTCTTTCCCCAGCACCTTCACAATCACCGGCAACTCTGTGCGATATCTCGCGTAGCGTCGGGTGGAAGACTTGTGCATTCCTCGAGCCTTAGAAACCGGTGTAGAGTTTTCCAGAAATTCCCCTTCAGATCCCGGTAGGTAGCATAATGCATTGCCTGCATCTCTGACAGTAACTTGAGGGAGACGACTGTCGTGCCCCTAGGAGCCTAAACCGAATGGACGCGTCACAATCGGTGGCTCTTTGCGTGCCTTCGCGTCCGCTGTTGATGAAGAGCAAGTCTTCCCTGCTCCGTACTCCGCGTCGCATTGTGTCATCCAGGCTTAGCGCCACTTTAGACCATTCCTTTTCTCAGCTCTTCGAGGGGATAGAATGTGCCGCGCCATACGATCCCGCCGCGCGCCAGGGTCAGACCCATCGAACGCAGCATGGTGTAGACGAAGAGTGCCGTGCTGATGGGATGCAGCGCAAAGTAATACGCTGGGACATCGGACTTCCATGACATTCCCAGGTAAATCGCGAACATCGACGCCAGAGCCACGGCGTAAGGAAGGCGCGCCCATCCGTGAGCCAAGCAGACTCCCAGAAACGGCATAAGATTCAAGAACGCCAAGGCAAACGCTGACAGCAGCGCACGCCACCCCTGAAACGACATGATGGCAAAGAAATTCTTGGTCAGGTTGTCGACCATGCCCATCGCACCCTTCGCCCACCGCAAAGAAATCAGATCTGCTCCGAAAACGTTGCGCTGGGCGTACCCTGCATTCTTCACGACTTTGCCGAGCTTCATGTCATCGAGAACCTCGAAGCGCAGCGCCTGATAAGTGCCGATAGCTTCATAAACCTTGCGCCGGATCAGGTTGAACGCACCCACCCCCATATGATCCTTCGTCGTCGGATCAGCCACTTTCCACGGACGATGCCCGAAGACAAACAGCGTCTGGAAGAATGCGATCATCATTTTTTCCCCGGGGCTGTGCATGATCATGCGAGGGAACAGGACCAAGTGATCTGCCGATTCGGTGTCTGCGTAGGCCACTGCTCGGGTCAACACGTCGGGTCGGAAATGCACGTCCGCATCGGTAAATAGCAGCCAGTCACCGCTCGCCTGCCTGGCCGCGCTCCACATGGCATGAACTTTTCCCAACCAACCAGCAGGCAATTCGGCGACGTGAATAATCCTCAGACGTCCGCTGGCTTCAGGCATGGAAACAATTCGGTCCATGACTTCGGCGGTGCCGTCGGTGGATCGATCGTCCACTGCGATGACTTCGTAGTTGTCGTAATCGAGTTTCAGCAGTGTGGTAAGAGCTCCCTCAATGTGTTCCCCTTCGTTGCGGGCGGGAACGATGATGCTGACGCGAGGATTTCCCTTCGGCGTGGCTGGCTTCCGATCCCATTGTGGCAGAGAAATGTCAGCTACCTTGGGCATGCCCAAAGCGGCATCCAGCAGGCGTGAAAACCAAGCCAGCGCGAGAATGCTGCCGGCGATCCAATGAAAAACTGACCAATGAAAATACATCATCCCAGTTTGCCGAGAGCGTCAGGCTCGTTCTGGACGCGCACAGGAGGAGCAAATCGCATGCCGTAAAACAGTATGGCAGAAGAAATGGCCATTGCGATGACTGGCAGAATGAACGCATCCTGAAGCGAGCGCCGATCGGCGACGTATCCCATGAGCGTTGGCGAAGGAACGTCGCCCAGAAGATGGAAAATGAAAATATTCGCTGCGATGGCGGTAGCCCGGATGTGCGCGCCGACCGAGTTCACCAGTGCCGTGTTGAGCGGCGAAGTGTTCAACAAAAGCAGAAACGCCGCCACCGCGATGGCGGGCAGCATCAGTGGTCCCCGGCTAAATAATCCGATGATCATGACGGGCACACCGAGGCCCATGCTGAGCGCGGAAACAAAATAGTATGAACCCTTCATGCGCGGCAGGAGGCGGTCACCCAGCCAGCCTCCCGCCAGAGACGCGAGAATGCCATCGACGACGACAATCTTTCCAAACATCAGATTTGCCGATTCCAGCGTGTAGCCGCGCGCCTGCGACAAAAATGTCGGCATCCACACCTGTATTCCCCCGAGCGAAAACGTACCCGCAGCCATGCCCAGCGTGACTGCCCAGAATGCAGGATTGCGCGCCAACCCGCGGATGGTCGCGCGATCTGGAGTCTCTTTCAGCGAATCGAACTGCCCACGCGGCGGCTCCGGAATGAACAAGAGAGCGAGCGCAAGCAGGAAGCCGGGAAACGCCGCGATATAGAAAGGAAACCGCCATCCGAAATGAGGGCCAAGTTTACCGCCCAGCAAATAACCCGCAGCCGTGCCCACCGGGATTGCGAGGTAAAATATCCCAAAAATGCGACCGCGTTTGTTCTCGGGAAAAAGATCGGCAACGAAGGTCGGCGCGATAGTAACGAACGTCGCCTCCCCCACCCCAACTAGCGTATGTCGAACCAGCAACTCCCAATAGGTATGCGTAACCGCGGTAAGCAGCGTAAGCGCACTCCAGAAGATGGCCCCCAGAATGATGATCTTCTTGCGCGAATAACGGTCCGCGAGCGGCCCGGTAAACGGCGCGGCGATCATGTAAAAGCCAAGAAAGGCGCTGGTCAGATATCCAACTTGTGTGTTGGTGAGGTGGAATTCACCCTGTACCAGCGGCTGCACGGCGAACAAC
>Ga0210390_10001308_pt1 | contig 24128 bp, 22 predicted proteins | sample IncBWH11OmetaG_FD_161050 | JGI IMG/M metagenome (GOLD analysis project Ga0210390, IMG submission 161050) | Forest soil microbial communities from Barre Woods Harvard Forest LTER site, Petersham, Massachusetts, United States - Inc-BW-H-11-O ... | reverse complement strand
CAGTCACCGAAAGCGGGAGAGCATCAGAGCTGACCTTCCAGGCGGCACCGCCGCAGTCGTGGAAAGTTATGTCGCCTGGGTGGGCCCCGCCCATTCCCACGCTGCGTTGATGGCCGATCTCACGCAGGCCGGCGGCAACAGCCCAGAAAGCATTTTCGATCGCTGTTACAACGCGATGATCGTCACCCGGTTCGGTCGTCTCGGCAAATTCGATTACCTCTGCCTGCTCGGCAGGTTGGGCGGCGCCAACCTCATTCCCGGATCGGCGTACCTCGTTGGAGCCACTGGGCCTCTTGCCGGCGCGCGCCTGCTATTTGGCGGTCGGACGGATGCACGGCTTGGTGCGAAGACCCTTGAGGACTGGCTCTGCGACTTGGATGCCGTGTTGCACGTCGGCATGCAGGTGATGGAGGATTCGCTGTGTAACTGGCAGAAGAGCCCGAAGCACTTCGTGCACTTTCGCGGCTAGGCGACCGCTGCCTGGATTTCGTCCCACCCGTATCGACGCTTCAGGAAGTTCAACTGCTGCGGGCCGATCATCCGGCGGTGCTGCATCTGACCGACAACGATGCCGGGCGAGACGCCGATCGACACTGCGAACCTCATTACTTCGCGCGCCCTTGGCCGGAGGCTCGCCAGCTCCTCGTGACGCTCCGGCGGGACCAGCACGGTCTCCGAGAAGGCATTCGCTTCCTTCTCCTTCTCGGTCATATCTGCGGCATCGCCGTCAACGAACGTCGACCGATCTCCGTGCAGGAGCAAATGGCCGATTTCGTGGAAGAAGCTGAACCAGAACTGATCGTCGGAGAGATATCGGAAGCTCAAGACGATCATAGCTTTGGTCGAGGACAGAAATCTCGTTGCACCACTCGCACTGCATCCCGCTGGTGCACGCAGAAAAACGATGACAATGCCCACTTCGGCGCACAGCGCGCGCAGGCGTGGAATGACATACGTGAGGTTTGTGGCCTTCGTGAGCACCCGCATTTCCGCAAGACGTGCCCGCAATCCGGCCGCACTCCAGGGCCGGCAGGGCACACTGCTGGCCTGAATTTCGGCTTGCCGCAGCCACGCCGCAAGGGCACCGACCTTTGACTCGAATGCCGGCGAGGTCCGGAACGAAAATCGGTTCTGGAACTCTGCGTACCGTCCCCGCCATTCATCGGGATCGTTGACATCGAAATAGGTCAACGCTGCGCGAAATGTATCCTGCGATCGATCGGTGGCGGGCAACCAACCAGATGCAACCATGTCCTTGATGGGTAGCGTCTTCAGCCAAGCCCTCGCCTGCTCAGTCGGCACGGCCTCTGCTATCCGCCGGAGGTCCTTATCAAACTGCTGCTGCCGGGATTTCCAGAATGTCGCCGACCCGCCGACGCACCCCGCCAATTGGCCCGCTAGGCTGTCGTCGATCGACACACTGCCTGAGAGCAGCCCGTGGATCACAGAGGCATCTCTGCCCATGCACTCGGCGAGCGCCGCGGGCGACAGGTCACGCCTGTCGAGCAGCGTCCGCAGCGTGTCTCCCGGTTTCGAGAACCATTCTGGTTGAAATGCTTGCTCAGGCATTGCGTGCCTCCAATGCAACGACCTGTATCCGGGTTACCCGAGTCCAGTCCGTCGTGCCATCGGCATCGATCGGTGGTGTGACATGCCCTGCTTGGAAGACGAGGTTGTACCCGGTATGGAGGCGCAAGGACCGCTGCGAAGGCGGACGATCGATAATATCGTCGCCGAACAGATCGGAAAGCTCGGCAACGGTCGTTGCCGCAATGAAATCTGCGAGCCGGGTCGCCAGCTCACGAGCCGCGTCCTCGCCGAGAGCTGTCTTCGCCGTCCTGCGATTTTGGCAGATGCTTCTCAGGCGAGATGTCGCAAATGAAAGCTCCACCCGATCCAGGTCCCAGGCCGAATTGGCAGATCGTGCGCGGCCGAACCACGTAGGTGTTCCTACGACGGCGATTGCGAGGTTGTTCTGAGTGTGCACCATTCGCAGAGTTTTCTCACCAGATTTAGCCGGGACGGGTCCCACCGTATCCAACAAACCATCGTTGTTCTATATTTGTTCCGAGAAATCGCGAAATTCCAGTCAATCACCTTATGTAGAGGCTATTTCAATCTCAAAGCCCGCCTTCGGCACCGCGTTCGGCGACGGCGCGGTCCGCCGTAGAGAGCGAATCGGTACGACCGGAAAGGGGCAGATCCGGCCATATAGGGCGCGGGCAGTCGCGGCCGACCGGAACGGGGGCCGCGATGGTAAGTCTCAGAGCTCGACCACCTCCGAGATGTTGAGCGCGTCATGACGCTCCGCCTGGTGTTATGGCGAGGCAGGGACCTCATGTACCGCTTTTTCCCTGTCACGGAAGAGGTCGCGGGTTCAAGTCTCGTCGCTCGGGCCATTTTAAGATCAAAGACTTAGTCGAGAGTTACGAAAACAAAATCGCCGCGAAGCCCAGATTTGCCACAAATAACGGTTCTTCGTAACCCGCGGTTTTCCTCATCTCTCTTCTTCGATCTGTTTCGCTCTGTGGCGAGTTTGTGGCCAATTTTCTGTGGCAAGGCATACACGGTCAATCTGGAGGCCGCGCTTTACGAGCTGTTTACCCGATAGGTAAGGGGGAGATGGATCGCGCCAATGGGATGCAGGATGGCGGCGAACGCGGGCGCTATACGACTGGTTCGTGCCGCAAATCCTATACCGTCGCCGCATTTCCCCGGCGGCAATTCATGAAACGGGCAGATCCAAGAATGGGGATACATAACGCGAACATAATCAGAGACTTTTAAACCCGGGTTGTGTAGATTTGCCGCGACCTCTTGCGTAGAGGCGACAACTTTCAAGAGGCAGCAGCGACTTATCTTTTGTAATCAGCGCGTTAAAGATTTCTTGCTGCATATTCGCCTAAGAAGGCTGCCGAAGAATGATGAGATAACAAAGGGAGCAGCTCGCTAATGGTCCGGCTGGAAGAGATCGTACCGGGAGGCAGGATACCTGAAAAGCCCGAGGAAAAACCTAATCAAGACGACTCTGCGCACGTCCCTGACGGCAAAACCGGTGATGATGAGCAGTCCGGAACGACCGGCACAACGCAGAAACGGCCACGGCGCTTCTTCGGGTCGATAACGCTCGATCCTGATAAGGCTGGGTTGCAGGTCGCCAAAATTGCGGAGGAAATCCTGTTTGAACTGACTCGTGGGAACGGCGCCACCCTGAGGCTGACCCTGGAGATCGAAGGGTCAATGGCGAACGGGTATCCCGATGACGTCGTGGACATCGTACGGTCCAACATCCGCGATCTCAAACTGGCGCCGAGCGAGGTAGGATTCGAGAAGGAATAGGGCGAGATTGTGAGGCCTAAGGTAAGTCTCCTAAGGGAGATACTTTATGAAGTAGGTAAGGATTATGCATATTAGTCGTATTGTGATCAGAAATTTTCGATCGTTTGAGCATCTTGACTTACAGATTGCGCCGGGAATCAGTTGCGTCATTGGTGAGAATAACACCGGCAAGACAAATTTTCTGCATGCGATCCGGCTCTGTATCGACGCGAATCTCTCATCCGCCTATCGCTCTCTTATCCCCAATGACATTCACTCGACTGTCAGCATCGCCCAGCCGAACCAGGTGCTCATCGGTTTGGAGATCGATGACTTCGCGGGCAAGACCAATGAAGAAGCGCTGGTTGGCTCGTGGCAGTTCAGAGCGGGTCGCGCGCGGCTGATATACCGATACCGCCCCAAGCTCGGGGTGCGAGAGGATCTGGAAACGGGGGAAATTGCGCCGGGCAACCTCACACGCGACGACTATCAATGGGAGATTACTGGCGGCGGTGATCCAGCGCACGATCTCGCTGCGATACAGTGGAATGAAGATGTCGGGTCCTCAATCCGGTTTGCCGATCTCCAATCCTTTCTCGTCGTGTTCCTTCCCGCGCTTCGTGATGTCGAGAGCGATCTACGCCAGTTCCGAGGCTCTCCTCTAGCACGGCTGATCGATGCCATGGAAGTCGATCCCACCGAGCAGGAAAAGCTGGTCGATGCGCTCCGCCAGGCCAATGAAGAAATCGCAGCCGCACCAACGATAGACGTGATCGCAAAGGCGATTGAGGCCTCATTCAAGAAGGTGACCGGGCCAGCCTTCAGCATGGACATTGGCCTCGGCGTTGCTGAACCGTCATTCCAGGCGATTGTCCGCGCCTTACGCATTCTGCTCACAAATGCAGCGATGCAAAACTTCGATCCATCGTCAAACGGACTCGGTCTCAATAACATACTCTACGTGTCGATCCTCATCGAATATTTCCATAAGCGCATCGCCCAGCAAAAATCAGCCGGTCAGATCATACTGTTCGAAGAGCCAGAAGCGCACTTACATCCTCAGCTGCAATTGACGCTATTCAAAGCGCTGAATTCCCTTCCGTTCCAGACCATCCTCACCACACATAGCACCCACATCACTGCGAATGCAGACCTTCGCTCTTACATTGTCCTCACGCAGACCGGCGGGCCAGCGATCGCGTCGGCTGTGCCAGCCAAGGGTGCTGTACTGGACGTATCCGAGATTCTCGATCTGAGGCGCTATCTGGATGCGACTAGGTCAAACCTGCTTTTTGCCCGCAAAGTGATGCTGGTTGAGGGACCGGCAGAGCTGTTCCTTATCCCTGCCCTGCTCAAGCAGGTAATGGGAATTGACCTCGAACGGGAAGGCATTTCCGTTATCCCCATTTATGGAGTGCATTTCGATGTCTATGCAAAGCTCTTTTCGACGACTTCATTAACGAAAAAATGCGCCATTATCACAGATGGCGACCTGAAGCCGAGCGACGCTCACCCTGATCTCGGGGGAGAGGACGATCTGCTCCCGCCACCCGATCTGGCAGCGCTTGAGAACGACTATGTGCGGGTCTTTGCATGCAGGACCACCCTCGAACGTGCCCTGACATTCGAAGGAACGCTGGAGATGTTTGCGAGGGCGGCTGATGATGTCGGCGCACCCAGAATCGCATCGCACCTCCGGAGAGGGGCGAGCGACCTTGCCGATTCCACGCTTGACGAGGGCAAGCGTGAAACGATTCTGGCGCCGTTGCGGACGATGGTGCTGAACACAGCGAAGCGGTTCGGTAAGGCCCGTTTTGCACAGATCGCTACGCGCCATGTCGATCAGGCCAAGGCCGTGCCCAAATACCTCGTCGACGCAGCAAAATGGCTTGCCGGGCCGTGACACTGACAGGCGAGCAAAAAGATGCAGTATGTTGCAATGATAACCTGATGCTGAAAGCATGCCCTGGTAGCGGCAAGACGCGGGTCATCATTTCCAAGCTCTCCCGGGCCATAGACGATGTTCGGGACACGCCACGCGCTGTGGCATGCATCACTTACACAAATGCGGCGGTTCAGGAAATTGAGGCCCGGCTCCGCCATCACATTCAACCTGGGGATGATAGATACTACGACATCTGTACGATTCATTCATTTTGCCTCAATCACATCTTTCGACCGTTCTCTTATCTTATCAATGGCTATAAGAGCGGCTTCAAGGTACTGACGCCTGAGAGCGCCGAGTTTGAGCGGCATGTCACGGCCATCTGCGCACAACACGGCAGATACAATCTTACTTTCAAAGATTTCGATGATTTCACGCAGCTGCGCGTGAGCCTGGACGGCAAACCCGTCGGCGGCGGCATTGAGCGAGGTGCCCTTTCGCCTGCTGTCGCAAGCGCATACTGGAAACGAATCCGCGAAGCAGGCTTTATTGACTTCGCCAATATCATCTATTACTCGCTGCTCTTCCTCCAAAGACGCCCGGAAATCCTGAGCTATATTTCGGCGAAATTTGCGTGGATTCTCGTGGACGAGTTTCAAGATACGACGGACTTGCAGGTTGAAATCCTTTCACTGATCGCGGGGGCGGGACGCACACGGTTTCTGCTGGTCGGCGATCCGTATCAGTCCATCTTCCGTTTCGCAGGTGCGCGGCCCGATCTTGCCGATAAATTTGCAGAGCGTATCGGTGCCCGCACGGATATGCAGCTCTCGGGCAATTTCCGCTCCAGCCCGCGGATTCTCGCTCATGCCAATTTGCTATATCCGCGCACACCTCCGATGACAGCACTCGGTCCGGCGCAGGTGTTTACTGAAGTGCCCGGCTGGCGACACGGTAGATCCCCATTCGAGGTTGTTACGGACTACTTTCTGCCCGCGCTTGAGGGGCTCGGAATACCCGTTGGGGACGCGGCCATTCTCGCGCCGACCTGGTATTCGCTTTTCCCACTCGGAAGGCGACTACGTGATTACGGAGTCAGCATCGTTGGTCCGGGCGCCCGGCCCTATCGCCGCAACAGACAGTTCGCGCCACTCGCCGAACAGGTCTGCGGTTATCTGATGGAACCCCGCCCGGATGCCATTGCGGGAATCGAGCGCACGCTCTTTAACACGCTGCTGGACATAACCGGTCGCGCATATTTCGACATTTTTTCCTACCACGGCCGTGTCATTGTGTTTCGGCTTCTCGATCATGCCCGGCAATTGCACGACGTTCACATAGGTGCCGTTGCCTGGCTGGAAGCGGCGGCAGGTGCCTTCTCCCGGGTTCTAATCGATGAGGAATATCTGACTCGAGACGAACAGGATCTGTTCTCCATGTCAGTCGAAGAAATGAAGACCGATATGCGCAATAACAAAGTCGACCTGGCCAATCTGGCAATCGTTGATTTGGGCATCTACGCGAGCCCGGATGCGGCGCTGAAACTTGCAACCCTGCACAATGCCAAGGGCCGAGAGTATAAGGCAGTGGCGATAATCGACCTTCACGAAGGCCGAATCCCCTTTTATCAGGCGCAAACCGCAGCGGACATCGAGGAGGCGAAGCGCCTATTCTATGTCGGCGTTACGCGGGCCAAGCGGTTCTTGCTTTACGTCACTGACGATTCCGGCCTTCGCAGCGGACCGTCGCGATTTCTGCGTGCTGGGACAGGCGTAGGCGTGTGTTAGGGAAGGTCTGAATAAGGCAGCCGGGGTAGATATCCGCCATTGGTGTGATGTGTTCGGGGTCCGCAACCGTCGGTAGATAGGCCAGACAGGTTACGCCACCTCGCAGCGCAACAGATGCCGACGCGCGATAAACAGATTGGCGAGCGCGCAGGTGACGAGCAGTCGATGAGCGTTCTTTTTGAGCCCGCGATAGCGCACCTTGGCGAAGCCAAACACCCGCTTGATGACCCCGATCGGATGCTCGACTTTCGCGCGCACCTTCGATTTGATGCGGTTTTTCGCCCGCTCGACCTCGTCCACAACACCGCGATGATGATAGCGGCGGTTGACGAAGTCCTGCGCTCGCGGTGCCTGCTGGCGGATCACCGCCCGCTGGCCGCGATAGGCTTGGTCGCCCCACACGCGGGTCTCGTTGCCGTGCAACAGATCGGGCAACACCTTGCTGTCGGCGACGTTGGCCGGCGTCGCCACCACCGCGTGGATCAGCTTGCTGCGGCTGTCGACCCCGAAATGCGCCTTCATCCCGAAGTACCACTGATTTCCTTTCTTTGTCTGATGCATTTCGGGGTCGCGCGCCTTGTCGGCATTCTTAGTCGAGGACGGCGCATTGATGATCGTCGCGTCGACAATCGTGCCGGTGGCCACCTTCAGTCCCTTGGCGGCCAAGTGCCGCTGCACCTCGTCGAACAACCGCCGGCCCAGATCATGGGTCTCGAGCAGGTGGCCGAAGCGGCACACCGTGGTCTCGTCCGGCACCGGCTCGCGGCCGAGGTCGATGCCGACAAAACGCCGCATCGCCAGCGAGTCATACAGCGCCTCTTCCACCGCCGGGTCCGACAGATTGAACCAGTGCTGCAACAAATAGATGCGCAGCATCCGCTCGATGCCGATCGGCGGGCGGCCGTTGCCGGGCTTCGGATAGAACGGCTCGATCAGCGCGCACAGCGCCGACCACGGAACAACCCGTTCCATCTCGGCCAGAAACGCTGCCCGCCGCGTCGTCTTGGCGTCCCGCTCAAATCCCACTGTCGCCAGCGTCAGCTGCTTCATCCCCCCAACCCGCGCGCACCAATCCACCCCGCCAAACATTATACCACGATCATTGCAGCTGGCTTTTGCAGAGGTTCCTTAGGCCGTTTCCATTGCCCGTCGCGCCTCGAAAAATCTTTTTGCAGACAGTCTGTCGGTCATCGGTCAAATTTCACCTACTCGCGGCGGCATGTGCGCGGCATCCAGACGCCGGTGAACGAGCGAAGCCAACGAAAGCAGATCTTCTGCGTCTCCTTTGCCCATTGCCCAATGGATACGGGGCGCATGGGCGGTTGGGTTCCTGAACATTCCAAAACAGCCACGGACCAAGTTAGCAAATCCTTTTTGTTCGCTCTTCTCGCTGTCAGTATTCAAAGGATTGATCGCTAGCATCGGTGGCGCGCCGCATAGGGCGCGATCCACCAGCGCGGCCCCGTCATCGGTTAACCCGGTCCGCGTGCGGATCTTATCGGCGATGCTCTTGACGGTCTCGAGGACAGCGTGAAAGTAGTCGTCGGCCAGAAATTCGCTCCTGCAAAACCGCAGCACGTCATCATGGACTCCGCGGCGAACCAGGTCTTGACGAAGATCCTGCGCACGGCGCTCCGCCTCGGCAATTGTGGACACTGCATCGGCGCTGCTGAGTTTCCCGCTTGCATCCACAGCCATGCCGCAGAATGCAAGAGCCCGATTAAGGTTTGCCCGCAGAGGCTCGAAACGTTCAGGGTTTCGGAGATGTCGTTCCGGCTTCGTCGAATGCCGGATGAAGGCAAGGATCGCGCCGCGATTTCCCCGAGCGTTTTGACTGGCGGCGAATGCGTTATGCAGCCGGTGCCGCTTAGTCGCCTGCGGCGTGGGATCGGATATCCCGCACACATTCAGAAGATGGCCGATCTCGCTGCCCGTCAATCCGTCTCCGGTGTCGCCGAGGGCTCCGGCAACGGCTTCGATCTGGCTTTGCGTGAACAGAGGGGCCATGCGTGCTCTCAGATTTCACCAGTAGAAACGGGCGCACTATTTCTGTGCCTCTCGTAGAGAAAGATTCCCAAGGCCGTCGCCATTCGCACCGCGAGCCCGGCTACTTCAGAAGGAGGCCGCGGCACAGCGGGATCTGCGCCGTGACCCGTCCCGAGCTGCCCCCGAAGTTCCGCGAGGCCTTGTGTGATGGTCGCCAGCGCGCTCAGCGTTCGCTTCAGCGTTTCGTCCGTGCTACGGTCTATTGAGAGACCCACCGCTTCTCTGGTCATGCGGACCAGCTTCGGGAGATCCTCGCCTCCTGTGAGCGCCACATCACGCTCACGCAAGGTCCCCTTGCAAATGGATTCCACGAACTCCTTGGCCGACCCGATGGCAAGACTTGGATCGGAATCTATAGAGGATTCCATTCGCGTTATCTGTGCTGCGACGTGATCTGACGCGAGGCTGTCGGCGACCCTCCTTGCATTTACGGTTATCGCGCCCGCAGGATGAATAGCTTTGATCCCGGCAAAGATCCGCTTGCCGGAGATCGTAGCCTTTACAGCAAGTTGATACCCGTCGGCCCTGAGGTTCAGGTTGAACAGCTCCAGCAGCTTGTCCACCTCAGCTTCGTCGGGCCGAACGACCGGATGGATCATTTCGCAAAGAAACCTCAGCAAGACTTCGTCGTTACACCGCAACAGATCGAGCCGGCTGTCATCGTAGACCCAGTCCTCGCCACCCCAGTCCGAAAAATGCTCGCGGTGCAGCGTGACGTCGGCCAACATCGTCGAGCAGCGATGATCGTGAGATGGCAACGCCTCTAGATCGAAGATTCGCGTGAGGAAGGCCGACTCGGAGAGTCGGCCGCTCCATGAGAATTGACCAAGTCTCAGACCGTCGAAGATGTCCCGGCGCGTGACTTCCGAAATCGCCCTGGCCGGCTGCGCTTCTAATTCGTCCTGGCGGCAAATACTTTGCTGACGCATGTCGTTTTCCAACAGCAAACGGTAACCCTAAATTTCGGGAACAGATAGCGTACATCAATTGATCGACCGCCGCCAGCCCGGGATAGCAAAAATCACAAGATGCTGTATGTGAGCGCGCCAAATCAGCAAAATAAGTCGCTGGCGAGCGCCGCTCACGGACAATCGCAAAAAGGGCTTAGGGAGGGCGCCGCCCTCCCTCCCTTGGCGCGTGTTCTACCGGACCGGCAGGGCCGCGTCGCGGCGCAGGCCAGGTATGGCCCGCCCCGTCCGCAACCCGGTCGGCCTCGAACCCGCACCGACCCACACCCACCCGCTCTCGGCGAGGGCCAACGGGTGCATGCGCACCCGGATTCCCATTGAAGAAGGGCAGAAGAGCCGCGACGGGCGCGGCTTGCGCACTTCATATCCAACCGAAGGAGAAGAACCATGACTGTGCAAACCGTAGCTTTATCGTCACTGGAACCGGGCCGGAGCAACCCGCGCAAGGCAATGGACCGCAACGGCCTTGAAGGGCTGGCGGCCAGCATCCGCAATGACGGCCTTTTGCAAAATCTTGTCGTGAGACCCGTGAAGGGCAAAGGCGAGCATTACCGCATTATCGCTGGCGGACGCCGCTACCGCGCCCTGAAACTCTTGCAGGAGCGCGGCGAAGTGGACGGGGATTTCGCCGTCCCGGTCGAAATCCGCGACAGCCTCTCCAAGGACGATACCTTGCGCATCGCCACCGTCGAAAACCTGCAACGGCAGAATTTGACGCCGCTGGAGGAAGCGGCGGCGCTGACCAAGCTAATCCACAAGGGCGCGACGCTCGACGATGTGGCGGCGCAGACCGGATTGAGCCAGACCACGATCAAGCGGCGTCTCGCGCTCAATGGACTGTGCGAGGAAACAAGAGCGGCGCTGGCCCTCGGCATCATCGGCCTGTCGCAGGCCGAGGCGCTGACCTTGGGCACCGATGAAATGCAGCGGACCATCCTTGAGGAGATCGAACGGGGGATCGCGTTCAGCGCCGACGACATCAAGGCGACAGCGCTGGACGACCGTCCGACCGTGGCTTCGGCGATTTTTCCGCTGGAGCAGTACACCGGCACCATCACGACCGACCTCTTTGCCGATGACGAAACCTCGTATTTCGATGACTGGGCGGAGTTTTCCCGGTTGCAGAAAGAAGCCGTGGCGCAGTTGGTCAAGCATCACGAAATCAGCTCGGCATGGGTCGAGGTGACGGAAGAGTATCGCATTCCTCACTGGCAATACGATGAGGCGGACGAAGGAGAGCAGGGCGGCGTCCTGATTAATCTGTCGCCGACTGGCCGGGTCGATGTCCGCGAAGGCCTCGTCAAGCGCGAGGTCGTGTGGTCCGCAGCGGCGAAAACCGCCGATAATCCCATTGCCCCGCGCAAGCCCAAGGCGGCGTATTCATCCGTGCTGTGCGCCTATATCGCCCACCACAAGACCGCCGCCGTGCAGGAATTGCTGCTCGCTTGGCCGCGCAAGGCCAAGGAAGTGGCGGTCGTGGAACGGCTGATGCAGTACCAGCCGCATGAGGCCTTGACGGCGCTGGAGAAGGAGGCGCAGCCGCAGAGCGCCTATACCGTGATTGACGGACAGGTCCGGCAGTTTGCCACGAAGCTAGGCTTTGTCATGGACGCGGAGGAGTCACTCTGGGCGCAGTTTCCGCCCTTGGATGCCGACGAACTCTCGCTCTATGAGGCGGTGCGGGGTTTAAGCGATCACGACCTTGACCAGTTGGAGACTCTGCTCACTGCCCTTGTGTTCGGGCAGGAGTTCTGCCAGCGGCTCGATACCGGGGATAGCCTGTTCAATCGCGTGGCGCGGGACCTCTGCGTTGACATGCGCTACCACTGGCACCCCGACCGCAGCTTTCTGGAGCGGCGCACCCGCGACCAACTGGTAGCGATTGCGGTCGATTGCGGTTATGCCGAAAACACGGGCCGCGTGGCTTCATACAAGAAGGCCGAACTGGTTAATTCGCTGCTGTGGTATTTCGATACCGCCCGCAGTGCCGCAACGCCTACAGCAGCGCAGCAGAAGGCCCGCGAGTGGCTGCCGGACGCGATGCGGTTCCCCGCTGTCAATCCCGACGCCGTTGCCGAGGCGGAGCAGAAGCCCGATGAGGTTCCGTGGGAGGATGCGGCCTGATCCAATGCGGCGCGGCTGCTGGGAGCAGCCGCGCCTTTTGTTTTTCCAATCAGAACATTTTTTACGGAAGGAGACGCGACATGATGACGGCCAGAACCTTTACGACCGCAGAGGCGGATCGGCTATTGGGGCTTGCCGACCAGTTCCTGCAAGACTGGGCCGAGACCGCCCATCGCCATGGAGAAGCCGCGAAAGAATGCGAGGAACGCGCCGCTGAATGGGACGCGATCCGCCCGCTGCTGGCGCTGGCCCCTCGATTTCTCGCCTTGCTGGAAGAAGCGGACATCGCCTGGGGCGGCGACTTCGCCAACGACAACCCCGTGGATGGCGGCGACCTCGTCGAATGGTTTGCTCAATGGCTTCCCGAAGTCCATACGGCCATTGCCGCTCCGCTGCGTCTCCTTTCGCTTCGGTTTTCTCAAAGGTTTGACGCTTCCTTATGGACGGGCGCGCCCCGGCATCAATCCAGAGATTCTTTCGTTTCGGGTTTCCTCGTCGAGGACCCTCCCGAAACGAAGAGAATCTTGGCTGACCCCGAGGGCTTGTCCGCCCGTCCGGGTTTCTCCGCGTCTTGAGAAAACCTCTTACGAAAGGAGAGACTAGATGAAACTCTTGACCGCAGACATCCGTAAACAACTGCTCCGCAATGGCCGCATGCGCCAGCAGTGCGACGAGGCCGGCAAGGAGGAGCCCGACTTCATGCCGGTGGTGAAGCTGTTCACGCCCGACGCCGCCTGCACCTGGCTCCTGACCGAGATCGACCCGGAAGACCCGGATATCGCCTTCGGCCTGTGCGACCTCGGCATGGGCTATCCGGAACTCGGTTCCGTCAGCCTGCCCGAACTGGAGTCCGTGCGCGGCAGGCTGAATTTGCCGGTCGAGCGCGATCTGTATTTCACCGCGACGAAGACGCTGTCTGCCTACGCCGACGAGGCGCGGGCGCATGGCGCGATCAAAGCGTGAGAGGAGGCGGGCCATGACCACGAATATCACCGCCGATCATTGCGCCGCGTTCGAGGCGCTGACTTCAGGCGACTATGCCACCTTCGCGCTGTTCTCGTGCTTCGTGAATGGCGAACCGGCAGCGGCGATTGTCGCCGTCAATCAAGACGGCGACAACTATGCGATCACGCCGCTATTCGTCAGCATCACGCCGTCGCTGATACTGACCGATCATGACGGGCAGCCTGCCAGCGAACCGCCGCCGTAAGCGGAGCTTCGCTGGCGTTTATTGCCGTCGCATTGGCCGCTTCGCTTCGGCGCGCCCGCCCTCGAACCCGAGGGCGGGCGCGCCGTATTTGATGGCTTCGTTAGCTTACGCCCTCAACGGTTCTACTCGCCCGTCTTTCTTACCTGCGCCATAAGCCGCTGATTGCAAGGGCATTTTGTATAGATTTAGCAGAATACACGCGCACACACGCGGCATGATAAACTTGCGAACATGCAACATCATTGACTTGCAGTGAACATGCATTATATACTTGTAAACGTAATGCACTAAACACTTGCAACGCCGCAAACGCTCCAGGACTCCGATGCCGACACCCAATGAGAAATTAGCCGACTCGCTGAGCGCGCTCCAGGCGCTCCAAAAGGGCGGCCGCCGTGTCTTCAAGTCGAAGGAGCTCAGTCGCGTTCATCGCGAGCGCCTGCTTCGAAATGGCTTCGTTCGCGAGGTCATGAAAGGCTGGTTGATCTCGTCGAGTCCCGGCGCCCGCGAAGGCGACAGTACGCCCTGGTATGCGTCGTTCTGGGAGTTTTGCGCGCGCTATGCCGAGGACCGCTTCGGCGATGCGTGGCATCTGTCGCCGGAGCAGTCGCTGCTGCTCCACGCCGAAAATACCGTCATCCCGACGCAGGTTGTCATCTACACCCCAAAGGGGACGAACAACGTCGTCAAGCTGCTCTTCGGTACGTCCGTCTATGACCTGAAGCAGCCGGAAATGCCGCCTGCTTCGGACCTGACGGTGCGGGGTGGCCTGCGGCTGTATGCTCCGGCAGCCGCCCTGGTCAAAGTCCCGGAAGCGTTCTTCGCCCGGCATCCAATTGAGTCGCAAGTCGCGCTTGCCGGCATCAGGGATGCCTCCGAGGTGCTGCGGCGCTTGCTTGATGGAGGCCATTCCATCGTTGCCGGAAGATTGGCCGGCGCTTTTCGCCGCCTCGGTCGGGGGGATATCGCCGACGAGATTACCGCGGCGCTGAAGGCGGCGGAGCACAGCGTCCGCGAAACCGATCCGTTCACTGAGCGGCAGAGCTTCGGGACGCTGCGAGCCGTAACAGCCCCGATCGTCGGTCGCATGCAGGCGATGTGGCAGGCGATGCGGGAGCCTGTCATCGCCACCTTTCCGAAGGCCCCCGGCCTGCCGGAGAACCGGGGCGACTATCTCCGGTTCGTCGATGAAATCTACAAGAGCGACGCCTACCATTCGCTATCCATCGAGGGCTACAGCGTCACGCCCGAACTCATCGACCGGGTGCGGTCGGGCGGCTGGAACCCGGACCGTCATGATCCAGACCGCCAGAGCCGCGATGCCCTGGCGGCCCGCGGTTACTGGCTGGCTTTTCAGGCCGTGAAAGCGACGGTCGGCGACATCATCGCCGGCGCCAATCCCGGCGCGCTTGTCCGCACGGCCCATCGCGACTGGTATCGCGAGCTCTTCCAGCCCTGCGTTGCGGTCGGGCTGCTGCGGCCCGGCGCGCTCGCCGGCTACCGCAACGACGCCGTCTATCTGCGCACCTCCCGCTACGTGCCGCCGCGCTGGGAAGCGGTGCGGGACGCCATGCCGGCGCTGTTCGATTTGATCGAGCAGGAGTCGGAGCCGGGCGTCCGCGCTGTGCTGGGGCACTGGCTGTTCGGCTATATTCACCCGTATCCGGACGGCAATGGGCGCATGGCCCGCTTTTTGATGAACGCGATGCTCGCCTCCGGCGGCTATCCCTGGACCGTCGTCCGCGTCGAGGATCGCGATGCCTATCTCGCGGCTCTCGACCGCGCCAGCATCGACATGGATATAGGCCCTTTCGCCGGTCTCATCGCGGAACGGGTGGGATGGTCGATGCAGCAGGCCGCTCACGCTTCAGAATCCGCAGGAATTTGATGCCCGGTCAGGAATGCAGCACGCCATGAACATCCAGACAGCGGCCTCGATGAAAGTGAAACGGTTGTACCGTTACCAACGGTTTGCTCCTGATCGTCTTGGACTCCTGCTTCAAACCAATAAGGTCTATTGCACTTCGCCAAATAATTTCAATGACCCCTGGGACTGCCGACCGTGCTTTAACGACGAGCTGCTGGAAGACCCGAAAGTTCTCGAAAAGCATATCAGGTGGTTCGAACAAGCGGACCAGAAACACTTTCCTAAAACGGAAACTCAACATCGCCAAATGGCTGAAGCACTGCGACGGAATTCGCATCGGGTCAGGGAGATGGTCAATGAGGTTTCCGCGGGCATCGGTTCGGTAATCGATCAGCGCTACGGCGTTTGTTGTTTCACAACAAAAGCCGATTCCACGCTCATGTGGTCGCATTATGCTGACCATCACCAAGGTATTTGTCTGGAATTTACCACGGACAACGATGTGCTAAGCGCCGCGTTAAAAGTTGCGTATTGCGATGAATATCCGTTCCTCGACCTTGCCGATGATGGCGCGGACCACAATTTGCTCCCCCTCATCAGTAAGTCCTCGGACTGGGGTTATGAAGACGAATATCGCCTCGTCGCTCAGGAGCGAAAGGTCGCATTGGGAAGCGGGTCTTTGCTGATGGACGATCACCTGCTTGAACTTCCTCGGCGCGCCATCAAGTCCGTCATTGTCGGATGCTCGATGCCCGATCATACACGCATGGAACTCCGCGAGATCGTTGCCCAGACAGGTAACACCGTGAGTATCAAAAAGGCTGTCCGCATTCGTGACCATTACCAATTGAAGATCGAACCAGGCATCTGACGATGAAGATAACGACTATGAAAGATCTTCTATAATGATCACCGATTCCGCAGCGTGGATTGAGGACGGGGAGAAGTACGCGCTCGTCGGCCTGAGCCTCAAATTTGAAGGGCAGCTTCCGTCGGGAAAGATCGCGGCCAATCTGTCGGTATTGGCCGACACGAAATTCACCGTGCCCGCCAATTGGCGCGAGTGGCTGGGGAGCGTCCGCGCCAGGGAAGTCGAGGACTGCAATCTGTTCCTGCTCAGCAAGCTGGCGTCCTCGACGCCTGGCGTTCTCGACGCTGAAAACCAGACGTTGCAACAACGCGTCTGGAATTTCTACGTCGGCCTGTTGTTGGCAAGCACCTTTGCCCCGGCGCACAGACCGGTCTTGCTCTCGGGCTCACGCCGGGGCGAGGAAATCGACCTACGCCAGCAGCAGGATTTCGACCAGCCGATACCCTGCCTGTTCCGGCCGTATCCTCCCGTCGTTCTGGACCATATCCGGCTTGCTGCTCGTCTCGGGGAGAACCTTGAGGCTTTGGCCACAGCGCCCATTGCAGGAGGTCATTGGCGGCTGTTCCGGACCCTGCATATTTACACAGAAGCCCGCTGCACCTCGGAGATTGTCGACCGCATTCACCAGTATTGCCGATGCATCGATGGCCTGATTTTACCCGACGCCGGCAAGACCAGGCAGCAGTTCAAGAGCAGGACCGAGCTGTTCATTGGTCCGGGTCACCACGACCTGATGGGCGAGCTATACGATGTCCGCAGCGCTGTTGAGCATCTTCACGAGAACCGATATCTGGAATCCTTCGACCGCGCGGTACGGCTTGATCTCGCGAAGAAGGAGGCGATTGCCGAGCATATCGCGCGGACGGCGCTGGCGCGGATACTCGCGGAGCGGAGTTTGTGGCCTCATTTTGCGAATACGTCGGCGCTCCGCAATTTCTGGCCGTTGCCGCCGGATCGGCGGCAACGGATCTGGGGTGGCTCGATCGACCCGATGGTCGCAATTTCAGAATTTGATCCGACTTATATTCATAATGGCCTTCTGGGGGCGTGATAGTCCCAATGACTTTCGAAGAATCTACTCTTCCAGCTCCCCATTTCCTGGGCGCTGTCTTGAGCGGCGGCAGATTGCGCCTGTTTAGCTCACGCCCTCGACGATGAAGGCCCGGCCCGTCGAGTTGTCGAGCCGCATGGGCAGGATTTTCTGGTATTCCGGCGAATTGTACCAGCGCTTGACCGCCGCAATGTCGGCGAATTCGAGGATGACGATGCGTTTGGGCTCCGGTCCGCCTTCGATCAGTTCGGTCGCGCCGCCCCTTGTCAGGTAGCGGCCGCCATATTGCGCAATCGTGGCGGGGACCGCCGTCCGGTAGGGATCCATCCCGGCCTGGTTGGTGGTGTCGAGTTCGGCGATGAAATAGGCCGGCATATTTGCCTCCCTTTGCTGATGTTTTGGGGTTGGCAGCTTAAAGGCCCGGCGTTTCAAAGCAATGCCATGTTCGGGGGCTGTTACAAGAACCAGGTAGCGAAAATCATCAGAAGTGTGGGCGCGTCCGGCTGAGGCCGGACCGGGTTCTACTCGCCGGCCTCCGGCGCGGCTCCCCGAGCCGCCCCAAGGATGCGTCTCGGCCATCCGGTGACGCCCCCTCGCGCGGCTCTTCGGTCAGCCTGCGGCTGAATGCATCTCTCTGCGGCCAGTCCGGCTTTTTAAGGAAAGCAGGGCCTGCGGCCTGCGGGCATCCCCGCGTTTTTTTGAAGTAGGGGCCTGCGGCCCCGGGGCTGTCAAGGCCAAGCCCTTTTAAGGGCGGCGCGGGGCGTATCCCCGGTCTTCCTCCTGTTTTTTTGTTCATGATCGCCTTCGCCGTTGGCTTCGGCGGAGCAGCGGTCGTGCAGACCGGGCGATCCCCCTCGACCCCGCCGCCGGCCTTGACAGCCGCACCCCCGCTCATTGGCGCGGGCCTAGACGGGTTGCAAGCGCAACCCGTTTTGAAAGGAGAAGGCCAATGAAAACCGATCTTTACAAACACGTCACCGATCAGATTGTGGCGAGTCTGGAGCAGGGGGTCCGGCCATGGATGAAGCCATGGAACGCCGAGCACGCGGCGGGGCGCATCACAAGGCCCTTGCGGGCGAACGGTCTGGCCTATCAGGGGATCAATGTGCTGGTGCTGTGGAGCGAGGCGGTCGCCAAAGGCTACAGCGCTCCGATCTGGATGACCTTCCGGCAGGCGCTGGAATTGAACGCCCATGTCCGCAAGGGCGAGCGCGGCAGCACGATTGTGTATGCCAGCACCGTGACCCGCAGCGGCACGGATAAGGAGACGGGAGAGGATACACAAGAAACCATCCCGTTCCTCAAATCCTATACCGTGTTCAATGTCGCGAGTTTGAAGGACAACGGCTCCTGTCACCGGGCTTGATACAAGAGCTTCAAAAACCGCGTGTGCATGTCGGGGCCGAGTATGGCGATGTCCATTATGGCTTCGGCTTCCGCACGCACAGGTATCGCGGAGAGCGCGTGGTGTGGCACGGAGGCGGCTTTACCGGCACGAACGCGCTGATGATGCTGCTGCCCCACCGTCGCGTCGGGGTTGGGGTGCTCAACAATAATGGTATGACTCCGGTATCTAGCCCGCACATCCTCGCGAATTATGTCTTCGACCGCGTGTGTGGCAAGGAGCCGGCCCCCTGGCTTGATCGTTTTCGCGAGGCGCGCCGCAAATTCGTAGCGCAGCAAGAACTTGACCAACAGGCCGGGAAAGCTTCACCCAGGCCAGCCACCCAGCCGGGCCGTGACCTCGCGGACTATGCCGGCGACTTCGAGCATCCCGGCTACGGTCGGATCACGATCACCCATGCCGAAGGCAAATTGCACTGGGCCTTTCGCGGCATGTTCGAGCCGCTCACGCATCGGCACTACGATACGTTCGAGTTGCCCGAGACACCCAAGTCGCCCGGCGGTCTACTACCCGGTCAGCTTACCCTCTCATTTTCCATCGACCGCGAAAGCAATATTGCGAGTGTGGCAGTTCCGTTCGAGCCGCTCGTGAAAGACATCGTCTTCGCCCGCATTCCGGTCGGCGATTCCTGAATCCGGCTCAGAAAATCCACGTCACTCGCTACTAGCGATATCGCGGCGCACCGGCGCGGCTTGGCGATGTTATGCGGTTCACGCCAGTTCGGGAACGCCTTCGGTGACGACCTCAAGCTGGCCGACGGTCTCGCGGCCGAGGACAACCGGAATGAAGGCGCCAATGGCGGCGACGGCGAGGAGCGTGCCAAAGAAAATCGTCGGCGAGCCGTAAACGGCGTCATCAGGAATGGCGCCAGCACGCCGGAGAACATGCGGCCGAAGGATTCGCCAAACATGTGGCCGCGCCCGCGCAGCGCCGTCGGAAACTGCTCCGACAGGTAGATCCGCGCGGCGGTGCCGGCCGACAGCGCGGTGAACCCGGTGAGCAGCGAGCCGGCGATCATCACCGGACCGGCAAAGCCGCCCGCTCGATGGGCGAGCAGCATCAGGCACAGACCCGGCAGCGAGCCTAGGAGCGCATAACAGATCGTTCAGCGCCGTCCGATGATTTCCATCAGATACCCGGTGAAGGCCTTGCCGGGAATGCTGGCGCCAAAGACCAGCGATGCCACGCCAAAGCTCATCGCGACCGCCGCGCCCTGATCGACAAGGGCCTTTGGCAGCAATGTTGAGGTTAGGAAAAATGCAATGCTCTGGAACACGTAGCTGGAGATACCGATCGCCGTCCAGAGCAATTGGCCGCGCCGGAACAAGGCCCAGTACGGCGGTAACGGCTCGCGGGCAGCCGCCGGCGCCAGTTCGCCGAGGTCGCTAACGCTGAGCGGCGGAACGCGGTTGCCGGCGCGGCGAATGATATGGTTGACGAGATCGACCGCCGCCTCGGCCCGGCCCCGACGGAGGTGCCAACGTGGGCTTTCCGGCAATACGAAATAGAGCAGCGGCGGGACGACAAAGATCGCCAACCCACCCGGCAATGCCATCAGCCGAAACGAATTCGGGTTGTCGGCAACCAATGCGCCGATTATCGGCAACACCGTGAAGGCCGCGGCGAGCGACATTTCCAGCACCGCGCTGAAGGTGCGCCGGTGCTGCGCCGGCATCAGCTCGGCGGCAATCGGGAACGGCGAGGAGACCGCAAAGCCGCCGCCAAATCCAGTCAACAGACGCACGATGATCAGCTGATCACCACTCTGCACGAGCGGGATCAGCAGCGTGCAGAACATGACCGAGACGACGCCGATCAGCATGATCGTCTTGCGGGAGAAATGATCGGATACGGCCGAAGCAACAAAGCCGCCGACGCAGACCATCAGCGTCGATGCGATGGCGAGAAAGCGGACCTGTCCCGGCACCATATGCAACGGCGCCTTCGCCAACACCAGCAGCGAGCCGGTCATGACCAGATCGTAGCCGTCGACAAAGCCGACCAATCCCAACACCGCGATGATTATGACGTGGTAGGGGCTGAACGGAATGCTGTCGAGCTTTTGCCCGAGCAGGCGGCTGGCCGGCTGCATCATTCGGCCGGAGGGTATGGTTTCCTCCGCCATAGCGGCCCCCCGAGTTTGAGTTGATCCCTTTGGTTTATTGAGACGTTTCGCCGGATTCCCGGCGGCATCGGGGCCAGGATCGCCCCTTTTTACCGGCTCGGGCAACGGCAAAATCCCGCCCGCAGCGAGCACGAGGCGAACAGGTAAGCGGCCGACTGCGCCGAACTGTTGAGATTGGCCGATAGGGAACAAATTGTCCGGGCGATGAAGTCGCATCATGGCGACTAGCTCGGGTTACCCTGCAGGATGGGTCGAAGCTCCGCGCACGCCGCGCGAGGCTTCGGCGATGAACGCTCGTGGCCGAGATGCACTCCGGACGCGGAAGCCGGAGATTTTGAGGATCCGGTGTAAAACTCCGGTGCGAAGGTCGGCAGGCCCGGGTCGAACTCCCCGGTCCGGGTCGGTGGCCGGAGTGACCGGAATCGGCGCGATGCTGCCCGTAGTTGTGGAGCTACGAGGAGGGTGTTTCTCCCGCTCGTGTCAGGAGAGCGGGCGGTGTCAGAACGTCAAAGCCAATCGTATTTCGATGCGCCAGGAGATGGTGGTCATTGGTAACGAGTGGAACTTTGGCTGCTGCGCCGAGCGCCGCGAATTTTCGATCGTCCGGATCTTCGATGAAGGCAAAGTCGTGGGGATCGACACGGCGGCTAAACTCTCCCTCTGGACGAAAGAGATCAGCGAACTTATCCCAACGGAGGGTTGGAATTCGGCGCAAAACAAACTCGGTCTCGCGCCGGGTCGGTTCGTTCCAAATCAATTGAAAACGCCCTTCCCGGATAGCCGCGAGGATGCGCGCCGATGCGCTTTTCGCGTTGAAGCCCGCGGCTACGAAGACATTCGTGTCGATGACAACCCCTTCCATTCAGACTTCATCCATCACAAGCTGGCGAAAATCTCGCCTAAGATCCTCATGCCTAGCGCCGAGTTCGCGGGCGAGCACTAGCTGACTGGGGAGCGGATCGAAAGCGATGATCGGATCGCAGCCCGCAATCCGCGCCGCCATTAACCCTGCGAGGTCGAGCCGCCGAACCCATAAACCGCGATTGACTGTCCCGCGGCGGACTGTATCACATTCAGCACGCAGCGGCGGGGGGCAGCAAGAAGAAGACGGAGAGCTGCCCGGAGTTCTTCGAGCGACATGCGCCGGCGTGAAGCTGCCGAACCGCTGCTGGTGGTGTGTGACGGGGCGCCGGGTATGATCCGCGCGATTGACGGAATGCCCGCCGCGCACCGCGCGTCAGCGCTGCCTTTCTCATCGAACCGGACATGCGGATTTCCCTGCATCCGGCTCTCGGACAAGATTCACGCCTTCACCCACGACGGGCCGCGACCCAGCTGTGGATACCTGCGGCATAGGCGGAGCCGTGGGCAGCACTAAGCCCGCTGCAGCAATGCGCGCACGTACGGGACCGGGTCGCGATCGCCTTCCAAGCTGTCCACATCCTGTTTGGTCTTCAATTCAATTTGCAATCGGATACCGTTCGGATCGTGGAAGTAGAAGGTCCTGCCATACCCCCGTTCGATAATTTCGGTCACGGCGACCCCATGGTCCTTGAGTCGTTGGTAGGCGGCGTCAAATTCCTCGGGCGTGTCCACCGGTAGAGCCAGGTGATTCACGTGTTGGCGCTCATCCGCCGTCGGGCGCTCGGCGCCATCAAACACCGCGAGGGCATTGCCGCCACCGATCTCGACGTTGTAATGCCGACGCCCATCTGGTGTACGCGTGGTGCGGACTAACCGCATGCCCAGTACACCGCAGTAAAACTGCAGCGTGGCTTCCATATCATTCGTGTTGATGCCGACGTGATCGATATACATGGCTGTTCCTCCTTCGCAGGTTTAGTCTAAGTCAAAGCCGAAGAGGTGGGCAACGGATCGGCAGCGCAGGACCGACCTCCCCGTCGCGGGGAGGGCCGTCGCTTCGAAAGTGGTTGCGGAACAAAGCCAACGTCGCGACGCGGTCTCCTCACGTCTGGCGGTAGAAGCGGTTGGCGTTGTCCCAGAAGAGTTTCTGCTGGGTTTGCGGCTTGAGGCTCTGCCAAGCGAGGATGTTGTCGATCGAATTTGGGAACTGGCATTCCGAATGCGGGTAGTCAGAGGCGTACATCAGCACGTCCTCGCCGAGGAAGCCGCTCACCATCCGGTACATTTCCTCCCCTTCCTGCCGCTCGATGCTGCAGAAATAGCGCCCGCTCTTCAAATATTCGCTTGGCTTTATCTTCAATTCGGCGGTCGAGCCGACATAGGCGTATTGCTCGTCCATGCGCTTGGCCCAAAACGGTAGCCAGCCGAAGCCGCATTCGAGCGTGCCGAAGCGCAGTGACGGATAACGGTCCAGAATGCCGCCGCCGATGAACGCCGCGATAAACCGCATCGCGCCCCACGGGTGCGACGCCAGCCGTCCCAGGAAGATGTTGTCCCACATGTCGTCGTGACCCGGGTAATAGGGCGGGTTCCACGTCGAGCTGTGGTGCACGATCGGCAGGCCGTGTTCGGCGGCGGCGCGCCAGATCGGGTCGAGGCTCGGGTCATCGACCGGGATTTTGTAGACCTGCGGCTTGACTGCGACGGCCCACTTCGATTTCCCCCATTTCCTAATTTCCTCGACCGCGCTGTCGACATCGCGCGTCGAGGCGACGATCGGTCCCTTCAGCCGGTCCGGATACTGCCCGCAGAAATCCGCCATGTGGCGATGGAAGGCGCGGATCATGCCGGTTTCGAGCGAGACGTCATCGACGCCGATCAGGCTCGACCAGCCGCCGGGCACGAGGAAATGCACGTCGGTCCCCTCGTCGTCCATGTCGGCGACGCGGTTGGCGGCGTTGTCGTCTTGCACACCGGGACGCGGCACCTTCGCACCCATCCACACCGTGTCGCGGCCGCTGTGGTCGGGCCGCGGCGCCGCCTCGCCGAGCACCCGGCGATAGAATTGCGGCTCGATGCGATAGCTGTGCAATGCGCCTTGATATTCGGCCGATTGCCGTATCGGCGTGCGGTAAGGCTCCAGTTCCTTGAGGCGCGGGCGGAAGTCGGGATCGACATAGCGCTCGATGACTTCCGCCGCCGGCAACACATGCGTATCAGTGTCGAATACCTTGAAACCGTTTTTCATTCTCTGTCCCCTTTCGCTTTTCAGCGCGGTAGTCCTCAAGCAGGTTCTGCGGCGATCATAGCGCAGAACCCAAAGCGAATGCCTCTCTCCCGCAGCGTGCCCCAAGAGAACCGATTGACGCCGAGCGCTCCTCCCGCGTCGCGGACCAAACCCGAGTGGCAGGCGCGCAGAGTCCGATGCTGCATCTATCCGAATGCGCCCCATCTTTGAGAGCGATAGCCGCTTACGGCGCATACCGGGCGTAGCCATCTCGCGAGCGGGAACCGCAGATCGCCCCCATGATGGGCGGCAACGCAGCGTAGCAATTCGCGATCCCACCGGTCGAGGGGCCGGTTCACAGCCTGAGCACGCGCTCCGCA
>Ga0210390_10001307_pt1 | contig 24138 bp, 21 predicted proteins | sample IncBWH11OmetaG_FD_161050 | JGI IMG/M metagenome (GOLD analysis project Ga0210390, IMG submission 161050) | Forest soil microbial communities from Barre Woods Harvard Forest LTER site, Petersham, Massachusetts, United States - Inc-BW-H-11-O ... | reverse complement strand
GGTGCGTCGGCTACGCGATCGACGGCAAACGCACCCACGACATGCCAATGACTCAAAGCGATCTGGCCCGCGCCGAACCGATCTACGAAGAGCTGCCCGGCTGGTGGGAAGACATTTCCGACGCACGGACGTTCGACGATCTGCCCGCCAAGGCGCGTGACTATGTGCTGCGGCTGGAAGAGCTTGCCGGAGCACATGTTTCGTGTATCGGTGTCGGCCCGGGCCGTGATCAGACCATCGTTCGCCGCGACGTGCTGACGGCGCGCCCGTGACCGAGTCTTCGCAGAGCCCAGAACAACTCGACCCCGATTACGATCATCACGGCGGCTTTCCGGAATACGGGGCCGCGAGCCCGGGGCCGGGTTTCGGCGGGTTCGTCAATGCCATGCGACGGGTGCAGGATCTGGCGGTGTCCGCAGACCCCAGCGACGACGTCTGGGAGGACGCCGCCGACCGCGCCGAGGCGCTATCCGCGCTGCTCGCGCCGTTTCACGCTCCCGAAGGCCAGGGTCCGGCCGGCCGTTCGCCGCAATTGCCGGGAATGGGCAGCCTGCTGCTGCCGCCGTGGACGATGAGCAGATTCGACCCCGACGGCGTGGAGATGCGCGGCAATTTCTGCCGGTTCCACGTCGGCGGCAACGGGGCGGTGCACGGCGGCGTGCTTCCGCTGCTGTTCGACCATGTCTTCGGGATGGTGGTGCACGCCGCCGGTCGGCCGATCAGCCGGACCGGCTTCCTGCACGTCGATTACCGCAAGATCACCCCGATCGACACCCCGTTGGTGGTCCGGGGGCATGTCGTCGCCACCGAGGGCCGCAAGGCGTTTGTCCGCGGCGAACTGCTCGACGGCGACACCCTGCTGGCCGAAGCCAACGGCCTGATGGTGCGGTTGCTGCCCGGTCAGCCGTAATAGCGAGACCGTTGGTCTCGCCCGCGCGTGCCTGCGGCTGTGACCGCGACAACACCCGCCGTGTGGAGTAGCTTCAATCACAGCGGTAATTCACCCCTCCCTCGACTAGCGGTCACATTCCTTTCGGACCGGGGGTGGCGCTCAACCTCGCCGACTGCAACGAGGTTTGTTTGCCACCGCGACCAGCGGGATCGTCGCCGATCTGGAGATGCGAGGCGAAGGCACCGTCGGTGGGATCTGGGCATCGGATCGGCACGATTCGCCCGGCGGGACCGGCGCTCTCGCACAACCGTTCTCGTCGTTCCTGCACCGTCGTCGGTGCCCCCGATGTTTGGAGTTTGTGACCTGATGCTTTTTCCCATGTCCCCAACCGATTCGATGTTCCTGCTCGCCGAGTCCGAGAATTGTCAGATGCAGGTGGGCGGGCTGGCGTTGTTCTCCCCGCCCGAGGGCGGCCGCGCTTCGGACGTGCGCGAGATGTTTACCGCGGCGGTCGGCCGCGACGAGGTGGCCGGCTTTTGGCGCAAGCGGGCCCGCCGGTCGGTGACGTCGCTGGGGCAGTGGGGCTGGGATCGCGGCGGCGAGGTCGATCTCGACTACCACGTGCAGTATTCGGCGTTACCGCAGCCCGCCGGAATGGCGGAGCTGTGGGCGCTGGTGTCCTGGCTGCACGCGACCCCGTTGGACCGGGACCGGCCGCTGTGGGAGATGCACCTGATCGAGGGTCTCGCCGACGGCCGGTACGCGGTGTACATCAAGATCCACCATGCGCTTGCCGACGGGGTCTCCGCGATGGGGATGCTGCGCGCGGCGTTGAGCGCGGACCCCGGCCGGCGCGAAGGGCCCGCCCTGTGGGAGCCAGACGGGCTTGCATCGGAGCCCGCACCGGCCTCGCCGCGGGGCGGTCTGGACCTGTTACGGCTGCCGTCTTGGGCGGTGGCGAAGGCCTGGGGCACGGCCCGGGAGGCCGCCGGGCTGGTGCCCGCGCTGACCGGCACGCTCGAGCGAGCGCTGCGCCACCGCGACGGGCCGCTGTCGCTGGCCGCGCCCCGCACGATGCTCAACGTGCCGATCGACGGCGCCCGGTCGTTCACCGGGCGCTCCTGGCCGTTGGAGCGGCTGCGCCTGGTCGCCAAGCACAGCGAAGCCTCCGTCAACGACGTGGTGCTCGCCATGTGCGCCGGGGCGCTGCGCAGCTATCTGACCAGTAAGGGGGCGCTGCCGTGGGCGCCGCTGGTGGCGATGGTGCCGGTCTCGCTGCACGGCACCCGGCCCGAGGGCCGGGAGGGCGGCACCGCGGATGCAGGGAACAAGATCGGGTCGTTGACATGCGGGCTGGCCACCAACATGGCCGACGCCGGCGACCGGCTCGCGGCCGTGCAGGCCGGCATGCGCGACGGCAAATCCGCGCTGGCTGCGCGCAGTCAGCTGCAGGTCCTCGCGATGAGCGCGCTGGGGGCCACACCGCTGGCGCTGGGCATGCTGGTCGGTCACCACAGGCTGTTGCGCCCGCCGAACGTGATGATCTCGAACGTATCCGGGTCCCCGGCGCCGCTGTACTGGAACGGCGCCCGCCTCGACGCCCTCTACCCGCTGTCGATCCCAGTTGCCGGTCAGGCGCTGAACATCACCTGCACCAGCACCGACGATACGATCGCGTTCGGGCTCACCGGCTGCCGGCATGCCGTTCCCGGGCTGGGCGCGATGACCGGGCACCTCGACGACGAACTCCGCCTGCTCGAGCGCGCCGCGGGACTCTGACGATTCACACGCTTGTCATCAGCCCAAAGGTTGGGTGTCGCGCCCACAAGCCGCGGAGACCCCACCTCCAGGTCCAGCCCGTGCAGCACCGCTCGCAGCACCTCGTCGTCGATGCGCTCGGCATCCACCTCGGCCGGATCGTCCTTCGCCGCCCTTCCCGTGAGCCGCCCTATCCTTGAGCAGCGTGCAGCAGTGCGCGCAGCACAGCGACTGAGGGAGAAGGTGAAACCGGTGGCCGAGGGCGTGCCGCATGACGAGTCAACTCACGGAAAGCACCAGCAGCCGCCGGCCCACCAGCTGCACCGGACCACGGTGATGCTGCTGGGCTCGGGAGAGTTCAGCCGCGAGCTGGCGCTCGCCTTTCAGCGACTCGGCGCTGAGGTGATCGCGGTCGACCGGTACGCCGATGCGCCCGCGCACGGTGTCGCCGATCAGTCACTGGTGGTCAACATGACCGACACCGACGAGCTGGGCGCGGTGATCAGGCGGTTCGAGCCGAATTTCGTGGTGACGGCATCCGACGCGGTCGCCACCGACGCGTTGATTGTCGCGGCCGAAGCCGGTCTAGCCGAGGTTTTCCCCACCGCCCGCTGCGCTCGGCTCACCGCCGACCGGGAGGGACTGCGCCGGCTGGCCGCCGACGAGCTTGGCCTGCCTACCGCCCCATTCTGGTTCGCGGGATCGCTTGACGAGTTGCGGGCGGTGGCCGATCACGCCGGCTACCCGCTGCGGGTGCAACCGGTGGCCGCGACGGTCGGCGCGGGGCAGTCGGTCGTTCTGCTACCGGCCGACGTCGAGACGGCCTGGCAACGTGCGGTGTCGGCCGGTGGTCGGCTGGCCCACAACCGGGTGTTGGCCGAGGCCGTCGTCGAGATTGACTTTCACGTCACCCTGCTTACCGTGCGCAGCGTCGGACCGACGGGGCCCACGATCGAGTTCTGCGCCCCGATCGGGCATGGTGAGGCCATCGGTGACGTGCAGGAATCGTGGCAGCCGCAAGACATGAGCGTCGCCGCGTTGGACACTGCCACGTCGATCGCCGCCCGTATCGTCAAGGCGCTGGGCGGGCGCGGCGTGTTCGGGGTGGAGCTGATGGTCCGCGGCGACGAGGTGTACTTCAGCGATGTCACGGCTCGGCCCTTCGAGAGCGGTCTGGTCACACTGCGCACCCAGCGGCTTTCGGAATTCGAACTGCAAGCCCGGGCAATCCTGGGCCTGCCGACCGACGCCGTCATGATTTCGCCGGGCGCCGCGGAGGTGATCTACGCCGGCCATGACGGGTCCGGCCCGACGGTCCACAGCTCAAAAGCCGTCGGCGTACTGGCCGATGCACTGCGGGTGCCGGAGAGCGATGCCCGGGTGTTCGGCCGTCACGAGCCCGAAGCGCGCCGCCCGTTGGGCGTGGCCGTTGTTACTGCCTCAGACGTGAGCACTGCGCGTACCCGCGCCCGGGAGGTGTCGGCGGCACTGCGCAGGCTCTGGTAGACGCCGGCGAAGTCCTTGCCCGGCGTTCCGCGCCAGCGCCCACCAGCGGCGCTCCCAGCCGGATATGCGACACTCACGCGGGTGAGCTACGCAGGAGACATCACACCGGAGCAGGCTTGGAAGCTGCTCGGCGAGAACCCCGAGGCCGTTCTGGTCGACGTGCGCACCGACGCCGAATGGCGCTTCGTCGGTGTGCCCGATTTATCCAGCCTGGGCCGCGATGTCGTCTACCTCGAGTGGAACAGCGTCGACGGCACCCGCAATGACAACTTCGTGGCCGAACTGGCTGAACAGTTGCCGGATTCCACAACGGACCGGCCGGTGATTTTCTTGTGTCGCTCGGGCAACCGCTCCATCGGCGCAGCCGAGGCCGCCACCGAGGCGGGTATCGCCCCGTCGTACAACGTGCTGGACGGTTTCGAAGGACATCTCGACGGCGACGGCCACCGCGGCGGCGTCGGGTGGCGTGCGATCGGATTGCCTTGGAAGCAAACATGAGCGCCGGCGACGATGCAGGGCGCAGCGATGAGGAGCGGCGCAGATCGACTGACCGACAATCGGTGCGCACACCGGAGCCGCTGCCCGACGGGGTCAGCCGGGCCACCATCGGAGTGCGCGGCGGTATCTTGCGGTCGCAGTTCGAAGAGACAGCCGAGGCAATGTATTTGGCGTCCGGCTACGTCTACGACTCCGCAGCGGCCGCGGAGCAGGCCTTTGCCGGTGATATCGACCGCTATGTCTACTCCCGCTACGGCAACCCGACCGTCAGCATGTTCGAGGAACGATTGCGGCTGATCGAGGGCGCGCCGGCGGCGTTCGCCACGGCAAGCGGGATGGCGGCGGTTTTCACCTCGCTGGGCGCGCTGCTGGGCGCCGGCGATCGGCTGGTGGCCGCGCGCAGCCTGTTCGGCTCGTGTTTCGTTGTGTGCAATGAGATCTTGCCTCGCTGGGGGATCGAGACCGTCTTTGTCGACGGCGACGACCTATCCCAATGGGAGAAGGCGCTTTCGGTGCCGACCCAGGCGGTGTTCTTCGAGACGCCGTCGAATCCGATGCAATCGCTGGTCGACATTGTCGCGGTCACCGAGCTCGCCCATGCCGCCGGGGCGAAGGTCGTGTTGGACAACGTCTTTGCAACTCCGTTGCTGCAGCAGGGTTTTCCGCTCGGCGTCGACGTGGTGGTCTACTCGGGCACCAAACACATCGATGGGCAGGGCCGGGTGCTGGGCGGGGCGATCCTCGGAGATAAGGAGTACATCGACGGCCCCGTGCAGAAACTGATGCGGCACACCGGACCGGCGATGAGCGCATTCAACGCCTGGGTAATGCTCAAAGGCCTTGAGACACTGGCGATTCGGGTCGATTATCAGAACGCTTCGGCGCAGCGGATCGCCGAGTACCTGGAGGGGCATCCGGCGGTGAGGTGGGTGCGTTACCCATTCCTGACGTCGCATCCGCAGTACGACCTGGCCAAGCGACAGATGTCAGGCGGCGGTACCGTCGTCACCTTTGAACTCGACGTCCCTGACAGCGCGGCCAAGCAACGGGCTTTCGAGGTGCTGGACAAGCTTGCGCTGATCAATATCTCCAACAATCTGGGTGATTCGAAATCCCTTGTCACGCATCCGGCCACGACCACCCACCGGGCGATGGGACCCGAAGGCCGCGCCGCTATTGGGCTGGGCGACGGGGTGGTTCGCATTTCAGTCGGCCTGGAAGGGACCGACGATCTGATCGCCGACATCGACCAGGCGTTGCGTTGAGAATTAGCACCTTTCTCACAGCATTTTCATCTGGTTTTTTACTACCGTTAGGCGTAGGCGGCTGAATTTACGCGTTATGACGTTATTCACCTTGCTGTTTCCAACTTTTCCCGCGGGTTTGTTCATTAAGAACGTCTGGCGCGATGGTTATAGTGCTCGATTCCGACATAAAGGTCCGTATGGCAACATTAGGCGCCGGCACCGGTACCGGCTGAACCATCACGCCTGATCGCGCCGGGCCAGATATGGAGACACCAGGGTGTTTTCGTGCAATCGCCGCCGGCGGACGTCACCTCATCCGTTGACCGGCGAACTTCACGACTGGGCTGTTGTTGTCGACGGACGCGAAATTGCATGGCAAAGCTATGCCGGTCCGGTGCGACTTGATGAAACAGACATCGACATCGCTTGTCGTAAATTGCTATCGATCGAACCGTGTGACCTCCTTGACATGGTGCTCGAGCACGTCGAGTTCTCATCGCCGAGCGATGGGCAATCGCGTTTGATCGTGCATTCGACCACACCGTCGGCTCGCGGATTCGAGACAGACCTCACCGCGATGGTTGAGGGACGGCCGGTGTCTGACCTCACTACATACGTGGAGACTCGCGGTCTATATCTTGCCCGCAGCGGTGACTCGGTCGTCGGACGAACTCGCCCATGGCGTCGCGCGATTGCGAAGGAAGGCGTCCGGCGCTTGACGCTCCCGGATACCGACCACTACTACATGTCTCACGCGTTGCTACGGCGGGCGGTCGATGCCGGGGAGCACGATCCCGTGTTGGCTCAGATCATCGAGTTTCTGCGCGAACGACCTTCGACTGTGGTGTCCCCGTACGACTTCGAACCTGAGTTCCAAATAGTGCTGACCTGGTTGGCGCTTGTTAGCGGGCTTGGGCGAATTCGCGTGGACGCCAACAATTCCCGCCTGGGGGCTTGGAACGGTAAGCGCATGCTCCATCCGACGGTCGAGTCAGCGCTGCGCCTGAACGGCCAGGTGTCGGAGCAGGCGGCCCCGCTGATCCTGGAGCAGGAGCATCGTGCGAGCGAGGCGTTTCAGGCTCTGCGCACAGCACTTCCGGTGATCCCGGGCTATACGGTTCCGTGGCAAGAGAATCGCTGCGACTTCAGTCGTGATCTTCTGCGTGCGAGCCTGCTCTTGAAGGAGCGCTACGGGCTATCGCATGGTTGCCTGAAACCATCCGACGGTGGAAATGGCGGCCGCATCGTCGCCGACATTGATCTCGACGACAGTCGCCGGCTGGAAGAACTCGCAACGAAAGCGTGGTATTTAGGCGGCGATCAAGTTCTTGAGGCTCACGTTACGTACCTCGAGCGACAAGTCGGCGGCGAGCAAGTGTTGACCACGCCGTCAGCCCATCTGCGGTCGGGCAAGTTGTTGGACGGTCTCACCCTTCAATTCATGCGTGGCACCGCGTGGAAGGGCAACATCTTTGTGGGCGCAGCAGATTGGCAGGTGACCCTCGAGCGGATGCTTGCCGTTGGCGCCGGAATGTAACACCGCGCGCGTTGCACTCGACGACAACACGCTAAGTACTCAAGGTGTCAACGAGATAACAATTCCCGCAACAAGATCGCCGCGTAAATAATTCAGCGCGACGCGCTGAGTGAATACCGGGAACAGCGCCTTGGCCAACTTATCGTCATTTCGTGTACCGCCGTACGGTTCTGAAGCTACCGCTGCTGCTGGCAGCGGGCGCGGCTCTGGCCCAATCACCTCGCGCCTCGGCGGAGCCGCCTCGCGCCTCTGCCGAACCCAGTCGGTGGTCACCTGACCGTGCCAACAGTTGGTATCAAGCGCAGGGTTGGCCCGTCGGCGCCAACTTCATCACCTCCAATGCGATCAACCAGCTCGAGATGTTTCAGGCCGGCACTTACGACCCTCGGCGCATCGACGCCGAACTAGGCTGGGCCCGCTTCCACGGCCTCAACACGGTGCGGGTCTTCCTGCATGATCAGCTGTGGGCGCAGGATTCCCGCGGCTTCCAAACACGTCTCGCGCAGTTCGTCGGCATCGCGGCGCGCCATCGCATCAAGCCGCTGTTTGTGTTGTTCGACTCCTGTTGGGATCCGTTGCCCAGGCTGGGTCGTCAGCACGCGCCAACTCCCGGGGTGCACAACTCGGGATGGGTGCAGAGTCCCGGCGCTGAACGCATCGACGATCCCCGCTACACCCGCGTGATGCAGGACTATGTGACGGGCGTGCTGACTCAATTCCGTAATGATGACCGGGTTTTGGGCTGGGACTTGTGGAACGAACCTGACAATCCCGCGAACCAGTACCGCAACGTCGAGCGGTCCGACAAGCTGGAACGCGTCGCGGAGTTGCTTCCGCAGGTGTTCGCGTGGGCACGCTCGGTCGATCCCCGTCAACCGCTGACCAGTGGTGTGTGGGACGGCGAATGGGCAGATCCCGCGAGCCGCAGCACAATCGCCGGCATCCAGCTGGCCAACTCGGACGTGATTACATTCCACTCTTACGCCGAACCGGCGACCTTCGAGTCCCGGATCGCCGAGCTTGCCCCGCAGGGCCGGCCGATCCTGTGCACCGAGTACATGGCTCGGCCGAAGGGCAGCACCGTCGAGAGCATCCTGCCAATTGCCAAGCGGTACAACGTTGGTGCAATCAACTGGGGCCTGGTCGCCGGAAAAACCCAGACCTACTTTCCGTGGGACTCCTGGAATCACCCGTACACGTCGATTCCGACAGTCTGGTTCCACGATCTGCTGCGGCCGGATGGAACGGCTTTCCAGGGTGATGAATCTCAGACCATCAGAATGCTGACCTCCTCGACGGCCGGTTAAGGCCGATCGAGGTGAGTGTCGCCAGATCGATCCTGCTGTTTGCGATCGCTGCGCTGTTCGAGATCGGCGGCGCCTGGCTGGTCTGGCAAGGTGTCCGCGAGCATCGGGGATGGATCTGGGCCGGCCTGGGCGTGATCGCTTTGGGTGCTTACGGCTTCGTCGCCACCTTTCAAGCCGATCCCCAGTTCGGTCGCGTTCTGGCCGCTTACGGCGGTGTGTTCGTGGCCGGGTCGCTGGCCTGGGGCATGGCGCTGGACGGGTTTCGGCCGGATCGGTGGGACCTTATCGGCGCCGCCGTCTGTCTGGCCGGCGTCGGCGTGATTATGTACGTCCCCCGCGGGTGGTAATCAATCCTTGTGCTCGACGACGCCCGTCGCGTGCTGCGCGCGGTCTTCGTAAGCCCGGCGCGCCGTGCTGTCCAGACTGAGGAAGACCGTGTCGTTGCCCATCTTCTTGTTGAGCCAGCGGCGACGCCGGTCCGACAACAGCATGGCCGCAACGGCGACCAACCGCCCCCAACCGGGCACCGACACCTGGGTCTTCGGCTTGTCGAGCACCTTGACGATCGCCGCGGCGATCTCAGAGGGCTCCACCGGCTTCTGCCCGGCGGACGGCGAGGTTCCCGAGATCAGTTCGGTGTTGGTGAACGTCGGCAGCACCGCCGTGACCTTGACGCCGTGTGGGGCGAATTCGTCTGCCATCGCCGTGGACAGCCCCACCACGGCGAATTTCGTTCCGGCGTAGATGATTTGGCCCGGCACCGCGACCATGCCGGCCAGCGACGCGATGTTGATGATGTGTCCGCTTCGACGCTTCACCATTTCCGGCAGCACCAGTTGGCAGCCGGTGAGCACGCCGTAGAAGTTGACCTCAATCGATGAGCGGATCGCCTGCGCTGACTGTTCGAGAAACGAGCCCACCGGCATGACGCCGGCATTGTTGATCAGCACGTCAATGTGCCCGCCCCCGTCGGCGCGGGCCTTGTCGAGAAATGCCGCGAACGATTCCCGGTCGGTGACGTCGAGTGGATGACCTGACACCGAACCGAGATTGCTCATGCCGGCGACCGCGCTCTCGAGCAGGTCGACGTCCCGGTCGCCGATGACCACCCGCGCACCCCGCGCCAACAGCGCTTTGGCGGTGGCATGCCCGATGCCACGGGCAGCACCGGTGATCACGATGGTCTTACCCCTGATGTTGTCCATGCCGACGGACTTTACAGGTGTCAACTCCGGGGTGGAACCACGCTCACGGCCGCGGTGGGCAGGTATTTCGCCGTGACTCGACGTCCTAGATACCGAGATCCTTGGCGATGATCGTCTTCATGATCTCGGTGGTTCCGCCGTAGATCGTCTGGATGCGGGCGTCGACGAACGCGCGCGATACCGGATACTCCCGCATATAGCCGTAACCGCCATGCAACTGCAGGCAGCGGTCTGCGGTGCGCACCTGCAGTTCGGTGGTCCACCATTTCAGCCGGGCCGCCCTGGCTGCGGTGAGCTCGCTGGTCAAGTGCTCGGCGATGCAGTCGTCGAGATAGGTTCGTGCGAGATCGATTTCGGTGGCCAGCTCGGCGAGCACGAATTGGGTGTTCTGCAAGCCGGAGATCGGGGAGCCGAAGGCGTTTCGGTGCCGCACATATTCGAGGGTTTCGGCCAGTACCCCTTCGGCGGCAGCCACCGCACCCACCGCCAGCGAAAGCCGCTCCTGCGGAAGGTTGTTCATCAGCTGATAGAAGCCCCTGCCTTCCTCCTCGAGCAGGTTGTCGACGGGAACCCGCATGTCGGTGAAGCTCAGCTCGCTGGTGTCCTGGGCATGCAGGCCGATCTTCTCCAGGTTTCGGCCGCGGGAAAAGCCCGGCGTGTTCGGGTCGACGACCAGTAGCGATAGCCCCTTGTGACGATCGGCGGCGGTGCGTACCGCGATGATGAACAGGTCCCCGGTCTGCCCGTTGGAGATAAAGGTTTTCGCGCCGTTGACGACGTAATGATCGCCGTCACGCACCGCGGTGGTGCGGATCCCGGCTAGGTCGCTGCCGGCGCCCGGTTCAGTCATTGCGATGCCGATGATCGTCTCGCCGGTCACCACGCCCGGTAACCAGCGTTGTTGTTGTTCGGGTGTCGTCAGGTCGGTGAGATAGGGGAGCACGATGTCGTTCTGCAGCGAGATGGCGACAGCTTCGGCCGCCGCGCCGACCCGCTGGAGTTCTTCGACGACGATCGCGTTGTAGCGAAAGTCGTCGACACCTGGCCCGCCGAATTCCTCGGCGACTGAAAAACCTAGCAGTCCAAGCTTTCCCGCTTCGGTGAACAGGGAGCGGTCCAGACATCCGGCCTTCTCCCAGCGTTCGTGGGCCGGGACCACCGTTTGTTGCACGAAATCGTGGACCAGTTCCCGGAACTGCTGATGCTCGGAGGTGTACTCCAGGCGTGCGCTCATTTGGATACTCCTGTCAGCGGAAGGCGTCCATACCGGTGATCGCCTGGCCCAGGATCAGCTGATGCATCTCCGGAGTGCCCTCGTAGGTCAGCACCGATTCCAAGTTGACCATGTGCCGGATCACCGGGTACTCCAGCGAAATTCCGTTGCCGCCCAAAATGGTTCGTGCGGTCCGGCAAATCTCGATCGCCTCACGGGTGTTGTTGAGCTTGCCGAAGCTGACCTGCTCCGGACGCAGTCCGACGCTGTCTTTGAGCCGTCCCAGCTGCAGCGCGAGCAACAGGCCTTTGTGCAATTCGACGGCCATGTCGACGAGTTTGGCCTGGGTCAACTGGAATCCGGCGATCGGACGATCGAATTGGATGCGGTGGCTGGCGTAGTCCAGTGCGGCCTGCCATGCCGAGCGCGCGGCGCCCATCGAGCCCCAGATGATGCCGTAGCGTGCTTCCGACAGGCATGACAGCGGGCCTTTGAGCCCCTTCACCTCGGGCAGCAGGGCATCATCAGGCAGCCGCACGTCGTCGAGCACCAGCTCGCTGGTGATCGAAGCCCGCAGCGAGAGCTTGTGGTGGATGGTGTTGGCGGAAAAGCCAGGCGTGTCGGTGGGGACGATGAAGCCGCAAATCCCGTCGTCGGTGACGGCCCAGACGATTGCGACGTCGGCGACCGAGCCGTTGGTGATCCACATCTTGCGGCCGTTGAGGATCCAGTCCGACCCGTCGCGCCGTGCCCGGGTTGTCATCGACGCCGGGTCAGATCCGGCATCGGGCTCCGTCAGCCCGAAGCAGCCGAGCAGTTCGCCTGCGGCCATGCCGGGCAGCCACTGTTGCTTTTGCTCCTCGGAGCCGAATCTCCAGATCGCGAACATGGCCAGCGACCCCTGCACCGACACCATCGACCGGATACCGGAGTCGGCGGCCTCTAGTTCGGTACACGCGAGTCCGTAGTGCACGGCCGACGCCCCCCCGCAGCCGTAACCCTTCAAATGCATGCCGAGCAGGCCAAGCTTTCCGAAGTGCTTTGCGAGTTCGCGGACCGGAAGATCACCGATTTCGAACCATTCCGCGACATGCGGAACGACATTTTCGGCGCAGAACTGGCGAACCGTGTCGCGTACTGCGATCTCGTCGTCGGACAGCGACGCGTCGAGGCAGAGCGGGTCGTGCGGGTCGAAAGCCGGCGCTTTGTCAGTGCTCATTGGCTCATCCTGCCATCGTCAGGCCGCCGCTCACACTGATCACGTGACCGGTGATGAACGAGGCGGCGTCGGAAAGCGAAGAACAGCACCGGGGCGGCGGCTTCCTCCGGCCGGGCCAGCCGCCGAAACGGGATCGCTTTGACCAGAGCCTCATTCCGGTGACGCCGTCAATCCTTAGTCGCACGCCACCTTGCAGTTCCGTCTAGCGCGTTCATCGACGTGTATCGGCGCAACTTTGGCCATACCCCCGGGGCGCGGCGTCCTCGCCGACGATGAACAATTTGTTTATGGTGCGTCCGCGGCGGGCTCTGGGTTGGCTGGGCGTCGATGTTGCCTGTGTGCTGCTGTTCTGTGCCGTCGGGCGGCGCAGCCACGACGAGGGGCTCAACGTCGCGGGCATCGCGACGACCGCCTGGCCGTTTCTGAGCGGGACCGCCGTGGGCTGGCTGGCGGCTCGGGCTTGGAGACACCCGACGGTCGTGGCCCCCACCGGGGTCGTGGTGTGGTTGTGCACGGTCGCGGTCGGGATGCTGCTGCGCAAAGCCACCTCCGCCGGTGTGGCTGCCAGTTTCGTGGCGGTGGCCTCAACGGTCACCGCGCTGCTGCTGCTCGGCTGGCGGGCGGCGCTGCTTTTAACTGCCCGTAAGCCTAACTAGGCGACGCGTTGACCACGGGTTTCGACGGACCGGCGGATGATGATTCGCGCTGGCCGGCGCGGCGCGGCGTAGGGTCGGCGTGACTATGGGGCGAACAGACCACGACACCTGGGATCCGGCGACCGGCGTCGGAACTACCGCGACACTGGTGGCGACGGTCAGGGCTTTGGCAAACAGGGCTGGGCTGATTAACGACCCGTTCGCCGAGCCATTGGTCCGCGCTGTGGGTACGGACTTCTTCAGCCAGGTCGCCAGCGGCGAGCGCGCCATCAGTGATCTCGGTGACGACAACGGATTCGCGCTGCTGACAGACCTTTTCGCGGTACGCACCCGATTCTTCGACAACTTCCTCACCGATGCCGGCAGGACCGGCATTCGGCAGGCGGTGATCTTGGCGTCGGGGCTCGATGCGCGGCCCTATCGGCTCTGGTGGCCGGTGGGCACCACCGTCTACGAGATCGATCAGCCGGGGGTGATCGAGTTCAAAACCCAGACGCTGCGGGCCTTGGCGGCCACACCGACAGCCAACCGGCGCGCGGTGGGCATCGATCTCCGCGGGGACTGGCCGGAGGCGCTGCGGCGGGTCGGATTTGATGCGACCGAGCCCAGCGTGTGGATTGCCGAGGGGCTATTCATCGGGTTCTTAACGCCCGTCGCGCAGGACCGGTTGCTCGGCAATGTCACCGCATTGAGCGCGCGCGGCAGCAGGGTGGCGGCGGATTATCTGCCGAACCGGAGCCGGCCGTATTCGAGCCAGGAGCACGCGCTCGCTGAACGATGGCGGCCCTACGGTTTCGACGGCAATATGACCGAGCTCACTTATCTGGACGAGCAACATGACGCCGCCGAGTCGCTGGAGGCGGTTGGCTGGAAAACCTTTGTGACTGACCTCGCGGAACTGTTCACTGCCACCGGGCTACCGGGGTTGCGTCGTCAGGATCTCGGCGGCGCACCAGTGGCGGGCCGCTACGTCAGCGCGACATTGACCTAGCAGGGCCGGAATGCGGCCGATAACCAGACGTTGGACATTGACGTGATACTCCAAGAGTCAACCGCGGCGGCTCAGCTGCGTTTCTTGGCGGTGGAGCCGGACGACCCGTTGGCGCAGCCGCTGTTGGCCGAGCTGGCGGTCGAGTATTCCCAGCGTTACGGCGGCACGCCGGAGGCGCATTTTGGTTGGCTGCCTGTTCCGTCCGACAAGCTCGCGCCCCCCGACGGTGGCTTGTTGATCGGACTGCTGGACGGTGTTCCCGTCACCGGCGGCGCGTTCCTGCGGTTCGATGGCGACACAGTGGAATTCAAACGGATCTGGACCGACAGCGGATACCGTCGCCGCGGCTACGCCAAGGCGCTGCTGGCCGAACTGGAGGCCACCGCCGCCACGAGGGGCTATCGGCGGGTGTACCTCATCACCGGCGACCGCCAACCGGAGGCAGAGGCGTTGTATCGCACCACCGGATACACCGAGGTGGACAAGCCGTTGCCTTCATGGGGACCCTTTCGTCCGATCGCTTTCGGCAAGGGTCTGCCATGACCGATCAGCTCCATCTGGCCGTTGCGCTGGACGGCTATGGCTGGCATCCGCGAGCCTGGCGAACCACGCTGACCGCCGACCCCGCGACGGAATCGGTGCTAAGCGGCCGTTACTGGGTCGGCTTGGCGGCCACCGCCGAGCGCGGCCTGTTGGACTTCTTGACCATCGACGACACCCTGATGCCCCAGCCCGGACGCCGCGAGGAAATCTCTCCGCGGCGGCTGGCGGGGCGCGCAGACGCCGTTCTGGTCGCCGCGCGCATCGCCCCGGTCACCCGGCACATAGGGCTGGTGCCGGTGGCAACCGTCACCCACACCGAGCCGTTCCACGTCTCCAAGGCCATCGCCACCTTGGACTACGTATCGCATGGGCGGGCGGGCTGGCAGCCGCGGGTGAGCGCGACCACACACGAGGCGGCGTTGTTCGGTCGGCGCAACGGATCACAATCGCCCGACGGACTATTCGACGAGGCCGCCGACGCCGTCGAGGTGGTGCGCCGGCTTTGGGACAGCTGGGAGGGCGACGCGGTGATCCGCGACGTGGCCACCGGGCGCTACATCGACCGGAACAAGCTGCACTACATCGACTTCACCGGGGAATACTTCTCGGTCAAGGGGCCCTCGATCACCCCCCGTCCACCCCAGGGCCAGCCGGTGGTGGCAGCGCTGGCCCACGCGCCGCGCATCTACGAATTCGCCTCCACCAGTAGCGATCTCGTCTTCATCACGCCAACAGATGATGCCGCGGTACGTGCCATCATCGACGAAGTGCATGCGGCTGGTGGCGCCCATCTGAAAATCTTCGCCGACGTGGTGGTGACCTTCGGCGGCGATTCCGATTTCGGGTCTGATGCACTCATATTCGGCGGCAGCGCAACGGATCTGGTTGACCTGCTGCTGGGTTGGCAGCGGCTGGGCATCGACGGTGCTCGGTTGCGGCCCGCTGTCAACGCCACCGATCTCCCGGTGATCGTCGACCAGGTGGTGCCATTGCTGCAGAGCGCCGGGCGTTTTCGCACCGGCTACGGGCAGCAGGAGACATTGCGCCAACGGCTCGGCCTGCCGGCCGCGCCCAACCGCTATACGGCGGTGAGCTCATGAATGCCGTCCCGCTCTCGATTCTCGACCTGGCGCCGATCAGTGCGGGCAGCGACGCCGCGACGGCCCTGCACAACACGATCGATCTGGCCCAACATGCCGAGCAATGGGGTTTTCGCCGGTTCTGGATCGCCGAGCACCACTTCGTCGGTGTCGCCAGCTCGGCGCCGGCTGTGCTGATCGGGCAAATCGCGGCCGCTACCAACACGATTCGGGTGGGCTCGGCCGCGGTCCAGCTGAGCCACACCACGGCCGCCGCGGTGGTGGAGAGCTTCGGGATGCTGGCAGCCTTCTATCCGGGCCGCATCGACCTTGGCGTCGGCCGGGGGCAGCGACGCGACACCGGCTTCAAGCCGAAGCGGCCGTCGTCCAAAAACCGCCCGCCGCGGCAGTGGCGCGAAGTCGATGGTGTGGTGATCCCGTTGCCGTTTGACCTGCGCGGGCTGCTCGACAAGGAGCGGGTGCAGGCGACTATGGGGATCCTGCAGCAGCCTGAGGCCGTGTCGCCTGATTTCGCCGAGCAACTGGGCGACATCATCGCGATGCTGGACGGTACCTACGAGGTCGAAGGTTTCGATGTGCACGCGGTACCGGGGGAGTGGTCCGGGTTGACGCCGTGGGTGTTCGGCAGCACCAGGGGGCAAAGCGCCAGACAGGCTGGCGCGCACGGGCTGCCGTTCGTGGCGAGCTATCACATCACGCCGGCGACCGCGTTGGAGGCCATCGACGCGTACCGTGAGACGTTCGTCCCGTCGGCCACGCTGCAGCGGCCCTACGTTGTGGTATCCGCCGACATCGTGGTCGCCGACGATAGCGCCACGGCACGGAAACTGGCTGCCGGCTACGGACACTGGGTGTATTCCATCCGAACCGGGGTAGGCGCTGTGCCTTACCCAGCTCCCGACGATTGCCGTCCGCTCGCCGACGAACAGCTGCCCGTGGTCAAAGACAGGCTGGAGACGCAATTCGTCGGTGATCCGGATGAGGTCGCGGAGCGGCTGGCCGCGCTGCAACGACTGACCGATGCGGACGAACTCGTCGTCACGTCGGTGACACACGGTCACGAAGACCGGCTGCGCTCACACCAACTGATCGCGGAGCGCTGGGGGCTCGGCAAATGAACACACGCGAAGGTAAGCACCGCAAGCCTATTCACCTGGCCGCCCACTTCCCGGGGGTCAACAACACCACCGTGTGGACCGATCCCGCCGCGGGCAGCCAGATCGACTTCGACTCGTTCGTACACTTGGCCCGCACCGCCGAACGCGGGCTGTTCGACTTCTTATTTCTGGCTGAGGGTCTACGACTGCGCGAACATCGGGGCCAGATCTACGACTTGGACGTGGTGGGCCGGCCGGACACCTTCACCGTGCTGGCGGCGCTGGCCGCCGTTACCGACCGGCTCGGCCTAACCGGAACCATCAACACTACCTTCAACGAACCCTTCGAAGTGGCAAGGCAATTCGCCACCCTGGATCACCTGTCCGACGGCCGCGCGGGATGGAATATAGTCACCTCGTCGGACGCCTTCACCGGCGAGAACTTCCGGCGCGGCGGCTTCCTGGAGCACGCCGATCGTTACCGTCGCGCCGAGGAGTTCCTCACCGTCGCACGCGAATTCTGGGACAGCTGGGCACCCGACGCCGTGCTGGCCGACGTCGACGCCGGAACCTACATCGATCCCAGCCGCGTCGGGTCCGTCGACCATCATGGTGCCCAATTCGATGTGCGCGGACTGGCGACGCTGCCTGCCGGGCCGCAGGGACATCCGGTGCTGTTGCAGGCCGGCGACTCCGACGACGGTCGGGCGTTCGGTGCCCGGCATGCCGACGCGCTCTTCACCCTGCACGGATCACTCGAGGACGGCCAGCGTTACTACGCCGACTTGAAAGGCCGTGCCGCGTCGTATGGACGAAATCCTGATCAGCTCAAGGTCTTTCCGGCGGCGACCTTCGTGCTCGGCGACAGCGCGGAGGAGGCCGCCGACCGGGCGGTACACATTCGTCACCAGCAGGTCAGCGGCGCAACGGCGATCGCCATGCTCGAGCAGATTTGGGGCCGCGACCTTTCCGACTACGATCCGGACGGGCCGCTGCCCGATTTCGATCCGACCGGCGACGCCGGCATCACTCAGGGCCGCGTCCGCCACGGCGACCCGGTCGCGGTGGCCCGCAAGTTCCGCGAACGCGCTGAAGCTGAAAACCTGTCGATTCGCGAACTGATTATCGCCGTGACCAGCCGACAGCAGTTCGTCGGCGCCGCCGCGCACATCGCCGACGAGATCGACCGATACGTGCAGGCCGACGCCTGCGATGGGTTCATCCTGGTCCCACACTTGACCCCGCACGGTCTGGACGACTTCGTCGACCAAGTAGTGCCGCTGCTGCAAGAGCGTGGGGCGTTCCGCACTGAATACAGCGGCCGTACCCTGCGGGAGCATCTTGGGCTGACGGCAGACGTGTAGCCGTCGGGCGTTTATTGCGCCAGCGCGGTCGCCTCATCGGTGGCCGCGCGGATCGGGCCGCGCCACAAGTCGCCATGGCCGGGCACCAAAACTTCGGTATCCAGCAGCGCCAGCGCCGCCAGGCTGCGGATGCAGCCGTCCTGGTCGTGGTTGAACACCGCCGGCAGCAGTTGCGGCCCGCGGCGCGCCAGCAGCGGATGCCCGGTGACCAGCGCGTCGCCGCTGGCCAATATGCCGTCGAGCAGATACGAGCAATGACCGCCGGTGTGACCGGGAGTGGGGATGGCCATTGGGTGGCCGGGCAACTCCGCCGCCACCTCGGCGGTCAGCGGCTGCGCGGTCGGGATGCCCTCGCGGATCAGCCCGCCGTTGCGCACGACGTGGGTGGCCCACAACGCCCACCTGGGCCGCCAGATACGCAGCGCGACGTCAACCGGAGAGGCCTGCTCCAGATACTCCCGCTTGGTGTGGCCGACCTCGTCGGGATGGCAATACACCGGGGTGTCGTGGGTTTTCGCGAACCAGATCGCCGAGCCCATGTGGTCGATATGGGCGTGGGTGAGCAGGATCGCGCGGACGTCGCCGGCCTGGTATCCCAGCTGCCGTAACGAGGTCAGCACATCGTCGCGGTCACCCGGATATCCGGCGTCGATCAACATGACCCCGGTGTCGTCGGTGACCAGCAGCCAATTGACCGCCCCGCCCTGGGCGAGATGCACGGTCTCGGTGACGGCCTTCAACACCGGTGCCATGTCCGAGAGTCTAGGCATTGGAGTAGAAACGACAGCGTGGCTGAACTCAAACTTGGATATAAGGCGTCGGCAGAACAATTCGCACCGCGGGAACTCGTCGAACTGGCGGTCGCCGCCGAAGCGCACGGCATGGACAGCGCGACGGTCAGCGACCACTTCCAGCCGTGGCGGCACGAGGGCGGTCACGCGCCGTTCTCGCTGTCTTGGATGACAGCAGTCGGTGAACGCACCGAACGGATCGTGTTGGGCACCTCGGTGCTCACCCCGACGTTCCGGTACAACCCCGCCGTTATCGCGCAGGCGTTCGCCACCATGAGTTGCCTGTATCCGGGCCGGATCTTCCTGGGGGTCGGTACCGGTGAGGCTCTCAACGAGATCGCCACCGGATACCAAGGCGACTGGCCGGAATTCAAGGAACGGTTCGCCCGACTACGTGAATCCGTGCGGTTGATGCGTGAGCTGTGGCGCGGCGACCGCGTCGACTTCGACGGCGAGTACTACCGGCTCAAAGGAGCCTCGATTTACGACGTGCCCGAGGGCGGGGTGCCGATCTACATCGCTGCCGGCGGTCCGGCGGTGGCCAAATACGCCGGACGGGCCGGCGACGGCTTCATCTGCACGTCGGGCAAAGGCGAGGAGCTCTACAAGGACAAGCTGATGCCGGCGGTCTTAGAAGGCGCAGCGGGGGCGGGCAGATCGGTCGACGACATCGACAAGATGATCGAGATCAAGATCTCCTACGACCCGGACCCGAAGTTGGCGCTGGAGAACACCCGGTTCTGGGCGCCGCTGTCGCTGACCGCCGAGCAGAAACACAGCATCGACGACCCGATCGAGATGGAGAAGGCCGCTAACGCGCTGCCGATCGAGCAGGTCGCCAAGCGCTGGATTGTCTCCTCGGATCCCGACGAGGCCGTCGAAAAGGTCGGCCAGTACGTCACATGGGGCCTCAACCACCTGGTGTTCCACGCGCCCGGCCATGACCAACGCAGGTTCTTGGAGCTTTTCCAGAAGGACCTCGAGCCGCGGCTTCGCCGGCTCGGTTGAACGGCGGGCGGGTGGCGGCCGGTTCGGCGTCGGCGATCTACATCGCGGCGCCCGAGGGAGACACCGGCAAGTCGACGATCGCGCTGGGGATCCTGCATCGGCTTGCCGCCAAAGTAGCCAGAGTCGGTGTGTTCCGGCCGATCACGCGACTCGGCGAGGACCGCGACTACATCCTGGATCTGCTGCTGGCGCAAACCACAGCCGGCCTGCCCTACGAGCGCTGCATCGGCGTGACCTACCAGCGCCTGCACTCCGATCGTGACGCCGCCATCGACGACATCGTCGAGCGGTATCACGCGATGGCCGCCGAGTGCGATGCGGTCGTCATCGTCGGTAGCGACTACACCGACGTCGCCAGCCCCGCCGAGCTCAGCGTCAACGCCCGTATCGCGGTCAACCTGGGCGCGCCGGTACTGCTGGCGGTGCGGGCCAAGGGCCGCAGTGCCGAGCAAGTCGCGCACCTCGTCGAGGTGTGCCTGGCCGAGCTGGACGCCCAGCACGCGCATACCGCGGCCGTGGTGGCCAACCGCTGCGAGCCCTCGGAATTGAGCACGGTGGCCGAGGCGCTGCGCGCGCTGGGGCGAAAGAGCTATGTCGTGCCCGACGACCCGCTGCTGGTGGCGCCGACCGTGGCTGACCTGCAGACCGCGGTGAACGGGACGCTGGTCAGCGGTGACACCGCGTTGATGGGCCGCGAGGTAATGGGTGTGGTGGTCGCCGGAATGACTGCCGACCATGTATTGGAGCGGCTGGGCGAGGGTTTCGCGGTGGTCACGCCCGGGGATCGCTCGGACGTTGTGCTTGCTGTCGCCAGCGCCCATGCCGCCGAGGGCTTTCCGTCGTTATCGTGCATCATTCTCAACGGCGGCTTCGAATTGCATCGGTCGACCGGGGCACTGGTAGCCGGCCTGCGACTCCGGTTGCCGATCATCGCCACCACGCTGGGCACCTTCGACACGGCCAGCGCGGTGGGCTCGGCGCGCGGCCGGGTTACCGCGTCCTCGCAGCGCAAGATCGACACCGCGCTGCGGCTGATAGAGATCTATGTCGATCTCGATGACTTGTTGGCGCAGTTGGCGCTTCCGATCCCCAAGGTGACCACGCCGCAGATGTTCACCTACCAGCTGCGCGAGCGGGCCCGCTCGGATCGCAAGCGCATCGTGCTGCCCGAAGGTGACGACGATCGAATCCTCAAGTCCGCGGGCCGGTTGCTGCGGCGCGATATCGCCGACCTGACCATCCTTGGCGAAGAAAGCCAGATCCGATCTCGCGCAGCCGAACTCGGCGTCAATCTGGACGACGCCATGGTGCTCAATCCGCGTACCAGCGAGTTGTGCGACCAGTTCGCCGAGCAGTACGCGCAGCTGCGAGCCAAGAAGGGCATCACAGTCGAGCAGGCCCGGGAGATCATCCACGATGCGTCGTACTTCGGAACCATGCTGGTCTACAACTCTCATGTTGACGGGATGGTGTCCGGTGCTGCGCACACCACGGCGCACACAGTTCGTCCGGCCTTCGAGATCATCGGCACTGCGGCAGGCATTTCGACGGTGTCCAGCGTCTTTCTGATGTGTCTTCCGGATCAGGTTCTGGCATATGGCGACTGCGCGATAGTGCGCGACCCGACGGTCGACCAGCTAGCCGATATCGCCATCAGCTCTGCGCGCACCGCCGCACAATTCGGTGTCGAGCCGCGGGTGGCTATGCTGTCGTACTCCACCGGTGAATCGGGCAGTGGCGCAGATGTCGACAAGGTCAGGGAGGCAACCGGATTGGTGCGCAGCCGCGCACCGCAGCTGCTGGTCGAGGGTCCGATCCAGTACGACGCTGCGGTCGAGCCCTCGGTCGCAGCCACCAAGATGAGTGATTCGGCGGTCGCCGGCCGGGCTACCGTGCTGATCTTCCCCGACCTCAATTCCGGCAACAACGCCTACAAGGCGGTGCAGCGCAGCGCCGGTGCGATCGCGATCGGTCCGGTGCTGCAAGGTTTGAACAAGCCGGTCAACGACCTGTCCCGCGGGGCGTTGGTCGACGACATCGTCAACACCGTCGCCATCACCGCGATCCAGGCCCAGGGTGCTCATGCCTGATCGCGTGGTGCTGGTGATCAACTCCGGCTCCTCGTCGCTGAAATACCAGCTTATTGAACCGGATTCGGCAAGCTCGTTAGCAGACGGCATCGTCGAGCGGATTGGCGAGCGGTCGTCGCCGGTCGCCGACCACGCCGCGGCGCTGCGGTTGGCGTTCGACCAGCTATCCGAGGCCGGTATCGATCTGAAGACCTGCGGGCTGGCGGCGGTTGGGCACCGAGTAGTGCACGGCGGCCCGACGTTCTACCAACCGACCGTCGTCGATGACGCGGTCATCACCAAGCTCAAACAGTTGTCGCTGCTGGCCCGGTTACACAATCCGCCCGCCGTGCAAGGTATCGAGGTCGCTCGAAAGCTGTTGCCGGATGTGCCGCATATTGCGGTGTTCGACACGGCGTTCTTCCACGACCTGCCTGCAGCTGCGGCGACCTACGCCATCGATTGTGACTTGGCGCAGAAGTGGCAGGTCCGCCGATACGGGTTTCACGGCACCTCGCACCAGTATGTCAGCGAACAGGCCGCGGCGTTCCTGGGCAGGCCGCTGGACGACCTGAATCAGATTGTGCTGCATCTGGGTAACGGCGCCTCGGCCTCGGCGATCGTGGCCGGCCGGCCGGTCGACACGTCGATGGGGTTGACCCCGTTGGAGGGCCTGGTGATGGGTACCCGCAGCGGCGACATCGATCCTGGTGTCATCGGCTACCTGTGCCGCGTCGCCCAGATGAGTGTCGACGAGGTCGAATCGATGCTCAACCAGCAGTCCGGGATGCTGGGCCTGGCCGGCGAGCAGGACTTTCGCCGACTGCACGAGATGATCCAATCCGGCGACAGTGCAGCCCAATTGGCCTACGACGTGTTCATCCACCGGCTGCGCAAGTACGTCGGCGCTTACCTGGCAGTGTTGGGCCGCACCGACGTGGTGAGTTTCACCGCGGGCGTCGGCGAGAACGTCGCGTCGGTGCGCCGCGACGCGCTGAGCGGGCTGGTAGCGTTGGGCATCGAGATCGACGAGCAGCGAAACTCGCGGTCCGCCAAGGATGCCCGGCGGATTTCGGCCGACACCTCGCCGATCGCTGTGCTGGTGATCCCGACCAACGAAGAGCTGGCCATCGCCCGCGACTGCCTACGCGCGATCAGCTGATCCGGCCCCAGGGCGGCGCCGACGGTTCCTCCCGCCCGCCGGCGCCGCGGCCTCGCTCAGGGCACCAAGCCGGCGAGCAGTTCGGAGGCGATGCCCGTGAGGTTGACTGTGAGGTCGCCGCCGGTAATCGCCACCGGCAGGCCCAGGTCATTCAGCGCACTGCTCAACAGGGATGTCACGTCGAGCGTTGGGTCGTTCGTCAGCAGGGTGGGCAGATCCGACGACACCGGTGCGATGCTGCCGAACACCGCCAACAGGTCCTGGGCCAGGTCCACGTCGTAGGTGGGCAAAGCACCCCCGGTCACTTCGGGGATGGTCAGGTCCAGGCTCAGGGTGCTGGGCAGGATCGACTCGAGCGTGCTGAGCGGGATGCTGATGTCCTGACTGCCCGCGGTGCCGAGAAGCGACTCGAGCGTGGCGGTGGAGACGCTGATGTCCGAGCTGCCGGCGCTGCCGAGAAGCGTCTCGAGGGTGCTGGTGGAGAGGGTGATGTCCGAGCTGCCGGAGGTGCCGAGAAGCGACTCGAGGGTGCTGGTGGACACGCTGATGTCCTGACTGCCGGCGGTGCCGAGAACCGACTCGAGGTCGCTGACGGGGACGGTGATGTCCTGGTTGCCGGAGCTGCCGAGAGCCGACTCGAGATCGCTGAGGACGGTGCTGTCGGGGATGCTGACGTTTATAGCGCTGGAGCTGTTGAGCCCGAGAGCCGACTCGATGGTGCTGAGGGGGACGCTGATGTGCTCGGTGCCAACGATCGGGAAGCTTTCGCTGATGCTGATGCCGTTGGGGGCGATGTCGCCGAGGATGCTTTCCTCGTTCAACGATACGGAGAGGCTGCCGCCGTTGCCGAGGGCGTCGCCGAGGACTTGGTCGGGGGTGATCGGAATGGTGATATCGCCGCTGGAGCCGGCGGCGTCGATGAGGAGGCCGTCGAGGCTGATCGGGAGGGTGACAGTGCCGCCAGGGGTGGCGCTC
>Ga0210390_10001306_pt1 | contig 24153 bp, 26 predicted proteins | sample IncBWH11OmetaG_FD_161050 | JGI IMG/M metagenome (GOLD analysis project Ga0210390, IMG submission 161050) | Forest soil microbial communities from Barre Woods Harvard Forest LTER site, Petersham, Massachusetts, United States - Inc-BW-H-11-O ... | reverse complement strand
TGAACGTCATGTCCTGCAGTTCGCATTCGCCGCCGGCGTCGCAGACCGGGCAATCCAGGGGATGGTTGCCGAGCAGCATCTCGAGCATTGACTTGCGCGCCTGCTTGATCTCATCGCTGTCGGTCGTGACGATCATGCCCTCGCCGACCACCGTGGTGCAGGCGGTTTGCAGCTTGGGCATTTTCTCGACTTTCACCAGGCACATGCGGCAAGCGCCCTGTAAAGAGAGGTTGGGGTAATAGCAGAACGAAGGCACTTCGATGCCCACGGTCTTGCAGGCCTCAATGAGCAGTGTGCCCGCGGGAGCCGTGAGTTTCTTGCCATCGACAGTGAGATTTACGTCAGCCATCTAGTTTGTCCGCTCAGTGGTTGTGAGTTTGCCTGCGGATTGAAGGCAAATGCCTTGTGCATAGCCCTTCTTAAACACCGTGGTTGGGCACGCATCGAAGTTTCCCCAGTAAGAGTGGTCCCAGTCCAGACTTCCCTCGCTGATGGTTGTAGGAAGGTCTCCTTCGATCCAATACTTGTGGTTCGTTCCAACCCGCCAAATCCAGTACGCGTGCCCACCGTTGTACAGTCCCAGTCGACCGCGAAAACGGAAACACTTTCCAACGACTGGAAACGTAGTCCCCTTACAACTTGGAGCGGTATCCTCGGCTGTGCTCGCCGCTGCGAGCACCAAAAGAACGAGGATTTGAGAGAGTACACGCTTCATCTAACGCCTCAATGCGCGAATGTCGGAACCTGTTCCGCCGCGCCAGCCTTTTCATATGGGCAAGGTTTCCCGTCCAAATGGTCTTCAAATTCTTTGCGAAACTTTTTCACGAAGGCGATGGTCGGCATTGCGGCCGCGTCGCCCAGCGGACAGAAGGTTCGGCCGAGCATGTTTTCCGCCAGGTACTGGATGTTGTCGATGTCTTTCTTCACCCCGCCGCCGGAGTGAAAACGCACCAGCGTTTTTTTGATCCAGTCCGTGCCTTCGCGGCACGGAATGCACCATCCGCAACTTTCGTGCTGATAAAACTTCATGGTGCGCAGGGCGAATTTCACGATGCACTGCTGGTCGTCGACCACGACCACACCGCCGGAACCGAGCATGGAGCCGGCCTTCGCCACGGAATCGAAGTCCATGGCGACGTCGATTTCGTTTGCGGTGAGACACGGGCATGACGCTCCGCCTGGCACGACCGCCTTCAATGTGCGGCCGTTGGGGATGCCGCCGCCGACTTCGTAAAGCATTTTCCTTAAGTTGTAGCCCATGGGCAGTTCGTAGACGCCGGGCTTGGCGATGTTGCCGCTCAGGCAGAACAGGCGCGTGCCTCCGTTTTTGGGCGTTCCGAGTTTCGCGAACCAATCAGCGCCGCCCAGAATAATGTGCGGCACGTTCGCCAGGGTCTCTGCATTATTGATGACAGTGGGTCCGCCCCAGAGGCCGACCACAGCCGGAAACGGCGGACGGATGCGCGGGATGCCGCGCTTGCCTTCGAGCGACTCCATCAGCGCCGACTCTTCGCCGACTTCATAGGCGCCAGCGCCGCCGTGCCAGTAAATGTCGAGATCGCGTCCGCTGCCGAAAATGTTTTTGCCGACGAAGCCTTTGGCGTAGGCGTCGCGAATCGCCTTCTGCATGATGATCGAGAGATAGCGATACTCGCCGCGAATGTAGATATAGCCGCTCTGCGCGCCGACGGCCAGGGCGCCGATCATGACGCCCTCGATCACCGAGTGAGGATCGTGCTCGAAAATCAGGCGATCTTTGCAGGTGCCGGGCTCACTCTCGTCGCCGTTGCACAGAACGTATTTGGGTTTGGCCGACTGCTTGGGCACGAACGACCACTTCATCCCCGTCGAGAATCCAGCGCCGCCCCGGCCGCGCAGGCCGGAGTTCTTCACCTCGTTAATGATGGCGTCGGGCTCCATGGCGAGCGCCTTCTGCACGGCCTTGTAGCCGTCGAGTTCGAGATAGCGGTCGATATTAGCCGCACCCTGGCCGAAGCGCCGGGAGACGACTCTTACTTCGTCGGGATGGGAGACTAAGTCAGCCATTTTGAATGCAGAATGTAGAAGGCAGAATGCAGAAGTGAACCCTGTTTTACTTCTGCATTTTAACTTCTGACTTCTTAATTCCTGTTACTGCGTTCCCTCTTCTTATAGTCGTCGAGAATCCGGTCTATCTTTTCCGTCGTCAGGTTCTCGTGAAAATCGTAATTTACTTGCACCGCTGGGGCCCAGCTGCAGGCGCCGATGCATTCCACTTCTTCGAGAGTGAACAGGCCGTCGGCGGTGGTTTGCTTGTGGCCGACGCCAAGTTTTTTCGCGCAGTGATGCAGAATGTCTTCTGCGCCGACCACGAGGCAGCTGATGTTGGTGCAGACCTGCACGTTGAACTTGCCGCGCGGCTTGGTGGTCAGCAGAGAGTAATAGCTGATCACGTTGCGGACTTCGAGTTCGGTGAGGTCGAGGCGGGTGGCGATTTCTTGAATCACTTCGTCGGACAGGTAGCCGACTTCGTCCTGCGCGTAGAGCAGCGTGGGGACGAGCGCCGAGCGTTTGGTCGGATAGTGCGGGACCATTTCCGCAAATCGCGTTTCGAATTCTTCGGAAAATTTCATAGAGAATTGCGTGATTGCGCCATCGGGCGATTTTGTGATTTAACGCTCACACTGCATGCCTTGCCGTGCGTTGCGAGGCCGCAAAAATCGCCGTCAATTCATTCGCTTCTTTAAGCAGAGCCTCGGTTTTCGCCAAAGGAACGATTCCAGATTCCGTCATCAGTTCCAGCCACAAAATTACTTCGTCTGCCTCCTCCACAACTACTCCGATTTTGGCCACAAATTCGGCCTTCGACCGGGCCCGGCAAACAGCCCGATAGTTCGCCGCGCGACCGAGGTGCCACTTCTCAGGAGTTGCTTCCCCAGCACCTGCGCATCCGTCTTATAGGGCAGCGATCGGTAGAGCCGAATCACCCGCAAAGCGAATGCCTTTGTTCGATGTTCCGGCTGACTGCTCACAGCCACCACCCTCAAATCGCCCAATCACCCGATGGCCCAATCACTCAATTTTATCTACCGGTCGATTTCTCCGAGCACGATATCGATGCTGCCGATCGCTGCGACTACGTCGGCCAGCAGGCGTCCCTCGCACATGGTCGGCAGGGTTTGCAGATTTGCAAAACATGCGCTGCGCATGTGCACACGGTAAGGTTTGGCCGTGCCATCGCTCACGATGTAATAGCCCATCTCTCCGCGCGGCGATTCGACTGCCTGGTAGACTTCGCCCGCCGGGACGGCGAATCCTTCGGTGATGATTTTGAAGTGGTAGATGAGCGATTCCATCTGCGTCTTCATTTTTTCGCGGTCGGGCAGAACCACGCCGGGAGCGTCGGCCTTGGTACGGCCTTCGGGCATACCGTCAAGCGCCTGCCGCACCATGCCGATCGATTCGCGGAGTTCCTGCACGCGGCACATGTACCGGGCGAAGACGTCGCCTTCCTGCGATACCGGCACTTTGAACTGAAACTTGTCGTAACTCGAGTAGGGCATGTCGCGGCGCAGATCGAAGTCGACGCCGCTGCCGCGCAGGGTCGGTCCGGTTGCGCCCAGTGCAATGGCGTCTTCCGCGGTCATGCGGGCGACGCCTTTGGTGCGCATGGTCCAGATAGGGTTGCCGGTCAGCAGATTTTCGTACTGGTCTATTCTGTCGGGAAAGGAGCCGGCGAAATCGCGGACGCGGTCGAAGAACCCGAGCGGCGGTTCCAGCGCCACGCCGCCTACTCGAAAGTACGACGTCATCATGCGCTGGCCACTGATCGCTTCGAACATCTTCAGAACTTCTTCGCGCTCGCGGAAGCAATATAAGAAGACCGTGAGCGCGCCGATATCCATGGCGTGCGTCCCGAGCCACACCAGGTGTGAGTTGATGCGCGTGAGTTCGTTCATCAGAACCCGCAGCCACTGCGCTTTCGGAGGAATTTCCAGCCCCAACAGCTTCTCCACCGCAAGCACGTAGCAGAGATTGTTGGTCATGGGGCAGAGGTAGTCGATGCGGTCGGTGAGCGGTACGACTTGCTGATAGAACTTGGCTTCGCACGTCTTTTCGATTCCGGTGTGCAGGAAGCCGATGTCCGGCATCATGCGGACGACGGTTTCGCCATCAATCTCGAGCAATACACGCAGCACGCCGTGGGTCGACGGATGTTGCGGACCCATGTTCAGGATCAGGGTTCGATCCTGGCCGGGTTCGAGCACGGGAGTGGGGGTCAGGTGTGCCATCTCTTATTCGTTATTGCAACCTCAGCGGTAGCCCTCCACCGGATAATCCTTGCGGAGCGGGTGACCTTCCCAGTCCTCAGGCATCAGGATGCGCCGCAAATAAGGATGCCCGGTGAAGCGAATGCCGAACAGATCGAAAACTTCGCGCTCGAAATAATTGGCACCGGGCCAGACCGAAGTCAGCGACTCGATGGCCGGGCTGTCGCCATTCAGATGAACTTTCAACCGGATCCGCTCCTTTTTTGGAATGGAGAGCAGGTGATAAACGACCTCAAACCTTGGCTCGGCGGGATACCAGTCGACGCAGGTGATGTCGGAAAGAAAATTGAATGGGCAGGCGGGATCGTCTTTCAGGACGGAGCAGGCTTCGCGGATGAAAGGGCGATCGATGAAAATCGTCATCTCCTCGCGATCGAACTTGGCGCGGGTCACGGCCTCTCGGTTCCACGCGACTAGGCGAGCCACGGCGGGATGGTTCTTCAGTTGCTCCAGATCGGTGATTGCAGGGGCAAGCGGCATTTAGAAGTTTCCTCGCTTGCGGGAGGTTTCGCCCCAATCGAGGACGCCCTTCTTCCAGACATAGAAGAATCCGACGAGGAAAATCCCGATGTACACGAACATTTCCCAGAGGCCGAAATGGCCCTGACCCTGAGCCTTCAGTTTGCGTAGAATGACTGCCCACGGATAAATGAAGACGGCTTCAACGTCGAACAGAATGAACAGCATAGCGACCAGGTAGAACTTTACCGAGAAGCGCTGGCGGGAGTCGCCAACCGGGGTCATTCCGCATTCATAAGGCGAGAGTTTTGCGCGAGTGGGTTTACGCTGCCCGATCAGCCAGGAAAGTGTGACAATTGCAGTCGCAATGCCGCCCGCCATAAGAATATGGATCAAAAATGGGAGGTAGCGTGCGAAGTAATTGTCGGGCATAGGAGGAGATAGATATAATTCGCGCCAAGCGTTACTTAAACGTTCTAGATTATGGGCTTACACTCGGAGTGTCAAGCGAAGAGGAGAAGAGATTGTGCGATTCAGCCATTGAGTCATTGAGCGATTGAAAAGCCCTCGCGCTGGCGGGCGTCTTTCAACCACTCAATGACTCAATCACTCAATTTTCCAATGAAGAAATCCTTATGATCTTTGGCTTCAATACCGACGTCAAGCATGGCGACACCATCTATCACGTGCAGAGCGAAGCGCGTGAGAGCGAACTCCTGTTGCAGACGCAGGTGTTTGTGCGCGGGCGCTGCATTGGGAAGCGGGCAACTTCTTACGCCAGCAAGCCCAGCGAAGCCGCCGTCGCCGACCCACAGAAAGAGCAGCGGCTGCGCGAGCAGCACCGGTTGGTGCTGGACGCGATCCGCGAAGGCAAGCTGGATAACGTTCTCGACCATCCCGAGGCTGACGCGCTTGCGGCGGTGAAAGAGTTGGACGTTCAGTGGCTGAACGCGGAGTCGATTCCTTCCGACCGCAACCTGACCATGCAGCTGCGCGTCACCGAAGGCGGCGCGGCGGCGGGTGGGGCGCGGCTGACGTTTCGGCTGGCGCGGCCGGGGGCAACGCCGTTCTATACGCAGACGGTAGCAGATTCGGGCGGCGCGGCTCAGATCAAGATTGAAGTGGACGAAGCGGATCTACCGGATTCGACACTGCTGGTGCAAATCAACCAGGAAGGCCGGACGGCCACGCGGAAGTTTGTGCTGCGCAAGGCGGAGTAACGACCGAACCCCGGCACCATCGTCAGCATAGTCGAATGAAACCTCACATCGATGAAGCTTAGAATCAATGGGGAGGAGCGCGATTTCAGCGGCTCGCCCGCTCCGCTCACCCTTGCCGCGCTGGTGGAAATCCTCGGGATGAAGGCCGACCGCGTGGCCGTGGAACTGAATCTCGACATTGTGCCGCGCGACCGCTGGGCTGAGACTGCGCTGAACGACGGTGATCGTCTGGAGATTGTGCACTTCGTTGGCGGCGGCCTACCGCTCGATTCCCACCAGGAACTCTCTTAGTCACCCCTTTTCCACCGATTCTCTGCTTGACCTTCGTCCATCCATGCCTAAAATGTTTGAAACATTCGACTTGAAGATTGTTTCAAACAAATCTGGGGATCGTTTAAGGGCGACCGTGCAAGATCGGTTCACATCGAACGAGGTGATTGCTCTCACGGGGATCACGGCGCGCCAGCTGCAGTGGTGGGACGAGCGGGGCGTGGTGAAGCCGGAGCGGGAAGGGCATCGGCGGCTGTACTCGATGAAGCATCTGACCGAAGTGGCGGTGATCTGCGAACTGCGGCGCAAGGGATTTTCGCTGCAGAGCGTGCGCAAGGTCATGCGGTTTCTCGATCGCGAGATTGGCAAGGGGCTGGCCGAGATTGTGAGCCAGGGCTCCGACTATCACCTGCTCAGCGACGGGACTCATCTGTATCTCGAGACTTCGGCGCGGCAGATTGTCGACATCCTGAAAAATTCCGAGCAGCCGATTATGGCCGTGTGCCTGAGCGATGCGGTGCGGCAGGTGCGGGCTGGGGTCATCTCCCGGAAGACGAATACTTCAGTAACTTCGCCGGAGCGGCGCGGGCGTGCTAAAAAAGCTTCGTAAGCAGTGCGGATTGCAGCGCGAATTAGAACTTCGGCTACGGACACAGGGAGGAAGACATGGTCGGTGAACTGGACCTTCTCAACGAGTGGATTCCGGAACAGATGCAGCCGGGTACCGTCTTCGTGCTGGAAAATGCCGGGGAGATCGGCGAGAAAGAAGATCCGTATTGGGCCGTGTTGTCGTGTCCTTCGTGCGGCATGCTGGGATTGATTACGCGCAAGCAGATTAACGGGTTTATCCCGGTGATCTGCGGGTCGGAGCATTGCTCGGCGCAGTTCTTCATTCGAGAGAGCGAAGTGGTGGTGCGGAAACCCTTCTAGTGTGGAGCGGGCACTCTTGCCCGCTAAAGGCCGAAAACGGAAAAGAATTAGCAGGCCTGTGATTTTTCTTGATCCCTTTTCTTGATCCCTGAATTTTTGCCGCTGCATGCAAGCGGGCAGGAGTGCCCGCCCCACATAATCAAAACCGACAGAAGCGATCATCTTTTTACTGCCTGTAAATCTACGGGGACCTGCTCGACGATTTCGATTCCAAATCCTTCTAGCGCTGCTACTTTCTTTGGGCGATTGGTCAGGAGGCGGATGCGGTGCAGGTTCAGGTCGGAGAGGATTTGGGCGCCGATGCCGACTTCGCGCTGCGTCTGTCGTTCGTTTTCCAGCAGGCCGGGGAGTTTGCGGCCGCGATGGAAGCTGAGGGCGGTGCGGTCGGCGACTTTTTCGACGGAGAATCCCTGCGAGGTTTGGTGCAGGTAGATCAGGGCGCCGGAGCCTTCTTCGGAGATGCGGCGCAGTGCACCCTCTAGCGTGGCGTGACACTCGCAGCCGGTGGCGCCGAAGACGTCGCCCATCAAACAATGGGCATGCATGCGCACGAGAACCGGAGATTTGCTGTGCTCGATATCTCCGCGGATTAGTGCGACGTGCGACTCGCCGCCGTCGACTTCGCTGGTGTAGGCGATCAGGCGGAATTCGCCGAAGCGGGTGTCGACCAGGGCCTCGCCCACGCGATGGACGTAGCGCTCGTGCGCCATGCGATAGCGGATGAGTTCGGCGACGGTGAGCATCTTCATCTGGTGCTCGCGGCAGAATTCGATCAGGTCGGGGACGCGGGCCATGCTGCCGTCATCTTTCATGATTTCGCAGATGACGCCGGCGGGGACCATGCCGGCGAGGCGGGCGAGGTCGACGGAGGCTTCGGTTTGGCCTGCGCGGACGAGGACTCCGCCTTTGCGGGCGCGCAGGGGGAACATGTGTCCGGGGCGAGCCAGGTCGCTGGGCTTGGTGGCGGGATCGATGGCTACCTGGATGGTGCGGGCGCGGTCGTGCGCTGAGATGCCCGTCGTGACGCCCTGGCGGGCATCGATCGCTTCACAGAATGCAGTGCCGAATTGCGACGTGTTCTCTGACGTCATGGGACCGATGTTGAGGTGTTCGAGGCGCTCCTCGGTCATGGCGAGGCAGACCAGGCCGCGTCCGAACTTGGCCATGAAGTTGATGGCTTCGGGCGTGACTTTTTCGGCGGCTAGAGTAAGGTCGCCTTCGTTTTCGCGGTCTTCGTCGTCGACCACGACGATCATTCGGCCGGCGCGGATTTCCTCAATGGCGTTGGGGACGTCGGTGAAGGGGTGTTGGGGGCTCATAGTAGGGCGATTGTAGCAATTGGGTTGGATGGCGCTTGATATCGCAAAGAATTTTTTTCTACTACGGCGGGTAAGATCCCTGCTTTGTTTTGGTTAGCAGGATTGGATTGGAGCGGTTGTTGGCAAAATATTGAGGATGAAGGAGTTGCTGGCAAAATATTGCGGATTAATGAGTTAGAGGCGCTGAGGCGGACCGTCACGGTTGGCCGGCGGCTGAATTTGTTTTCTGGGTGCATTAAGGGAAGTATGCGGGTTTTTAATTTCTCAGTAAAGGTTGTTCGTCACAGTTTGGGCTGTGGAAAAAGTCGGGTCAGGTTGGTGGGCGGGAAAAGCAGGTTCCTCACCGGGCTTTCAGCCCGGTTCGGAATGACAAGGATTTTTGGGGGGGCTTTCAGCCCGGTTCGGAATGACAAAAGCAGAAGCAGGTTCCTCACCGGGCTTTGCGCCCGGTTCGGAATGACAAAAGCAAAAGCAGGTTCCTCGCCGGGCTTTCTGCCCGATTCGGAATGACAAAATCCAAAACGGCGGGCTCCTCGCATGGACTCAGTCTGAGTCGGAATCGTAAGAGCAAAAGCAGGTTCCTCACCGGGCTTTCAGCCCGATTCGGAATGACAAAAAACTAAAGCGGGTCGCTTGCCGTGCCGATGGAATGATTGTCCAGCGACGGGCGGTCGCATGCTCGGCGGTGGGACGAGCCGTACGCGCTGTAGCCGTATGCGCTGTAGCCGTATGCGTGGTGCGCGGCATTCGTGGGCGCGGCGGTCGTGCGCGAGCGTCGTGGGCAGGGGACGGCAGAATTCCGAACGGAAGGGGGTGACCACATGGGTTGGTTTCGCGATTTGAATATTGGTAAGCAACTCGCGGTCGCGTTCGGCTTTCTTGAGCTTCTGATGATGGGGTTGGGGATTTTTGGGTTGATGCAGCTGTCGGCGGTGAATGGGACAACGGTGCAGGTGATGTCGCGGCAGATGCCGTCGGTGAAGGTGTTGGGGGCGCTGAAGTATGACGCTTCGGCGATGCGGCGATTCGAACTTAGCCGGTTGCTGGCCTATGAGCACAAAGAAAAATGGGACGCGCCGCTGAAGCAGGCGCAACTGGATCTGGAAGCGCATGAAAAGGAATATCAGCCGCTCATGAGTTCCGAGGAAGAGCGCAGGCTTGACCAGGAGTTTCGCAGGGCCTGGGAGAAATATCTGGCGGTGCATGAGCAGGCGATGACGCTGGCGGTGGAAAACGAGTACCAGGCGAATCTGCTGGCGCAATCTGCCGGGGGCGAAGCATTCGATGCGGCGGCAAAGATTCTGCAGGATGAAGTTGTGCTCGACGACAAGGCTGCGGCGGCGTTTGCCGGAAAGGGCGCGGAAGTGTACTCGTCGTCGCGGTATTGGATTATCGCCTTTCTGGTCTTGGCGGTGGCGGGAGGATTTGCGTTGTCGACGGCGATCGGGCGCGCGCAATCGCTGGCCACGGGACGGATGCTGGCGCAGATGGAGGAAATCGCGGGCAAGAATCTGGAGATCGACGATGTGCAGGTGGATTCCGACGACGAGATCGGTCGGGCGTGTGCGGCGCTGAATACGATGAAGAACAGTTTGGGGGATGTGATCCAACTGATTACGGAGACGGCCATTCGCGTGGCCAGCGCGAGCGATGAACTGTTTGCCGCCCGGGAACAGATCACGGCCAATTCGGAAGAGACTTCGGCCAAGGCCAATGTGGTGTCACAGGCGGCGGAGCGAGTCAGCGATAACCTGCAAACGGTTTCCACTGGGGCCGAAGAGATGGCGACGACCATTCAAAGCATTGCCAGCAATGCTCACCAGGCGGCCAACATTGCGGGCAGCGCGGTGCAGAAGGCGCAAGCGGCCAACCTTACGGTGGCTAAGCTAGGCAACTCCAGCGCGGAGATTGGCGAAGTCATCAAAGTGATTACCGTGATCGCGCAGCAGACGAACCTGCTCGCGCTCAACGCCACCATTGAGGCGGCTCGAGCGGGTGAGGCGGGCAAGGGTTTTGCGGTGGTGGCGAATGAAGTGAAAGAACTGGCCAAGCAGACCGCGACATCCACCGACGACATTGGGCGGAAGATCGCGGCTATTCAGTCTGACACGCGGGGAGCAGTGGAGGCGATCGGAGCTATCGCCGAGGTGATTCACCAGATCAACGACATTTCCGGGACGATCGCTACGGCTGTTGAAGAGCAGAGCTCGACGACGAACGAGATGAAGCGCAACGTGGGCGAGGCGGCGCGGGGAGCGGGCGAAATATCGTCCAGCATTGGAGCGGTGGCGCGGGTCGCCGACGGGACGTCGTTTCGGGCGCAGGAGTCGCAGCGCGCGGCCCAGGAGTTGGCCGATGTGGCGAAGCTGTTGAGCGGGCTGATGTCGCAGTTCAGAATCAAGCGGCGAGATGCGCGGGTGGATTTGTCGTTGCCGGTGCGGGTCACCGTGACCGACACCAAAGGACATCCAGCGGAGCAGCAGGTCACGACGGTCGATATCAGCCGGCAGGGAGCGCTGATACGGGGCTTTCGCGGCGAGGTTCGGACGGGCAAGATTGTTACTCTGAGCCGCAATCACAAGAAGCAGGAGTTTCGAGTGGCCTGGGTGGGAAAGAAGCGTACGCCGCAGGCGGGAGAGATCGGCCTGTCGGCGGTCGATCCGATGTCGGGCTTTTGGGATGACGTGCTTTTAGCTCGCGACAGGGAAGGCGCTGCTGCGCACAGCCTGGCGGCGCACGCTTAGTTTACCGGTGCGAGGCTTTCCTTTTCGCTAGCCGGCGAGTTCCTGTTCGGCGCCGCGGAACAGGGCACGCATGGCGCGGAGGACCCAGCGGATCGCGACCACGATGATTACGACGAGGATCGTGGCCAACGTGCCGGCAACGTAGGGATGGCGCGTCGCTAGCCAGGTCAGGCCTATGGCGAGGACGTCTTCACCAATGCTCAGAGAGATATTGGAGAACGGTTCCGGTGACGGGGTGACCGCGGCGCGGGCGGCGGTTTTGCCGCTGTGAGCGATAAGGGCTACGGTTCCTCCGAGGAGCGTGGCCAGGAGTTGGTGCTCGGGGGAGAGTTGGGTGGTGGCCTGGTAGGCGAGGAAGCTGGCGACGGGGACGCGGATGAAGGTGTGCAGGGCGTTCCAGATTAGGTCGAAAGCGGGGATTTTGTCGGCGAAGAATTCGATGATGAAGAGCGCGACGCTGGCGGCGATGATGGGCCAGCCCTGGAGCAGGTGCAGTCCTGGAGGAAGTGGGAGATGGCCGAAGCGGGCCAGGAGGCCGAGGACGGCGACGGTGGCGTAGAGGTTGAGTCCGGCGGCGAATCCGATGGCGGCCAGCAGAGAGAAAAGTTCGGCGGACGGGATTTGGAGGACGTTGAGCATTGGCTCGGACAATATCACGGGAGGGCGGTTGCTTTATAGCGCGGGGAAAGGCGGGTTCCTCACCGGTCTTTCAGACCGGTTCGGAATGACAAGTTTGGGGGTGGGGGACTTCAAGAGCGGATCTCGGCTGGGTCTTCCAGATAAATCTTTCGGGGAAACTCTTGCTGCGCGGAATGTGAAAAGGCCGCTCCCTTGCGTCAGGAGCGGCCTTTTCACTTTCCGCTGGGTTACAGCGTGGACTCGATTTCGAAGCCCCAGGCTTCCAGAAGAGGCTCAGGGATGTACTTGGAGTTCTTGTTGCGGCGCGCCCACTCGCGCAGGCGGGTCGACCGCAGGTACTGGTCCGGGGAGAGCTTGTACTCGCGTACAACTTGCTCAAATTCGGTGATGGTCGGGGTGATGGGACCGATTGGCTCGGGCTTGCCCCAGTTCGGATTTCCGCGTCGCTTGGCCATGAAAAGTGCCTTTCCACTTAGGGGAATGAAACTGCAAAATTACCTAACTATATGATTCTCCGAGTCGTCTGGAAGATTCAGGTTCGGATTGAAGACATATCCTGATTCCAGACAAGGCTAGGTCTACGACTGATTTGCACCCAAGACTAATCGGAGACTCAATAGCTTACAGTGGAATTGACCGGAAAGTCAACGGGAAATAGCTCTGGAAATTGGGACGGATATCATCCAAGCGCTTGCAAATTAAGACACTTAAGCGTTAGTGTGGCGGCGCCGATCGCGGTGAGTGAAAAGCAGGTTCCTCACCGGTCTTTTCAGACCGGTTCGGAATGACAGGGAGGGGTGGGAGCGAATCACGTGGCGACTGATTACGGTGGTAACGCGGCCTGCCCGGAGAGACGTTGATTGGCAACAAGGATGGACATAGAGTGCAGAGAGGGCATCTCGCTTTGCGGTCCCCGGGCTGGCAGCCAGCGCCTGCGGGAAAGAATTCTTGGCCGGAGGCATCCCTGCGTTGTTGTTAGGAGTAGGCCCAGCATGAGTTTGAAATCGTTGGTGCTGTGTGCGGACGAAAAAATCGTACGAGTCTTGCGCCGGGTGATGGGCGATTTGGATATTGCGGTGGAGTTGTGCGTGGACGCCGACAGCGCTTTGCGCAGGCTGACGCGGCAACGGTTTGAGGCGATCATCGTGGACGTGACGGACGACGGTGCGTCGGATGTATTGCGCAGCGCGCGCACGGCTCCGTGTAACCGGCAGGCGGTTGCGGTCGCGATTGTCGATCCGATTATTGGGCTGAAGGCGGTGTTCGAGCTGGGAGCCCACTTCGTGCTCTACAAGCCGGTTTCGAGCGAGCGGGCGAAGTCGAGTTTTCGGGCGGCGCGGGCGCTGATGAAGAGCGAGCGGCGGCGCAATGCGCGGGTCGCGGTGGAGATTCCAGTGGTGATGCGCAGCCCGGAAGCGGGCAGCAATATGAAGGTGACGACCATCGACTTGAGCGAAGGTGGAATGGCTGTGAATGTGCCGAAGCGGCGGCGGCCTACTGGACATTGGCAGGCGGTGTTTACTTTGCCAGGATCGGAAGTCGCGCTGGAACTGCCCGCGGAGTTTGCCTGGGAAGGGGAAAAGGCGCAGGCGGGGCTGCGTTTTCAGCAAATCCCGCCGGAGGCGACGCAGCAGTTGCGGGAGTGGCTGAAGCAGAATTCTCCTGACGCCGAACAGGACGATCCCCCGATTCGGTGCCAGCTGACCGATATGAGCCTGGGAGGATGCTACTTGGAGATGGCGTCGCCGTTCCCGGCGTCGAGCCGAGTGACGCTGTCGATGCGCGCCGCTGCAGTGGAAGTGCGGGCCCAGGGCGTGGTGCGGGTGATGCATCCGGATAAGGGTATGGGTGTGGAATTTACGCAGGCGACACCGGAACATCGCGCGGCAGTGGAGAAATTTCTGGAAGTGCTGAACGAAAATCGGACGCTGCTGCCGGAATTGCTGGTGGAACCGGAAGGACTGGAATCGGAACCGAGCGCGAGCCAATCGGCGGCGGACATGGACGATCCGTTGTTGCAGTTGTTCTATGGCGAAGCGCTCACGGCGGAACAATTCCGCGAGGTGCTGCAGAAGCAGCGCGGGATCACGTCGACGGGCACGAGCAGCGCTTCGGCGGCCACTCATAGCTAACCTGGGTTCAGCTAACCTCGTTCTAAATCGAGTCCGTAAATCGAGTCCGTAAATAAAGTGGTCTGCACTCCTTCGCTGGCGGAGCTGGCAGATACAGCGGATTTACGCCCAAGTCCTTGGGGAAATTGGCGCTGCGGAACTACACAGGTTCGGGAAACCTTGTTCTTGACCCTAGCCTCCGTTTAGCCCGTTATTCGGAGCAATTCCAGGCCGCAGGTGTATGGCGGCCGCGGCGAGTCACTTCGGCGAGGCGCAGACTCTTTGGCAAGCTTGCACGGCGATCACGAGCGACCGCAAGACTCGCCTAACCCGAGACCCAAAACGCAAAACACTTCTTCAACGCTGCCCACCCCTCCAAACAGTCGCACTTTCGGCCCGTTCCAGCTTAGAGTAGTGTTCGAGGCGGCTTGAGGTCGGCGCTGTAGCTCCTCTTGGGATAGGATGTCCTCGACTTCTCGCCGACGCCGTCTTTTTTCTCGTCGCGTCGGCACCAGAACTCGGCTAGTTAAATCCAATCGGGCCAGGAAGAACGCTGCATGGAGAGAGCAATACAGTTTCCGCCGAAAGTCCCATCGCGGGACGCATCGTCGGAACACGGGTTGGGGCTATTTTCGACTGAGGCTGTCCTCAACCTGCAAAAATTGATTTTTGCGGGCTCTCCTCTGTCCGAGGTTCTAGCGAACATTGCGCAGTTGGTTGAATCGCAAGCCGAGGGCATGTCTTGCACGATTTGGCTTCCCGACGAAGACGGGAAGGAACTCCATTGTGCCGCTGCGCCCAGCCTTCCTGGATTCATCGCTCACGTAGGGACCATGGCTGTTGGTCCGAAAGGCGGATCTTGCGGCACAGCCATTTATCGGAGGGAGCCGGTGTATGTAACCGACATCCTGACTGACCCCATCTGGGAAAACTATCGCGACCGCCTGTTGCCTTATGGAATTCGTTCCGTTTGGTCGCGCCCGTTGTTCACGAGCGACGGCAAAGCTCTCGGCACATTTTCTATCAACTATCGTGAGGCCCGCAGGCCGGGCACGTTGGACTTAGAGCTGATCGAAAATGCCAGCCACATCACTGGGATCGCGATTGAGCGCCACATGAACGAACAAGCCCTCAAGCACGAACGCGATCGGCTGCGATTGCTTCTGGAAATCACAAGCAGCGTTACTTCGAGGTTGGACCTCCGGCAAATGGTTGAGGCGCTGTCGACAAACCTATTCAGGGTAATGCAATGTGACGTGTCCGCCTTGCTGCTACCCGACTCCGAGAGTGGCGCGTTACGTGTCAGTCTCTTGCATAATCCCGACATGAGGGGACCCTTCCGCGAGGGATCGTTGGTGCCGATGAATAGTTCGATCTCGGGTCAGGTATTGCGGAAAGGCAAGAGCATCCGGATCGATAGCTTCGAACAGGTCCGCGCAGACCCTGAGATCTATGGGAATCCCGATGGGCAGCTTCTTTATGGGAGCGTGGTCAAGGAAGGCCTCAAGACGGGGTGCTATCTTCCGCTCGTAGGCCGCGATCGCGTGGTTGGCGTTCTGATGCTCTGCAGGCGTTCGGACAATACTTTTGCGAAGGACGACGTCATCCTGCTTGAGCAGGTAGCCGGTCAGGTAGCGATTGCCGTTGAGAACACGTTGGAGTACGAACAGGCGACGAAGGATCGAGACAAGGAGACGAAACAGAGACGCTATCTGGAGGAAGAAATTCGCGCCGAGCTGGGAGAAATCGTGGGAGAGAGCCCGGCATTGAAGACTGCGTTGAGCATGGTATCGGTCGTTGCCCCTACGGATTCCGGCGTGCTGATTCTCGGAGAGACTGGCACTGGCAAAGAACTGTTTGCGCGTGCAATCCATAAGCTGGGGAATCGCAGTGAAAAGGCATTCGTGAAGCTGAATTGCGCGGCAATACCCCTTGGACTGCTTGAGAGTGAGCTTTTCGGGCATGAAAAAGGAGCATTTACCGGCGCGATCGCCCAAAAAACGGGACGCTTCGAACTCGCCGACAAAGGTACGCTTTTTCTTGACGAGGTTGGAGATATCCCTCTGGAACTCCAGGCGAAACTGCTGCGCGTTCTACAGGAGCAGGAATTCGAGAGGCTCGGCAGCAACCGTACGCATAAGGTTGACGTTCGCCTGATCGCGGCCACGCATCGAGACTTGCCTGCCATGGTCAAACAAGGGACATTTCGCGAAGACCTTTACTATCGTTTGAAAGTATTTCCAATCAACGTCCCGACCCTGCGACAACGTGCAGAGGATATTCCGAGATTGGTGCGGCACTTCACGGCACTCTATGCTCAGCGCATGAACAAACGAATTGACGTAATTCCTCCGGATACGATGGATGCATTGGTGCGCTACCCATGGCCGGGGAACGTCCGCGAATTGCAGAATTTTATTGAACGCGCAGTGATTCTTTCGCCACAATCGGTATTACGCGCGCCAACCTCCGAACTGGAGCCATTTCGGCCTAACAAGGAATCGAATGCCCGTATGAATGGTCTCGCGGAGGTTGAGCGCGATCACATTCTTCGTGCGCTCGAAGCGAGCAATTGGGTGATCAGTGGCGCAGCCGCGCGTTTGGGAATGAAGCGAACCTCATTGACCTACAGGATGAAGAAGCTTCGCATTCGCCGGCCTGCCGCGGCGCTACACAAGGGCAGCGTCGGCGGGGCTCGCGACAACTGACCCTCCCAGCCGTTCAGCAAACCGCCTGCCAGTAACGGTGGATGCGACGGGAATCCGTCAGCGGCGGATATCCGTCAGAGATTTGTCAGCTTCGGTTCGGGATTTGCTGCGATCCTTCCTTTACGAACTTCAACTGCCAGAATGATTTGCGTGAATGTGGTGCCTTCCACTGAGCTGTGCCTCTTTTGGTATCCCACCTGCGCTGGACACCACAGAAGTGAGGAGAGGATTCCATGAATGATGCGACGCCACGAACCGCGACAAAACGCCAAACGCCGCGTCAGGACAATGCCCGATTCATCGTACCTACTACATCCATCCACAAGATCGAAGCCGATGGCGTGCAGGTGTTTTATCGCGAGGCCGGCGACGTAGACGCGCCCGTTGTTCTTTTACTCCACGGATTCCCGGCCTCGTCTTTCATGTTCCGCGAACTCATTCCGCGCCTGGCCAATGACTACCGTGTGATCGCACCAGATCTTCCGGGTTTCGGATTCACCGAAGTTCCGTCTGAGCGGCTGTATTCATACACCTTCGATCGACTCGCGCTCACGATCGATGCCTTCACGCGAGCACTGAAAATCGACCGCTACGCAATCTATGTGTTCGACTATGGCGCGCCAACCGGTTTCCGTTTAGCGATGGCTCACCCTGAGCGCGTCACAGCGATTGTTTCGCAGAATGGGAACGCCTACGAAGAAGGCCTTGGCGATGCCTGGGGCCCGATCCGAAAGTATTGGGCATCACCTACGGCAGAGAATCGCGACATACTCCGCCAAAGTGTTTTGACCGCGGGGGGAACGCGCTGGCAGTACACCCATGGCGTGGCGAATCCGGAGGCGGTGCCGCCTGAGTCATACACCTTGGACACGGCTCTGCTCGAACGGCCAGGAAACAAAGAGATCCAGCTGGATTTGTTTCTGGATTATGCGTCGAACGTGAAGCTTTATCCGAAATTCCAGGAATATTTTCGCAGGTCCAAACCGCCTCTGCTTGCGATCTGGGGCAAGAACGATCCTTTCTTCATTCCCGCGGGAGCAAAGGCCTTTCAAAAAGACCTGCCGAACGCGGAGGTGCAATTCCTCGACACCGGACACTTTGCGATTGAGACACACGTGGTAGAGATTGCCGCCGCGATGAAAAACTTCTTCACCGCGAATGGTGTCGGCGGGCTGAAAGCAGAACGAACGGCCTAACGACCAGTAACGAGGAGAATATGGAACGTCGAAGATTTCTTGGAGCGCTCACGGTTGCATCCCTAGGTGCGGTTCTCGAAGGCTCTCTCACTCGATTTGCCGGCGCGCAAAATACCACACGGGCTGCCGCGAACCCGCAGGCTTCGAAGACGCGTGGGTTCCCTCCAAACTCAACCGTAATTTTGGTGCACGGGGCATGGGCCGACGGTTCGTGTTGGCGCAACGTCATCCTGCCTCTAGAACGGCGCGGTCTTCAGGTCATCTGCGCGCCGATTCCGATGACATCCTTAACCAACGACGCGACCGCTTTGAGTCAGGCACTGGAGCGGACAAGCGGCCCGGTAGTCCTGGTGGGACACGCTTACTCTGGCGCCGTGATCGCCGCTGTGCGGGAAGACCGGGTCAAGTCTCTGGTTTATATCGCGGCGCTCGCTCCGGATGAGGGCGAGACCGTGGCTAAGGTTTTCTATCGCGACCCGAAGCCCCCGGAATCGCCGAAGTTGGCGCCGGATTCTCACGGCTTTATATGGATTCCGGACGGTGGATTTCGCCAAGCAGTTGCCCACAAGGCTCCTGCGGCACAAACAAGCATTGCAACTGCCGTGCAACGGCCAATTGCGGTTCAGTGCATTCAGGAGGCGGCCCCCACGCCGAGTTGGAAAACGAAACCGTCGTGGTTCCTGATTGCCGAAGAAGATCGCATGATCAATCCGAAGACACAGCATTTCATGGCCGATCGTATGCGGGCAAAGGTTCATTCGCATCCTGTGGACCACAGTCCGATGTACTCGGAGCCAAATCTTGTCGTCAACATAATCCTGGAAGCGGCGCGCGAGACCCTCTCGTCCTAGGCCCTTGCCGAAACGCACACACAATTTTCTTATTGGAAGAGACGGGGACATGGGCAATACAAAATCTGTCGCCATCATTACCGGCGCAAGTCAAGGCATAGGACGAGCCACAGCCATCCGGCTCGCTCGCGATTTCTCGGCCATTGTGCTAGTGGCAAGGGATCAGGACAACCTCGAAACAATTGGTTCTGAGGTCAGGTCTTTTGGGGCTGAAGCGATGGCCTTTGCTCTCGACCTGCGCCAACCACAATCGGCAAAGAACATCATCGAAGGAACCCTCGATCGCTTTGGCAGAATCGATGCGCTGCTCAACATTGCAGGCGCGGTGCCGCAAATCGACTTGTTCCAGATGACCGACGCGCAGTGGGACGACGGGATGGCGCTCAAGCTGAACGGCGCACGCCGCTTGACCATAGAGGCTTGGGACGCTCTGAAGGCCTCGAATGGATCGGTCGTGTTCATGTCCGGGAGCGCCGCGTTCGATCCCAAGCCTGGATATGCGGCCGTCGCCACCATCAACGCGGCCATTAACGCGCTCGCAAAGGCATTCGCAGAGCAAGGAATCAAAGATGGAGTTCAGGTCAACAGCGTATCTCCCGGAGCGGTTATGACAGGACGCCGGCAATCCTTCTTTGAAAAGTGGGCGCCTGCGCACAATCTCACAGTCGAAGAAGCCATCAAGAAATTCCCAGAGCAAGCCGGCATTGCCCGCTTGGGAAAGCCAGAGGAGATTGCCGATCTAATGGCTTACCTGGTATCCCCGGCAGCGAAGTGGATGACGGGCTCTTCTGTGCGTATGGACGGCGGCGAGATCAAGGGCATTTAGGAGGGCAAGTTAGGAGAATAAGCAATGGAGCGTCGCACTTTTCTTGGGGGTCTCACAGCCGCATCCTTTGGCGCAATGCTGGAGAACTCTTTCACCCACCCGGCACGAGCACAAGCTAGGGTAGGTTTAGCTCGCCAAGATTCTTTCGAGGCTTCTCATGTCGAGGTTTCAGGAAACACGATTTTCGTGCGTTGCTATGGAAGTGGGTCGGCAATTCTGCTGGTTCACGGCTTCCCGCGCACCAGCCTGATGTGGCGATTCCTCGCACCGAAGCTTGCTGACAATCACACCGTGATTTGCGTAGACCTGCGCGCCTACGGCGGCAGCGGAATCCCTACTTCTACCGACGATCACTTTCCTTACTCCAAGCGCGCAATGGCGAACGAACTAGTAGAGGTGATGGACAAGCTCGGATTTCCAATATTTACGTTGATCGGCCACGACCGCGGAGGTCGCGTCAGCTACCGCATGGCTTTGGATCATCCGAAGAACGTGGAGCGACTGGCTGTGTTCGACGTGATTCCGATTCTTGAAGCGTGGAGCCGGTCCGATGCGCGCTTCGCTCAGACTTACTGGCCGTGGATTTTGCTCTCGCAGAAGGAACCGCTCCCGGAGAGTTATCTGCTCGGTGCACCCGACGCCGTCTTCCACAATCCCTTTGGGCAAGGTTCGTTCGGCCCAGAGATTCTCAAAGAGTACGTTTCAACTTATCGCGACCCGGCTCGTGTTCACGGAATCTGCGAGGAGTATCGAGCGGCAGCGACGATTGATGTCGAACACGATCGTGCGGATAAGGAAGCGTCCAGGCGAATCGAATGTCCCATGCTGCATCTATGGGCGGAGGGTGGTCCGCTCGACACTTTCTATACGAAGGACGGAGGCCCGCTGGGCATTTGGCGGCAATGGGCTCCCCACGCGCACGGACAGGCGATGAAAGGTGGACACTTTTTCCCGGAAGAGAATCCTGATGATACCGCAGTTCTCGTCAAGCGGTTCCTTTCAGCTTGAAGCCCGAGTGTCGAGCTAAAAACCCTAGGAGGAAAAATGGTGGCGTGGGATCACGTGACCCGTCGTGACGTGTTGCGAGCGATACACGAGTACGATCGGCTGGGCCCAGAGCAGTTCTTCTCTAAGCATGGTTTCGCCCCTACTACGACCTATGAGTTGGTCTTGGATAAACGCCGTTACCCGCCGAAGGGAGTTTTGGGCGCAGCTTATGAGTTCGCCACGGGGCAACAGCTTGGCTCTGGTGACTTCGAGGGTGGGAAGACCGGCGCCGTAAGAGTGCTTGGCAAACTAGGATTTAGGATCGAGAAACGGCTAAAGAAATAGGGAGATGCGGAAATGAAAAAGTGGAAACTTATGATTCCTGTCGCCGCGGTCGTGGCTTTTCTCGCTTGGTATGCGTTCCGACCCGAACGGCTTGTGGTTAATCGGCGTGTCGATGAAGCCATGCCAGCCGCACAAGGTAGCTCGTCGCCCCAGCCGCTTGTCTCCGGACAGTTCTACAGCATTCTGCATCCAACGGCAGGTACCGCAGCCATCTATCGGATGGGAGATGGCAGTCGCGTTCTTCGCTTTACGGACTTCAGCACATCGAACGGTCCTGATGTGCACGTCTATATGGTTGCCGCCGACGATGCAAAAGACAGCGCCAGCGTGCTGCGCGCAGGTTTCATCGATTTAGGAACCATCAAGGGGAATATGGGCGACCAAAACTATACCCTCGGTCCCGATGTGGACTTGTCGAAATATCGCGCGGTTTCAGTGTGGTGCAAACGCTTCAGCGTCAATTTTGGCGCCGCTCGATTGATGTCCGACCAAGCGGTGTTGGAGAAGTAGCACATTGAAAAGATCTTTGGCCGGATGCATCTTTCAAATGGTCGAGTCACCATTCATGACCGACGAATTGGTAGAGATCTCGGGAAAATCAGGTCCCCACGTTGTATGGAGACCCGGCACAAATGGGGAACTAGTCGTCGCTGGCCCGCGTGGAGGCCTTCCGTTCGAGGTCCCATATCAAGATGTCAATAGGTGGAAACCTAATGCAGAACGGCAAGCTCTCACCCCGAGCCAATGATGATTTCTTCCGCAGTCCGGGGTTCGAGCCGGGCAAATTAGGGACTCGCAAGCTTAATGTTGGCTAACCATCTGGTTAACATCCGCAACTGCCTCAGAGTTTCGGAAGGCGGTCTTGATACGATCTGCGACGATCTCGGCGATCAAAATGACCGTTGGATTGATCGCTACCGACTCTGTTTCTTGCCCGATTCTCAAGAGAATTAATTTAGGACTGTCTGCGACCGGCAGACGCCCTCTTGGAGAGTTCTATACTCTGAGGCTTGGCCAGTTCTTTTTCCGCAGCAATCCAGTCCTCAAGAGCATGGCCCTCAATGCATCCACGTTCCTCAAAGAGTTCGAAAGCTCGTTTCTCGATTTCTTCTCTCGTGGCTTTTTGTTGTACATCTGGCATTTTGCCTCCCGAGTCGTGATGTCTAGGCCGCCATGGGCAGCGCCGGCGTCTGTTTCAGTGCGGCGATGACCTCGTCGGCGGTGGGTATCTCGGCAAACCACTTTTGGAGCACGTCGAGCGAGTGGGCGTGGCTCTCATCGCTGTCGGCGGTGCAGGCATCGGAGACGACGATGGTCCGATATCCCAGGTCGGATGCAGCGCGCGCGGTGGATTCGACGGCGACGTCAGTGGCGATGCCGACGAGAACGACGGTGTCGATGCCGGCGAGCCGGAGAATGGTGTCAAGCACAGTCCGGTCGAACCCGTTGGCCGCCTGTCCCCTGACGAGCGCTTCATCGGGGCGTCTGGAGAGTTCGTCAATAAGTTCGACCGCGGGAGTACCCTCCATCAGGCAGACACAATCGAAAAGAGTGCGCCACAGCGGGGAATTCGGGCTGACCCCGGGGAGCCCTGGCTGGTACGTGACCGCGGTGTAGAGCACCCTGGCCTTCGCTGTGCGGAACGCGTCCAGCAGCCGCGCCTGGGTCTTGATGATCCCGGTCTGCTCGGCACGCTGCCGGAAAAGCCGGCTGAAAGGGGTGACGACCTCCCCGGCTACGCCCTTCACCATGTGTGCCACCACCAAAGCTGTTCGGGTGGGATCAAGCCCGTTGGATGCGATTTTTCCGGTCATTATGTTTTTCCTTGCTATTGATTTCTATTCGTCCGGTTACTTTGCTCGGACTTTACTCGCCATGCCGCGCGGTAGGTCCGTGCTTCATTCATGCAGCCTGTTCTTTGGAAGGTGCGCGCTTTGTGTTGGCTTGCATTGATTTGACGAGGGCAGCTGACGACGATCCTTCAAGCGACAATCCGTAGCCAACTTCGTGCACGATGCGTTCCTTCAACGGTTGAATGAAGTGGATGCGGGTGTTGCGGCGTGTCACTTCCGGGGCTTTCAGGTACAGTCCGGCTAACTCCCGCGCCCGGGTGAGCGCCTTGCCATTCGGTACAACTTCGGCTACCACTCCCCATTCGTGCGCAATTTGTGCCGGCAGCGGTTGTGGGTTCAGCAGGAACGCCTCCGCTCGCCCTGCTCCCCCACGATAACTCCAGGTGGTAAAGATTCCGTCACCGGGTGCGACGCCCGCGGAGAAGTGGGCCACATCCTGGAAGGTCGCGCCTTCAGCCGCGACAATTACACTGGCAAGCAGCGCATAGTCTGAGTGCACATGAGCACGGCCCTCGATGGCCGCGATGACCGGCACGCGTATGTTGGCTATGTTTTCCAAAACCTGAACGCCTTCGTCGTGAACCTGGCTCCAAACCCCGGGATCGGCGACATCGCCGAAAGACGACCACTCGACATCAGTAATGAACTCCCCACCTGCGCCCGTGAGGATCACGATCTTGTTGGCTCGATCCTGCGCGATCCGGTAGAAGGCCTCGACAAACTCCGTGTGGGCTTGCGCAGTCATAGTGAACGCCCCGCCGTTGTCGTGAAACTCAGCAACCAGCACACCTTGGTCATCTCGTGTCAGCTTCAGGTTGTGATAAGCATTGAGGTAATCAGTTTGAAATGTCGACATAAATTTTCCCTTTCTAGTTTTTGCCAGCATCAGTCGAGCGCTTGCGGTCGAATCATTTAGTTAATGTCCGCAAGATCTCTACAGTTTCGGAGGGCTCAGGGCGGATCGTATAATCCGCGTTCACATCGGCGGCACGGATGATGCCTTGCTTGTCAATCACGTACCGCGCGGGCACCGGCAAGCGATATTCCGATTCATCGTGGAACCTGTCCAAGTTACTCCCGAAGGACTTGTAAAGCTCCCGCAAGTAGTCCGGCAGCGTAAACACGAGCCCGAACTGCTCTGCGGTCTTGAGGTGAAGATCCGTCAGGATGTCGAACGTCAGGTTCAGCTTCTTGTGAAGGCTGCGGGTGTAACGTTCGAGTTCAGGAGTGAGTACCACGATGTGTGCTCCCATATTTGTGACCTCAGAGTTGACCTCCTGTAGAGCCTCCAGCTCCATATTGCAATAGGGTCACCAATGGCCTCGGAAGAAACCGACCACCAGCGGTCCTTCCCGCAAAAGATCGCTCGAGGCTACCTGTACATG
>Ga0210390_10001305_pt1 | contig 24159 bp, 16 predicted proteins | sample IncBWH11OmetaG_FD_161050 | JGI IMG/M metagenome (GOLD analysis project Ga0210390, IMG submission 161050) | Forest soil microbial communities from Barre Woods Harvard Forest LTER site, Petersham, Massachusetts, United States - Inc-BW-H-11-O ... | reverse complement strand
CGCAGGTCATGCAGCCGGATCGGCGGCAGGCCCAGTTCCCTGATCAGCTCACGGAACCGGTGGGTCAGGTACTCCGGCCGGATTGGCCGCCCGTCGGCGTAGGTGAACATCGGCCGGCCGCGCCGCCTGAAGGGTTCCAATACCTCGTCATAGGCTCTGACCTGTATCGTTATGACTGGGCTGGTGATCGTCATGCGGCCCGTTCGTACTCGTGAATCAGCCCGCCGAGTACTGTTCGGCGTCGTATCCGGGCCGTCGCCAGATCTGTGACCGGGACTGAGACGGTGTCGTCGCCGTCCGGTGGCCGCAGATTCCTGGCCCGGTGCGGGCGACGGCGGTTATAGTGCGCCACGTACTCATCCAGGACCGCCCGAAGGTGCCGCTGCCCGGCAATCAGCATCCGGTCGGTGACCTCTGACCGTGCGGTCCGCACCCATCTTTCGGCATAACAATTCGCCCGAGGACTGCGCGGCGGGATCTTCACCACCTCTATCCCCGCCGCGGCCAGCACCGCATCGAACGCCTCAGTGAACTGCCCCGCCCGGTCGCGGATCAGGAACCGGAACCGGTCGGCGCGCTCCCCCAGGTCCATCAGCAGGTTCCGGGCCTGCTGCACCGTCCACGCTCCGTCCGGGTGGGCGGTCACGCCCAGGACATGCACATGGCGGGTGCCCACCTCCATCACGAAGAACACGTAGACCCGGCGCAAGGTCACCGCGCAGCCGACATGAAAGAAGTCGCACGCCAGCATCGTGACTGCCTGGGTGCGCAGGAACTGCCGCCAGGTCGTATCGCTGCGCTGCGGCGCGGGCGGGATCCGCAGCCGCCTCAAGATCCGCCGCACCGTCGAGGCTCCGACGCGGATGCCCAGGCCGAGCAGTTCGCCCTGGATCCGCTTGTAACCCAGCCCGGGTTCTCCCGCGCCATCTGCTCGATCAGCACCACCACCCGGGGATCGACCGGAGGCCTGCCGCCACGGTGGTGATAGGTCCACCGCCAGCGGACCAGCCGCCGGTGCCAGCCCAGCAGCGTTCCTGGCGTCACCAGCCTGCCCATCCGCAACGGCCGGGGCAGCAGTCGCGTCAAGGCGGCGAGCACCGCCCGGTCGGCCCAGTCCAGCCTCGGTCTGGGGTGCTGACGCCGCAGCACCGCGATCTCCTGCCGCAGCACAAGCAGCTCTGCGTCCTTCGACGCCGACGACCGCGCCAGCAGCGCCATCCACCCGGCCAGCCGGATGAACATCAGATACAGCATCCGTACCGTCACAAGCCCGCGATCTTGCCAGCCCACCGGCCATCATGAATGGCGTACTCACAGGTCAGCTACCGATGCCCTGTTTTGGAACCCCACAAGCTGCGCCTGGAGGTAGGACTCGAAGTCAACCGCCTCCGGCTCCACCTTCTGCTCGTCAGCTGACGCGGGGAGGTCGTCAGCCTGGCCGTTGTCCGCGTCCTCGCCGTCCTGCACCTCAACTCCTCGCGGAGAGAAACAACCGGTACCTCTTGCCACCCAAACCGTGCCTAACAGCCTACGGACCATGACCTCGCCATGTTCGCAGGACACTCGGGTGGGGTCAGGCGCAGGCGTCCGGTGCGGCGCAACGGCGCGATGCACGCGCCCACTGACGGCGCACAGTGTCACGGTGCCGTCGCATGATCGTGCCGGGAGGGACGTCACTCGCATCGCGGCAAGGCGATCGACGGGCAACTTGCGTACATGACGCCGCTGCCGCCGGCCGCGGAGTTCGCGCTCGACAGCGGTACCCGATGACGGCAGCCGGTCGTGCCATCGGGTGGCTGACTGCCCGGAGCGACGGTCGGCGTGATTGCTGCAACGAGGTCTGGCCGGACCTGGAGGCAAATCATGACCGACCCGGCCGCCGCCGCAACCCGCCGCCGCCGCCGTAATTCTCCGCCCCGCCAGAGATAAAATCAGTGGTCCGATATCTATTCGTCGGTGGCGAATCGATAAACGTAGAAGCAAGTCGAGCTCTCATCACCGCGCTCGATGAAGCCACTGGTCATAAGGATGTAGCCGTCCCGCTGAGCATCCTCGATCTCGGCCCAGAAGAAAGTCCCGTCCTCTGCGGGCAACACGCCCACTAGCTGGTCACGGACGTGAACTCTGACCAGCCGGTCACTTTGGGCGACCGCACTGAAATCCAGCCAGACATCGATCCGCGTGGCGGGGTCTGCCCCACGTGGCAAGTGCCGACCGACCGCCAGCCATTGGCTGGCCCCCGGCTCGAGGACTACCCGGATCGGTTCAGCTGACCGATCGGGGTCGATGAACCTTACCCTGTGACCAGGCTGATACTGGGGCAGGAGTCCCCGGATCTTCTTGGCATTCCGGACGGCTCTAACCGGCACGGCCAGACGGCTGAGCAGAGGGGAGGGCGGCCTGCGATGTGACGCGGCCCCCGGCGAGGCCTGGTGACGTGACGCGTTGATTATCCGCGTGACATCCATCTCAAGGTACCGGTCAGGGGGTCGGCTGATGCCACGGGATCCCAGTTCCGCCAGGTACAGTGCACGCACCTCATCCCGGCTCTTACCGGGTGCGACACTGCGCACTGCGCGGAACGCCGCACGCCACTCCTCCTTGATGTCAGGACTGAAGTAGTTGTTCATGGCTTTGCAGGATCCTCCAGTGCCGTCACTTGCTCCAGGTAGACGTTCAGCAGCCACTGTAGCCGCGCGCGGACTGCTTTGGGCCAGACGCGGCTGCTAAAGGTTGTGCGCCCGAGAGCCCCACCCTCTCTACAACCCGTTTGGGTGGACAGTGAACCAATACGGCACGTAAAATGTCAGCATATATACGTGGAAATACACTCCGTGGTGCTCGCTCAATTCGTCGTTCCGCTCCATTTCGTTTTTCACGGTGGTAAGCGCTACTCCGGCGATGTCGAGAATGGCTCCTATGACATCCGGGAGCATGGAGATGATCTCGTCCGCGCTCTCGTCACCTTCGATGACGTTTTCCAGCATCCTAATAGTGTACTGGGTTGCGGGCTCATTCAGGCTATAGTGACAGTAGCCCCATCCCCATTCATTCTGGTGGCAGTCTTTGTGCTCCCTGGCATGCTGCGGCTCATATTTTTTCGGCTTTGCATGCTTTGGCTGGTACTTAGTTACTCCGCCGTTGCTTCCGGGGTTACTGGAGGGGTTGCAGCTTGATTGGCTGACGCCGCAGGGGTCGTGTGAGCCTCCCGCGGGCGGAAGAGATTCTCCTGATGGGTCGGTGGCGTTGACCGGGTCGCCGTCGGCGTAAGCGTAAGGCACCAGAGTTTGAGCGAGTAGCGGGTCGACGGAGATGAACTGGGCGGTGGCGGGGGCGTAGTAGCGGTTGATGAGGTAGATCAGGCCGGTGGTGTCGGTGTAGCCCCCGGCGTAGCCGAACGGAGTGATAGCGGTGATTCCGCTCGAGCCCTCCGGGTTGCCCCATGCGTCGTAGTTGCTGGTACCGGTGAGGTTGCCGCCGGAGTCTACTGTGCCGCGGACGGAGCCAAGCGAGTCAGTTATCAGGTAAGTGACATTGCCGTCGGAGAGGTTGACCTGCTCGGAGGGGGCTGTGGCCCCCGTATAGATGTAGGCGTTTGTGGAGTCGGTCAGCAGTTCGGGCACTGGTGCGACGCTGTTCCACGTGTACTCCTGTGTTCCCCCAGAATTGGTGCTGGAGGAAGCGCGCAGCCCGTCGCCGTCATAGGCGGCCGATGTCATGTCACCGGAGCCGTCGCTGTAGGCAGTAAGTTCCCCCGCTCCGTTCCAGGTTGCTGACGCCACGGTGGTACTGCCCCGCGTGACGGAGAGCCGGTGTCCATCGGCGTCATAGGTGTAAGCAGTTGTCGTCGCTGTGGTGGTTGCGGTAGTCAGCTCACCGTCGTGATCGTAGCTACCTGTGGCGCCACCGGGCAGTGCGGTGAGATCCCCGGAGGGATCAAACCCGTAGCTGGCAGCCGGGCCGGTCCCGGGCGACATGGACGTGACCCGGCCCTGGGCGTCGTAGGTGTACGTGGCGGGTGTGGTACCTGAGGTCGGCGTATCCGTCTCGGTAAGGATGTCCCCGGACGGGGCGTCGGTGTATGTGAAGGATTGGAGGGTGGTGCTGGAGTTCGCCAGCGTGATCGCCGATGCGCTGTCAGTGTTGTCGTAGCTGGTGGTGATGGTGTCGCCGGTGGCGCCGAGAACCTGGGAGCTGGGCAGCCCGTCCGGGGTGCTGGTGATGGTGATCTTGTTTCCGGCGAAGTCGGTGACGGAGGTGAGTTCGTCGGCGTTGTCGTACCCGTATGAAACGGTGCTGGTCTTGGCCCAGGTCGCCGTTGCTGGCAGCGGGTAGCTGATGCTGGTGAGGTTCCCTGCGGGATCGTAGCCGTACCCCGTGATCTGCCCAGCCCCGTTGGTTTGGGAGGTGAGCTCGCCGAACGGGTCGTAGATGTAACTAGAGGTACCGGTGCCGTCAGTCATCCCCGTCCTGACGCCGTTGCCGTCGTAGCTGTAGGTGACGGTATGTGCCGCCGACCCGGAGTAGGAGACCGTGGCTGTGAGATCTTCTGGGGTGTAGGTCTTGGTCGTGGTGACACCGTCGGGGTCGGTGCTGGTGATCGGGTTCCCCGCCGGATCGTAGGTTAGAGAAGTGGTGGCACCTTCAGGTGCGGCCGTCGTGGCTGGGGTGGTGACCGAGGCTTGTTCACCTATCGAGTCATAGCTGTAGGTGGTCTGGTAGGTGGCCTGCGTCGGGTTGCTTAGCGCACTGACGGTCCACGGAGAGGCGGCCTGGCAGGGGGCGGTGCCGGAGGCATTGCCGTCCGGGGCTACGATGGCGGTCCGATCTCCGGCAGGGTCGTAACAGTATGTAAACGTGGATGCTGCCGGCGTGCCGTATCCGGTGGTCTGCGAGGCGACCTGCCCTGCGCTGTTGTAAGTATCTACGGTGACCTGCGCTGGGCCGCCGTTGCTGGTCGGCGGGGCGGTGGTCTGGGTCAGGTTGCCGTTGCCGTCGTAGGCGTAGCTGGTGGTCTCGAACGCGGATTGCCCGGCTGGTGCGGGAGTGGTCTTCTGGGTTATGTCGCCGAGCGCGTTATAGGTGCTAACGGTGGCATCAGGTGCCAGCCGGGTGCTGTACCCGGATGGGTAGGAGGCGGGGCAAGACGCGGGCGTGAGGCTGCTATTGGCAACACCGACTGGCGGGACAGTCTGCGCGGTATCGTCATCGCCGTTGTAGCAGGTGAGGGTGGCGTTGCGGTCCGGGTCGGTGACTAGCGTCGCATTGTTGTCGGCGTTGTAGGTCGTGGTCGTGGTGTAGCCGCGGGCGTCCTGGACGGTGACCTTGTTGCCGTTCGCGTCGTATCCGTAGGTAGTGGTGCGCGGAGTGACGGTGGCACCACTGCCGCCAGCTTGGGTGACGGTGGTCTGCTGCCCGTCGGCGTTGTAGGCCGTGACTGTGGTGTAGTTGCCGGGGTTGGCACCGGACAGGTTGCCGTCCGGATCCGTGGTGCTGGTCTGTTCGCCGTCGCCGTTGTAGGCGTAGGTGTCAGTGGCGAGCTGGGAGCCGTTGCCGTCAGGGGTGGAGGAGGACGTCAGGTCTCCGGCGGAGTCGTAACCGAGCTGGGTGACCACACCGTCGGCGTTTATCTGCGCGCACGGCAACGAGGGGGACGGCGGCGTAAGGCTACAGGTGATTGTTTTCTCGTTGAGCGTGAGGCTGTTGCCTGTGAACAGCTGGTAGGTCGTCTGAGCGTACGCTGCGGTGGTTGCGCCTGGCTCGTATACGCCTGTGGTCGTGTAGAGCTCATTTCCGTCCGTGTCGTACAGGGTGTAGGTCACGCCCTCCGGGGGCGCAGACGACGGCGGAGTGATCACCCCGCCCGGGGCGACCGGCCCGGGCGGGTCGTCCTGCTGGCAGGTGGCGGTTGCGGCTGCCAGTGCGCTGCTCTCGCAGTTGGCGAGTTGCAGGGTCGCGGTGTACGCGGCGGTGCTGGTGGCCGGCGTGCCGTTCGCGCCCGGGCTAGTGCCGGAGGTCGGGTTGCCGTCCGCGTTGTAGCTGCTGGTGGTCGTGTTCCCGTTGCCGTCGGTGCTGGAGGTGTCTGCGAGGGTGCCGCCGCTGGGGTTGCTGGTGCTGGCGGCGGTCGTGTCGGGGACGCTGTCTTGCTCGGAGGTCAGGGTCAGGCCGGTGGTGGTCTTGGTCCAGATCGACTGGGCGGCCAGGGTGCCCTGGTCGTAGTCGTAAACGGTCTGGTTGCCGTCGGGGTCGGTGACGGTGACGAGCCCGGTGCCGGTGGCGGAGTTCATGCAGTCGCCTGCGGCGGCGTTGGCGCAGTAGCTGAAGGTGGTGATCCAGCCCATGGGGTCGGTCTGGGAGGTAACCCGGCCGAGGTTGTCGTAGGCGTTGACGGTGGCATCGCCGGCGTCGGGACCGCCGGGCTGGTCGTTGGGCCAGGTGATGGTGAGCAGGTCGTTGGCCAGCAGCGGGTTGCCCGTGGAGCCCGCGCCGTAGGTGTAGGTGGTCTTGTTGGTCATCGGGCCGGTGGCCGAGGTCAGGTCGGATCCGGTATAGCCGTAGGTCCAGGTCCGGTTCATCGGGTCGGTCACCGAGGTGACCTGGCCGGTGTCGGAGGCCCCGTTGTAGCCGAGGATCAGGGCCCGCCCGGAGGCGGAGGTGATGGTCTGGCAGCTCACGGCGGTGGAGGGGCAGGTCCCGTTGCCGGGGACGGTCCCGCCGGGTGCCGGGGAGCTGGCGGTGATGGTGAGGGTGTTCCCGGCGGTGTCGGTCTCGCCGGTCAGCGGTGCGGTCGCGCCGGACAGGCGGTAGGTGTAGCTCAGCGATCCGGGGGCCGGGCTGAAGGTGTAGTCCTGGTTGCCGGAGTTATAGGACAGCGTGGCGCCCTGGTCCTGCGGCAGGACGCAGTAGCTCCCCGAGGCCACGTAGCTGGTGGCGCAGCCGCCGTTTTGCTGGGCCCAGAAGGTGACCTGGGCGCCGCCCGGCTGGGTGATCGTCAGCCCTGCGGGCGCAGTCCCGGCCGGGGCGATGACCAGGGCGCTGGTCTGCCCGGGGGCCGGGGCGATCGCGTTGGCGGTGGCGGAGGCGACCTCGCGGACCGTGTCGTTGGCGTTGTCGGTGATGTACAAGTCGTTTTCAGGGTCCAGGGAGACGCTCCTGATGTTGGCCAGCAGCGCGGAGGTCGCCGGGCCCCCGTCGCCGGAGTTGCCGCTGACGCCGGTCGCGCTGCCGGCCACTGTGTACTCATCTCCGGCGGTCATGGACTGGCCCCACTGGGTGCCGGTCACGTTGGCGATCTCCTGGATCCGGTTGTTCTGCTCGTCGGCGATATAAAGGTCACCGCTGGCGTCGATGGCCAGGCTGGGCGCGCCGCCAAGCTGCGCCGCGCTCGCCGGCCCGCCGTCTCCCGCGTACCCGTATCCGGTCCCCGTGACCGTGTAGATGTCATCGGCGGTCATGGACTGGCCCCACTGGGTGTGGGTGGTGGCGGCGAGTTCTTGCACGCGGTTGTTGCCGCCGTCGCCGATGTACAGGTCCCCCGATGAGTCGAGTGCGAGCCCGCCGGCACCGTACAGCAGTGCGCTGGTGGCCGGGCCGCCGTCTCCGGTGCTGCCGTGCGCGCCGGTGGCGCTGCCCGCGATGGTGTAGATGTCGCCGGCGGTCACCGGCTGGCCCCACTGGGTGCCGGTAGCGGCGGCGATCTCCTGGACCCGGCTGTTCCATGAGTCGGCGATGTAGATGTCGCCGCCGGGGTCCATGGTCAGCGCGATCGGGTTGTCCAACAGTGCCTGCGATGCCGGGCCGCCGTCGCCGCTCGAACCGCCGGTGCCGTACTGGTTACCGGCGATAGTGTACATGTAGCCGACGGTCATCGGCTGGCCCCACTGGGTGCCGTTGGATGCCGGTACCTCCTGGATCCGGTTGTTGCCGGAGTCGGCGATGTACAGGTCCCCGGCGGAATCGATCGTGATGCCCCACGGGTCATCCAGGTAGGCCTGGGTGGCCGGCCGACCGTCGCACTGGCAGCCGGCCTGGCCGTCGGCCTGCCCGGCGATGGTGTACACGTCGCCGGCGGTCATCGTGATCCCGTATTGGGTGTGGGTGTAGGCGGCGATCTCCTGGATCCGGTTGTTGCCGGCGTCGGCGATGTAGGTGTCGCCGTGGGAGTCAAATGCCTCCTGCATCGGGTTGTTCAGCGCGGCCTGCGTCGCCGGGCCGCCGTCGCCCGCCGTGGCCACCGTGTACCCGTCCCCGGCGTAGGTGGAGATACCGGCGGTCGACGCGTTCACCTCACGGACGCGGTTGTTGTCCGCGTCGGCGATGTACAAGTCCGCTGACCCGTCGAGGGTCAGCGACAGCGGGTTGTTCAGGGTCGCCGCGGTCGCCGCGCCGCCGTCCCCGGAGAACCCGGCAGTGCCGGCCGCGCTGCCCGCGATGGTGTAGATGTCGCCGGCGGTCACCGGCTGCCCCCACTGGGTGCCGGTGCTGCCCGCGATCTCCTGCACCCGGTTGTTCAGCGCGTCCGCGACGTACAGGTTGGGGCTTGCCCACAGCACCGCCTGCGGCCCGTTCAGCAGGGCCGAAGCCGCCGCTCCGCCGTCCCCGGTCGTACCCGCAGTCCCGGTGGCGCTGCCGGCGATGGTGTAGATGTCGCCGGCGGTCATCGGCTGGCCCCACTGCGTGCCGGTGGCCTTCGCGATCTCCTGGATCCGGTTGTTGCCGGAATCGGCCAAGATCACGTCACCGGCCGAGTCGATGGTGACGCTGGCCGGGCCGTCCAGGTCCGCGGCGCTGGCCGGGCCTCCGTCGCCCGATGATCCCCAGGCGGCACCGGAAATCGTGTACACGTCGCCGGCGGTCATCGACTGCCCCCACTGGGCGCCGGTCACCGCCGCTACCTCCTGCACCCGGTTGTTCGCGGTGTCGGCGATGTACAGGTTCCCGGCCGGGTCGAACGCGAGCCCGCCAGGGGAGTACAGGTACGCCGATGTTGCCGGACCGCCATCGCCGGAGGTTCCGGAGACGCCGTCAGGGCTGCCCGCGATCGTCGTCATGACGTCCGCGGTCATCGAGACGCCCCATTGGGTCTTGGTCGTAACGGGGATCTCCACGACCCGGTTGTCCCAGGTGTCGGAGATGTACATGTCGCCAGCGGAGTCGAAGGCGATCGCCTGGGGGTGGACCAGCACCGACCATTGCCCGTCGATTCCGTTGCCCGCCACGACGTAGGTGTCCCCCGCGGTCATCGGCTGGCCCCACTGGGTGCCGGTGGTGCAGGGCACCTCCAGGACCCGGTTCCCCGACGTGTCGGCGAAGTACATGTTCCCGCCGTAGGACACCACCCCGCCCGGGTCCCCCAGCGCCGATGACGCCGGGGGCCCGCCGGTGCCATTGTCGGTGCGCATCCCGTCCAGCGTGTAGATGTCGCCGGCCACCGGGCGGGCCGGGGTCAGCGACGACGCCCAGTTGTCGGTCCACCCGTACCCCATCGCGCCGGGCGCGCCGGTCTGGGTCTGCTGCTGCGCCAGGCCGGAGTCATAGGTCCGGGTGAACGACAGCGCAGGTCCGTACGTCGGGATGCTCAGGTCGGTATCGGACTGGGTGAAGTCACCGGTCTCGGTGTTCACCGGGTCCCCCGCGCTCGCCTGGGACACGCCCGGCGCGGCAGGGTTGCTCGTCCCCCCGCTGGTCGTCCCGGCGGGCACCTCGCCGCCGGTTGAGGGAGCCAGTGCCTGCGTCGCCGATGACACCGGCGCCCCCAGCAGGATGTAGGGCTGGCCGACCATGCCGTCGGAGGCCGTGAAGTCCGGTGCGGCATCCCCAGCGGCGTCGAACGCGACGGGGGTGAACATCGCCGGCCAGGAGTCGAACGTCTCCTGTACCGGGCAGGCCGGTGACGGCCAGCCCGGTGCGCCGGCAGCGAGCGAGGCGCTGGTGAACCCGCTCAGCGTGCCCGCCGCGGCGGCCTCCCACTTGTTCACGGTGCCGGAGTCAGCGCAGGACAGGTTCCCGTTCACGCTGACCCCGCCGGCCGCGCCGATGCCCTCCACCCCGTTCAGCACCGGCACCGCGGTGCCCTTCGCCGCAGTGGAGTAGCCGCAGTCCAGCGACAGGTACAGGCCGGTCCTGGTAACGGCCGAGCCCGGCTGCGCGGCGGCGTACCTGGCCGTATCAGTGATCAGCGTGTCCGCCGCCGAACTGCCCGCCGCCGTCGGCGCGGTGCCCAGCACTGCCACGTTGCCGGTCACCCAGCCCTCCCAGTTGCTGCCCAGCGCCGCCATGGTCGGCTGCCATGAGGCCGGGCAGGTCCCGCCGGCCGACGGGTCGCCGACCACCACCGCCGCGTACCCCTGGAACGTGGACTGGCTCATCGACTCCAGCGCAGCCGGCGTCACCTGGGTCACCGCATAGCCCGCGCCGGTCAGCAGCGCGGTCTCCGGCGCGGTAGTCTCCCCGTTCACCAGCACCACCAGCACCGGCAGGTCGCTGGCCGCCTTCGCCGGCCCGGCTGCCACGACCGCCGACACGGTAATCCCGGCAGCGGCAACCGCGGTCACAGCCACCGGCACCAGGCACGAGCCAGCTGCGACCACCGGCCCCAGCAGCGCGGCCACCACTTGCCTGCCGCGCCGCCGTGCCAGTCGCAGGCGCGCAGCCGTTCTGCCCGTGCCCAAGCCAGTCATCCCGCGCAAAGCGTCCAGGAACATCATGGTCAGAAACCTCCGGGCACAAGCGGGCCGCGAACCCAGCCGGGTCCGCGGCCATGCGGAGAACAGTCCTGAAAGGTTTGTACCTTTGTCCGGGCATAACGTAAATAGATGCGGAGAGCTGTTTTTTGAAGGTTATTTGAAGGTATGATCCGTGCGTGCTTGACAGTATCGATTGCCGCGGGGCGGACCCCCTCAACACTCGCACCAGGCGGTCACGATCGTCATCTGCGCAGCTCAGGAGCGGTCGCGCCTGTGCGCAGGGCCGCGTCGACGGTCGGGGGCCGTGCTCCGGCTCAGCCGCCATCGCTCCTGCCCGGCCCGTTCCGGGCACCTTGTCGCCGACTCGGTGGCGCCGCCCAGTGCCGCTGGGGGACCATGCCGGTCAGATCGGCACATGATTCCCCATAACCGGGGCGTTGTGGTCAGATCGCATCCTGTGGTTTCGCCGGTCCTGCTGGATGAAGTACCGGCGCAAAGAACCGGCGCGGGCACAAGACCGGGCACGCGCGCATGCGCGCAGGGCGTACTCTTCGGCGGTCCTGGCGCAGGCGATGGACGGAGCGAAAGGGATTCGTGATGAGGCGGATCATCCTGGTCGCACTCGCGGCGGCCGCTCTTAATCCGCGGGTTCGGGGTTCAAGTCCCTGGCGGCGCACCCGGTCTGACCTGGCCGTATAGCTTCTTAGCTATACGGCTTTCGTCATCGTGGGGCATGGATGGGGCATTCCTGGGTCACGCGCGGGCCTCACGGCTGATAGTCGCGGGCCCGCGCGATTGGCCGAAATCGTTGCGTAGCAGCCTGTTGAGCTGCGGGAAACTCACATCTGGCAGTAGCCCGAGGTGGTGATGGCGGCTGGGATATGGGTCACGGGCATCCTGGAGAGCCGTGATCCGGGGATGCTGCGGGCCGCGTCGATGATCATGTCGGCGGTGGCCTGGGCGGCGTGGTGGGCGGCCTCGGGCAGGACGGAAGTGTAGGTGTCGGCGGTGGTGACGATGCTGGAGTGGCCGAGCATCTGCTGGATGACCTTCAGGTCGGCGTGCGAGGCCAGCGCGAGCGTGGCGGCGCAGTGCCGCAGGTCGTGCAGCCGGATCGGTGGCAGCCCGAGCTCCTTGCAGATCTGCCGGAACCGGTGGGTGAGGTACTCGGGGCGGATCGGCCGGCCGTTGGCGTAGGTGAACATTGGCCGGCCGCGCCGCCAGCCCGGCCCGGTGCGGGCGCGGGAGTCGGGGTAGCGCTGGTCGGTGAACTGGTGCCTGAGCAACTCGACGGCCTGCCGTACGCCCTGGTCCACCAGCCGCCGGGTTCCTGCCTCGTCCAGGGCGATGGTCCGGCAGCTGGCCCGGCTCTTGGGTGGCCCGCAGTACAGCTCCCCCGGCAGCGCGATGAGCTGCCGGCTGATGGTCAGCTCGCACGCCTCGCAGTCGAGGTCCTCGCGGTCCAGGGCGGCAGCCTCGCCGCGGCGCAAGCCGCGCAGCGCGATCAGCCACCACAAGGCGGCGAGCCGGTCCTTCTCCACCCCCTTCAGGAAGGTGATGAGCTGCGGCAGCGTCCAGACCGCGACCGGCGGCCGGATGCCGTCGCGCCGCCATGCCTCGACGCGCTCGTCGGTCCAGATGACCGGGTGCGGGCGCACCGGCTTGTCTAGCCGGACCTGGGCGAGCGGGTTGCTGGCGAGCAGGCCCTCGCGGACGGCGGCGTTCAGTGCCGACCGCAGCGTCGCCCGGACCCGGTCGACGGTGGACGCGGCGATCAGCGTCCCCTTCCTGGTGCGCTGGCGGGCGAGCAGGGTGAAGCTGGCCTGCAGCCGCTTGCCGGTCAGGTCGGCGAGGGTGATCCGGCCGATGCTAAGGATGAGGTACCGGTCGATGTGGTCGCGGTAGCCGTGCAGGGTGGACGGGCGCAGGTGCGGCTCAGCCAACGTGAGCCAGTACCGCAGCCACCGCGCCACCGTCCACGCCCCGGCAGCCGCTTCATCGGCAGGGCCGTCAAGGATGGCCTGCCGGGCGGCAACGGCTGCCTCACGGGTCGCGAACCCGCCGCGCCGGTAGCGCGCCTTGCGCCCGCCGACGGTGGTGACCTGCACGGCGTAGTACCAGCTGCCGTGCCCTGGGTCAGACAGGTGCGGGCAGTCGCCCGCGAGCTGCCGACCGGTGGCCTCGTCGGTGCAGCCGCACCGCTTGAACACGATGTCCCGAGTGTTGCTCATGACGTGCCTCCAGGCGAAGGGATGTTCCTTTGCCCAGGGCGTGACCTGGCCGTCACCAGCGCAAACCGGCCCTCTGGCCCTTGAAGCTGATCCCGCGGCCTCGGCCCGTCACGATCAGCATCCTCCGAACGACCGGTTACAACACGCCTCGGATGCGCATCCGGTGCGCGGATTTGCCTTTACCAGCCGCTACTAGAATTGATGGGAACCGTAATAAGCGGTGGAACACCGCCAGTAAGAGATAGTCCATTTATCGCGATTCTGCAGAGGTCGGATACAGGGTGGCCGACTGGGCCGCTGATCACGCCGACGGCCTGGGCGAGGTCCGGGCCGTCTTGCGTTCGGCGATGAGCGACCTGGCCCGCAGGACGGCCGGGAAACGACCCTAAAACCTGAGAACGGTGGAGAGCCATCGTACCTGCCTGGCATCGTGCACCGCCGGAATACCGACCCCTCACCAGCCATCACGACCACCTTCCCCATCGCCGGACCAGTTCTGCCGGGTTGCCTTCAGCATGCAGCGAGGCATCGCAACGGTCCAGGTGAGAAACGTGACAGAATTCTCGGCCCAGGTACAGAGAGATCTGGCCATGCGGCAGGCCGCTTATCCGTAACGGCCCAAGAGAACAGGGGCCACGATGGCTAGCGGTCTGCTATGGCCTGGACCCACCGCCCGCATTAGCTTCCACTGCGGCGTTTGGCGTCGTATCGCTCTCCTGCGATAAACGCTCGGGCCAGGCTTCCGCGGACGCTCGCCGCGAAATAGATGCATTTCACTGCGTACAGGATCACGATGTTGAGCGCCGCTATGCTCAGGACGTAGACCCAGACGTCATGGACCACATGGGCTTGCAGGCCGGCAGCGAGTCCCAGGAGCGCTATAACCAGGACGGCCATGCTTGACCACCACTGTCCGTATGCCTGCAGGACCGGGTCCGCTGATGTTCGTACTGTCGACAGTGTCTTCGCGCGGTCAAGGTTGCGGCAGGCCTGCGAGTAGCACAGGTAGCTGGTGATTGCCGGCGGTATAAAGCCAAGGCCTGCCAGCCAGGCCCACCAGCTGGGCTGGACGAGGTTCCCGATGAGCGCCGGGGAGAGCACCGCGAAGCTGGTGTAGCGCATGAACACCTCGGTCCAGAAGGCCCGGCGTCCGGTCATGTCGCGCGCGGTCAGCCCCGCCAGGATGTTCTGGTAATACTTCGTGCCCGCCAGGCCGATGCTAAATGCGAGCACCGGGGCCGGCAGCGTGACCCGCCAATCCTGGAACTGGTAATTCGCTGCCCTCAGCTTGTCGATGATCGGCAGCGCAGAACCCGATCCGGTGAGCTTCTGGATGATGGTCACCGGGGTTGACCAGGCGTCGATGCCGACATCCCGCAGGCCCCACAGCAGCGCGACGGCGAAGATGGCATACCAGGCCGCAGTGCTGACGATCGACCAGGTCAGCAGGTATCCGGAATGCTGATCGATCACGGCATGCGCTGAGCGGGTCTGCCGCCAGAGCCGGAACCGGCGCCCGACCTGCCGGGAGGACGGGAGCAGCAGCTCGATCAGCGCCTGCGCCCAGGCGGACTTCGCCGACGAGACCTGCCTGTCAGCGGCGAGCAGCTTCAGTTCGTCGGTGAACGCACTGCGCAGGTTGTCATACACATCCTGTCCGGCCGCAGGCCCGAAGATGAGCAGCCGGTTCCCCGGATCGGCGTCTATCAGGTCCTCAATGAACCGCGCCATGTAAGGGGTATACCGGTAGAGGCTGTCGGGCACGAACCCGTCCAGCGCTCCTCCCGGATCGGCGAGCTCGGCCAAGATCATGCCCAGCGAGTACAGGTCCGAGCTTGCGGTCGGCTTGTCTTCCTTCACTTCGGGTGCCACGAACAACGACTCTCTGCTCTCGGCGATCCCCGCCTGGCGTGTGTAAAGGTAGTTACGGCCGAGGTCGATCAGCAGCAGCCGCTCGATAGCACCGCGCTCGATGGTCCCGTCGGGCTTGGTGATATCGGGCTTGGCCACGACGATGATGTTCGATGGCGTCAGATCGCGGTGCTGGAAGCCGCCGTGATGCAGGGAGGACAGCACTTCAAGCAACTGGGGGCCGACGGAGACCAGCAGATCAGCCCGGACCGGGACCGTATCCGCGTGCGGTGATGTCTGCCGTTCGCTTTCCAGGAACTCCTGTAAAGTCTGCCCCGCAGCGAAAACCATGAGAATCCACTTGTCCGTAGACGAATGCACCAAGACGGTGGAAGGCACCGCGCCACTGGGATAGTCCAGCGCATACCTGTTGGTCGCATCGGCTATGACAGGGATCTCCGTGTACGGGTACAGCAGGCATTTGAGCGCGAGCCGCTCGCCGCCGAGTGCACGGACGCGGCACGTCAAGATAAATGACGTCGTGCCGATGCGATGGACCCGCAAGCTGGCCAGGTCCAGGCCCTTCCAGTAGGCACGGGCCAGCTCCGCGTTCTTCACCGCGACCGGGTCACCGCCCGGGTCTGGCCGTCCTGCTGGCCGGTATAGCTCATGGAACAGTTCGCGGACGTCGCTATCATCCAAGAGGTCCTGAAGTGCCGTCAGCGTAGCAGGTGATATCGGCTGATTCCCGCGGCTGGCGGCGGCCGACAAGGCGGTCATGGTGAACCAGATGAAACCGAGCGTGCCCCGCAGCCGACCGTATCTTCTCGGTTCGCGCTGGCTCATGCCGTGCACCGTGCGGTAGGCCGCGCCGATTTCGCGGGCGAACTCATCAGGCGGGCAGTGAAAGCGTGCCGCAAAGGACACCGGGTCCGGGACTAGGCCCGCCAGGACCCGGCCGATACTGGCGGCGGCGAGCACTGAATCCCCGGCAAGTTCTTCTATGACAGTGTGATCCTCCGGGCTGCGAACCATCCTGACCAGCAGCACCCGCAGATCGGGGCGCCTCGACTTACCTGACCGTGATGATGCCGTCACGCTTGCGCGCATGGATGATCTCCTCGGTGTTCTACCTGGCAGCAGTACGCGGGTATTTTCAGTCGGCGAGCGTTGGCCGCAGGTAGGTTCTGCGGGCTTTCCCTTCCAGGGCATTGACCATGGTGCTGTATCCCGCCCGGATTCCCTCAAAGAGCGCGCCACGCTCCTGGGTCAACCGTGACACCTGGTGCGAGCCTTCAGAACAGACCACATCCAGGACGAAAGGCGGGCCGGCTCCCAGATCGCTGAGATTTTTGATCTCACGCCGGAGCCCCCCGTACGCCTTCAGCGTCCCGATATGGCGCTCCCCCAGCCCCGGCCGCAGCCGATCCAGACGCCAGGCAATGAAACGCTGCGCCGCCGTCGGTGCCGCCCGGAAGGCTGCGCTGGTCCGGGTGCTCAGCGCCAGCACATGCGTACAGCCGTCATCACGGGCCAACACGAACGGATGCGGCAGCAAGACACCTCCGTCCAGGAACCGCTCACCGTCAATCACCACGGGCGGCCCGGCCACCAGCGGTAGGCAGGTGCTTGCTCGTATCGTGGTCTTCAGCTGCTCTTTCGAGCCGAAGCCCGTGAAATCACGCGAACTCATCGCATCGACTGACGAAGCAGCAATATGAAGCCTGACTGGAGACGCGAGCGCCACATCGAAATCCAATGGCTTGAGTGTTTCCATGACAACACTCGTGACGTAATCAAGCGACAGTGCAGGCTGACCCCGCAGGGCCCTTCGCGGGTCGAAGAATTCCCTGCCGATAAGATCGTCATAATAGATGGACAGGCCATACCAGCCATACCCGGCCAGGAAATACGCGCTATTCACCGCGCCCGCGGAGACAGCATAGATGTCGTCGAACGCATCCTCAAGGCCCTGATCCCTGAGCACGGTCATCATCGCGCCTGAGACAATGCCCCGCATCCCGCCGCCCTCTACGGCAAGCGCTACACGGTGGCCGTCCGCCCGCGACCCCGGCTTGCTGCCTTCTTCCCGACGCTGACGGAGAACTTGCGCGACCGGATGAACTGATGTCATGCACATATCCTCACATCATGCTTTCCGCTGAGTGAAGCCATCCTGTGCCCCTCTTCGCGGAGGCAGCACCAAGCATCGCGCCTAGGCAGTCATAGGCACTCCAGTATGGCAATGACGGGCTCATACCGCAGATGCAACAGCTATGCAAACGCTTGCATAAGCGCGCCTCGATAAGCTGCAGAGTTCCCGAACTGTGCCAACGAGTTTGACCGCCAGTTTCCTGGCGCACTGGCGATATCGCCGTGCCTGTGCCGCCCGAAAATAGGATTCGGGTCCGATGAGCTGCGACTTCTAAGGCGTCAGGCAGCTCGTGCGTACTCATTGATCAGGCCGCTCAGGATGGGTTTCGTAGGATCTGTCGCGTGGGGAAGTAGCCTGCGGCGACGCGGGGAGGATGGTCCTCACCGCTGGGGAGGCGCTGGTTGATGCCCTGGTGGGGTCGGGCGGTGTTGTAGTGCTGCTGGTATTCGGCCAGGATGGCGCGCAGATGTGCCTCGCCGAGGATGAGGCTGCGGTCGAGAAGCTCGCGGCGCAAAGTGCCGATAAGGCGCTCGCAGATCGCGTTGCCCCACATCGTCAACTACACCCGATCCGCATGATCGGTACCGTCGCGTCCGGGTGACGCACCCGTTCCATCCGCTGTATGGCCGGGACTTCGAGTTCGTTGCCTACCGCCAGAACTGGGGCGAGGACCGGGTCCACCTGCACGACGAGAACGGGCGGCTGTTCTCGCTGCCAGCCGGGTGGACCGACGTGGCGGGGGCGGACCCGTTCACCGTAGTCGCGGCGGGCAGGGCGCCGTTCAGCATGGCTGGCCTGCTGGCACTGGCTGATCTGGTGGACCGGTTCCGCGCGCAGCAGGACGGCGCCGGGGACGTAAAGAAGATTATGCCGTGAATGTCAAGAAGATTATGCCGGTCTTCCTGGCGGCGCCGATCGTGTTCCCGGCTATCACTAGGGCCAGATGGCTTATCTATCTGCGAGATATCGCGACACACTGGCAGTGGCGCGTGCTCTCGTCGGCATACTGCGACAAAATCATTCTGACAGTGATCAGGATGAGGAGGCGGCATGGCCGGCCAGCAGGGCAGGCGGGACCCCAAGGAGGCGGCGCTGGCGGAGGCGTGGTGCCTGAACCCGCACCCGGAGCAGGTGACCGACCCGGAGTTCCTGGCCAGCGACTTCTTCGACGCCCGGGACGCGGTGCAGGTCAAGTACGAGATGGTGCGCAAGGTCAGGGCGGGCGGCGTCCCGGTGACCGAGGCCGCGGCGGCGTTCGGCTACTCCCGCCCGGCCTACTACGCCGCGGCGGCCGCGCTGGAGTCGGGCGGGCTGGAAGGGCTGGTGCCCGCCCGGCCCGGGCCGCGCGGCGCCCACAAGCTGACGGAGGATATCTGCGCCTGGGCCGAGGAGCAGCTGGCCGCCGACCCCGGGCTGCGCCCGGGGCAGCTGCCGGACCTGATCGAGGACGTCTTCGGCGTGCGCGTGCACCCCCGCTCGGTCGAGCGGGCGCTGGCCCGCCGCCGGGAGCGGCACTCCAAAAGCCGCGGAAATACCCGCCCGCGAGATGCGGAAGGAGGATGACCCGTCCCCGTCCCTGCTCACATCACCTGGCCACGCGGCTGCTGAACCGGGCGCCCGCCCGGATGCCGGCCAGGACAGCGCCCCCGGCGGCGGGCTGGACGCCCGCTACGAGCAACTGCGCCATGCTGCCCTGCACGCACGCGCCCAGGCGTTCCCGCTCGGCCTCGGCGTGCTGGCCGGCAAGGGCGTCACCGCCTGGCAGCGCACCCTGGCCAGCCTGACCGTCCCGCAGCCGGCGCCGGCCGGGCGGCTGCCCGGCTCCGCCCCGGCCCAGCCGGCCAGGCTCCCGGCACCACTGGCCGCCGAGCTGATCAGCGCCCTGGCAGCCGTCGCGCTCGCCGGGACCGCCACCGGCCCGCCCCTCTAACCGCTCATCCCTGAAGGAGACCCTGATGCTCCCCGATACCGCGGCGTCGAAGGTGACCGCAGCCCACCTGTCACGCAGGGCGCTGCTCTACATCCGGCAATCCAGCCTCAAGCAGGTCATCCACAACACCGAGTCCGCGATCCGGCAGTACGACCTGCGCGGCAAGGCGATCGCGCTGAGCTGGGCGGCGGACCAGATCACCGTGATCGACACCGGCCAGGGCCAGTCCGGCGCCAGCGCCGCGGACCGGGAAGGGTTCCAGCAGCTGGTCGCCGAGGTGTCCCTCGGCCGGGCCGGGATCGTGCTGGGCCTGGAATGCTCGCGGCTGGCCCGCAACAACGCCGACTGGCACCAGCTCCTGGAGATCTGCGCCATGACCGGCACCCTGATCTGCGACGAGGACGGCCTCTACGACCCGCGCGCCTTCAACGACCGGCTGCTGCTGGGCCTGAAGGGGACCATGGCCGAAAGCGAGCTCCATTTCATCCGTGCCCGGCTGCGCGGCGGGATCCTGTCCAAGGCCCGCCGCGGCGAGCTGGTCATGCCGCTGCCCGTCGGGCTCGTCTACGACGCCGCCGGGCACGTCATCCTCGACCCCGACACCGCCATCCAGGGCGCGGTCCGGCACCTGCTCGCCACCTTCGAGGCCGCCGGGCCGGCCACCGCCGTCGTGAAAGCGTTCAACGCCGCCGGGCTGGCCTTCCCCTGGCGGCACGAGAAAGGACCCCGCAAGAGCGAGGTCGACTGGCAGCCCCTGCGCCACTCCACCGTGCTGCACGTGCTGCACAACCCCCGCTACGCCGGCGCGTTCACCTACGGCCGGCACCGCGAGCAGCTGCTGCCCGGCGGGAAGCGAAGCAGCATCACCGTGCCCCGCGAGGAATGGATCTCCTTCATCCCCGGCGCCCACCCCGGCTACATCACCCTGGACCAGTGGGAAGCCAGCACCGCCAGGCTCGCGGCCAACGCCGCCGCCCACGGCCGCGACCGCGCCGCCGGGCCGCCCCGCGAGGGCCCGGCCCTGCTGCAGGGCATCATCATGTGCGGCTGCACACCCGGACCGGTCTTTCCGAATCCGACCTCGCACAACGGATCAACCCTACCGTGCGGGGCTGGATGAACTATTACGGCGCCTTTTACCCGTCGGCGCTGTACACCCTCCTGGCGCGCATCAACGCCTACCTGCTGCGCTGGCTGCGCAAGAAGCACAAGCGGCTGCGGGGACGACGCAAGGCACAAGACGCGTGGAACAGGGCGGTCCGGCAACGGCCGCGCTACTTCGCTCACTGGGCCTGGGTCACATGGATCCCCGCCGTCTGGTGACCAGAACGACAAGAGCCGTGTAACGGGAGACAGTTACGCACGGTTCCGTGAGAGCCGGGGGCTGAGATGCCCCCGGCTACTCGACAATGCCGTCCTATCCGCTGACCTGCACCGTTCGGGAGCGGTGCGGAGACTGATGCTCAGCTCGTTTACGGGGTTGGCTCAGCCACTTGAACGTGTTCAGAAGCACCGCCGGATCTTCGCCGTACTGCCAGTGAAATCCCAGCTCAGAGCAGGAAGCCGAGTTTTCGAGCCCCACAGGCGGCCGGGCAAGCACCTGAGACCTGTCACTCGCTCAGAGGCTACTGGCGAGTTCCCGGTGCGCTTCGGGCATCCCGTCTGGCAGGTCGGCGGGGCTGAACAGGCGGGCTTCGAGGACTTCCTTCGGGTCGAGGGTGAGGCCGTCCAGGCCGCCGACGAGGACGGCCTCGTAGTAGACCTCGATCCGGTACCGGAAGCCGCTGCGGACCTTCAGCAGCCGCCCTGCCTTGACGGTGAGCCCGGTTTCCTCGCGAACCTCCCGCGCGATGGTGTCCTCGTGCCGTTCACCCTTGTTCGCGTAGCCGGTGGGGAACCCCCACTGGCGGCCGGGCGGCCAGAGCCGGTGGCGCAGCAGCAGGACGCGCCCGTGCTCGTCGCGGACGACACCGGTGATACCGCAGATGAACTTAGAGTGCGCTAGCCAGAGAAACCGCCACTGAAGCGGCTTCCCCAGCCGCCACACCCGGGTCAGCAGGTCGTTCACGGGATCGTGGTCACCGCCCTTTCGCTGCCGCTCATGGTAGCGCCGCGGTGACGGGAAGCAACGCGGTTTGCATGGCATGCAAACCGCTTGCACGCCATGACAGCCACCGTCACCAGGACGCGCGGCGGTGGTGCGATCGGGTCACCAACCCCTCTTGCTTTCGGAGGCTTCCGTGACCTTCATGCCCCCTGGCGAGCACCTTGACGGGACCACCGCAGAACGCGGTCACCTGCACCTGCTGCTGGCCTGCTTCCGCGCCAGCCCGCCGCCGATGCGACTGCCCGAGGTGACCGGGCGCCCGCTCCCCGAAGTACTCGACACCGGGATCATTGACCCGGACGTGTTCCGCACGGGGTTCGCCATCCTGGCCGCCCGATACGAGCAACTCGGCATCCGCGCGCTGCTGCCGCTGGAACGCGTCTGGGCCGGCACCCGTTCGGCAGCCAGGCCCGGCACGGCACGCAGCCACGGCGGGTTCCACCACCCCGCCCAGGGCTACCGGCACATCCAGATGGACGCCGCCGTCACCGTGTTCGGCGACCTCACCGGCCGAGACCCGGCTTCGCCGCAGGCCGCCGCGCTGGACCTGGTGCGCTCCTACGCTCATGACTGCCTGCACTACGCCACGTTCCGCCGCTACCGGCTGACCGACCGGGGCGAGATCGCCCGCGTCCAGTACGGCATCAATTTCCGCCAGCCCGACGGGCGCACCTACTCCGCCCCCGACGTCCCCGGCGACGGCCCCACCCGCAACCTCGGCATCGTGATGGAAGGGGCCACCGACGCCGAGGCCACCGCCATCGCCCGGCAGACGGCACAGTCCTGCGGGATCACCGTCGCAGACTCCGAGGCGGACATGCCAGGTCTGGCTCTCGCCGACATCACGGGCACCGTCACCGCCAACAGCATCGAGGCCGCGCTCTTGCTGGACCACCCGTACGCCCGGTCTCTGGGCAGACTCGGCTGCACGGTCACCCTTCGGTACCGTGCGCTCCTAGGTGAGCTCGACGCCAGTGCCGCCGACGCCCACAGCCAGATCACCGCCGCCATGATCAGCGGCGACCTCGCCCCGCTGCAAGCCTGGCTGGACGCCCGGCACGGCCCTGGCACCTTCGCCCGGATGTTCCGCGCCCCGTCCTTCGGCACAGAGCCCGAGCTGGTCAGGTGATGCCGCACCGGGCGGCCAGGCCGCGCAGTTCCGGTCCGGCCCGCCCGGTGACCAGCAGACTTGACACCAGGTCACGCACCGCCGGGCGGGCGTGCGTCTCTTCCGGTGCTTCCCGCTCGGCGGCCAGCAGCGCGCTCACGCACTCCTCGCGCCGACCCCAGTTCGCGTACGCGCGGGCCGTGTCCGTCCAGTAGCGGGCACGCCGCTCGGTCGTCGGCAGGCTCGCCGGGACGATCCGAAGGGCCGCCGCGACCGCCGCGCCGGGGTCGCCGGCGTAGTTCTCCGCCGACACCCGGTGCAGCTCCACCGTCGCGGGGCTGAACCCGCCGCCGTGATCCCGCAGCAGCGCCCGGCCCTCTGACTGAGCCGCGATCGACGCGGCCTCGTCTGTCAGCTCCCGCATCCCGTCGCGGTCTCCCGCGCGGGCGGCGGTATAGGCGGCGGACTGGATCAGCAGCCCCTGCTCCGCCGCCAGCCGTGTACCCGGGCCGGCCAACAGCGGGCTTGCTGCGGCGGACAGCGCGATGGACGATGCCTGCTCGTACCAGCCGGCCTTACGCGCCAGCACCGCAAGGTTCCGCGCCGCCTCGCCGACGGTCAGCGGATCGCCGCCGCCGGAGGCGAGGACGCGGGCGCGGTCGGCTGCCATCCACCCCAGCTGCTGGTCGTCGAGCTTGATCAGCATCCGCGTGGTCAGCGTGTAGATCCCCGCCAGCAGCGTGTTGCGCTGCCCGGAGTCCCCGCCGTCGGCTGCAAGCACGTGTCCGGCGGAGATCAGCCGGGGCAGGGTCACCGACAGCCGCCCGTACCGGCTGTCACGGAAGTCAGCCAGGGCACCGTCCAGCCCGCCGCGCACAGCGTCCGCCGACACCCGCGCCGGCGCCGGCGCGAGGCCCAGCATCGCGTCCCGGACCTGGCTGACCAGCAGCTCCCCGACCTCAGCGCCGCTTCTGGGCGCGACCGCGGGAACCGCACCAGCGGCCCGGCTGCCCGCCGCGGTGGCCGCTGCCGCGCCAAGCGCCGCCAGAAGCTGCCGTCTGCGCACGTCGTCGTCCCTTCCCCCAGGCTCACCGGCAACCCTAGACGGCACCAGCCGCGAGGGCACGCCACTCGCCCCAGCCGTCCGGGCACGGTAGGAGCCAGCGCCCGGCCCGGTCACGGCCAAGCCCAGCTCGCCTGGAGAGATCGCAAGCGCACGTGCGAACCGGCGCAGCACCGTCACGTCAGTCGGCGGAGTCACGCCCCGCTCATACCGCGAAACCTGAGCCGCCGAGTACCCCGTCCGGTTACCCAGCTCCGCCAGCGTCAGCCCGCTCCGGACCCGTGCCGTCCGGACAACCTCCCCCGGACGGCGCGCCCCCGGCTCCAGCGTTCCGCCCACGCACACCTCCGACCGTGACCAGTCGCACGCCGAGCGTAACCTGCGTGCGCCGCAGCCGGCCAGGCACCGATCGGTTCCGGTTCCCTTACCTAGCGGGCGCACAAGAGCCAGCCCTCGGCCGCGGTACTGCTCATGACCACGCTTAGCACGAAGCCCGGAACACTGAATGCGCGCCATACGACGGGACCGGGCCACTGCCAGCAGGAACTACGAAGCGCGTCGCCCCCCTCGCCGGGCTGAGACCGCAGCTACCACGTCACGTCGCCCCGGGCACCTGTACCTCTGCCGACGATGGCCACAGCCTCTCCTGGCACGCCCCAGGTACCCTCACCCATATTGGTCTAGACCTATGCCCGCCGGTGGTTGCTCCATGGTTGCTCGGATGCCCCGGTACGGTCCGGCACCGCCCGGTATCCGCAGCGCGGCGCGGATGCGAGCGACCGGACAAAGTGGCAGCTCCCGGCACGCGCTAGCATCGTTTGACAGCAGTTCAAAGAGAAGAAGCGAACACAGGAGCGGCTCTTAATCCGCGGGTTCGGGGTTCAAGTCCCTGGCGGCGCACCCCCATCAGGCGGCACCAGCCGCGGCTGATGTCGTTGCTGGCGGGGTCTTTGGCGGTGGCGAAGCCGCGCTCGGCGCCGGTGCGGCGGGCGTAGGAGCGGCGCCAGGCGGCGGAGGGGTAGTCGTGTT
>Ga0210390_10001304_pt1 | contig 24178 bp, 23 predicted proteins | sample IncBWH11OmetaG_FD_161050 | JGI IMG/M metagenome (GOLD analysis project Ga0210390, IMG submission 161050) | Forest soil microbial communities from Barre Woods Harvard Forest LTER site, Petersham, Massachusetts, United States - Inc-BW-H-11-O ... | reverse complement strand
GGGCAGATCGACAATCTGTTCGCGCGCATTGGCACCGAACCGCCGCATATCTGCTTTGCGGGCCACACCGACGTTGTCCCTGTCGGCAATGCAAATTGGCAATCGGATCCCTTCGGTGCCGAGGTGCGGAACGGCATGCTTTACGGCCGCGGTGCCTGCGACATGAAAGGCGCCATCGCGGCCTTCGTGGCGGCTGCCGCACAGCTACTGGCCGACGGTCCACCGCGCGGTTCGATCAGCCTGCTGATTACAGGCGACGAGGAAGGTCCTGCGGTCGATGGCACGGTGCGGGTGCTCGAATGGATGCAGGCCAACGGCCAGATTCCGGATTTCTGCGTCGTGGGCGAACCAACCTGCCCGGTGGCGCTCGGCGACATGGTGAAGATCGGTCGTCGCGGCAGCCTGAACGCAAAGATCACGGTGCATGGCACGCAGGGTCACGTCGCCTATCCGCAGCGTGCCGACAACCCGGTTCACCGGCTAATCCGCATCGCCGATGCCCTGACCGCGGCGCCGCTCGACGCCGGCAACCGGTGGTTTCAGCCGTCGAGCCTGCAGTTCACCAGCATCGACGTCGGCAACCCGGTGACCAATGTTATCCCGGCCACCGCATCAGCGATGCTGAACATCCGTTTCAACAGCGACCACACCGGAGCTGCGCTCTCCGCATGGCTGCGCGCGGTGATCGCACAGCATGTGGAGCGCTTCGACCTGGACATCGCGATCAGCGGCGAATCGTTCCTGACCGAACCGGGAGAACTGGTGAACACGCTGCGCCAGGCAATCGTGAGTGCAAGTGGCGTGGAGCCGAAGCTCGATACGGGCGGCGGTACTTCGGATGCCCGTTTCATTGCGCGTTACTGTCCGGTGGCGGAGTTCGGTCTGGTTGGCGCTACCATGCATCAGGTGGACGAGCGCGTTCCGGTTGCTGAATTGCGGGAACTCGCGCGCATTTATCGCGATATCCTGACGGCCTTTCTGACATGAGCGGTTACACGCGCGGGCGTCCTCCGCAGTTTAGCAACATCGTACTCGGCGTCCTTCGCCTCGCCCGCGGACGTGCCGACGGTATCCGTCAGTTCGGCGCGACACGCGAAGCATTCCTGGCGAGCCTGGCGCCGTTGATCGCTTTTCCGCTGGTGGGTGGCGTACTGATGTTGCTGGGTGGCGGCGGCCTGACCGCGCTTGGGGATTTGCTGGCGACGCTGTGCGCGCTGGTGGCGCCGCCGGTGCTGTCGTTCGAGGTTGCGCGGTTGTGGGGTAGACAGAATGCGTGGCTGCGCTTTGCCACAGCCTTCAACTGGTGCCAATGGGTCATACCCGTGATCGGCACCCGGCTGCTGGTGGTGCTTGGGACCTTGGCCGCGCTCGGTCTGCCACGCACCGTTGCCAGCGCCAGCGTTGTGCTTGGCCTGGTATCGTATGGCCTGTGGCTGCACTGGTTCCTGGCCCGCCACGGTCTCGGCCTATCGCGCGTTCGCGCGGCGCTTTTGGTTTTTGGGGTGAATTTCGGAACGGTGCTGCTTGTGTTGGGACCGCGCATGCTGGCGCTGATCGGCGACGGCGGACTGGGGGAGAAGTGAGCATCGGCACGGCGGTGTCCTCTGGCCTGCACGCGGCTTGGTTGTTGGCGCGTGGGCGGGCGGAGGGGGTCCAGTACGTCGAGGCTGACATGGGCGGCGCGGCGCGCAGCTTCTGGGCTGCCGCGATATGCCTGCCGGCATTCGTCTGCCTGCGACTGCTGGCCTGGACGAGCGGGGGCATGCCGCCGCGCGCGGCGCATGTGTTCGCGCTAGACCTGCTGTCCTATGGCATCGGCTGGTGCGGGTTTGCTGTGCTGTCGCACCGGCTGGTTGGCGCGATGGGGTTGAGCGAGCGCTGGCCGCGCTGCATCGCGCTCTGGAACTGGTGCAACGTGGTGCAGTACCTGCTGCTGGTGGTGTTCAGCATTCCGGGGCTGCTGGGCGCGCCGGCGCCGCTCGACCAGGCGGCGCAGCTTGTCGGGCTCGGCTGGGCGCTTTGGCTCGAATGGTTCGTCTTTCGACTGACGTTGGGCATTGGGTTCGCCGCGGCGGCTGGGCTGGTGGTGCTGGATGTGGCGATCGGCGTGCTGCTCGCTGCGGTTGGAGTGACGCTCGCCGGCGGATAGGGCAGCCGTGCGTTTCGGTATCACGTTGCTTTGTGGCAAGACGTTTCGGATCTGGTGTTCCTGTCTCGTTCCGGGCGGCTTTTACCCAAGAGGCAAGAGCTGAGTCTTGCTGCCTGCACACATCAGGATTACTCGGCTCTGTCGGAAGATTTCCAGCCAGGACCCGCATGCTTTCCCAGTTCGAGCGCTACCCCCTGACCTTCGGTCCTTCGCCGATCGAACATTTGTCCCGTCTCACCAAACACCTCGGCGGCGCAGTGGAGATCTACGCCAAGCGTGAGGACTGTAATTCGGGCCTGGCGTTCGGTGGCAACAAGCTGCGCAAGCTTGAGTACATCGTGCCGGATGCGATCGCCTCCAACGCCGATACGCTGGTCTCCATCGGTGGGGTGCAGTCCAATCACACACGCATGGTCGCGGCGGTGGCGGCGAAGCTCGGCATGAAATGCCTGCTGATACAGGAAAGCTGGGTGCCGCATGAGGACGCGGTCTACGACCGGGTGGGAAACATCATGCTGTCGCGCATCATGGGCGCCGAGACCCGCATGGTAGACGCCGGCTTCGACATCGGTATTCGCGACAGCTGGAAGGCGGCACTCGACGAGGTGCGCGCCAAGGGCGGCAAGCCTTACGCCATTCCAGCCGGCGCATCGGTGCACAAGTTCGGCGGTCTGGGTTATGTCGGCTTCGCTGAGGAAGTGCGGGCGCAGGAGGCGATGATGGGCCTGCGCTTCGACTATATCGTCGTGTGCACTGTCACCGGCTCGACGCACGCGGGCATGGTGGTGGGCTTCGCGGCGGACGGACGCGAGCGCAACGTCATCGGCATCGACGCCTCCGGCACCCCGGCGCAGACCAAGGCGCAGGTTCTCGAAATAGCACAGAACACTGCTGTCCTTGTGGGCGGCAGGGACATCGTTGCGGGCGATATCGTTCTGCTGGAGGACTACGCCTACCCCTGCTACGGCGTGCCGTCGAAGGAGACGCTGGAGGCGATCCGTCTCTCAGCGCGTCTCGAGGGCATGATCACAGACCCGGTCTACGAAGGAAAGTCGATGCAGGGCTTGATCGATCTGATCCGGAACGGATTCTTTCCCAAGGGCGTTAAGGTGCTCTACGCGCATCTTGGGGGCGGTCCCGCGCTGAACGGGTACGGATACACGTTCCGGAATGGGTGAGCTGATTCTGATCACGTTTGCCGGCGAAGACTAACTGCGAATTTAAGGAACTAAATCCGTCTTTAATCGAAATGTCGAGCCGACGTCCATACGTCAGCCTTGTCTTGAGGACAGGGCGTCTTCCGGGCATTGGACCGAAAAGGATATACTGATGAAGACGATACTTCTGGCCGCCGCCGCGATGCTTTGCATCGGAGTGGGCGTAGCCTACGCGGAAGCGGGAGATGATGAGGGCGGAACGATCGCCAACACGTTTTTCACCGAGCTTCCTGGGGTGGTTGCCACGGCCCCTGGGGCGCCGGCCAACAACGTGGTTGTGAACGGCTCCCAGTCCACGACCCAACCCACCGCCACCTCTTCGGCTGCACCCTCCGCCGCCACCGCCACCGCGGGGACACGTTCCAGCGGCAGCTGACGGTCCTAACAGCGCAACCCGGGCCGGCGAAGTGCTGGCTCGGTTTACGCTGAATAGCAGGTGATTTCGATGCGGCAGCCGGGACCGTCGATGATCGCCAGCCGGAATCCGTGCAGCTTTACGATCGCGGCGACGAGGCTGAGGCCAAGCCCAACTCCAACGGCGTGACGGCTTCTGTCTGAGCGGAAGAACCGGGTGAACACGGTGTCTCGTTCTGTGTAGCGGATGCCTGGCCCGGTATCCTCAACGCGTAACACGGGTCCCTCAGGACGTTGTAGCAGACGAATCGCGACGGAACCGTGCGCCGGCGTGAACTTGACGGCGTTGTCGACCAGATTTGCCACGGCCTCGAGCAGCAGATCGTGATCGCCAGACACTGGAGCAGCGTTCGTCAAATCAAGCTGTAGCGACACGCCTTTGTCCTCGGCGATCGGATGATAAAGCTCATGCACGGCTCGCAGGATTTCGGCGAGCTGAACGGTGGCCATTCCGGCATGCCGGCGACTGTGGTCGATCTCGGCAATGCGCAAGAGCGCGGTGATGATCGCCAATGACTGATCGAGCCCGGCTATCGCGCGATCCGTAGCTATGGACAGGTCCTGAAGTGTCAGCGCGTTGTCACGCCCGCGCTCCAGAATCGCTCGAACGCGGGTCAACGGTGTGCGCAGATCATGTGCGATGTCGTCGCCTACGCTCGATAGTTCGCCGACCAGATGTTCGATCTGATCGAGCATGCCATTGACGATCGTGGCCAGCCGATTGAGCGGATCGTCATAGCCGCCGACCGGCAGCCGTTCCTTGAGATCGCCACCGACAACAAGCTGGACCTGGCGGTTCATCTCATCGATCCGCCGCTGTGCACGCTTGCTGAGCCAGGTTCCCGTCAGGAGAGCCAGACAGACCGCCGGAAGCAGGCCGAGCCCGAGGGAACGGGCCACAACCTGGCCGATCTGACGCACATCACCGGCATCGTGGCCAATCAGAAGGATGTCGCCGGACGGTAGCCGACCGGCGATAACGCGGGCGGTCTGCAACTCGCGCCCTCGAATATCCACGCGCACCAGCTTGATGGTATGTGGCGTATCGTCGATCAGCAGCCCCGGTGGCATTGCTTGGACATTCCCCGCGATCGGCACATTGTCCGACCCGAAGAGCTCCGCCAATTTGACCCGGCGGGGGTCTTCTACCAGGTGCTGCATGACAAACTTCAGCTCCTGGTCGCGCGCAGCGGCATTGTTCAGCCGTGCATCCGCTATGATGATGGCGTCGAGGTTCTCGGTCAGGTAGGTTGCGGTCTGCCAGTAGACGAAGCCGAACAGCAGCAGTGTGCAAACGCCGAATGCACCCGCCACAGCCAGTGCCCAGCGAACGGTGGTTGAATGAACGAACTCAGGCAGGCGCACGCAACATAAACCCCGAACCGCGCACACTCAGGATCATTGGCGGTTCATCTGGAGCATCCACCTTGCGGCGTAGCCGGCCAATGTGCACGTCCACCAGATTGGTCTGCGGCACAAATCGGTAATTCCACACGTTTTCCAGCAACATGGCCCGTGTCAGAACCTGTCCCTCGCGTCGCATCATGTATTCGAGCAACTGGAATTCGCGGGGCAGAAGTTCAAGCTCTCGCCGACCGCGGCAGGCCGTCCTTGCCAGCAGGTCCAATTCGAGGGGCCCGACGCGCAGAAAGGTCTCGCGCGGATCCCCAGGGCGGCGCAGCAATGCCTCCAATCTTGCGGCGAGCTCCGACAGCGCGAAGGGCTTCGCGAGATAGTCGTCGCCGCCAGCGCGCAGACCGCGGACACGATCATTCACCGCATTGAGAGCGCTGAGTACCAGGACGGGTGTCCTTATTCCCTCTCCCCGCAGTGTCTCAACGACACTGAGCCCGTCCAGTCCGGGGAGCATTCGGTCAACCACAAGGACGTCCCATCCGCCGGAGCGAGCACGCTGCAATCCCTCGGTCCCATCAGTTGCGCGATCCAGCATGTATCCCCGATCATTGAGCGCAGTGACGATCTCGTCCGCGGTTCCGTCGTCGTCTTCGATGACAAGCACTTTTGCCAAGGCGCGCTCCACTTCGAACCGAAGTACTGCATGTTAGGTCGTTCAAGGCATGTCACCAACCCAGTGATCAGGTCGTCGCGGAAAATGGATCGCCTTGATATCGCACTGCGGTCAGGCACAGACCATCCGCCGGCGCGGTTGGACCGGCCGCCGAACGGTCACGCGCCGTCAGTGCCGCGGCGACGCGATCCACCGGCCAGCTTCCGTCGCCGACCAGCTTCAGTGTTCCCACCATGTTGCGCACTTGGTGGTGCAGAAAGCTGCGCGCCGTGGCGACGATCTCGATGATGTCGCCGTTGCGCTCCACATCGAGGCGATCGAGCGTGCGCAGCGGGCTGTTGGCCTGGCACGCGGCGGCGCGGAACGAGGAGAAGTCGTGCCTGCCGAGCAGGCTCTGGGCCGCACGATGCATGGTATCGGCGTCGAGTTCGGCGGCCACATGCCAGACGCGGCCGACCAGCAGTGCAGGGCGGGCACGGCGGTTCAGGATGCGGTAACGGTAGGTCCGGCCGATGGCCGAGAAGCGCGCGTTCCAGCCGTCGGGGGCCGGGGCGACATCCAGCACGACCACGGGATACGGCTTCATGTGGTAGTTCAGCGCATCGCGGACCTTCGCGGCCACGAGCGTATCGGGCAGGTGGAGCTGAGCGACCTGAGCCGAGGCATGTACGCCCGCGTCAGTGCGGCCGGCGACGGTGCTGACTATCGGCGCGCCGTGGCTCAGCTTGGAAGCTGCGGACTCCAGCACTTCCTGGACAGACAGACCGGTGGACTGGCGCTGCCAGCCAACGAATGGGGCGCCGTCGTACTCCAGTCGGAGGGCCCACCGGGTCATTGTTGGGTGATGAAACCCGGGTAGACACTTCCCCTCCCCATCCGGGAGGCGGTTAGGGGACGGTCCGCGGCCTCCTCCCCCCGGCCGCCTCCCGCGAGGGGTGGGGGAGGTTCTTGGTCCTGGGTGCGGGTGGTCATCCGCCCAGCATCGTTCCCGCGGGGACTCGATGGCCCCGCAGGAAGGCATCGGCTGTCATGACGGGGCGGCCGCCCAACTGGACTCGTGCCAGACGAAGTGCCTCGGCACCACACGCAATAGTCAGCTGATCGTCCAGCACCGCACCAGGCGGCCCAGACCCCGACACTGGCTGGACCGCCAGCACCTTCAGCACCGCCCCGTGCAGGGTCGTGAACGCGCCTGGCCAGGGATTGAATGCACGGACCTGCCGTTCGATCGCCGCGGCGTCGCGTGCCCAGTCGATATGGCCCGCTGCACGCGTCAACTTGGGCGCATAGGTCACACCGTGGTCCGGCTGTGGCACAGGCACCGGCTGCTCGTTCAGCGCGCGCAAGATCAGCCGCGCGCCCAATTCGGCAAGCGTGTCGTGCAGTTCCGCCGCGGTTGTGGCCGCGCTGATCGGAACCGCCTGCCGCAGCAGCATCGGGCCGGTGTCCAGCCCCGCATCCATCTGCATGATGGTGACGCCGGTCTGGGCGTCACCGGCGAGCACCGCGGCCTGAATCGGCGCGGCTCCCCGCCAGCGGGGCAGAAGGCTGGCGTGAATGTTCAGGCAGCCACGGCGTGGCGTCGTCAGCATCGCCTGCGGCAGGATCAGTCCATACGCCGCCACCACGGCCGCATCGAGGCCAAGCGACGCGAAAGCCGTCTGTTCGGCCGGCTCGCCGCGGAGTCGCGCAGGCGTCTGAACTGGCAGGCGCAGCCGCTCAGCTTCCAACTGCACGGGGCAAGATCGCAGCGTATAGCCTCGCCCGGCCGGTTTGGGGGATTGACAATACACCGCGGCAATCTCGTGTCCGGCCGCGTGCAGCGCCCGCAGCGCCGGAACGGCGAAGTCCGGGCTACCCATGAAAGCGAGGCGCATGGCGCTACATGGCCTCAGTGCGCTTTTGGCGAAGCTCCTTGGCCAGCCGGCGCAGGATCATGTTGCGCTTCAGCGCCGAGAGGTGATCGACGAACAGTATGCCGTCCAGATGGTCGATCTCGTGCTGCAGACAGGCCGCCAGCAGTCCCTCCGCGTCGATCCGCCGCTTCGCCCCCTCTGCGTCCGCGTAGCGCACCGTCACGCGGGCCGGCCGCGTCACGTCGGCATACTGGCCGGGCAGCGACAGGCAGCCTTCCTCGCGCGTCGCCTCCTCCTGGCTGCGCGCCATCACCTCGGGGTTGATTAGCACGATCGGCGACGACTTTTCGTCCTGCATCAGATCGACGACAGCGAAGCGCAATCCAACGCCCACCTGTGGCGCGGCGAGCCCGATGCCAGGGGCGCGGTACATCGTCGCGAACATGCGCGGCACCAGCGTGCGCACCTGTTCCATGTCGCTGGGGCCGACTGGTCTCGCCCGCGCCTTCAGGATCGGGTCGGGCACGACCAGGATCGGCAGGGTCTCCACCGTCGCGTTCATGTCGCGCATGTAGCGGTGCCCTCAGGCTCGATCAACGCCCGGCCCCCTTGCAACCGCCACCGCCACTGCCAAAATTGTCGTTTGCCGGAATGCCGCTATGGGTTCCGGCGACGCTTCGCTCCAAGGAGGAGGCTATGACTACGAGGATGTTCACCTCGCCACTGTTCCTGGGCTTTGACCATCTCGAGCAGATGCTCGAGCGGGCGTCGAAGTCATCTTCTGACGGCTATCCGCCGTATAATATCGAGCAGACCAGCCCGTCGGGGCTGCGCATCACGCTCGCGGTTGCCGGATTCACTATGGATGACCTGCAAATTACCCAGGAAGACAACCAGTTGGTAATACGCGGGCGTCAGACTGAGGATGACCAAGAACGCGTGTTCCTGCACCGCGGGATCGCGGCGCGGCAGTTCCAGCGGGCCTTCGTGCTCGCAGAAGGGATCGAGGTGAAGGGTGCTTGGCTCGACAATGGGCTCTTGCATATTGACCTTGTTCGGCCGCAGCCCGAAGCACGCGTGAAGACGATCCAGATCAGCCGCGCCAACGGCAGTAATGGTCATGGCGGCGGAAAGCTCAGGATGGTCGATAGCAAACCTGGGCAGGAATAAGGCCTGCCCGGCCACGACGGCGCCGCAAAATGTGGGCCGGATCACCAAAAGGCGTCGGAGCTGCAGCAGCGGGCCGCCGCCAGGAAGGAGTACGACGATGAATATCAATAGCATTCAGCAACCGGACGCGCAGGCGGTAATGGCTGCCCTGGTCGACATCCGTCACATTTCCACCGAACAGCTTGCGCAGCTTGGCCTTCAGCAGATCGCCTACGTAAAGCCGGTCGTCGTCAATGGGACCGCGGCGTACGCGATCCATGCCGCCGATGGCACGCCGATGGCGATTGCCGGGGAACTCGATCTGGCGGTCGCGGCGATCGTCCAACATGCGATGGTACCGGCACAGGTACACTGACGGCCGCCTTTCTTTGCCCTCTTGCGCCAGGCCGTTCGGGACGCACGGCCTGGCCTCGGCGGGCTCGGCAACGCGCAAGGGAAAGGGGTCACGGAGGCGTCGGATCGATCCAGCCTATGTTGCCGTCGCTGCGGCGGTACACTACGTTCAACTGGCCGGTCCCCGTGTTGCGGAACATCAGCACCGGCTGATCGGCGAGGTCCATTCGCATCACTGCCTCGCTGACCGACAGCAGACTGATTTCGGTCGCTTGTTCAGCGATGACCGTGGCGTGCGTCTCGCCGTTTGCCATATCCGAAGCAGGCTCGGTTTCCTGCCGCAGTATATACTGTCGCGCCGCTTCGGGCCGTTCGCGGTTGGCGCTGTCGCGAGCATGCTCATTCATGCGCCGGCGATAGCGGCGCAGTCGCTTGGCGATGTGCTCGGCGGCGTCATCGAACGCGGTATTGGCGTCCGCCGCCTCCCCCTCGCCGCGGAGCGTCAACCCGCGACCGGCATGCACATTTATGTCACAGATAAAGAAGCTGCGCGCGCGACTGAACGTGACATGCGCCTCCAGCGCATGGTCGAAATATTTGCTGGATATGGCGTCCAGATGGTCTGTCACGCGAGTGCGAAGCGCGTCCGATAAGTCGACCTGCTTGCCCGAAACCGTGATCTGCATCGTGCCTCTCCGCGTGCGTCCGTGAATGGGATGTGAATCCCTCGGCCCGATTTCGAGAATCAGACCAGCGCGGCTTTCTCCCGCCTGCGCTGCACCGAGTTGGGGATTCGCAGCGCCTCACGGTATTTGGCCACGGTCCGCCGTGCGATGTCCACACCTTCATCCCGCAACGCTGCCACGAGCGCATCGTCGGACAGGATGTTCTCAGAGGCCTCTGCGTCAATCATTGAGCGGATCCGGTAGCGGACAGCCTCGGCGCTGTGGCTCTCGCCATCCGTTCCTGGGATGGCCGTGGTGAAAAAATATTTTAGCTCGAAGGTGCCGCGTGGAGTCGCGATGTATTTGTTCGCTGTGACGCGGCTGACCGTGCTCTCATGCATCTCGACCGCTTCGGCAATATCGCGCAGGATCAAAGGGCGCAGATGCGCGACGCCACGGCGCATGAAACCATCCTGTTGGCGGATGATTTCTGCGGCAACCTTCAGAATGGTCTGTGCCCGTTGCTGCAACGAACGTACCAGCCAGTTCGCGCTGGCAAGCTGCTCAGCCATAAACAGCCGATCCTCCTTGCGCGCGCGCGGTGCGACACGCGCAAAGAACCTCTCGTTCACAAGCAGACGCGGCATGGTGTCCGGATTGAGCTCGATAACCCAGGCATCATCCAGACTCGGGCGCATCAGAATGTCCGGGATCACAAGTTGCACCGGCGCCGTGTCATAGCTCGCAGCGGGCTTCGGATCGAGGCTACGGATCTCCGTTATCATATCAGCCAAGTCTTCTGCGTCGACGCCGCAGACCGTGGTAAGCCGCCGCAATTCGCGCCGGGCGAGCAGGTCAAGATTATCGAGGAGAGCTGCCATCGCCGGATCGAGCCGGTCGCGCTCGGCGAGCTGCGCGGCAAGGCATTCCCTCAGATCGCGTGCGAACAGTCCGACCGGATCGAACCGCATCATCCGGGTGCGTACTCGTTCGACGTGTTCCAGCGTCACCGCCATGGCATCGGCGATCGCCGCGGGATCCGCGGTCAACCGCCCAGCAGGGCAAAGCAGCGCGATGAGATGTGCGCCGATCAAGCGATCCGCCGGGTCGTTGAACGACAGCCGCAATTGCTCGCCAAGATGGTCGCGCAGGGGGCGACGATCATCGGCGATATCATCGATGCCACGCTCATCAACGTCGAAGTCCCTGGCACCGCCGCGGCCGGTGATCGCCGCGGCCGGCGGTGCACCATCGGCAACGCCGCCCGCGTCGTAGGCTTCGCCAAGGTTGGTGTCGAGCGGCGCGGCCGTCTCCGTGGGCAGTGTATCTGCCTGCGCCAACTGCGCTGCATCCGCGGACTCGCTGAACCGCTCCGGTGTTTGGTCTGGTGCGGCACGTTCGGTATTCGGCAACTCCGCGCTGTCGTCGCGTTCAAGCAGAGGATTCCGCTCCAACTCCTCTTCGACGAAGCTCGCCACCTCGATATTCGAGTATTGCAGCAGCTTGATCGCCTGACGCAGTTGAGGCGTCATGACGAGGGTTTGGGTCTGTCGGAGGTCGAGGCGTGGCCCTAACGCCATGAGACGCCCTGGTCCTTCATCGTGCGACCACGATGCTAGGGCTTCGGCGCAAACAAAACGTTCACGCGAGGTGTCAAAGGCTGAACCGCTCGCCGAGGTAGAAGCGGCGCACATCCTCATGCGCCACGACCTCGTCAGGCCGGCCCTCCATCAGCATCTTGCCGTCGTGCATAATGTAGGCGCGATCAATGATGCCCAATGTCTCGCGCACATTATGGTCTGTGATCAGCACGCCAATTCCACGATCCTTGAGATGCGACACAAGATCACGGATCTCGTTCACGGCGATCGGATCGATGCCTGCGAGTGGCTCATCGAGCAGGATGTAGGCGGGTTGCGTCGCCAGCGCGCGGGCGATCTCCACGCGCCGCCGCTCGCCACCCGAGAGCGCCAGCGCCGGCGTACGCCGCAGATGGCCGATGCCGAACTCGCCCAGTAGTTCATCCAGCATCAGGTCACGCCTGTCGGGATCTGGCTCGACCACCTCGAGTGCCGCCATCACGTTCTGCTCGACGTTGAGGCCGCGGAACACGCTCGCTTCCTGCGGCAGGTAGCCGATGCCGAGCCGCGCGCGGCGATACATCGGCAAGGTGGTAATGTCGGCGCCGTCGAGGCTGATTGAGCCGGTATCCGGCTTCACCAAGCCTACGATCATGTAGAACGTCGTGGTCTTGCCGGCGCCGTTCGGGCCAAGCAGACCGACCGCCTCGCCGCGGCGCAGCTCAATCGTCACGTTTCGAACGACCGGACGCTTTTTGTAGGTCTTGCCTACGCCGCGCGCGACCAGCCCCGCACCACCGGCAACGACCCGAAACCCCGATCCCCGTAGTTCCATGCGCATTTCGTTCATTTCGCTGGTCCTGGCGGAGCCTGCCCACTTAACTGTTGGTTGGTGGCATCGTTGGGCAGCACCAGGCCCTGCACGCGCTCGCTGGGACCCGGCAGCAACTGTGCGATGCCGGTCTTCATGTTGACCTCCGCCTCCGAACCATCGAGCTGATTCTCCCCGCGCGTGATCCGCACGCGTCCAGCCAGCCGCGCTATGCCGGTGTCCGGCACGTAAACCGCCCGATCGCCGATCGCCGTGTCGGTCACTGTGCGGACCGTGACATTGCCGAACGCCTCCACCTTCTGCAGCTTGCCCGACGCGGTGAGCGGATCTGCGGCGTTCTGCGGTGGTGTGGGCGATGGCGATGATGGCGCATCGGTCGTGTAGGCCACCAGCGTATCAGCTGCGATCCGCCGTCCGTCGTTGGTCACTGCGACGGCATTGCCGCGTGCCACTGCCATGTGCTTCTGCGACCAATATTCGAGATCATCCCGGGCAGTCAGCACATCGTTGGGTGTGGTCAGCTTCAGCGCATGCCCGGTTACCACGAGCACGGCCTTGTCCATGTCATATACGGCTCGATCGCCCTGGACCTGATCGGTGGGTGTGAAGATCCGGACATTGCCCTCCGCCTGCACGCGATAGATCTCATTGCCGCCCGTATCTGGGTCAGTGACGACGCTCGGGGCCGGCTGTGCCGGCTGCGGGGGCGGCGCCGGCTGCGCTGCTGCGCCATTCTTCGGCCGATAGAACGCAATCAACCGATCCGCCGTCACCGTCACATTCTGCCTGACGGCCTTGGCGTTGCCACGGGCGATCACCTCGCGCTGTTCCTGTCGCCACTCGATCTCATCGCTCGCGGTGATCGCGATCGGTCCTCCATGCGCCAGATCCAACTGCTGCGCCCAGACGGGCGAGAGCGTCGTGAAGAGCGCCAGTGCTGCCGCGCTGGCTGGCCACAACATCCTCACTTTGGGGCGCCGTTCAGGACCAGATGGGCCGGGCCGGCGAATTGTACGGCGGCGCCCTTGTCCGTGATGGTGAAGCCTTGGGCGTCGAGGTTGCCGAAAGGTCCTTCGGCATGGGTCGGTTCGGCGCCTGCGGCGGCACCGTTCTTCAGGTCGATTGAGGCGCTGTTGGAGGTTACGGTGGTCCCGTCATCCCGATAGAGGACGACGTTTCGTGACAGGTCGAGCTGATTGCTGTGTTGCAGGAACACACCATCCTTGGCCTGCAGCATTAGCCAGGTGCCATTGGCCAAGGTGATGTCCCCCTTGGGCGTGGTGAGGTTGATGCGTTCGGGGCTGACCTGCTGCGCGGTTGCGGCCGTAAGGGTGTAGGGGCGGCCTTGTTGGTCGACGCCGCGGTAGTGGGCGTCGGTCAGAGTGGCGGCGCCGATCTGGCTGGCGGCACGCTGGTAGGCGTCGCGGGCGGTGTCGCGCATGCGCTCGATCTCCGGCCAAAGCGCGATCGTTGCGAGAAGCACCAAAGCAGTGGCGGGCAGCAACCATTTGGCGAGGTTGATGACCAGTCGGCGACGTGCCAGGCCGCGGGTTGTGGGGACTTGCCGGATGCGCGCAGCGGCAGCGGTGACCAGTCGCTGACCGGGCCGGCGGTGGCCAGCACGGACGGGCAGCGGACGGACGCTCATGCGACACCCGCGCGCAACAGGTCATGGATGTGAAGGATGCCAAGTGGCCGGGAAGTGGCGTCCACCACGAAAAGGGCGGTGATCGGGCGTTCATTGGCGTTCATGGTGTGTAGCGCCTCGCCGGCCAACGCGTCGGGAGCAATGGTGCGCGGCGCGGGAGTCATGACGCTGGCAACCTTGCGTGACAGCAGGTCGGGGCCCATGGCACGCCGAAGGTCACCGTCGGTGACGATGCCGACCAGCCTGCCAGAGGCGTTGACGACGCCGAGACAACCGAAGCGCTTTTCGGTGATGAGCAACAGGGCGCGGTCCATCGGCAATTCTGGTGGCGCGAGGGGCATGGCGTCGCCCGGGTGCATCAGGTCGCGGACGCGGCGCAGGCGTGTGCCGAGGCGGCCACCGGGGTGGATTTGATGGAAATCGGCTGCGGTGAAGCCGCGGCGGGTCAGCAATGCGACGGCGACCGCGTCACCGAGCGCCATCTGCATGGTGGTAGAAGTGGTCGGGGCAAGGCCCATCGGGCACGCCTCCGCGGCGATCGGCAGCGTAAGCGCCACATCGGCAGCGGCGGCGAGTGTTGAACTGGCGCGCGCGGTGATCGCCACGAGCGGCACGCCGAAGCGGCGTGAATGTGCCACCAGGTCGGCAAGTTCGGCTGTCTCGCCGGAGTTCGAAAGCGCGATCAGCGCGTCGCCCTGGACGATCATGCCGAGGTCACCGTGTGAAGCCTCGGCCGGATGCACGAACAGGGCAGGGGTGCCTGTGGAGGCAAGCGTGGCGGCGATCTTTCGGGCGACAAGGCCGGACTTGCCCATCCCGGAGACCACAACGCGGCCCGTGGCGCGTGCAAGCAAATCGACCGCGTTGCCAAAACTGGCGGTCAGGCCGGCGGCGAGCGCGTGGAGCCCCGCCGCCTCGGTGTGCAGCACCGAGCGGGCGACATCGAGGTCCCCTCGATTCGGAGCGGAAGCGGCGGTCATCAGCCTCTTTTGACCGGAGGCAGCCTGAGGGTCAACCGGAACACCCGAGTCCTGACAAGAATCGTGCCAATTTTACCGATTGTGGCTGACTCAATGCGCGAAAATGTCAGGTTGTTCATAACCAAGGAGGTCTAGCCGGGCGCGGGCGGGCAGGAAATCAAAGCAGGCCTCGGCCAGTTCGCGGCGGCCCTCGCGCACCAGCAGGGCTTCGAGCTTTGCCCATAGTGCGTGGAGGTGCAGAACGTCAGAGGCAGCGTAGGCGAGCTGATCTGCGGTCAGCTCGACTGCGCCCCAATCCGACGTCTGCTGCTGCTTGGACAGATCGACGCCAAGAAGCTCCTTGCACAGATCCTTGAGGCCGTGGCGATCGGTGAAGGTGCGCGTCAGCCGGGCGGCGATTTTGGTGCAGCGCACCGGGGCCACGACGATGCCGAGAGTATACTGCAGCATCGCCACGTCGAAGCGCGCGAAGTGCATGAGCTTCATCGTGGCGGACTCGGCGAGCAAACGGCTCAGGTTGGGGCAATCGTAGCCACGACCCCCGAGACCGGGCGGAATGAGCTGGACAAGGTGCGCGTGGCCGTCGCCGGAGGAGAGCTGCACCAAACAGAGCCGGTCGCGATGCGGATTGAGGCCCATGGTCTCGGTATCGACAGCGACGACGGGACCCAGGGCGAGGCCTTCCGGCAGATCGTTGCGGTGCAGATGGATGGTGCCGCCTGGCATGAATTGGGTGGTGCTCACTGTGTTGGTGCCCAGGAGAAGACTCGAACTTCCACGACCTTGCGGCCACAGGTACCTGAAACCTGCGCGTCTACCAATTCCGCCACCTGGGCAATCATGTGTCCCGCGACGATTGCGGGCGCAGTGGTAGGGCGCGCGATGTAGCCGCCGCGCGGGCGCGCGTCAACCGAAGCTCCGGAGCGCGAGAGGCCGCCTCCCCCAGCCTGCCTCCCGCTAGGGGAGGGGAAGGACTTCGCAGGGCTTCAGAGGATGACGAACAGTGCGAAGCCCGCGGCGATTGCACCGATGATCCCGGCGGCGACCGCGAGCGCCAGGATGCGGGTCACCACGGCAACTGACGCCAGCACGATGGCGATCTGCAGCGCGCCCACCACGAGCTCGAATTCATGGTAGCGGTGAAATGCCTCGTCGCGCGCGCGCTCCTCGGCCTTCGCACGCTCGGCGACCTGCTTCATGCCGTCGTCCTGCGGTTCGTCGCGCATTCGCGCCTCGGCGTCCTTGGCGCGGGCGATTTCCGCCTGCGGCCCCGCATCGGCAGCGTTGGGCAGATTGGCGAGGATCCCTGCCTCGACCGCCAAGATCGTCGCGCGGGCGTTCTTCGCCTGGTAGAACGCCCACTCGTCCGACACTGCGACGTGATGTGTCAGGTAGGCATTCTGAGCGCCCTTCTCGCCCATGTCGGACAGCGCCAGTGCCGCCGCGAGCACCGCGATCAGGACTGCGATGCGGCGCGCCGTCCTGTCGCTGTGGTGCGCGGGCGCGTGTTCCGCGTGCTCCAGCCCCTCGCGCGCGTGCTCGATTGTCTCGCTCATCCCTCAACCCTCGTTTCCGCTGTGCTGTTGGGCGTTGCGAGCACCTCGCGGACCTTGGCCGCCAGTGCGCTCAGATTGAATGGCTTGGGGATGAAATGCACGTCGTGATCGAGCGCGCCGTCGTGCAGGATGGTGTTGCGCGTGTAGCCGGTGGTGAACAGCACGCGCAGACCTGGCTGTGCACTGCGTGCCGCATCCGCCAGGGCCCGGCCGTTCACCCCGCCTGGCAGGCCGACATCAGTGAACAGCAGGTCGATGCCACCGCGGTCGACGATGAGCCGCACACCATCCATGGCATCGCCGGCCTCAAGCACCTGATACCCCATTTCACGCAGCGCCTCGACCGAGGAGCGACGCACCTCTTCATCGTCCTCCACGACCAGAATCGTCTCACCGTCGCCGTGTGAATGTGCCGCTGCCACGGGTCCAGCGGTGATTGCCGGCTGCGTCTCCGGACGGATGAATCGCGGCAGATAGACCTTCACGCTGCAACCCTGGCCGGGTTCGCTATGAATCGCCACGTGGCCACCCGACTGCTTGACGAACCCGTACACCATCGAAAGGCCGAGACCGGTGCCCCGACCGAGAGGCTTTGTGGTGAAGAACGGTTCGAACGCCATGTTGATCACATCGGCTGTCATGCCGGTGCCGGTATCGCTGACCGCGAGGAGAACGTAATCGCCCGCAACAACCTCGGAGTGCGTGGCGGCGTAGCCATCATCAAGACGCGCATTCGCTGTCTCGATTGTCAGCTTGCCGCCTCTCGGCATCGCATCGCGCGCGTTGACCGCGAGATTGAGCAGTACGTTCTCAAGCTGGTTCGCATCCACGCAGGTCTGCCACAGCGCGCCGGCGAACGCGGTCTCTATCACGATGTCCTCGCCCAGGGTGCGATGCAGCAGGTCGGACATGTTAGCCGCCAGCCGCGAGATATCGAGTGGTTCCGGGTCGAGGGGCTGCTGGCGGGAGAATGCCAACAGCCGATGTGTCAACGTCGCGGCGCGTTGCACACCGGCCATTGCGGAGTCGGTCAGTCTGAAGAGCGAAGCGCTGTCCGGTGGCAGCCGCCGCTGCAACAGCTCGATGTTGCTGCTGATCACCGTCAGATGGTTGTTGAAGTCGTGCGCGATGCCACCGGTGAGACGACCCACCGCCTCCATCTTCTGTGACTGGCGCAGTGTTTCCTCGGCGACTTCGCTGCGGCGCACCGCATCCTGCAACTTCGCCAACATGTCGTGCTGTCGTCGCCACTGCCGCGCCGCCAACAGGCTGAGTGCAAGCAGGCCCAGCGTCGCCGGAATGCCGAAGATCAGGTGTGCCGCCATGGCGTCGCGCCATTCGCGGACTACTGAGCTCCAGCGCCGGCCGATGGCTATGTAGACCGGATAGTTGGCCAACCGGCGATAGGCGACAACGCGCTCGGCACCGTCGATCGACGATCTTCCATGCACAAGCCCGGCGACTGGTGCGCGGGCGATGGCATCGACCAACAGTTGGTCATGTTGGCTGCCCTCAGCTTGCGTCGGTTCAGGATAGCCGGCGAGCGGCGTACCGTCCGCGCGCAACAACTGCGCGCTATAGTCGGTGTCGCCGGCAAACAGGTCGCTGTCGAATTTACTGAAATAGGCCGGTGACACGCCGACCAGGATGGCACCTTCGAAATGCCGTGCGTCGTGGCCGCGGCGAACAGCAACGGTGAACACATCCGCTCGGGTCAACCGGCCGAACACGATCCCGCCGATCTCGAATGGCGCACCACTGTCGCGCAGCGCCGCGAAATATACTCGGTCGCTGAAGTTGATGTCATGGTCCGCGGGAAAGCGAGAGGTCGCGACCAGCGCGTGCCCGTCCGCCCCGGTCACTACGATTGCCGTCACTTGGCTGTAGCCGGCGATCATGGCCACCAGGCGATCGTGCAGTTCGGCTTCACGTGCGGTCACCGCAGCATCGTCGAGATTGCCGAGCAGATCATTCACCCTTCCGCCGAGCAGGACGTGGGTGTCGAGCACGCGCGCCGCCTGTTCGTCGGAGACCGCAAGCATACTCAGCAGACTCGCGTTTGCCTCTCGCACGGTGCCGCGCCAAGCCAGCCAGCCGCCTCCGGCCAACACCAGGAGCGGCAGCAGAACTGAGGCGACAACAAGCCCGCGTATCGCCCACGAGGCGCCGGTTCTGCCGCTGCTCTCGCTCATTCCAGGTGTCGTCTCCTCGCGGGCCGCTATCGGGTTGCCGCGACGATTGATGTCATAGTACCGAGGCTGTCGCCAGATGTACTTCAGGTCACACTCACGCTGCCGTGATGGCGAAATTGAGGTAAGGAAACATGCCTGCCGCGAAGCCGGTCTTGGTGATCGGCAGCCTCAACATGGACCTTGTCGCGCGGTGCGAGCATCTGCCGCGCGGCGGGCAGACGGTGTTTGGCACGGACTTCTTCACGGCCGCCGGGGGCAAGGGGGCAAATCAGGCGGTGGCCGCTGCGCGGCTAGGCGCCCGCGTCGCGATGGCGGGCTGTGTAGGCGACGATCAGTTTGGCATTGACTTGGTTGCCGGGCTGCGGCGCGATGGGGTGCTCCTGGGTACTGTCGAGACGGTGCCCGGACCGACCGGCACCGCATTGATCACCATCGATGCACAGGGCGCCAACACGATCGTCGTGATCTCCGGTGCCAACTCTGCCTGTGAGGTGGCGTTGGTGGATCGTGCGCTGGGCGGCGCGGGTGCGCCCGGTATCCTCCTGCTGCAGCACGAGATACCGGAGGAGGTGAATGCACACGCGATCCGTGCGGCACACGCGGCGGGTTGGTTTATCGTGCTCAATCCGGCACCGGCGCGTCCGGTGATGCCGGAGCTACTGCCGCTGGTTGACCTCATCGCTCCGAATGAGACCGAGGCCGCGGCGCTTACCGGCACCAGCGATCCGCACGCGGCGGCGCGGCACTTGTTGGCGCAGGGTGCGCGCGCCGCACTGATCACTCTGGGCCGCGAAGGTGCGCTGTATTGCGACGCGAGTGACGCGTTGCATTGCGCTGCCGTTGCGGTGGAACCGGTGGACACGACCGCCGCCGGCGATGCTTACATCGGTGCACTGGCGGCCGCCTTGTCGGAGGATCGAACCGTTGCGGACAGTCTCGGCTTCGCCGCCGCCGCCGCCGGATTGGCGGTGACGCGATTGGGTGCGCAACCGTCGCTGGGATCGCGCGACGAAGTGGCGGCGTTCATTGCGCGTTTTGGCGCTCCATCGCCCGAGGCAATTGGTGCCTGATCAGCCGCGGCGCGTCATTGGCTCGCGGCGGTGGGCGTCTGCTGCGCCGTTTGCGGCGAGGGCAATGGCGCAGCGTTGTGGGAAAGCGTCCGGAGATAGGCGATGACGTCGATCCGCGTCTTCTCGTTCTTGATGCCGGGAAACGCCATGCGCGTGCCCGGAGCGTAATCGCTCGGTTTGGTGAGCCACGCGTTGAGTTCGTTATAGGTCCATGGATCCTGCCTGGCCTTCAGGGCCTCGGAATAGTTGAAGCCTTGCATGTGGGCGTGCGGACCGCCGACAACGCCATACAGGTTCGGCCCGACGATTGCCTTGCCGCCTTCCTCCAGTGAGTGACAGGCCGCGCAGACCCTCTTCGCATACGACTCGCCTGCAGCCGGATCAGCGGTAGCCAACTGTTGCGCGAGTGTCGGAGAAGGCTCTTTCCCTGCGTCTGGAGCCATCGGTGCCGCGTCTCCCTGACCGATCGATGTGATGCCCGCCAACAGCACCCAAATGCCAGCGCTCACGTTGACTATGCATCGCATGCTGATCGCCTCCACGGTTTGGTCCTGCTTACTCGTGCGGGAACCGTGCGAGGCCGCGGTTTATTCCGGATGGGGTGGCCGCCCCTGCCATCCTGGCGGCATCTGCTGCGTCGGCGTCAGCGGATGTGCGTCCTCAAGGGCGTAACGCGCCATGATCTCTGCTCGTTCGAAGACTTGCTGGAGCCGGTTGGCCGTGAGCTGCTCGGCTCCGTGAAAGGCCATTGAAACGATCTGTTCGCCGAGCGCGCGATAGCTCTCGAACTGGCTCTCTTCGAAGAACTGTTCGGTCGTGCTCTGATGGGGAAAGTCGTCATGGTCGGCCCAGTAAGCGAGTACATCGGCGCGCATGTAGTTCGGCCGCCAGGGCTTCAGATACAGCAGCGATCCCTTCGACCCGTCTTGGTAGGTGATCTGCGCGAGCGCGCCGGACGCGTTCAGATTGACGTCGCCCTTGATGACCGGCGCTATGAATTCGATCGTCACATACAGGTCGATCGCCGCCATGCGCAGCGCGCGGCCGAGATCGGTGTAGTGGTAATCGGGGTCGCAACCCGCATCGATCACCACAATGCGGCGGCACTGACGCCGCAGCATCTCGTAGACACCGAGATTGTCGAAATGCCCGCCGTCCGACAGGTAGACGTCTTTGCGTTTGTCATTTGCGCGGCCGAGCATCTCGCTGAACAGTGGCCGTAGTGCATTGCTGGGTTTCGCCTGTCCCCAGGATTGGATAACACCCGGATTAGGCAGCCACGCACCCAGCCGGACATCGAACAATGTCATCAGGAAGGAGGTGGCGGGTGAGGAGTGATAGCCCATGTTGGGGCTCACCGCGGCGCCCGATATCGTCATCGCGGTCCCGAGCGTGATGCCGCGCTTCTCATCTTCGGCGCCAGACTCGCGCTCCTGTCCGGCATAGTCCGCGGTTTTGACATAGCATCCCTTGGGATCGCCGTTCGCGTTCGCCCCTCCGAGGCAGGCGGCGCCGGCGCGCAGCGGCGTGATGGTGAACGGAGCGGCCTTGCGCTCCGCCCAGCCACTCGGCGCGCCCTCCAACAGGTTGAGCGTGACGTTCACCACCGGGAACAGAATGCCGCGTTGTTCCTTGCCCTCATAGAGCTCCTGCATGCGCAGATTGTCGCCGGGATCGAAGCGCGTGTAGGCGTCTGGCTTGCGTTCCTGCGGCGGCCGCGCGGTGCCGATGAAGGCGCGGGACAGCCGGTTGCGATAGACGCCGTGCAGCGAGAAGCGGTTGATGTTGATCCGGCTGCCACAATACAGCGATAGCGCCACCAGCAGGACAATCACGCCAAGCGCGGTCAGCCAGGAACGCTCCAACCATGCGCCATCCAGCTCTTCGACAATGATGGCGCCGAGCCTGCCCAGCAGCACGAACAGCGTCGCGGCGAACAGCAGCGTGGCGAGCGCGATCAAGGCCTCGCGTGCCATGCCGATCCACGAGGTAGTGCCGGTGGTGTCGGGAGAGGTTTTTGAGCCGAACGACTTCGCGCTTTGGCCGAGCCAGGCGCCGAAAGGTCCGCTGACAAATCCGACAGCGGCGGCATAGGTGGTCGGCCATTGCTCAAACACCAGGGCTGGCACGACCAGCGTGATGGCAGCGAGTGCGCTCCAGCCAAGTACGGGGACAAGCTTCTCGCCGTTCAGCCGTGCCAGCCATTCCCGATCGAGCTCGGCAAAGGCGGCGGTCCAGCGCAGGCCGACATAGAGCGTGCTGTGCAGGACCTGCGCACCGATGACCCAGAGCGGGGCGAGTACAGCGAGCGTCGTGACCGACATCTGCTGGCCAAGCGTGGCGCCGAGTTGCAGCAGGAACGCGCTGAGTGCCGCGCCAAGCGCCCAGAAGCCCAAGTTCCACGCGAAAGCGGGCCAGTGTTTCCGGCCGAGCGTCGCGGCGGCAATGATATAGCCACCGATGAGCGCGCAGAAAGCTCCCAGAGAGACTGGTGCGAAGGTCCAGGACGAGAACCCGACTGTGTCGCTGCGGCTGGCAGACATAGCGCTGAACCATAGCGGTGCGAGAAACGCCCACAGCAGAATCGGCGTGACCACCCACCGCTGCACGGTCGAGGCTGCCACACCATAACCGCCAGTCCGCGAACCCCTCGTGCCATCATAGGCGTGCGTGGGCACCGAGCGGCAGACCATGACGGTACCGAGCAGCAGGCAGAGGAGGCCAGCGATCAGTGCCACGCCCCCCCAACCCGATGCAACGTCCCACAGCAATTCGCGGTACAGCAGCGGCACGATCGCTAGCGCCAGCAGGATGGGGCCGAACACCAGCCAGTTCAGCAGCACGTTGCGCAGCCACAGGACGATCGCTGACCAGGTATCTGACGAACCGAGTCCGCCTTCGGGGATCAGGAAGTTCGTATAGTTGCGCAGGCTGCGCAGCGCAGGGTCGGCTGGCTCGGTCAGTGCCTTGATCGCAGCGCTCAGCGCGCCGTTGCCCTTGCCACCGCCGTGCATGATCGTCGCCAGCCAGGCGCCGATATAACCGCCGCCCGAGACGGTCGAGAGGTAGTTGAATTCACCGAGCAGCCGCTTCGCTGCCAATGCCTGCAATGCGCCGAGACAGAACGCCGCGCTGCGGATGCCGCCGCCTGACAGGCAGAGCGCGGTCCTCTGCGTGGAGCGGAGTTCTTGCTCGTGGTCATCCAGCCACTGCCGTGCACGCGGGGGCGGCTTGCCGTCCGTCCAATCGTTGCAGAAGATCGCGGCATATTCCTCGAGCAGCGCATATTCCTGGCTCCACATTGCATCCGAAACAGGCGTTTGCCCCTCGTCGTTTTGCGACAATTGTGCGTTCCCCCGATGATGACGCGACCCAGACTGCGAATCGTGACGCCAGCGCTTCAAGAAGGAGACACCACATGGCCCCGCGCGTCGATCCCGTCGTATCCGACAGCGAAGTCCCGGCCCGCACCGGCGTGGTGGTCATCGGCGGCGGGATCATCGGCACCAGCACGGCGTTCTTCCTCGCGCGCAAGGGCGTTCCAGTGGTGCTGTGCGAGAAGGGCCACATCGCCGGCGAGCAGTCGAGCCGCAACTGGGGCTGGTGCCGCAAGATGGGTCGCGATCCGCGCGAGATTCCATTGGCGATCGAGGCGCTGCGGCTGTGGCCGGAGATGAATGCACTGACCGGAGCGGAAACCGGCTTCCGGCAATGTGGCATCGTCTATCTGTGCAAGACGCCGGAGGACATGGCGAAGCGCGAGGCGTGGCTGGAAGAGGCGCGGCCATATCAGCTCGATTCGCGGATGCTGTCGCGCGATGAGGCGGCAGCGGTGCTGCCTGGTCTGACGGGCGACTGGCAGGGTGGGCTGTATACGCCGAGCGATGGCCGCGGCGAAGCGCAGAAGGCGGCGCCGGCGATCGCCGAGGCCGCGAGGCGGCATGGCGCCTCGGTCCTGCAGCAATGCGCGGTGCGCGGCATAGAGACACAGGCGGGGCGCGTCGCGGGCGTGGTGACCGAACGGGGGCGCATTGCATGCGACAGTGTTGTGCTCGCCGGCGGCGTGTGGTCGCGGTTGTTCTGCGGCAATCTCGACCTGCGTCTGCCGCAGCTCAAGGTGATGTCGTCGGTGATGCGTACCGAAAAGATGGACGCCGGGCTCGAGACTTCGTGCAGCGGCTTCGGCTTCGGTGTGCGCAAGCGGCTCGACGGCGGCTACAACGTCGCGAGTTGGAGCGGCAATCTCGTGGATATCGTGCCGGACACGTTCCGCTTCTTCGCCGATTTCCTGCCGGCGCTGCGGCTGCAATGGCGCACCATGCGATTGCGCATCGGTGGAAAATTCCTGGAGGAGTGGCAGGTGCCGCGCCACTGGACGCTGGATGGTGCGTCGCCGTTCGAACGCGTGCGCACACTGGATCCCGAGCCGTACCAGCCGATACTCGATCAGGCGCGGCAGCATCTCACCGCGGCGTGCCCGGCGTTTC
>Ga0210390_10001302_pt1 | contig 24186 bp, 15 predicted proteins | sample IncBWH11OmetaG_FD_161050 | JGI IMG/M metagenome (GOLD analysis project Ga0210390, IMG submission 161050) | Forest soil microbial communities from Barre Woods Harvard Forest LTER site, Petersham, Massachusetts, United States - Inc-BW-H-11-O ... | reverse complement strand
TATAAGGCAAAATTGATCCAAGTCCCCGCGCCAGCTCACGCCGGCGTCGCGCTCGGAGTGGTCGGAATTCGGGACAGTGAATGGGTCGCCAAGTTGACCCTGCTGGCCCGGTAACTTCCGAGTAGCCGAGGAACCACGCCGGTGCCTTAGGGAGCGGTCCATGATCTTGACTAGAGTGCCGCAGCGAACAGAATCGGATTGCGTCATCGCAGTCGTGGCGACCGTGATGGGAGTGCCCTACACCTACGAGAAAGTCTCTCAGGATCAGCCCCGCTATCCGAAGGTCAGCGCAGAAGGTTTGCACTTTTCTTGGTGGGAGACCTACTTACGGGATGAAGGATTTCCTAACGAGTATCACTCGCTAGCCGACTTAAATTCCGCTGTTCGAGCAGGCACAGTGGTCGGAATTGTAATGTTGGCACCCGCTGGCGGGGGCAATATCGGTCATGTGATCGCAGTCGATGAACTGGGGTGTATCAACCCTGCCACAGACTGGCCGGAACGCATATCGACGCTTAATGAACTTCTTGCGGAATATGAACGCCTGGGATCTCCGTACACGCCCGACAGCCAGTTCTTGGCGATCTGGCGAAATTCGCTCGAAGCTCGCCCCATGTAAAAAATGGGCCTCCAAGTCGCGGCGGTGGGAAGCCCCGGCACCAAGCTCCTTTTAACGCTTAATCGACTCCCAATAGCTCCATCCCTCGGGAGTTACAGCTACATTGAAATCCCCGTGGAAGAAGAACGAAGATTCATCTGCGGGATTCCCTGAATATTCAATACCGCCAAGCGTGGTCAGTCGCAGAAATTCCCGCTTCCAAAGACGCCTAAGGGCAAAGACCAAATCGCTGTGATCGAATGATTCAGAGACACGCTCTCGTATGCGATTGAACCAACCCCCGATTGTGTTTTGGACTCGTCGCTCGCTCATCACGGCGATGTATTCGAGGATCGCGTATTCCAACTTGCTGGACAGCGTGCGCTTCATAACCTGCGGATCACGGAGCGACGGTCCTACCAGTGTATCCACGGCTCCCTTAAACAATAGCCATTGATCCAGTGGAACCAAAGGCCCGAGGTGCAGGCGACCACCTCCGGCTTCATGATGCTCTTGAATCCGTATGTGCGGACTACCCTCGAACGTCACCAGTGTGGCGCGAACCCAGCCGTCACACGTCTCGATGTATTCTTGGTTATTTCCGTCGCGTTGAATGTGAAAACAGGTGGGATTTGCTGCGAGAGAACTCATAACTTTATCTCCTAGATTCAGCCTCACAGGACTGTTTGAGGTTTTCGCGTTGACGTTTCGTTCGGTGCGTGAGTTGTGACCCAGAGGGTGACTTGGACGAACCGAACACGGATTTGCTGAAAACAGTATACTCTCGTCTGAGACGACAGCGATATTCTGGGTTCAGCCCTTCGGATAGACAGCATCGAAAGCTGCAAGTTTCGCTTCCACAGGATCGTTGTGCCATCCGGGAACCTGAACCCACTCGAAGTGATCACGAGCCAGGTAGCTGGCTGCCCATCCGCCGAACGGCCCCCGCTTCAACACGAAGATCATGCCATCCTTCTTCAATCGCAAATTTCCGTTGTGCGAGTACACCCAATTGAGAGTGGGGAAACGCATTCTGCGACCCATCAACCCCTTCAGATTGCGCTCGCGAAGCTTGGGCGTAGTGAAGTCTTGAGTAAGATGCTCGGCACACACGCATCCGACGAGCACGCGCTTTCCTGTCTTTCGATTTTCCAGCAGGTGCTTGTAGCGAATGTGGACGTTCCCGCAGTTTTCGCACGTGAAGTCTGCAGCCCCGTGGTCGAGCGTATCTATAAGAGCCCATCCCCTCCGGGGAAGGTCACGTCGATAACGGAATTGCTCCTGGATCGGCATTGAAAACCCCGAGACGCGCAAGAACTCACGAATGACCTTATCGTTAGAAAAGCTCCGCTTTCAGTTCAGACAGGTTCTCTGGGTGGAAGACTCTCGCCACGATTGTGTGACCGCGCCTCTCCGCCTTCTCCGCAAACGGAACGCAGTGCAAGCACCCGCAAATGACAAGGACTGTCCCTTCCTTAGCCGCACTCTCGATCCTGTCCAGCCAGAATTCCTCCCTGATTCCGTCCTCAACTGGGGCATAGCGGATCGCCTGTATTGGGTCCCCATATTCGTTGTAGCCACGAATCTGCATCCGGTTTGCCAGTTTTCCGTCGATTCCGGCTTTAATCCGATCTTCAAGCAACATGTCAATTTGAATCCACGTGAGATTCATTGACTCAGACAGTCCCCGCGCAAGCGTGCTTGAGAGAGGGCGATTTTCTTCAGCAATCATCGTGACGTTCTCTCGCATAACGAGTTCACCGATGAGCGCCTTCAGACGTGGGTCCTGACATTGAAAGTCGTGGGCAGTACCGAGAACGATCATCTTCACAAAAGTTCCCTCAAATTCACGCACAGAATATCGTGTGCAAGAAAGGCACGAATGTCCAACCCTCTTTTCGCTCGACCCATCCAGAACCAACTTGGTAAACATCGACTCCAGTAGCTTCGCCGATGATGTGGACACCGATGAAGATTGAGACGCTGCTTCCTCTTTTCGGCGTGATCTTGGGATGGGGACTCAAAAGCATCTCAGATTATTTTGCGACCAGGAAAGAGGATGTGCGGCGCTATCGCATCGCGACGTTTTACGTTCTCAAGGCGCATAAATCTCTTATGGACTACGAGCGGGGCACGCGATACTTCAGGCTGAACCAACCGACGATAGAAGAATTTGAGCCTTGGCGAGCGATTCTAGAGTCGCGATTTCGCGAGAGCTTGGAGGTTAACGCCGATACGACGTCGAAGGCGGTGGAGACGTTGGCATCAGTTGATCCGCCGCTTGCCGCTCGAATTGACAACACGATCAAGAACATATTGTTCACGTTTAAGAAAGATTTGACGGCACTGTCAGAAAGCGACCCGGAGACTTATGCGAAGCTCATATGTAACCAAGACCAACTTGTCGAAATGACACTAGCCGATTTCAAGACCGTGGCTCTGACTCTTGCCGCACGCAGCGGATTTCGACAAAAGAGGAATGCGCTCCGTTGGTTTTCCGAGAGAGAGGCTGGAACGAAAGACTTCATGGACACCATGCGGGAGCAGCAAGGACTCTTGCAGAAAGTCGTAGCAGGGGAAGCTCCAATTCAATGAAGAAAACGCGGAGTGCAAATTAGCACTCCGCCAGAAGTTAAAATGGGATCGACTCAGGCTGCCCCTTTGCGGACTTTCGGCTTGAGTGTTTTCTTGTCTCGTTTCACAGTGAACTCCTTGGTCACGGCTTTCTGAAGCTTTTCAGCGTCCACTCGGTAGCGTTTGGCGGCGTCCATGAGAACGTCGTCGCGGCCGGCGGTGGATCGCTGATACGCCGAATCCAGCAGGCTGATTTCCAGAAGCAGCTTGCAAAGCTCGGCCTCGTCGTAGGTAGCTACTTCCTTGGCCAGAAGCTCCTGCGCGGTCACAGAGTCTTTCTTCGCCTCTACCTTGTGCCGCTTCGCCAGAGTCGGGACCTGGCTGTAGGAAAGGTGGCCGATCAGGTAGTGGGCGACCGCCAGCAAGTCGGCCTTCTTCAACGGAGCAGATACGCGTTGGAGGATCGTAGCCAAGACACGATGGCGAGTCGTAATGGCCAGTTTCTCCTTTTCGATGCGCTTCCGTTCGTCCGCCCGCTCCCGCTCGACTTGCTGCGGAGAAGGCGTGTCAGGATGATGGACGCGGCAAGCGGGATCGGCACAAACCTTGACGACCTGTCCGCGCTTCCCGCCGTCCATGACGATGGCCTCTGCCATTTTCCCGCAGGGCTTCTGGTTAGCTGGTAGCTTGGTGCTTGCGCCGTTCGGCTTGGGTTTCTTGATCTCCAACTCAACATAGTGATTCCGTCCCAACGGAGCGCCCTCGCGGGAATTCCACGCCGCCGAAATCTGTATTAGCTGCGGCTTGGTTTCCAGAGTCTTTTTCACCGAAGCGTCAATCTTGGCGCGGAAACAGTCGGGCGAAGTACAGGAATCTTTCCGCACGTCGGGGAAAAGTAGCTTGTTGAATCCGGTTCGCTTCGGACAGTTGGCGCACGAACCTGCTTCGGGAACGAGCGTCTCATCCTGCTTGTCAAAGGGCGCGGACGCCAGTTGTAGCAAGATGTTCGATTCAATCCACGCCGCCAACTCCCGGACTGGAATCAGGACTTGGCTGTTGCCTTCGCTTGTCCACAAGCCGCGAAACGCAGCCGAGAATGCCTCTTGCTGTTGCGAAGCCGGGAGCTTGGCGATCAGCAAGGCGTGGCCGATGGTGATCTGATCTTTCAGAAATGCCTCGGCCACGGGCGGTATCAGATCAGCGAGTCTAATGCGACCGTAGACGTATGCCTCGCTTTTTCCAGCACGTGAGGCGATGGTGGCGATGGTGTAGACAGGCTCTCCGAGTTCCAAGAGTGACTTGAATCCCAGAGCTTCCTCAAGCGGGTGGATGTCCTCGCGTTGCAAGTTCTCAACGCACTGTGCCTCGATTGCCTCCGCATCCGTTAACTTGACCACGCGGACGGGAAGTTTTTCGAGTTCCGCCAGTTTCGCCGCTCTGAGGCGACGTGCCCCGGCTACGACCTCGTACTTGCTTTTCTCCAGTTCGCGTACCAGAAGAGGGGCCAGAATCCCTTGCGTCTTAAAACTGGCGGCCAGTTCTTCAAGGCTCTTTGCATCAAAGCGTTTGCGGGGATTAGTGGCTGACTCCGCAAGCGCGGTGATGGGAACGCTGCGGTATTCATGGTTGTTGACTGCATTTTGCGTACTCGGCATGATCTTTTCTCCTCTCATGTGTCTTTGGTCAGGTATTCGTGGACTCAGCGCACACGTCGGGCCTAAAAACCAAACGGTGCAGATATTGACGTGTTATGCGGCTGTTGCGAGTGCCGCTGGCTCGGGGGCAATGCCCCCGAGGATCACGGCAGCGGTTTGTTGAACGGCTTCCAAGCTCTCGCGGAGAAGATTGGCGTCTCCGTGCCAAAGCTGGATGTAGTCCTGGGATGCGGTTCCGTTCTGAAGGCCGACAGATTGGCAAACTACAAAGGCCACGGCTTCGGCCTCGGTCTCGCGGACTTGCTTGGTGGTCAGTGTGCGGCGGTCGCCACGATGCAACATTTCGTGGGCGATCTCATGCACGAGCGTGGAAAACTCCTCGGCTGGCTGCATCCCTGAAAGCAGCTTGATCTTTCCGCCATAGGAGAGACCCTTCGCGGGAGCAATTCTCTCCGAGAAACTTATCTCGACGCTTTGGGATTCGACGAACTTAAACAGGCGTTCGCGGTATCCTGTCACGTCGCCGTTGACTTCGGTCAGTGAGGGAAGGTCTTTGCCTTCGGTTTGGCTGACATCGAAAACATAGACGGCCCGGAATCCGTACAGCGTCCGCTGACCCTCAGTAGTTGCGTCTTCGCTCGGCTCGTCGGTCGATACATCCTTGGTGCTTCGTCTTCCGACCATTGGGGCGAGAATGAAAATGCCTTTTTCTCCTCGTTTAACGAAGCGGCCAAGCGAGTTCCATGTCCGAAGTCCCGCAACGTTGGTGGCATCGGGCTTCTGACGTGCGATGAGCATGATGTTGCCGAAGCTGTAGGTGTGAAACTTCGCCATTGCTCCGAGGTATGCGGTGAGGATTTCACTGTGGCCGGACTCCAGTGCTGCGACGAGGAAATCTACGGCCTCTTTGGTTCGTGTGTTGACTTCTTCTAATTTCATGTTTTTTCCCTTTCTGCCGTTTCCGGCTTGTTTCTTTCTTCACTTAAGCGGCAGCGGGAAGAAACAAGGCGGAACGGTGAAAGGGACAGAACGGAAGCCGAAGGAGGGTGGCAGGGCGTGAGGGAAAGCGCGGTGAGTGCCAAACGCGGTTGGGGTTAGTTTGGCGCGAAACCGGCGCAGTCCGAAACGCCCGTCGGAGCCGCGGCTAAGCTGCGTCCACCCGGACGAGGCGAAGTGGAAAAAGATGGCGCAGCCTTCCGTTTGAGAATGCATCATTTCCTGAGTACATGGCGGTCCCTACTTGCGGCACAGCGCGCTTTGAATTCATAGAATGAATCGACGATTTCACCCGCCCATGCGAGGAGAGTCCTAATCGCGGACAGCGGTTTCGTGTTGCGGCCCAAGCAAAGGAGCGAAACGGACCACACCGTGGACAAGAAGGTGGGATGTTTGTCGGCAAGCCTGACGAGATCGTTTAGGAAATCCGATGAATGTGTCACGCGCGAATCCTCCGATTATCTGGTCGGTGCGGCGGGAAGGTTCCCGTCTATTGTGACGTTGGTGCCTGCTTTGACGATGAGTGCGATAGGCTCAGCGGTCAACTCAATCTCGATCGTCTTGGTCTGTTGTACTTCGAGAGAAATATCAATTAGCATGCCGCGATTATTATTTGCTATATTCGCGTCATGGGCAATGCACTTTCTCGTGACCGTGACAAAGGCGTGACAGGTTTTCTTCCCATTCTGATCCCGTGTGCAGGGGCACCGCCGAGCAGCAAGAACCTGCCGTTACCAGGTTCTTTGACTCGGTTGCGTGGCCCGGCTGGTCATGTTGTTTTTCAGGAAGGTGCCAGCACGCGAATTCAACCCGTGGAACGTTTTTCGCATTCTTCTGTGAAGACGTCAGCGCGGTTTGCAGCAGTTGCTAAACTGTTCAGCCTAGCGTCAGGAAAGGCGATTGACCGTTCGATGATCCGAAAGCTTGGTCTATGCGGTGGCTCGCTGCGATTTTCAACAGGGAGATTAAATCGGCACGGCTTGTGATGTGGGGCCCATCGCGCCAACCCGCCATCTATTGCGAAAATAAGGAGACAGCTATCTTTGTGGATCTGTTGTTCGCGGGTATTTCAGCGTGTCTCGGCTGTAACAAGATTTTCATGCCGGAGCGTAGGACTCAGCTGTACCACGACAGCCAATGCGGGTCGCGTCATCGCAAGCGGAGAGAACGAAGCAAGAAGGGGCGTTTTTGAAAAAACGCTTTAGTCTTAGACGTTATTGGTGTATCGGGGCCAGGAGTATCAAGTGTCCATTACAAATGATTTGAGCTCCTCATTGACCATGACAACCGTGACTGTCAGCAAGTGGAATGTAGCTTATTTTATCGTCAGTGAAACTATGAATGTTGACGGGGTTAGTGCGTTTTCGTTTTGGAGGGCACACGATTGTCAGGATTACCACGACTAAAGTCGGCGATCTGGCGCCAGCCTTGATCGAAGGCAAAGTTTTTCGCTTTTCCTGCCGGGTCTTGAATACATAGAAATCCGGCGCGATCGCTGTCACCAGCATGTTCGACGATGTACAGCCAATAAGCTTCCCCCTGAATCCACGCGCAATCGAATTGAGCGCGTGAGAGACACACAGGCCGATCGTGAAGGTCACCAGTCATTGCTTTCACTTCCACCCATCGTATTGTTTGGCCTGAGTGATCCGTTTCGATGAGATCAAATCCCCGGTTATTCGTAGGCGTGCGTTGCAGTCGAGGGTCTCGGTTCAGGATGAGCTTGATGGCTTTTTCCTCCAATGCCATGCGCGCTTGTTGATCGAGTCCGTCGGGATCTGAACCGTCGCTATCGCTTGGGTGAGTTGTAATGTAGGAGATGAAAAGTCGAGTTTCGTTGCCCTCGGGTGGTTGCGGTCGTTCGCGAACTGGCCGACCGCCACCGGTACTCGGGTTGGGTGACGGATCAGTAAAGCCTGGATCATCTCTCGAAGGCTCCTGATCTTCATCGCCCGCGGGGGTACCTCCCTCATCCAGAGATAAATTCTTTCCACCAGTGGCTGAAGTGTTTTCGGTGGCACCCGGGGTTGTGCCTTCGTCTTCGTCAAGCTTTTGTTTAGGATCATTGCCCTGGGTAAGGGTCGGGACAGCTTCAGCGTCGGAGGTCGCCCCTTCATTGACTCTTAATCGTGCCCGCAAATCGGCCTCGCTCGTGAGGCCGAGTTTTTTCAGGAGATCGAGTACGCCGGGCTCTATACCAGCTTCGCGCGCTAGTGTTTCGACGATTGGCGGCTTGAAGTGGATTTTCGATTGCAAGAATGGGCTCGGCTTCCAGCCGAGCGTATCAAAAAGGACGAACTCTGGCCGCTGCAGGTCCCCGTTCCTATCGGGCACCCAGGCGGTCGCGTTCAAATCGCGAATGAATGCGATGTCGAACGTCGTGGCATGGCGGCTACGGTAATAGTGCCAAACGTAAGTGCTCCAAAAGACGCCTGTGCCACGGCGATCTTCGAGTTCGTCAAGGGCATCCCAGAGCAGTATTGGCTTCCTAGTGCGACCGTCGGAATCTAATTTCGGAAGAGCGGCCAAGAGCTGATCGAGTCCTCTCAGAGTTCTATCTTCGATTGGCTCTGCCCATGACAAGCTCTCGCCCCCTGCTCCGAGGCGCATCTGGCGGAGCTGCTCTGAGGTGAAGGCCGACGCTACTGTCACGGGCTGCAAGTAGCGTGTCGCACCGCAGGCCTCTAGTAGCTCACGGACGTCTTCGCCGCGCAGGCTTTTGTATGAGTCGTCAACGAGAAAAACTTGGGTGATTCCGGCGAACAATTCCTTCATTCGATCAGTTGCGAGATACACATTGCCCGGTTTCGAACGCCACTTAGAGCTGTCTCCGGCGTCAATTACCCGGACGAACGTGGTGTCCCTAAGAGCAGCAATGAGCTTCTCTCGCTGTACTTTCGAGTCCGTAGCGAATGCCTTCAGGATGCGGCCGATATCGGCTTCATAGTCGGCATCAGTAATGCTGACTTTGGTTTCCCGGTACTTTGGCAGTACGTTCCGGACAACGTCATCCACAGGGTCCGGTTCGGTCAGTCCCAGGGATCGGAGGAACTCGCGGGCCGCTTCAGTCGAGCACACGGAGCTACGCATGGTGGGGAATCCCGTTTTGATTGCGCCCGGCAGGAATGCCTGCGGTTGGCCTTTGAGATTGGCGCAGATGTGGGTCCCGTCTTCCAAGCGAATTAGAGGTAGCTCGTTAAGCCGCCATCTCAGCGCAGGTTGATCGTTCAGAAAATGATAGAGGCCCAGAATCCAAGCATCCGACTGCTCCTGGAGGAACCGTTTATCAAGACGCGGGATGATCGTTTCTGGAGTGACCTCCGTGATTCCGAGTTCCTGCATCAAGTACCTGCGCAGCGCGGGTGTTCGATCCTGGCTTATGTCGCCGCTTAGCCAGGACACTTCGTCCTTGTGTCCGAATAGTACGGAGAGTTGTGCGGGACCGAACAGTTCGCGCAGCTCCTGTGTGCGGGCTAGGCGCGCGCGTGGGGCGGGTACGTGGCCATGGTCGAAGCGCGGCAAGAGAGGCTCTGATAACAGAGCTTGCTTGGTTGCTCCGTACAACGGCGCGAACATGCTGGACTCGCCGAACTTCGTCGGATCGAGCGGCAAGCATTGCAATGCGGTCGTGTCTAGGAGATCGTGATCCCGAAGCCAGTGGAGGGATTCTACCAAAAGCGAGGCGGTCTCTCTGACGAGGCGTTGATTCCACGCATCGCTGCGCGGCACGTTATCGCGGCTCGGCGTGGTGCGGTAAGGGCCCTGCACCAGAAACCCAAGATGCGTCTCTAGCACAGTCGGGAAGAAAACTACTAGGGCCGAGCGCTCTGCACGTTGGATTCGTTCGCGATGGGACTTGTCGTCCTTGACTAGCGAGAAGGCAAGTTCCACGTGGCCGGCATGGAGATCTTCCTCAGCGGTCACGGCGCGTGAGAAGAGTAGCCAGGTTTCATCAACTTCGATCTCCCCCACTTTTTGCCCGATGAGGGTCACACGCCTTACACCCTCATCGATCGCTTTACAGTCCCGAAGGTACAGACCCGTGTAGCCGCCGTCGACGCTCCACCGGATTTCCTCGATCTCTCGCAGGAACAGTAGCGTTGAGGCTCCTAGTCGTCCGAGGCCTGCCGCGATTTCTGCATGAGCCGATGCTTCAGTAGTCTTGAGCGGCACGAGGATCACGGTCTGGTCCGGTAAACGATCGAGCAACGGCACTGCCACCGGCCAGACAAAACTCTCAATTGCAAAGTCTTCCGTTCCGGAGTGAACTTGTGGGCGATCTGTAAATTGGTAAACGGATTTGAATCCGATGCCGAACCGCCCGATCGCGGTGAGATCCTTGGTGCTCTCGGCGATACCGCAGATCCCGCGGACATCAGCTTCGTCGAAGCGGTGGCCGAAATGACTGACGACGAGTGACTTCTCACTCAAGTCAAACTGCACTGAGCGCGATCCCTGTCGCCCGGAGCGACGCGCGAGCGCATCCTCTGCGTTCTGAAGCAACTCGAAGATGAAGTGTGTGCGGTCATCATAGCGATCCGCCAGCAGCATGGGGCCGATTCGGCCAATGTCAGTTCCGTACTTCCGTCGGTTGTCGTCGAAAATGGCCTGGTAGTCGGATGGCATAGCTGTATGAACAATCGGTGCGGCGCATTCCACGCGCGTGCACCTGAACCTCTTTCGGGTCAAAGCAAAAGATCATGTAAGCAAGCGCCTACGTTGGAGTTCACTACGACGTGTGTGGTCTCCATCCGTCCTTGACTAATGCCGCTATAACCTTATATCCGACCCAGCTCTTACCATAGAGCACCAACGCATGAAAAGAATACTCTTCAACCATCTGGTCAAAAATTGGGCGCAACTCCTGTGGTACTGATTCTCTCGCTTCCGTTAATTTCTCGCTTTCTCTGTGAAGGGGCATACACACGCACTTTCATAACCAGGAATAAAAGACACTTCTCATTACGCTTGGCCCGCATAAATTCATACCATGAAGACGTCGTAGTCCTGAGCCTTGCCGGTGGTTCTGTCCGAAGTAGTTATTGTCGTTGGCGAAGCGGCAACCCGCATGGAGAACATGCGGACCTCGCGGCGGGGCAGGATCGGAGGCTTGCCGAAGAGCGTTCGGTGCCTCAGTTGGCAGATCGCCAACGATCGAAAGTAGCTGTAGTCGCAACAAATGACCGATGTCAGAGCGGTATTTCCGCCGGTTGTGATAGCGAAATGCCTGGTACTCGGGCGGCATCGGTTTAGTCCCCAGACAAGCCGTTGGCGTTTCCGGGCTCGAAGATGAAGCTTAGTCCAGGTGCGGGCTTGAGTGATCCCACCAAGGCGGCAAAAGACGATGGGAACTTGCCGTGAAAAACCTTATATGGCAGCTTGGCATATCGCCATTGAAGACCTGTTTCCTTTGTTACTTGCTCGCACCACCATTCAGCGTGGGCATCTTTGCGGGGAACCTCATTATCCCAGTCTTCACGGCCTTTCGTCTCGATGACCCACATAGTCGTTATCGATTCGACACACGCCCGGGCGATGAAATCCGGATAGTACAGCCGGACCGATCCCTTCTCGCTCAGATACTCCAACCCGAATCCGGTGAACCATTCGGCGAGCTTGGCAAACACCTCCACATCGGGGGCGCCCTCCATGAACTGGCAGAACTCCTCTTCGAACGCATTGAAGCAAGCGACCTTGTTGAAGATCGTCTTCTTTGCGTTGGAAAGGCGTCGTCGCCAGATGAAGGCGCGTGTATCGGAGAGACGAATTGGCTCGGGCTTGAGCTTGATCTGTTGCATCTGGGTTGAGTGCTTGCCGAGCGCTTCCGCAACCACCCGAATAAATTGGGTTCCAACTTCGTGGCGACCGAGCACTCGGGCGACCGTCGGATTATTTAGGTCAACCGTCATGCCGAAAAACCGCGTGGCGACGTAGTTCTGGACGATCGGGTAGACGTCCTTGAACTGGCAGCCCAACTTCGCAGTATGGATGATGCTCTGCGTGATACCCGCCAATACGTCCTGTAGGAATATCTGATCTGGGTCGAACTTGATGCTCTTCGTAGCGAGTTGGACTTCGGTCAGGCCGTGCGAGATGACCACGTTGATCGGGTCACCAGGTTTCCAATCTAGCGGAACGACACCGGATGGGAGATGCGTGATGTCAAATGCGTTGATGTCTTTGTAGTTCCGGGAGTAAGTCTGCGAAAGCTGAGGAATCTCGATGTCGTATTGTGCCCGCTCCTTCATCGGAAATATTTGGACGCCAGGGGAGGGAGGCGTTTGGGCAGAGCCGACGCCGACACCTTCGACTTCCAATTTCTTGACGAACTCTTCAAACTTCGGGGTACCGACGATCTCGACTATTTGCGCGTAGTCGGAGGGCATGTCGCGAATCAGGCGAAGGCCGCGACCGACGGCTTGTTCCGGGAGGATAGCGGCATCGGAGGTGAAAGGGCGGAGTCCGAGGATTACAGTGACGTTTCGAACGTCCCATCCCTCGCGAAGCATAAGGACGGAAACCACCACTTTGATCTTGTTGTCTGGTCTGTCCACGGAGCGTGCAGCCTCCCGTGCTTTGGGCAAGTCGCTTGTAGTGATCTCGCCCTTTCCCGCACCACGCTCGGAGACGTGGATTAAGAGGACCTCGTTCTCCTTGATGTCGGCCTCTCGACGGATCGACTCGGCGATGGCGTCGGCATCTTTAGTGTCCTCGGCCATTACAAACAGAACGGGCTTGACACCGACTTTTTTGAAAGCATCGCGGTGCTCACGCCAGCGGTTCAAGGCGATCTGAATCCACTCTTGGTACGCGACCGCCGCGTTGTTGTATTTGTCGGGGTCCTTTCGGTCGGTTTGGTGAACCACCAGCGGAGCTTTGACAATCTTGTCCTCGACCGCTTGGGCAAGAGGATAGTCCGAAACGATCCAAGGGAAAAACGTTCCGTTTGGATCCCTCGGGGTGGCGGAGAAGTCGAGCTGGGCGACGAGGCCGCTTCCGGTTCGCTTCATCAAATCCTTGTGAAGTTTTTCAAGAATCTTCCACCACTCCAAGTCATCATCATGGACGTGGTGAGCTTCGTCGTTTATCACCATTAGGTCGTCGTGCTTCTGTACCATCTCGATGATTGATTCGATCTTGGTGGCGCCATCGCTTTTCACCCGAGGCCCGAGAATCGCATCGATTGGGTTGATCGGGCCGTCATCGGTCCGGTCATAGAGCTGCTGGATGTTACTCAAGTAGGCCGTGCCCCAGGATGAACCTGGGTCTGATTCGCCGCGCATAATCGTGCGGAAATCCCAGTCGTTCTTCCAATCTGGGGGAATGATTGGCAACTCACGGAAGATTTGCTCGTTCTCAAAATCCACCTTCAACCGCTCGAAAACGATGATGTTTGGGGCAAGGATCAAGAAATGTCGTGAAAGATTCGAGCCCACTTCGAATCGGCGATGGAAGTATGACCATGCCAGCGCCAAGGCCATGACGACTGTCTTGCCTGAGCCCGTTGCCATCTTGGTTGCGTACCTTGGTAAGTGCTCGGGTGGAAGCATCTGATTGGCAACTTGGCCAGTATCTGGAACCAGCCGCTGAAGGCGTCGATTGCCCCGGATGTCTTCGACGATCTGTTTCCGAGTGTGGAAGAGATCATTGCCATATAGTGAATCGTCCAGATATTGGATGACCACGTCAGCAGAATCGCGAAAGGCCTTAACTTCATGAAGATAAATGATCGTCTCGATGGCTTCGCGCTGGCCGAAGTAGAACCGGAATTCCTGCCCGTCTTTCAGTCGGTGGTCCGTACCAAACCAGAACTCGAGAAGACGCTTCGATGTATCGGACGCCCCGTTATAGTTGTCATTTCTCCAGTTGTCTACCTCGGTCCGAATCCGCGGCACGAGCAGCAGTTTGCTAGGTCGCCGCCCTGGGACAACGCGGTAACCGCCCTTGCCGTCCTTCTCTAGGTAACTGGTCGGCGGGAGGTGAGCATTGCGTCCCTCAATCTCCGGCAGTGCCTGATCGTACTGCACGAGCGTCTGGCGAGTGCCGGCCGATTTGTCTTTCGGTTGCTTGGCCATTAGACCCTCACTTCCAGAATCTGCGTAGTGTCATTGCCGAAGATGTCAAATACCTTGACGAGCACTTTGTAACGGCCAGTCTTCTTGTAATCGTGCCAGTCGGATGTGAGACCAAGGTCACGGTTCGTTCGTGTGCGGTAATCCTGCCACTGGTTGTGAAAGGTATCGTCATTGAACTCGAAATCGACAGCCCAATAGTCAATGAAGTCGGACCACTTCCTGATCTTCTGGCGAACCTCGTCTGGGATGAGCTCCGGACTCGGGATAACGAAATTCTTCAGTTTGAGTCGAGCCTCCTTTCCCTTAACCACGGTTTCGATTTCAAGGTACGCAAGCTCATAGAAATGAACGTCGCCAGCATCTACAGCGCGGCGGTCCATAGCCTCGCGAGGAATCTGCAACAGCCGCAGACTGGTACCGGAACGCTTCGACTCTGCCTCAATGACATCATGAAGACCCATCTCCCATTCCCATCCAAGGATGTCGATCTTGTCCTGCTTAATTTTGTGGCACTCATCCACGGCTTCCCGGATTTCGGCAAGAGTGACCGGGGCGTCAGCGGCACCGACGTGAATCATCCGACCTGCCCGCTGGCCGTGAAGGTGGGCTAGCCCTGCGGTTGGCTCGGCTCTGTAGAGATCGAGAACAAATTTGACGTAGTTGTGAATCGCCGTCGATTCACCTTTCACGCTAGATCCAAACGTGATCCCTTGCCAATACTGGCGCTCGTACTTGCCTAGATTCAAGACGTCGAACGGCCTACATCCGTCCTCATTTAACAGGCGTTTGCGTGTGACGTGAATCGAGTATCGACTAAGGTCCACAGCGATCCATCGCCGCTTCTGCCGCTCGGCAGCAATTGCGGCAGTGCCTGATCCCACGAAAGCATCCAACACGAGATCACCAGGATTTGATGCGAACTGCAGCACCCGCTCTATAAGATCGACTGGTTTCTGTGTGTCATAACTCACCCATTCCTGTTTGTTTGCCGGCTGCAAACAGCGTATGCGCCAGACATTGTCTACCTGCCGCTCTGTGCTTTCGTAAGTTATCGTTTTGCCCGAAGCATCTTTGTCGTTGACAATTTTCCCTGCAATAAAACTGTACTTCAGCTTCGTGACGGGCTTCTCTCGCGGTTCCGCAAGTGTGTGATAGGTGAAACCTGCCGGGCGATTTTTCACGTAGTAAAGTATCTGGTCAAATGCTTTCGGTATGCACTTCTTGCGCGAGCCGTGGAGTTTGTTGTAGTAGTACCAGGCAATTTCGTTCTGGAAATTGTTCTGGCCAAACACCTCGTCCATGAGTACCTTGATGTACGGTCCCATATGAACATCAAGGTGAACGAAAATGGATCCTTTGTCTGAAAGAAGCTGGCGCAGCAGGTGCAAGCGCTCATACATCATGCTCAGGTAAGAATCGACCCCTCTTCCCCAAGTGTCGCGGTATGCCTTTTCCTCGATGAGCGAAGGGTCCTTTGTGACCTCCTCGTCGCCAACCTCCACGGTGAACGAGAAGTTCTGTCCGGTTCCAAAGGGGGGGTCGATGTAGATGAGGTCGACCTTGCCGGCAAATTGTTCGAGCAGCGAGCCGAGCACATACTTGTTGTCGCCCCAAATCAACTTGTTACGCCATTCGGGCGAATCCATGCTTGCATCTGGTTTCAGATCGCGGAAGAACGTGCCCTTCTCCGCCTCGCGGGTTGCCCTAGATTCATTGACAACCTCAATACGCTGGAAGGGGAGGACGATTCGGTCCACATCGGCGCGCTTACCGCCCCAGTTGAGAGCGACGCCGTCATGTTCTTGTACCGGCCATGCCGCATCTCCTTCCGGCTGACTGGGGGTGTTAGGGACTACTCTAGGTTCTTCCATCTGGGCAGCTCCATTCAGAAAGTTTGATTTGCCTCGGGAGCGGGATGCGCTTGAAGTCCGTACCGTTTCTTTGGAGTCAGCCTTCGACGCTGCGCTCTCCCTACGCAATCGACGATCCGCCGCGAGTATCCTTTTGGCTAATCCGCGCAGCTCGCGGCCGGTATCTTCCAGGCCTAGACTCTGGCACGCCAACTTGAGCTCGTCGCGGCGGAGATTTGCCAACAAGTCCTTCAAACGGACGCTGTGTGCGCGGCCAACGCTATCGAGTATCTCATTCCGTGGCGCGTTGGAGTAAAACTCGATGCCGACTCTCTTCGAGATGTCCAGAAGGCGTGTGCGAGTAAGCACCTCAAGGACCACACGGCGAATCGACATTAAGGGTCCTTCCCCGCACCCTTGGGGAAAGAGTTACATCCCACTGAGCAGAGCATCTTGAAGTCGCAGACGTTGCACGACTTTTCGGAGGGTTTCGGCGGCAGCACTCCCAGCCGTAAACTTGCCGCTGCGTCCTTTACGTTCTTTTTGACCGTCGCGATAAAATCGTCATCTACCGAACGGGGCTTGCGCTTCTGGTCCTCCAACTCATAAATCTCGACGTAGTCTGCTCGTTTGCCCGTCAGTTCCTGATAGCCCAAGGCATAGATGTGTAGCTGTACCTCGGTTACTTCCTCAGCTTGGGACCTTTCGGCAGTCTTCAAGTCCACGACCGTGACCTCGTTGGTGTCCTTTCGCCTCACAAGGTCGATTCGCCCCACAACTGAGACGCCATCGCCGAGATGTAACTCAATATCCTTCTCCGAAAACTCGATCTGCTCGAAGTCCGCTTTGTTTTTGGCGATATAGTTCTGGACGATGGCAGTAGCGCTCTTCTCCAGAGTCTCCCGTAGCGACTTGTAAGCGTACGGTAAGTGCAAGTGCATTCCGATGAGCGAAGGAGCAGCGCTTTCGTCAACCGTCTTACCCTGAATGGCACGGGCGTGAACATCGGCGAGCGCGTCGTGCAAGCTTTTGCCGTAGCCGAGACCCTCGTAAATAGGGGGATTAAACCCGTAAAGGATTCGGAGCTTGAACTGGTACGGGCATTCAAAAAAGTACTTCAGGTCACTGAAAGAAAGCACAACGTTGGCGATGCCCGCCTTGGGTTGGGCGGCTATGCGTTTGCGAGTGGAATAGTCGGGATGTGTTCGCTTTACGTGCTTTGAGACTAAGACATCGTCCCAAAACATGGATTTTTTCGCGTAGCGGTTATTCTTTCCTGGAATCGGCGCGTAGGTCATGAAGAGAAACTTCTGGCTACGTGTCATGGCGACATAGAAAAGCCGCCGCTCATCTTCGATGCTGCCGACAAAGCGATTTTGCCCTTGGACGCCGTCCCCCGGGATGAGATGCCATACACCCTTGCCGCCCGCGATCACGGAGGGGAAACGGTTCTTGAGTAAGGCGGGAGTGAACACCACGGGCCACTGCATGCCTTTCGCCTGGTGGATCGTCATGATCCGGACGGCGTCTGGGTTGGCATAGGTCGCCTCCTGCCATCCTTCGGGATACGCTCCATCGGCTTGGTATTCGAGGAAGCTGGCGAAGCTGTCATATTTCTCAGGCGGGTCCGACTGGAAGTAAATCTCCTCGAAGTCGGAGATAACCTGACTGAACTTGCCGAGGTTGTAGAACACTACCTCGCCGCGCTTCGTTCCACTCGCGGCGTCCGGTACCTTCTCTTCGCGGAGTACGATTGCGTCGAGGAACTCGCGGTATTGCCGTTGAATCGAGTACAGGGCCCACCGCTTCTGGTCGGGGCTGCCTAGTTCCGCGATAGCTGATTCGACCTTGTCCAGCGCTGCATCGAGCGCCGCTTCTGTAATGCCGACGTTCGCATCGAGCCAGGCTCTTTTCACACGTTCACGATTGACGCTAGGGCGCTTGGCCATGAAATAGAACAGGAGTCGCGCCGCCTCCGCTTCGACGGCAGAGAAGAGGTCATTCATTCCAACAACGATGGACGGGATTCCAGCGTCGTGTAGCGCCCGTGTGATTGGCTCACCGTTGCCTTTCACACTTCGGAGAAGAATAGCGATGTCCGAATACGCGAGGCCACGCTCCTTACCCTCCTCGATAAAAGCAATGCCGTGCAGGCTTCTAATTGTCTTGGCGATGAAGGCAGCTTCAGCGTCGGGATTATCGAACGAAAGGGCGCAGATGTCCCCTGGCTCATAAGCCTGAACACTGGTTGGGATCATTGCTTTGGGCAGGCGCTCTATGTTCTGAGCAATGAACGTCCGCGCCGTCTCAACGATACCTTGGCTGCTACGAAAGTTCTCCTGGAGCCGGATCGGCTTAACGGCCGCGTAGCGTTTTTCGAAAGTGATTATGTTGGCGATGTCGCCGCCGCGCCATTGGTAGATGGTCTGGTCGTCATCGCCGACGACGCAGATGTTGGCGCCGGCTTGGGATAGCAGGCTGACAACGCACTCCTGAATCGGGTTCACATCCTGGTATTCATCGACGATCACATGCCGAATGCGCTCGCCCAGCCGTAGCTTCAGATCAGCGATACTTGAAATGGCTTTCACAGCTTCGAGCATGATGGCGGAATAATCCAAGTAGCGGCGGTCTGTCAGTAGTTGTTGGTACAACTTCAGGCCGTTGACCACGGAGCAACCCTTCAGCTTGGGCTCATTCAGTCTGGCCTCGCGAAGGATGTTGAGGGCGTCAATATAGTTCTTTGTATCGATGAATCGACGCAGCACATTGCCCTTCAAATCAGTCGAAGCGGTCAGGCCAGTTTTCTTGGAGTATCGGTTAACAAACAGAACCTGCTGAACGTCGCCGAGAACGCCAAACTTGAGGAACTCGGGCACCTCGGTCTTTAGTAAGTCAAGGCAGAATCCGTGGATAGTACCTACGTACATCTCGGCCAGTCCATTAACCTCGCCGACTACCTCCGCCACACGGGTGACGATTCTATCTTTGAGTTCCGCAGCGGCCTTTTCCGTAAAGGTGAACGCCACGATATTGCGCGGAGCCAGTCCCGTCGTTAGGCCGGTCTTGAGCAGAGCCGCCACGCGCTGTGCGACGACTTCCGTCTTTCCAGAGCCCGCGCATGCAATCAGCTGAAGATTCCCCGGTGGCCATCCGATGGCGTCTTTTTGTGCGTCGGTAAACTTCATGACTGTCACCTTGCTAGGCGGTTCGCAGGCGGCTGCGATACCCGAATCGAACTCCCGCTGCCACCCGGGGACCTCAAGCAACGAGGAATGAGTCCCGTATACCTGATCAAGCAACTATCTTGACTCGATTCTGAGAACAGGAATTGTACGCGCCTCAATCTCGCAGCGCACAGGGGGGAGAAGAGACCAAGAGCATAGATATGCTGAATCGATCTCTATCACGGATTAGTGTAGACGGGCTGCGTCGTCTTAACAATATCCAGATTTAGTCGTCTCGAATCGAGGCGGCAGAGAGATCGAACGGAACAAGTGGGCGATGCACCCGGCCCGTGAAATGAATCGATTAGTTGTGGGTTGCGACAAAGCGGCATGATGGACGTGCCCATGTAGAATTCTCCAGTCGCTGGCTGGAGAATTTCTCATTTGGCAGATGCTGTCTGCAAAATTGGCCATACAGTGTCAAATCATTCCGATTCCTTGGGCAATAGATGATGATTGGCTGATGTCGAGGGCGGAGGTCTTCGAGACATCAGCTCCTAATTGGGGCCCGAGTTTTGCCAAGTCGTCAGTGAAGAGCGTGGCCTCGTGGCTGGCGCGGGAGATGGAGACGTAACCGAAGCGGGAGTTGAGCAGGTCCGGGTGTACACCGGTGTCGGCATGCACGAGGACGCGCTCGGCGGTAAGGCCCTGGGAGCTGTGGCTGGTGACGGCGTAGCCGTGGTCGAAATGACGATGGTCCGCAGCGCTAAATTCGATCTGCCGATCGTTATCCAGGCGGGCGGACAGCCGACCATCGGGACGGATTCCCTCGATAGTGGCAAGATCGCGATTGGCAACACCTAAAGACTTGTCGGGCGCTGTGAACTGGATGCGGTCGCCTACGGAGAACTCGCGTTCGATCTCTCGGTAGACGCTGACGCCAGTGAGTCGACGCGGATCATAGGTGACAAGTTCTTCGTTCGGCTTCTCGACCGTCAGTAGGTTTGCGGTTCGATCGATCGCGACGACAGATGCGTAGGTGGCGGCTTCAATTCCGACGGCCTTGCTGCCGCGTGCGTAGCGCACCACGTCATCGATCTCGTAGTGGCTTGCCCAGGATCGTTCGGCTCCGGTCATGTCCTGCCGCTGAACCAGAACGCGAAAAGTATGATCCTCCGGCGCAAGGCTTCCGTTGGCCTTCAATTCCTGGCGAACAGCGACGTTCAGGTCGCGGCGGGAAGCATTGTCGGGTGAAACGATGAGAGTGTTTACGGGTGATTCGATGTAGCACTTAGCGATGGTGCGGACGCGTTCTTCTGCGTTGGGAATTTCCTTCACACGGCCCTGCTGCCGGAGTATGTCGAGCGCGGCGGAGACTTGGCCCGTGGCCAGCAGTTCGACGGCAGATTTGAGAGAGGGGTCCTGTTGGCGAACGATCTCATCGAGTTTAGCTGTCCGCATTCCGGCTTCCTGCAGTTGCTCGAATGGGCGCCCCGCTTCGACGCCCTGATGCTGGCGGGTATCGCCGATCAGAAGCACGCGCTCATTGGCACCAAGCCGCGAGAGAAATTCGCGCATCTGGTTGGTGCTGGCGAGGCTTGATTCATCAACAAAGAAAAGCCGCTTTTGCTCTGGATTGCGTTCGTTGTCTTGTCCACGAGCGAGGAAGGCTTGCAGGGTTCCAGCTTCGATACCCGCCTCTTTGAGTTGACGTGCGGCGCGTGAGGTCGGGGCGAAGCCCTCAACTTGATAGCCCTGCTTTTCGGCGGCGCTGCGGACGACCGTGAGCGTCGTTGTCTTGCCCGCGCCAGCGAAGCCTTGGATTCCTTGGATGCGATCCGGCGAGCTGAGCACGTCTTCCACCACGGTCTTTTGGGCCCGGTTGAGGTTAGAGTGATCGTCCGCAAAGGCGATGGCCAGCGGACGCGGAAGAACTGACTCAACATGGTTTTGCCCCTCACGCATCCGGTGGAGAATTTCATGTTCCGCTTCGATGGTTTTCGCCGTGGTGAACTGACGGCCCGGAACGCCCTGAGACCGCTCGATGATTTGAAATTCGCCGGAAGCTAGGCGGGCGTCAAGATTAGTGCGGACCTGGGCATGGGTGATCTCGCCCATGCCACGACGCAGCCCATCCCGGATCAACGCACGTTCATCCACAACCGCCTCGCGCTCGAAGTTCTTGTCGCGGGCGAAGGTGAGAGATTCTCGAACCCGGTCCAACGAGTTGACGGGCTTCTCCTGGTGTTGAGAGCCTTCACGAGCTGCGCGTACAACGGTGTCGGCTTGGTGCCCAAACTCTGCTGCCAGCTTCCGGTGCGCTGCCATAACTTCGCGTGGCGAATGAATCTCCTTGTGGTCGCGCGTCGAGTGTGCGGCGATCTCGGCGGCTTCTTTCCCGGAACGGCCTGTGCGTTCGAGGTATTCACGAATCTGCTGGCTGCGGGGACTGGATGCGTCGAGGTATTCCTGCGTGTAGCCCTTGATCTCCGGGGCGCCGCTCCGGCCTGTTGTGATTTCATAACCGAGTTGGCGCACCCTATAAGTCAGCTCGGATTGATAGATCGCCGTGGCAAATTGCTGCGACTGAAAGAGTCCTCGTTCCTGCAGGGCACGCGTTTCTCCGTTGGCTCGCTCGGTCATGTTGAAGATGACAACGTGTGTATGAAGCTGCGGAGCGACGTAGCCATCGACTGGGCGGGCCGTATCGTGCTCGAACTTGGCGGCTATAAACTTCCCTGTCGTCTCGGCCGGGTGATTGCCGCCAATGCGGGCCTGCGTGTAGTGTTCGAGCTCGTCGAGGGCGACGCGGACACTTGCCCGGTGTGCTTCGCGGACGCGCTCATCGCCGCCGACAAGCGCGGTGAGCGAGACAGATTTGGGGGCGGAGAAAGTCGCATCCCACCCCGCCCGGTGCTCCATTGTCTTGACAGTCTTGTCGTCGGCATCCTTATATTCATACGAGGCGCGTTGCCGCACAAGCTGCTCGCCCGTTTGTGGATGCTGGCCCTGGCTGAGTTTCGCGAAGTCCTCGGCAGAAACGGTCCCGGCAAGACCGAACTGCTGGGCCAGTCGCCCTTGCCATTCGCCTGCGATGACACCGCGTTGCGACCAATAGTTCTGGTCCTTCGCGGTGAACTCCTTTTGATGGTAGGTCTGCGCCTGGGCAGCGGAGAGCGGCTTGGAAATGGTCAGCATCGCGGTCACTATCCCCGAAGATTAAGGGTCTGTTGGGCATTGACGCTCATCTCAGAGTCGGTGTCCTGCAGCGGTATCTCGGTTGCTGTGCCTGGCGATTTTCGCTGCGACGGTGCCGGCGCATTTGGTTCTTGCTTCAATTCGGCTGGGTGCGCCTGAGGCTTGGCCGGTCCTAGGTTTTTGGGATCGTAAGGGAGTTTGTCGTCGAGGGTATCGCGGAGCGCGAAGTCGCTGGCGACAACTGGCATATCGAAGTAGGGGAATGAAAAGCGCGTCACATAGTTCTCGTACTTCATGTAGGCATGGAGGTCCGGTAGTCCGGAGATTTCGGACTCCATTACCAGCGGTTCAATCTGCCGGTCTAGCGCGAAGTTCCGCCCAGCGCGGGAGCCGTCGAAGTGGGTCTCGCGTAGCCGTTCGATCTCAACCTTTCCAATGAATTTGCTGACCCACTCGCCAGCACTCGGCTCTTTCGTCTTCAGCCAAATGCTGGTTGCGGGTTGTGACAGCATGACCTCAGCCAAGTGGCCGTAAAGATATTCAAGTTGGGCCTTTCCTTGGAAACCCAGGATCACCGGATTATTGCTCTTTCGATTTTCGGTAATGGCGGTATGGAGCTGGGGGAGCTTCTGCAGACTAGCCAATTCGTCGATCACGAACCATGCCCGTTTCTGGCCATCTTTCGGCTCGTTTAGGAGGCGCAAGACGAGCAAGTCGATCCATAGACTTTGGAGTGGTCGCAGCGCTTCGCGTTCTGCTGGAAGTGAAGTGATGAAGATCCATCCCTGCCGCGTCTCGGCCCAATCGGTGGCTGACCACTCGCCCTTCCCCTCGCCCTTCTTCGGGAGAAGACGGAGGCTATCAGCAACAAGTCCAAGCGAGCCAAGGACACCAGCACGCTGATGCTCCGCCTTCGGGTTGATCAGGTGCGCATGTTCCGTTCCTTTCAGCCTTCGATCGATCTCCTGCGGGTCTGACATCCATTTCACCAACTCCTCCGGTGTTGGACCGTAGGCCATAAGGAAGGCGAAGATTTTTTGCGGGGACTCGATGAAAAACTCACCCTTCTTATCCTGCGGCGGCTGGAACAAGGAGACCGCGAGCGCCTTCGCCTCGGAGCGACGGCGCAGCTCTTCCGATGGCCCCCAATAGGGGCACCGCTTATCGAGCGGATTCAGGATCACGTCACCGTTCTTCGGGTCATAAAAACGCTTAACGAACTCCCGCGCGGGGTCGTAGACGATGGCTGAATCGCCACGATGTTTTATCTGCCGAAGGATCTGGAGCATGATCATGGTCTTGCCCGCTCCGGTATCTCCGATGATCTGCACGTGCTGTGCCTCCGCTCGCTCAGGTATGCGGATCATTTCCTTCATTCCGTCGGTTTTGATGCCTATGCCATCTCCTCCAACCCTGTTATTGAACTGCCTAGGCGTCATCATCTCGGGGCCCTTCAGTCGTCGTCCGTATCTCAGCGCCTTGCGGCGCCGAACGTCCTTGGCGATGGAAAACGGGAGCTGGATGACGAGTGAAAGCAGACCGAAAAACAGCGGGAACTCGTAGAGGTTGAAAAGGCTGTCGCCACCGTAAACCGCACTCTTGAGGTAGGCACTCAAGGGCGCATCGATGTAGCTTCGCGCGGGTTCCTGGTAGAGAAGAACGTAGCCGTGTCGCAGGGCAGATTGCGACAGCGCGACAGGGACCGGCTTGCCGCCCGGTTCCGGCGTCATGCCGTCTGTCACGTCGCCGTTTGTCGCTAGACGCGCTGGAATTCCACGGGCGCCCACCATCAGCAGCCGGTAGTTGTCTCGGCGGGCCGCTCCGATTGCACCCGCAAAGCTCGATCGGATGTAGATGGGCGTATAGAAACGCTGCAGCGGGTTGTTGCCGAAGGTGAACCGGCAGTAGAGAAATAGTCCCGTTAGAACGCACGCCATGAACACTGCGCCATAGGTGTAAATCGGGCTGTGTGGTGGCCAGATCATTGTTTCCTTGCGCCCCCATTTTGTCGTGGCCATGTCTATTTCCTTTCGCAGCGAGTCGCCAACTTGGCGGCTAGGTGGTGTTTCGTAT
>Ga0210390_10001298_pt1 | contig 24256 bp, 23 predicted proteins | sample IncBWH11OmetaG_FD_161050 | JGI IMG/M metagenome (GOLD analysis project Ga0210390, IMG submission 161050) | Forest soil microbial communities from Barre Woods Harvard Forest LTER site, Petersham, Massachusetts, United States - Inc-BW-H-11-O ... | reverse complement strand
GACGCCTCCAGTTATGGTTCGTCCGGGTCCCTGGGTGTTTTTCACGGCGGACGAGGCCGCGATGGTCGAAGCCGCGGTTGATCGTCTGATCCCTCCGGATAATCGCGGACCCGGCGGCAAAGAGGCCGGCTGTGCGGTGTTCATCGACCGGCAACTCGCAGGCCCTTACGGCCGGGCCGAGGGTCTTTACACCAGGCCGCCCTTCATGCCCGGCGCTGCCACGCAAGGATATCAGCTCCCTGACTCCCCCGCGGCGCGCTATCGCACGGGCTTGAGAGCGCTGGCGGATTACATCAAGGACCATTTCGCTGGCAAATCGTTCCGCGATCTCGCGTCCGACGATCAGGACACCCTGCTCAAGGGGCTGGAGTCGGGATCGATCGTATTGAAGGGCGTCAAGAGCGCTGAGTTTTTCGCGTTGCTGCTTGCCAACACGCAGGAGGGCTTTTTTGCCGATCCGATCTACGGCGGCAACCGCGACATGGCGAGTTGGAATCTGATCGGCTTTCCGGGCGCGCGTTACGATTACCGCGACTGGGTTGAGCGTCACAACGAAGCCTATCCGTTGCCTCCCGTCAGCATCATGGGTCGCTCCGACTGGACAGTGAAGGAATAGCGATGGCCCGCAAACTCCCCGCCAAGGATGTCGTGATCATCGGCCTTGGATGGACCGGATCTATCCTTGCCTATGAACTTGCAAAAACCGGATTGAACGTCGTTGCGATCGAACGTGGCCCCTGGCGCGATACCGCGACGGATTTCCCGCCCGCCTATGCGCAGGACGAACTTCGCTATGCGGTTCGCCTCGATCTGTTTTTGCGTCCCGAGCAGCAGACGCTGACGTTTCGCAACAATGCGAGCCAGACGGCGATGCCGATCCGCAGCTTCTCCGGTTTCCTGCCGGGCAACGGTGTCGGCGGCGCCGGGATCCACTGGAACGGACAGACCTGGCGCTTCCTGCCGACGGACTTTCAACTGCGCAGCCATCTCGAGGAGCGCTACGGCAAGGACGCTCTGCCGGCCGACATGACGATCCAGGATTGGCCCGTCAGTTACGATGAGTTGGAGCCTTATTACGATCGCTTCGAAAAGCTCTGCGGCACGTCCGGTAAGGCCGGCAATATTCGCGGACAAAAGCAGGCTGGCGGCAACCCGTTCGAAGGCTGGCGCTCGTCGGAATATCCGACGCCGCCGCTAAAGCAGGGATTGGGCGCGACGCTGTTCGCCGAAGCGGCGCGCAAGACCGGTCATTCCCCGTTTCCACAGCCCGCCTCCAATCTCAGCCAAGCCTATGTCAACCCGCTCGGCGTGAAACTCGGACAGTGCACCTATTGCGGTTTCTGCGAGCGGTTCGGTTGCGGCAATTATGCCAAGGCCAGCCCGCAGACCTGCGTGCTGCCGGCGCTGCTGCGGTTTCCGAATTTTAGCGCACAAACCGAATCCGAGGTCACGAAGATCAATCTGGACTCGACCGGTAAGCGCGCCACCGGCGTGACCTATGTCGACACCTCAGGCGAAGAGTGGGAACAGCCCGCCGATATCGTGCTGATGTGCGCCTTTTCGTTTTTCAACGTTCAGCTGATGCTGCTATCGGGCATCGGCAAACCCTACGATCCGCAGACCGGGCAGGGCGTCGTCGGCCGCAATTACGCCTATCAGACCACCTCCAGCGTGAGCGTCATTCTTAAAGACAAAATCCTCAATCCGTTCATCGCCACCGGCGCGCACGGCATGATCATCGATGACTATAACGGCGACAATTTCGACCACACCGGGCTCGGCTTCGTCGGTGGTGGGTATATGGGGTTCGGACAGACCGGCGCGAGGCCGATCCAGACCCGGCCGGTGCCGAAGGGCACCCCGAAATGGGGCGCGGAATGGAAGAAAGCGACGGCGGAAACCTATCAGCGCGCCTGCAGCCTCGCGACCCACGCCAGTTCCTACAGCTACAAGGACTGCTATCTCGATCTCGATCCGACCTACAAGGATCGGTTCGGCCGTCCGCTGCTGCGGATGACGTTCGATTTTCACGACAACGAATTGATGATGTCGGCTTACCTGACCGATCGCCTCGCGGACATTGCGAAAGCAATGGACCCCGTCGAGATCACGGCAAGCCCGCGCAAGGGTCCTTATGATAGCACCATCTATCAGACCACCCACAATACCGGCGGCACGGTGATGGGCGCCGATCCCGCGACCAGCGTCCTCAATCGCTACTGTCAAAGCTGGGACGTGCACAATGTCTTTGTGCCCGGGGGGGCGTCGGTGTTTCCGCAAAATCACGGCTACAATCCGACCGACACGGTCGGCGCGCTCGCCTATTGGGCGGCCGATGCGATCCGGACTCGCTATCTGAAAAACCCCGGTCCACTGGTTTAGGGAGGCAATGATGCGACGTCCTCTCACCACCGCCGTTTTGTTTTTCGGCCTGATCGGCACAGCATTTGCGCAAGACACCCAGAGCTTCGACCGCATCGAACGCGGACGCTATCTCGCGGTGCTCGGCGATTGCGCGGGCTGTCATACTGCGCCCGGCGGAGCGCCGTTCGCCGGTGGCCTGGCGCTGCAGACGCCGTTCGGCACGCTGGTTGCACCGAACATCACGCCTGATCCCGACACCGGGATTGGTAACATGACCAACGGCGAATTCCTTACAGTGATGCATGAGGGGCGGGGTCACAACGGCAAGCGGCTTTATCCGGCGATGCCCTATCCGGCCTATACCAAAATGACCGACGATGACGTGCTGGCGATGCGCGCTTATTTCGCGACGGTCGCGCCGGTCAGCAACCGCGTGGTCTCGAACCAGTTGCCGTTCCCTTTCAATGTCCGGCTCGCGATGGCATTCTGGAACGGGCTCAATTTCACGCTAGGCCGCTATCAGCCTAATCCGCAAAAATCCGCCGAGTGGAATCGGGGCGCCTATATCGTTGAGGGGCCAGCGCATTGCGGCACCTGCCACACGCCGAAGACGTTTCTCGGCGGCGACAAGAACAGTGTCGCTTTGACGGGAGCTACGCTTCAGGGCTGGTTCGCACCCGATATCACCAACGATCCACGCAAGGGCATCGGCGGATGGTCGAAGGATGACCTCGTGCAGTATCTCAAGACCGGCACCAACAAGTGGACGCTGGCCTCCGGGCCGATGGCGGAAGCAGTCACTCATTCCACATCGCGGATGAGCGACGAAGATATCCTGGCCATTGCGACCTATCTGAAGGACAGCGGCGAGGGTGGTGCGAGCGCGAAGCCGGAGCCGGTTGCCGCGAGCAACAATGCGATGCGCGCGGGTGCGGCGATCTATAAGGACAGCTGTGCCGCCTGCCACCGGGATTCAGGCGAGGGGGAGATCCACCTCTTTCCGCGATTGGCGGGTAGTGCGCTGGCGCAATCGGATGATCCGACCACGCTGGCGCGGGTGGTTCTGCACGGAACGCGGGCAGTGGCAACGGCGGGCGCGCCGACCGCGCCGGCGATGCCGGCCTTCGATTGGCGGCTTGACGACACACAGGTGGCGGCTGTTCTGACTTATATCCGCAACAGCTGGGGAAACGCCGCCGGATCGGTCTCGGCAAGCTCCGTGGCGAGCCAACGCGCGACGCTGGCGAAGACGCCCTGAGATCATCGCTCGATGACCCGGTGATCGCCGCCTTCGTCAAAAGCGATTTCGATCTCGAACGCCGCGGCGAATATCCGGTCCGCGGCTTCAACGGCCCCATCGAGCTGTTTGCGTATCACGGCTGAATGCCAGTGCCGAGCAGGCCGACAAACGGCCACCTCGAAACTATCTAAAGGTATGGTTTCGCTGACACCATCGTCCGATTGGTTTGCCTTCCAGTCGTATCGCATAGGTTTGCTCTGAGCCACGATGGCTCGCCGGAAAGCGCCGGACTTTCGATGCAAACACTTCGGTCAAAGCGAATGGAGTCACATGATGCCTCGCCTTCTCGCACTTGTCATTGCTGCCAGCATCTTCGGAATTTCAACCGCGGCCTGTGCGGCGCCGGCGCTCGAGCGTGTACGCGGTGCTGTCAAATCGATTAGCGACACCACGCTCGTCGTTCACACGACAGGCGGAACAGATGAGACACTCGATCTGACCGCCAAGACGGGTTACCTCACGGTAGCGAAATCAAACCTCAATCATATTGAGGAGGGCGGCTACATCGGGGTCGCCACAAAGTCGGCAGGTGACAAGCTTGTGGCACTTGGGGTGTTGCTTTTTCCTCCAGCGATGAAGGGGGCAGCTGAGGGTCACTTCGACTGGGACCCGATTCCGGATACGACGCTTTCGGGTCGCGCCAATACGGCGAGTGCGATGACGAACGGTTCAGTCAAGGCGGCGACGTCAGCTAAGACAGTAACGAGCGCCATGACGAATGGCACCGTTTCAAGCGCCGGCGCTTCCGGCGGCGCAAAACAGGTCACAGTGACGTACCAAGGCGGGGAGCAAGTGGTCACCGTGCCGCCGACGGCGCCTGTCGTAACGGTCGTGCCTGGCGGCAAGTCGGACGTGGTCGTGGGCAAGGCCGTCTTTATCAGTGCCGTCCGGCAGGACGGTCAGCTAAGCGCCGGCGCGGTTTTTGTAGGTCTCGACTTTTTGTAAGGGGCGACCGCGCACTTGCAGATCGAGTATGCCTCAAGATGTTATCGGATGAGTATCGTCGGTAATGCGTAACCCAATCCGATACAACGCCTGCGTCTTGTTTCCAGGGCCCCGGTCGTTCCTCCTGAGCCTCGGCCACGATGGATTGTGCGGAGCAGCTTCCCCGCAGCTGCCTCGCATCAGATGCAGATGCGAAGGGCCGGTGGCGTTCTTGCCACCGGTCCCTTTTTATTGAACCGACCGCTTTTTATTGAATTGTTGTCCGATCCGCATTCCCGCTAGTCTGTTCGCTTGATTCCAAGCATTTCAGCCATTCTCACGAGATCCGCGAGCGATCGCGCTTCCATTTTTTTCATCACCTGCCCGCGGTGAATTTTCACGGTAATTTCGCTGACCTCCAGTCGGTGGGCAATCTGCTTGTTCATCAGACCGGAAATGACAAGAGTCAGGACTTCCCGCTCGCGCCGGGTCAGTGATTCATAGAGGTGCCGTAGCTGGGAGACAGTCTTCTCTTCAGTGCGCCGCTTGCGGTCCTGATCGAACGCGCGCATCACGGCGTCCAGCATGTCCTGGTCGCGAAACGGCTTTGGCAGGAAGTCGATGGCTCCAGCCTTCATCGCTTTCACCGACATCGGAATGTCGCCATGGCCGGTCATGAAGACGATCGGAATGTGAATGCCCGCCTTGGCCAGGACGTCCTGAAACTCAAGGCCGTTTACGCCCGGCAGCCTGACATCGAGCACAAGACAACTGGCAGTATTCGGAAGCTCGCTTTCAAGAAATGCCGTCGCCGTGCTGAATACTTCAACATGAAGGTTCATCGACTTAAACAGGTAGGTCAGCGCCGCCCGCATAGATTCGTCATCGTCAACGACGAAAACAATTTGTTCGGGGTTCTCTTTCATGACCAACCACCGAGTCCGATCAACAGGTAGCCATAGCAGGCGTGATCATCGATTGATATCGTCAATGGCCCGATGACATCCATGGTATACGGAATCCCTTATCATGATCCAGTTTGAGTGTGTCAGTTCAAGGCGCCGGTTGCACCTGGTGTGAGGGCAGGGCGAACCGGAACGTGGCGCCCGGCTCGCCGGTATTGTTCGTCGCCCATAGTCGTCCGCCGTGATCTCCGATGATCGAGCGGCAGACCGAAAGCCCTATTCCCAGCCCGCTTGGTTTGGTGCTGAAGAAGGCATCAAACAGACGATCCGCCGTATTCTGCGGAATGCCGGCACCACTGTCCTTCACGGCGATCACGATCTGATGAGAGTCATCCACATACGAACGGATCAGCAATGTATGCGGGCGGTGAGTGACTGCCTGCATCGCGTCAACACCGTTTACGACCAGATTGATGATCACCTGCTGGAGCTGGATCCGGTCTCCGACAATTAGCGGCATTGCATCCGCGAGCTCTAACCGTAATGTCACGTACTGCGCGGCTAGTTCTCGCTGCAATAGAGCGGCGACCTCGCTGACAATGTCATTGACATCGAGCAGGGCCTTCTGAATATCCGCTTTTTTCAGAAGTCCGCGGACGCGCCGGATTACGTCGCCTGCCCGATTGCCATCCTTGACGATCCATTCGAGGGCGCCGCGGACGTAATCCAGGTCGGGTGTTTCGCGGTCAAGAAAGCGCAGGCAGGCGTGGCCGTTGGCAACGATCGCAGCGAGGGGTTGGTTCACCTCGTGCGCGATCGAGGCGCTTATTTCCCCCAGCGTTGCCACTCGGCTGGCATGAGCAAGGGCGGCTTGTGCGGCGTCCAGTGCGGCTTGCGACTTCCTGCTCGCGGTAATGTCCATCAAGGCGCCGACGATTTCTTCCTTGCCGGATGCGTACGTCACACGGTGCGCGCGAACGTGAAGGTGCTTGATTTGTCCATCCGGCATCAGCAGGCGCGATTCATAGTCGTGGTCCTGAGCACCCTGCGTCGCGCGATCGACTTCACGTTGTAGATGCGCGCGATCATCAGGATGGACGCGTTGCATGATCAGGTCCATCGACGGTTTAACGCTCCGATCGAAGCCCATGATCTGGTAAGTCTCGCCCGACCAGAAGTGGACATCGCTGATGGGATCCCACGCGATGCTGCCGGTGAGACTGAGCTTCTGGGCTTCGGCCAGATAGGCCTCGCTGCGCTGGAGAGCGCTCTCCGCGACTTTCTGATCGTCGACATCAATACCGACCGAATACCATTTGATAATGTTTCCACGCTCGTCCCGCAACGGCGCGCGTCGCATCGTAAACCATCGATAAATGCCATCGGCCCGGCGCGTGCGCACATCCACCGACAGCATCTCGCCCATTTCCTGCGCCATGCGCCACGCATTCTCGAAGCGCTGGACATCGCCAGGGTGATAATAGACGGAGGTATTCAGCCCTTTGCCCGTCGCCTCCCGCTGCGTATGGCCGGTATAGTTCTGCCACTGTTGATTGACGAAACTGCGGGTGCCGTCCGGATCGAAAGTGGAAACCATGACCGGGATTGAATCGATTGTCAGCTGAAGCTCGCGCCTGGCCTCGGATAGGGCGGCCTCGCTGCGGCGCAGGGCCTCTTCGGCCAGCCGTCGATCTTCGATGTCGAATCCGACGCCATACCATTTGATGACATTTCCGCTGTCGTCGTTCAGCGGTACGCGGCGCACCCAGTGCCATCGGTACTCTCCGTCAGCCCTTCGCAAGCGCTGTTCCAGTTCGAACGGCTCGCCGCTAGCAATATGTGAACGCCATTCGCGCTCCACCAAGGCAAGGTCGTCCGGATGAAGCGCGGAACCCCAGCGATGGCCCTCGCGATTGTCCTGCGAAAGTCCGGTGTAGTCTCGCCAGGCCTTATTTCGGAAATCCATCGTTCCATCGGGCCGATAGCGCGCAGCCAGTACCGGCATGTTGTCAACGATCAGCCGCAGTTCCTGTTCGGCCCTCCGCACGTTCTCCTCCGCGCGGCTGCGCTCGGTATTCTCTAGGCGCAGGGCTTCGTTGAGCCTTTGTAGCTCCCGGACCGTCTCCTGTTGTTCGTCGCGCACGCGCCGGAGCGAAGCTGTCGCCCGTCCCTGTGCGGCACTCAACAAAACCACAAACAGCGCCGCGATCGCCAGCAACGCGAGCCGCGGGGATTCCGTGAACTCAGGGGTGGATGAGTAGATCGGCTGCGTCAGGAAATAATCGAAAGCCAGAACGGTCAGCGCTGTGGCGAGCAGGGCTGGACCAGGGCCGGACATCCACGCGACAATCATGATCCCGCAAAGAAACACCGAGGGCGGCAGATCGATGCCCCAGAGCCGCCTTAACGAAGCATCCAGCACAACGGCCAGGGCCGGTGTCACACACGCGATCCCATAGTCCAGGATCACGGGCCATTTGAGCCGTGACGAAAGAGTGGACGTGGACATGCTAATTGCTCCACCGGGCTGCCGGGAGATGAAGGAGATCGGCGGCACGGAAATTGATTTGGAACGGAAATCGATCAGGCCAGGCACTTCAGCAGCGACCCGGGCCGGCAAGCCGGCTGGCCGCTCATAATTTAATGAACCTGAGATGACGCGCAACGGGCGGACGCGAGCAATTCCGATGGTGCACCGCGCGGGCCTTCGGAAAACGAGGAGAGTTATCTGTAGATGCGATCGCGGCTATCTGTCGAAACGATCACAGCATCCGGTCAATCGATCGGGATCGCTTCCGCCCCGGTTGTAGCAGCGCCTGGCACACCTCGGCCTGCGGTGGCCGATCTTGTTCGGATGGTAGAAGCATCAGGCCGAGCCGTGACCTCGGTCCTCGATAACACTGGTGTATAGTTTCTTGATACCCCGTCCCATGAGAACATCGGCGTTCTCGATTTGACCAACTGGCTGCGGGCCGGGGGATTCGATCCGGAAAAGGATGATGCGTGTCAAGAGAGTTCATAATCTCGGTCATTGACGATGACGAATCCTTCCGGACTGCGCTCGTTGGATTGCTTCATTCGCATGGATATGCAGCTCACGGATTCACGTCTGCCGTAGAATTTATCGACAGCGGTGAGGAGGGGTCATGCGACTGCATCATCACTGATTTTTTCATGCCCAAGATGAGCGGGCTTGACCTCATTCAGCAACTCGCCGCGCGCGGCTCGACGGTCCCGGTCATCATGGTCACCGGGCGTCCGGAGCCGGGGCTGGAAGTCAAGGCCGCGGCCGTTGGCGCCGTCTGCCTGCTGATGAAGCCATTCGAAGCAGATGCTTTGATCGACCACCTCGAAAGAGCCCTGAGGATCTGATCGTTAGCAAGCTCGCTGAAAGCGCTTACCGGTTCCTTGCAGCTGTCCGAGCCGTCTCATACATTGATATGACGAGCGCCTTCCGAAGGTTGGATAGCAAAGCATCCGGAAGTTTCCACAAGATCAAGTCAGTTCTCAGTTGATCGGGCAAAGCAGACTCGCGCGTCGATGTCCTGGGTCATTGTCGAGCAGCACGCTCATATTAGGAGAATCGCGATGGTTCGCACTCACCAGCCAGGTGAATCCGCTTTCAGATCCATCTTGCCAGAAGACATCGACTGGAAGCCGTTCGCGGCGTTCCCGCCGAATGTTCGGCTGGCGGTGCTCGTTGGAGAGCCGAGCGAGCCCGGGCCCTATGTCGTGCGGGTCAAGGTACCGTCCGGTGTGAAGCTGATGCCGCACAGGCATCCCGAGGACCGCATCTATACGGTGATGTCAGGCGTTTTCTACATCGGGCTTGGCGAAAAATTCGATGGCGACAAGGTTAAAGCCTATCCGCCCGGCTCTGTGGTTGTGCTGCCTGGCGATACCCCTCATTTCCATTGGGCCAAATCAGGAGAGTACGTCACGCAGGTCACGGCGATCGGACCGCTTGGCCTCGAATATATGGATGCGCACGACGATCCGCGGAGCAAGAGCTCGTAGCGGGCTTTCCCGCAGCGGCGCGCAATGGACATTCACTTGGGCTGACTAGAGCCTCTAGTCCGTCACCTCAAAAATGAGTTCGAGCGCGACCGGGGTGCCTAGCGGAAGGCTTGCGACGCCCACCACCAATCTAGAAGGGTTCTTGTCCTTTCCGAAGACGTCCTGCAACAACTTCGAGGCGCCATCGGCGACTTTTGGCTGATCGCGCACATCTCCCGATGTGGCCACCGACACGCCAAGCCGAACGATCCGAGCCACCCGGTCAAGCGATCCCAAATGCTGTCTTGCAACGGCGAGAGCGTTGAATGCTGAGAGGCGGGCCGCTCTTTGTCCGGTTTCAACGTCGAGCTCCGCGCCAACGCGTCCCATAAATCTCGCCTGGCGGCCTTCGGTGGGCAGCATTCCAGTCAGAAACAGCAGATTCCCGGTTTGCACCGCTTCCACATAAACACCGAACGGCTCCGGCGGTGCCGGGAGCTTGATGCCGAGTTCCTTCAGCCGTTGCTCGGCTTGAACTGGCCGGGAGTCCTCGCGGGCTACCATTTTCCGACGTGCGAACCGCCGTCTACGTGTAGCACCTCCCCCGTTACTTGATCTGCTTCCGTAAGATAGACGATCGCGTCCACGATGTTCTTCACGCTGGAAATCTGTCCCATTGGCTGCAGCGTCTTAAGGAACTCTTTTGGACCGCCCTCGTGCATCGGGGTGTCGACGATACCCGGCGCGACGGCGTTCACACGAATGCCCTGCTTCACGTATTCCATCGCCAGACTTCGCGTGACGGCCTGAAGTCCGCCCTTGGTGATCATCGGAACAGCGGCGTTTACGCCGGCGATCGGGTGTTCCACCATCGTCGAGGTGATGTTGACGATGCTGCCGCCTGACTTCTGGGTCAGCATCTGCTTGACAGCAAGCTGGCTGATGAAGAGAAAGCCCTCGATATTGACGGAGAGAAGAGACCGCAGGTCTTCGATCGAGTATTCGGTGAAGGGCTTTGAGAAGAAAATGCCGGCGTTGTTCACGAGTGCGTCGATCGAGCCAAATTTACTCGTGGCGACTTCGACGATCTTCTGCGCGGTGGCGAATTCGGCGATGTTTCCGTCGACCAGCGCGAGTCTGTCTGACGGCGCGAAGCTCTCCGACCTGCTGATATTTCTGGAATTCGCCACCACCCTGTAGCCGCGATCCAGAAAGGTCCTCACTAGACCGGCTCCAATACCCTGCGAGCCGCCGGTCACGATCACTGTTTTCTGCGCATTGGTCTTTTCCGAGCTCATTGTCTTCTCCATTGAGATAACCCGGATCGCCTTCGCGGTAGCGGAGGTTGACAGGTTCTGATCGGGGACTTTGTGACGCGATCGGCCCGTCCGCCATCCAGCCTTCGGAAAGAGCGGGTCATATCAAGGTATGAGTGCGCCGGCGTCGCAATGGTGGATCTGCTCTGCTTCCCGCCACGACCTGGATAGCCGCGTTTTCTAACACCAACGTATGGGAGAGGTGAGACCAGCGTTGAATGGAAGGGGCGGCGGTACCGAGTAGTAAGATCGGCCATCTTCAAACAGGGAAGGCCTGCCATGCCGCTCTTGCGTTTTGACCTTATCGAGGGCCGTTCGGAGCTGGAAATCAGGAAGATTCTCGATGTGACTCATGAGGTCCTGCTCGAGACCCTCAAGGTGCCGCAGCGCGACCGCTACCAGGTCGTACACGAACACAAGCGGTCTTGCGTGATCGTGGAAGACACCAGTTTGGGATTTGTCCGGTCGGACAACGTGCTCCTGCTTCAAATCACCAGCCGTCCGCGAAACCGCGAGATGAAGGAAAACTTCTATCGCTTGCTGGTTGAAAGACTTGACTCGCGCTGCGGAATTGCTCCGGACGACGTCATCGTGAATTTTGTCACGAATGCCGATGAAGATTGGTCGTTTGGCGCTGGTCGCGCACAGTTTCTCACCGGAGAGCTGTCGACAGGCCTGCAAGCCAAAGCCCGTAGCGGGGCGCCGGCATGAACATGAACGCCAATATTACGGCTCCGGCAGTCAACGCGATCGCTGCTTTTGCAAATCGTGCTTCGGCCGGGGCGTTGAAGCCGGACATCCGCAAACTCTTCAAGCGCAATATTCTCGATAGCCTCGGTTGCGCAATCGCCGCGTTGCCCGGTGCTCCATTCGCTGCGTTGCGCGAACAATTCGCGGAATATCGTTCCGTCGGATCGTGCTCGCTAATCGGTGGCGGAAAGACGTCGCCCGACCAGGCCGCGCTGTTCAATTCCGGATTGGTCCGTTACGTCGATCTGCTCGACAGCTACATGTCTCCGGGAGGACTGTGCCATCCCGGAGACAATTTCGGCACCATCCTCGCCGCTGCGGAACATGCGCGAGCCTCGGGCGAGGAATTCATGCTCGCGCTCGCCGTCGCGTTCGAGATCCAGTGCAGGTTCACCGCCAAGGTGCCTGTGATGGCGAAAGGCTTCAATCACGCGATCCAGCTTGCGATCTCGACCGCCGCCGGGGCGGGAAAGTTGTTTGGATTGTCGGAAGAACAAATCGCGCATGCGATCTCGATCGCAACCGTCGACAACGTCTCGCTCGCTTGCGTCCATGTCGAGCCGGTCTCCCAGTGGAAAGGGTTTTCGCCGGGGATGACGGGCATGCGCGCGATTTATTCGGCGTCGCTCGCCAAACGCGGCTTCACCGGACCATCGGGATTGTTCGAAGGTCCTAATGGGCTGCAGAGGATGTTTAACCAGAACGTCGAGGTCGATTGGTCCGACGATTCTCTGGAGATCATCGAGCAGACTGTCCTGAAGAAGTACTGTTCGCTCATCCACGGTCAGCCGGTGCTCGAAGCCGTCCTCAAGCTCAAACGCGATAACGGCTTGACGGCAGACGACGTCGAAGGCGTCATGTGCGATATCTTTCAATCCGGGTTCGACATTGCCGGTGGCGGCGCCTTCGGACCCAAGGACAGACCGCAGACCAAAGAGCAGGCGGACTATAATCTGAAATATTTGATCGCAGCTGCGCTTCTGGACGATGCGGTCGGACCGGCGCAGCTCGAGCAATCGCGGATCCGAGCCGACGACGCACAGGCGTTGCTGGGCAAAGTCGAGATCTACCCGGACGAAGTCCTCTCGGCAAGATATCCGGGCGAACTTGGCGCCCGCATCACCATCCAGACCAAGACCGGGAAGATCCTTGAGCGCGAGCAGTCCGACTACGAAGGTGGCCTTAGGAACCCGCTCTCGTGGGAGCGAGAGGTCGAGAAATTCAACTGGTTGAGCGAGCCCTTTGCTGATGCGATGCTTCGAAATGATATCGTCGAACTGGTCGCCGAGCTCGACCAACATTCGATCGAGGACCTAATGGACCTTCTCACGAAGGTCAGTCCCAGGGCCGTCTTCCTGACCACTCGCCACACATTCCAATAAATTCGATCGCACCGGAGAGGATGACAAACATGCCAATGATTTCATGCGATATGCGCTACGGCCGGACTGACGAGCAGAAACGCGCGCTATCGGCCGGCCTGATTCGCGTCGTCAGCGAGGCGACGGGCGAGCCGGCGGACAATATCTTCTTCGTGATTCGCGAGGGCCGTGGGATCAATTTTGTCGAACACGGCAAGCATCTTCCCGAATTTGTCGAAGGCAACGCCAATGACAAGGACCTGGTCGCAAGTCTGAAGTGAAGGAGAAGACACATGCCGTTCATCGAATGCCATATCGCAACCGGTCTTTCCCAGCCTCAAAAAGCGAAACTGATCCGGGATATCGTGAAGGTAACCCATCAATCGATCGGTTCGGATCCGAAGATAATCAATGTGATCCTGCATGAGCATCCCGAACACAACATGGCTGTCTCGGGGCGTGTCTTCGGTGAGCCGTCGAAATAGGTTCGCCTGGGCAGCCTCTTAGATGAGCCCGAAAAGCGGCACGATGGCACGCGTGCAGCGGCGGCGCGGAAATCGTCACTCCGCGTATCCTCCATGGCCTTAAAAGTGGAGCTAACGTCAGCACAGACTTCATCGAACGCCAGGGAAGCTGTCGTGACGCTCGAATTGGTCCCCGCGCAGCCGTTTTTATGGCAGACGGCCGCGGTCCGCCGGGCCATTATGGGGCCGGTCGGCGAGCGCGTCCGGGCCGGTAGATGGTCGGTCTCGACTGGAACGCAAGTCAAGCGTGCCGAAATTATGCCCGATCCTAACGGACAGCGGCGTGTTATAGTATCACGATCATACCAATCGCCGACGCCTTGGAGAGTTTAACAACGGGCGATGCCCGTGATCGCTGTATTGGAGGAGTTGCAATGGCCACGACCCTGACGATCAACGGCGAACAGAAATCCTTTGATGCGCCTTCCGACATGCCGCTGCTGTGGGTTCTGCGTGATGTGCTCGGCATGACCGGAACGAAATTCGGCTGCGGCATCGCTCAGTGCGGCGCTTGTACCGTGCATATCGACGGCAAGCCGGTGCGATCCTGCATGCTGACGGTTGGCGCAGTGCGCGATCGCGCGGTCACCACCATAGAGGGCATTGGAGCGTCGCCGATCGGCGCGAAGGTGCAGAAAGCGTGGCTCGATCTCGAAGTGATCCAGTGCGGCTATTGCCAGTCGGGCCAGATCATGTCGGCGGCAGCACTGCTTGCGGCCACGCCCAATCCCGATGATTCCGACATCGACGCCGCGATGGCGGGAAACATCTGCCGCTGTGGCACCTATGTGCGGATTCGCGCGGCGATCAAGCAAGCCGCTTCCCAGCGCCAGTCTTAGGAGATCATCATGGCTGTTGCCGAGGTCATTTCCAGAAGCGTCTCGCGCCGCTCCTTGCTGACCGGAGGGTTGGCTGGCGGGTTTCTGCTCTCGTTCCATCTTCCCGTGCGCGCGGTCAACGAGCCGGTGCAGCCGCCGGATGATACGAGCGGCAAGTTTGCGCCTAATGCCTTCGTCCGCATCGATCCTTCCGGCAAGACCACGCTGGTGATGCCGCAGGTCGAGATGGGGCAGGGCGTCTATACCTCGATTTCAATGATTCTGGCCGAAGAGCTCGACGCCGATTTTTCGCAGGTGACGCTCGAGCATGCGCCGCCGAGCGACAAGCTCTATGGCAATCCGATGTTCGGCATTCAGGCCACCGGCAATTCCAATTCGGTTCGGGCGTGGTGGAAGCCGTTGCGGACGGCCGCCGCCAATGCCCGTGCCATGCTCGTCCAGGCTGCCGCGCAGCAATGGCAGGTCGATGTTGCAAGCTGCACCACGGCGAATAGCGAGGTCATGCACAAAGCGAGCGGGCGGCGGCTTTCCTATGGCGCGCTGGCGCTTGCGGCGAGCAGCGAAGTGCCGCCGAAGGACGTCCCGCTCAAGGACCCCAAGGATTTCGTGCTGATCGGCAAGCCGTTGAAGCGGCTCGACACCCCCGACAAGGTCAACGGCAAGGTCGTGTACGGGATCGACGCGATGCTGCCGGATATGAAATTCGCAACCGTCAAAACCTGTCCGGTGTTCGGCGGCAAGGTCGCCAGGGTCGACGACAGCGCCGCCAGAAAAATTTCGGGCGTGCGCAAGGTCGTGGTGCTCGACGACATGGTCGCGGTGGTCGGCGATCACATGTGGGCGGCCAAGAAAGGCGTCGATGCGCTCGTGATCGACTGGGACGAAGGCCCGAACGCCGGCGTCAGTTCGAACGACATCTGGCGGGATCTGCGCGCGGCCAGCGAAAAGGACGGCGGGGTCGCCAAGTCGGTAGGCGATATCAAGAAAGGCCTCGCCACCGGCGACCGGCTGGAGGCGGCTTACGAGTTGCCGTTTCTCGCGCACGCGACGATGGAGCCGGTCAACGCCACGGTTCACGTCACGCCCGACGCTTGCGAGATCTGGACCGGCACGCAGGTCATGACCCGCGTACAGTCGGAGGCGGCGAAGGCGGCGGGGCTGCCGATCGAGAAGGTAATCGTCAACAACCACCTGCTCGGCGGCGGTTTTGGCCGCAAGCTCGAGCCCGACATGGTGATCGCGGCCGTGCGCGTGGCCAAGCAGGTCGATGGCCCCGTCAAGGTCGTGTGGACCCGCGAAGAAGACATCCAGCATGATATTTTTCGTCCAGTCTATCGCGACACCATCGCCGCGACCCTGTCTGACGGCAAAATCGTCGGCTGGAAGTACAAGGTCAGCGGCTCGTCGGTCATGGCGCGCTGGTTTCCGCCGGGGTTCCAGAATGGCGTCGACATCGACGGCGTCGATAGCGCGATCGACATCCCCTACGACATCCCCAACCTGCACGTCGAGTTTGTCCGGGCCGAGCCGCCGGCGGTGCCGACCGGGTTCTGGCGCGGTGTCGGTCCCAACAACAACGTGTTTGCGATTGAATGCTTTATGGACGAACTGGCGCGCAAGGCCGGCAAGGATCCGGTGGACTTCCGCCGGTCGATGCTTGGAAACCAGCCGCGCTTTCTCGCCGCGCTCAATCTGGCGGCGGAAAAATCCAATTGGGGCCAGCCGCTGCCGGCGCGCGTCGGACGCGGAGTTTGCGTGCAGCCATCGTTCGCGAGCTTCATCGCAACCGTAGTGGAAGCGGAAGTTGACGAACAGGGTGAGGTTCATCTGCGCCGCGTCACGTCAGCGGTCGATACCGGGATTGCCGTCAATCCCGATACGGTCATGGCTCAGCTCGAAGGAGGGCTGATCTTCGGCCTGACCGCGGCACTCTACGGCGAGATCACCATCGACAAGGGGCGGGTGCAGCAATCCAACTTCAACGACTATCGGATGCTGCGCATCGACCAGGCGCCGAAGATCGACATTCACGTCATGAAGAGCGGTGAGGCGCCCGGCGGCATCGGCGAGACCGGCGCGACGGCGGGGCCACCCGCGTTGCGCAACGCGATTTATGCCGCGACCGGCGTCGCCTTACGCAAGCTTCCGATCGATCGGTCCTTGATCGCAGCGGGGAGCAAATCATGAGCGCCGGCCGCCGCATTTTCTTCAGCGTTGTCGCGATCGCCGTGGTTGCGGCGGCAGTGGCAATCTGGATCGTTCGCGGCCCCGGCCCGATGGCATTCGCCGATGGCCCGAAAGTCGCGCTGGCGGACTATAAGGCCGGCGACCCCACCGGGGTCCCGGCTTCGCTGGCCAAGGCAAGCCTGGTCGAACGCGGGGCTTATCTGGCGCGGGCGGCGGATTGCATGGTCTGTCACACCACGCAGGGCGGCAAGCAATATGCGGGCGGCCTGGGCTTCAAACTGCCGTTCGGTACGCTTTACTCGACCAACATCACCCCGGACAAGGAGACGGGCATCGGCAATTACACCGATCAGGATTTCCTCAACGCAGTCCATCGCGGAATCCGCCGCGACGGTGCGCGGCTTTATCCAGCGATGCCGTTCACGTCCTACACCTACATATCGGATGCTGATGCGTTGGCGATCAAGGCCTATCTGTTCAGCTTGCCGGCGGTACGTGCGGTCGTCCCCGAGAACACGCTGATGTTTCCGTTCAATCAGCGCTGGGCCATGAATTTCTGGTCAGTACTGTTCAATCCGGACACTCGTTTCGAGCCTGACACGTCGAAAAGTCCGGACTGGAACAGAGGCGCATATCTTGCGGAGGCGCTAGCCCATTGCGGCGAATGCCATACGCCGCGAAACTTGGCATTCGCGCTGAACAACCGCAAGAAATTCGCCGGCGCGCTGACGGCAGGCTGGCGCGCTTTCAATATCAGCTCGGACAAAGCCACCGGTGTCGGCTCGTGGAGCGATGGCGATCTGACATCCTACCTGTCGATCGGACATGCGGCCGGTCATGGCACCGCTTCCGGACCGATGGGTGAGGCAGTGGATCAAAGCTTCAGCCAGTTGGCGCCGGAAGACATCCGCGCGTTAGTTGCCTATCTGCGCACGGTACCGGCGACGGCCTCATCCGATCTGCCGGCGACGGTGGCGCCACCAGCGCCGGCCTCGCACCGCGATGGCGGCGGCACGTCGGATCCGCGTGGCAAGATGGTGTTCGAAGGCGCCTGCGTCAGTTGCCACGGCTGGAGTGGCGAGAGTCCGATTGCACCTTTCGCCACGTTCACCGGAGCCTGGGCGGTCAACGATCCCGGCGCGACCAATGTCGCCCAGATCGTCATTTCCGGGACCAAGCGGCAAACCCCAGCGGATGCCGTCTCAATGCCTGCGTTTGGCAATGCTTATTCCGATGCCGAGATCGCTGCGGTTGCCAATTACGTCACCTCGCGCTTTGGCAGCAAGGCATCTCGGATCACCGCCCAGGACGTGGCGGAGTTGAGGAAGCAAACGTCGCAGTAGGATCTACGGAATTGAGTATCGGCCGCTATACCTGTCGCAGCGCAATGTGCGGACTTTGCGGTCCGCGCATTGCCGCTTTGATGGTCCTCAGGCGCTGAGGTTCATCCAAATCGCCTTCGGCTCGGTGAAGTTCTCGATCGCGGCCGTGCCGTGTTCGCGGCCAAGGCCGGAGTCGCGCTCACCGCCCCACGGCAACCGGACATCGGTATAGCCGTAGGTGTTGATCCAGACCGTTCCGGCCCGCGCACGCTTGGCGAAGCGCTGGACCCGGCCCATATCGCGGCTCCAGACGCCTGCCGCGAGGCTATAGGCCGTGCCGTTGGCGATCCGCAGCGCGTCGGCTTCGTCCTTGAACTTGATGACGCTGACCACGGGGCCGAAGATTTCCTCCTGCGAGATTCGCATCTCGTGTCTCACATCGGCAAACACCGCCGGGCTGATGAAATAACCGCGCTTGCCGATCCTCTCACCGCCAGTGACCAGCGAAGCGCCTTCCTTCTGGCCGATATCGACATAATCGAGAATCGACTTCATCTGCTTTTCCGAGATCACCGGGCCCAACGACGTGTTGCGATCGAGCAGATCGCCCATGCGAAGCGATTTGGCGCGCGTTGCGAGCCGTTCCACGACTTCGTCGTAAGCGCCTTCCTGAACCAGCACGCGCGAGCCTGCCGAGCACACCTGGCCTGCGTTGAAGAAGATTCCGGCGGCCGCAGCCCTGGCGGCAGCATCGAGATTGGCATCATCGAAGATCACGTTGGCCGACTTGCCGCCGAGCTCGAGCGAGACGCGTTTGAAGTTGCTGGCGGCGCCCTTCATGATGCCGCGGCCGACGCCCGGCGAACCCGTGAAAGTCACCTTGTCGACGTCGGGATGATTGACCAGCGCGTCGCCAACGATCCGGCCTGGACCGGTCACGATGTTGAACACGCCGGGCGGAATGCCGGCTTCGAGCGCCAGTTCGCCGATCCGCAGCGCCGATAGCGAAGTCAGTTCGGCCGGCTTCATCACCACGGTGCAGCCGCAGGCAAGGGCAGGGGCGAGCTTCCACATCCCGATCATCAGCGGGAAGTTCCACGGTACGATCGCCGCAACTACGCCGACCGGCTCACGCACGGTGTAGGTCAGCGCATCATCGCGTGTCGGAACCACATCGCCGCTGATCTTGTCGGCCCATCCGGCATAATAAGTCAGCGTATCGATGGCCGCCGGAAAGTCCTGGCGCGTCGTGGCCGAGATCGGCTTGCCGCCATCGAGGCTCTCGATCTCGATGATTTCGTCGGCATGCCGTTTCAGAAGCTCTGCCCATTTCAGCAAAAGATTGCCGCGTTCGGCGGCGCGCATGGTGCGCCAGGGGCCTTCGAAGGCGCGGCGGGCTGCAGCGACGGCCCGGTCGACATCGGCCTCGTTGCCCTCGGCAATCGTGGCGATGACCTCTTCGGTCGCGGGATTGAGGGATTGGAAGATCCGTCCCGAAGAGGACGGAACGCGATGGCCATCGATCAGGAGCTGGTGCGGTTTCCGCAGGAATTCGCCAGCGGCCGTCTCCGGGGTAAAGTCATATGCAATAGACATCATATTTCCTCCGTAGCTTGTAACTAAAGGTAGGAGGATATTTCCTGTAGTAAATATGATATTGATTACCTATGGCGCCTCCATATATGCATTACAGTTCATAAGGCAGAAGAACGTGTTGCACATCGAGATCGAACCGGTCTGGCGGTTCCACAAGGAAGACAGCCCGCAAACCGTCGTGGTGATGCTGGGTGTCCTCAATGAAATCCGCAAAACCGGGAAGCTCACCAGCGCCGCGAAGGATGCGCATCTGTCCTATCGCCATGTCTGGAACTTGATCGAGCAGTGGTCGAAGTTTTTCGGTGTGCCACTGGTCGAAACCCAGCGCGGCAAGGGCTCGAGGCTCACCGCATTCGGAGAGAGGCTGGTCTGGGCCGGAGAGCGGATGCAGGCTCGCCTCGGTCCACAGCTCGAAAATCTCGCGCAGGAACTCGCGACCGAGATCAAGCCGTTTCTGCACCAACGGCCATCCGTCATTCGCGTTCATGCCAGCCACGGCTTTGCCGTGTCAAAGCTTCGGGAGTTGTTGGACCGCGAACCCGGTATCGGCGTCGACCTGCGCTACGTCAGTAACCAGCACTCGCTGGTCTCATTGGCGCAAGGTGCCTGCGATCTATCCGGGGTGCATCTGCCGCGTGGCGAATTGCGCGCGCAGGGCGTCCAGGCTTGCAAGGAATGGCTCGATCCGCGCCAGGATCGAATTATCAGCTTTGTCACGCGCGAGATGGGGCTGATGGTGAAGCGCGGCAATCCGCTCAAGATTGCCTCCGTGAAGGACATCGCCGACACGAAGGCGCGTTTCGTCAACCGCGACCATGATTCGGGAACGCGCCTGTTGTTCGATCAGCTTCTGTCGTTGCACGGAATCGAGGAGGCGCAGATCAGCGGCGCGCAGCAGATCGAATTCACGCACGCCGCCGTTGCCGCCTACGTCGCGAGCGGCATGGCCGACGTTGCCTTCGGCGTCGAAGCCGCGGCGCGGCAATTCGGCCTCGACTTCATCCGCCTTCTGACAGAGGACTATGTCTTTGCCTGCCGGCAGACTTTTCTGGAAACCGAGCCGATGCGGCGGGTACTCGACATCATGAAGGGCCTGGAATTTCAAACGGCCGTCGCGGCACTCCCGGGATACAAGGCCACCGACACCGGCATCGTGCACTCCGTGAAAGAGTTTCTCGATCGGTTCGACAGCCCGCAGCCTGATGTCTGATTTTGATCTGGCCAAACCATCGCATTGAGCAGTGGAATGGCCTTCAATTGAGGCTTTAGCCGCTCGTTTGATTGCCTACCGCGTCCTTCGCGACCTTCAACGGCGATGCCTTGACGGATTTGCTGGCAGGTTTGGCTGCAAACTGCATCGGCTCTTTGGTAAAGGGATTGATGCCGCTACGGGCTTCAGTCGCCGGCTTGTTCACCACGGACATCTTTGCAAAGCCGGGGATCACGAACTCGCCGGTTTCGTTGAGTTCCTTGTAACCCACCGTCACCAGATGTTCGATGACGGTCTTGACGTCACTTTTGGAAACTTGCGTCCCCTCGGCAATCGCATCAATCAACTGGTTTTTCGTCATCTTAGCCATCTTGGAGACCTTAATATGAGGGGGATAGGGGGAAGTCTGTGACGCCTTGGAATCGGCTCGACGCAGACGATCCGCTTGGGTTTGTTAGAACAAAGGACGCGGCCGGGTTCAAGTGAAAAGCAGTGCATATTTCCCACCCCGGGGCATGAGGTAACGGTGTCCGAGGACAGGCTGGACGCCGGTACCCGGTATCGCGATATTTGTTGGAATATAACGAAGAAGGGCCACGAATGGACATTGAGTCGCAATCGCTCTCGACGTGCGAAGTCGCCCCCGACGGCAACACGGTTGTTCTGGGCTTTACCGACTCCCGCGGAGCGCCCGCCAGAATAAGGCTGCCGCTAAGCCAGCTTGGCGCGCTTGCGATGACGTTGCCCGATTTGATTAGCAAGGCGCTGCAGTCGCGTTATGGCGATCACACGCTGAGATACGCTTACCCGTTGGCTTCCTGGACCCTGGAGCGGTCATCTGAACCCGGTACGGGAATGATGACTCTGTCGACCACCGATGGTTTCAGCGTTTGTTTCGCCATGGAACGCGAGATGCAGTATACGCTGGCAGAGGCGCTGGCATCTGACAGTCCGAGCGAGCCGGCTGCGGTCGTGAACTAGGTTCTGCTCTTCAGGTAGTCTCCTCTCTGCAAGGCCATTTCCATTGACCCGATCTCGACGATCCGCCGTGGCTCTGCGGCATGTGGCCTTCGAGGATCTCGGACTGCTCGCTCCCGTCATGGAACGTGAGGGCTGGGATGTCGCATTCTGCGAGGCCGCGGTCGATGATCTCCACCACCATTCGATCAAGAACACTGAACTCCTGATCATTTTGGGCGGCCCGATCGGCGTCTATGAAACGGATGATTATCCGTTTCTGACGTCGGAGATTTCACTGATCGAATACAGATTGTCACGCGATCTTCCGACGCTTGGAATTTGTCTGGGTAGCCAGCTGATGGCCAGAGCGCTCGGTAGCCGGGTTTTCAAGGGCCCCATCAAGGAAATCGGCTGGGGCACGGTGGATTTGACCGGGGAGGGCAGATCGTCCTGTCTGCAGGCGTTGCAGGGCGACGACGCCGTCGTTCTGCATTGGCACGGGGATACGTTCGATCTGCCGCGCGAAGCCACCAGACTGGCATCGAACCAAAACTACGAGAATCAGGCGTTCGCCTATGGACGCAACGCGCTTGCGCTTCAGTTCCACCTGGAGGCCGACCCGAGGCAGCTTGAGGAATGGTATGTCGGCCATGCCGTCGAACTCGCCGCCGCGCAGGTTTCGATCGCGGCTTTACGGGCTGGCGCGCGCCGTCACGCCGATGGCCTTTCGCTTCGCGCGAGCGACGTGTTCGGCAATTGGCTCCGTGAGCTAGACCGAATCGATTTCCTCGGTCAGCCAAACGTGAAGGCGTAGGCCTGAACGCCTGGGTCGAGAAAGCGAATCTCGAAAGTATGATCAACCACTGTTCCGGGGGCACGAACGAGCTGATATAGCCGCTGCGTCGTCACGACACCGTTTCCTTCCGCGTCAGTGTCCATGCCGCGGGCATCGCCCGGTGCCTTGCCGTCGATGGTGACGCGGAAACGGATTTGGCTGCCCTCCGCTGACGGGCCGAGCACGAGGTGCAGGTCGCGGGCATGGAAGCGGTAGACGATGCTGCCGTCCTTTTCGTCGAGTTGCGCGCGCTCGGGCCCTACCGTCCAGTTTCCGGTCAATGACCACTCATTGAGCTGCGGTTCGCCCGCGGCATAGGCATGGTCCTTGTCCGCCACAACGCCGCCCGGTGATACAAAGTGATTGCCGCGGTCATAGCCAACATAGGTTTCGGGCGACTTGACATCGCCCGCATCAGAGGCCGCTTCCGCACCCGATGCATTCACGGAGACAAGTCCGGTAGGCACGTTCTTGTTGCCGGCGTCCTGCAGCATCTTCTGGATGATCTCTTCCGATTCATCGTAGTCGCCTTCGCCGAAATGGTGATGGCGAACCTTGCCGTTGCCATCGATGAAATAGTGCGCCGGCCAGTATTCGTTCTCGAAGGAACGCCAGATCTTGTACTCGTTGTCGATCGCAACGGGGTAACCGATCTTGAGCGTGGCAATTGCATTCTTGACGTTCGCGACATTGCGCTCGAACGCAAACTCAGGTGCGTGCACGCCGATCACGACCAGTCCGTGATCGCGATACTTCTCCGCCCAGGCCCGCACATAGGGAATCGAGCGCAGGCAGTTGATGCAGGAGTAAGTCCAGAAGTCGACCAGCACGACCTTGCCCTTCAGTGCTTCGAGGCTGAGCGGCGGCGAGTTCAGCCACTCCTGCGCGCCGGCCAGCGACGGCATCAGGTCTTCGACCGGCAACTCGGCGTCGGCTTGCTTGGTCATCGACGGTCCGGATGCCGTCTTTTGGTTGGGGCGGAGCTTGTCGAGGAGGCTCTGCTCGAGCGTCGTCGTGCCACCAATCGAGATATTAGTGAGGAAGCCGGTATCAGCCCCGAGCGCGATTGCAACGACCGCAACCAGTACTGCCGCCCCCAGCCCGCGGCGGACCCACTCGCCGGCGCCGATCGACTTCTTCATCGCAGCGAAAACGCGACCGCCGACCAGCAACGCCAGCGCTAACGACGTCGCCGCTCCGGCCGCATAAGTGAGCAGCAGCAGCGCGGTGCCAAAATTCGCGCCCTGCAGCGCCGCGCCGGTGAGGATGAGGCCGAGAACCGGACCGGCACATGGCGCCCAGAGAAAGCCGGTAGCGATGCCCAGCACCAGCGGCGCCAGCAGCGTTTCATTTCCCTCCGCGGATTGTGACAGCCGCGCGCCTACGGATACCAGCGGCTGCATCAGACGATCGGCCACCGCGGGAAACAACAGCGTCAACCCAAAGACGGCAAGCAGGACCAGCGCCGCCAGGCGGCCATACTGGTTGGCAGAGACCACCCAGCCGCCGGCGACCGATGCGAAACTCGCAACCACCGCGAAGGCCAGCGTCATGCCGATCAGCATGGGCAGGCCATTCCTCAGGAAAGGCCGATCCGCTCGCGCCAGTACAAAGGGGATCACGGGCAGGATGCACGGACTCACGATGGTCAGGACGCCGCCGAGATAGGCGAGGAGAAAGAGAATCATGGGCAGCTCACCTTAACTGTTGCTTCATGCCAGACGGGTGAGGGAGGTCGGTTTTCCGAATCTCACGCCGGCCATTTCCTGATCCTTCGTTGCGATACGAAGGTTCGTTACGCCATGCAACAAACCGATATCAGCCCGTCTGCCTACAAAATTGACTGTCGTGTCGCATAAGGGCTTTA